>Ga0123355_10001230_pt1 | contig 35728 bp, 24 predicted proteins | sample TergutEmb28metaG_3_FD_89872 | JGI IMG/M metagenome (GOLD analysis project Ga0123355, IMG submission 89872) | Embiratermes neotenicus P1 segment gut microbial communities from Petit-Saut dam, French Guiana - Emb289 P1 | ecosystem: Host-associated > Arthropoda: Insects > Digestive system > Gut ...
GAAGCGAAGCAATCCAGAGGCCTTGATTTACTGGATTGCTTCGTCACTTCGTTCCTCGCAATGACGAATGGAGCGCATAATTATTCATAAAAATTGCTTAACGAGACAGCCCCTTTTTTATGCCTTAAAGTTAAGAACCACTTTAGTCATCTAAATATTTTGCAAGCCGACTTTCACGCTTATGGCGTGTCATTGCTATATTATAATTGCTTGTTTGTGATCTATGTTTTTTTGAAAGCGATATTATTCCAATAGATGATAAGCCCGTTAGTAGTACAGCACAAAAAATTAAAAAGCTAAGCTGTAACGGGTTAGTGTTAGGATTTGGCCTCGTATCTACAGGACACGGAGAACTTGGTGTTGGTATCGGAGTGCAGCTTGGCTGGGGAACAGGGCAGGGTGTAGGTGACGGAGAGCTACTCGGACTTGGTGTAGGTGATGGAGTATAACTAGGCTCTGGAGTTGGTGTCGGTAATGGGGTACTACTCGGTTCCGGTGTTGGTGTCGGCGATGGATGTCCTTCTGGATTTGGCGATGGAGAAGGTGTTGCTTCTACTGTTTGGTCATACTCTGATGCTTGAGTTTGACTCTGATCATATGAAGACCCTGTATAATCTAATGCAGTGGCAGCTACTGCTGATATGATGATATTACTGTCAGGTATTTCACGATATACAATGCTAGATCCATATGATCCCCACGCGTAAGTGATGTCACCAGACCTTATCATGATTCCTGGCCTCACAAATGACAGCGTACTATCAGTACCAATCATGCTATTTTCATGTCGACCGTCTTCTATCCTAAAAGCATCAGAGACTGTCTGTGTGCTATTTTCGTCTAACCGATAATAAAATGCAAACACGTCCGACAAGTATGCCGTTGTCATACCTTGACCTATGCTAAATACGTCAAAGGAAAACCCTGTGCGATCGTTTTGCATAAGCCAAACGTCAGGAGTTTCTATAAAACCGTCCGCCAATATCAAAAAAGGATCACTAGAAGCAGATGCGATAACTGTATTTTCCGGTATGACAATATCCGTGTAGTAAGCATTATGTACAGGGCGAATTAAATCATTGTCATAAGACATAACAATACCAAACAAAAAAAATCCATATGGCGCGCTTGCCGACACAATCATTCTATATATGTCGTTCCCGTTATAAGAAGTTACTGCTTCGTGTCGTATTGATACCACAGGCATATTTGGTTCCGGATTTGCAAGTGGCATAACCACTGCTACTGTGATCATGATCAAACACAAAGTAACAATTGTCATGATCACTCTTTTTTTTAATATTTCGTCTCTTTCTCTCATACTTTTTCCCCATCCATTCACAACTATTCACATTTTTATCTATGTATACTTCTACCCTATGTAAGGTAACACTCCTACAAAACAAAGTCAACGCAAACAAAAAAAGTCGTGAGATATGATATCTCACGACTTTTTTTATAGCTTTATTTATAAACTAGTTTCTATAAGGTGCATCTGCGGTTACGTATACATGATGTGTACCACCGCGGGTTCTGATACCGTCTGGTGCAAGACCGATGAAATAGCCGCCTACGCGATTGTTTACAGCGGTAAGAGATAGACGCCAGTTGGTTGGGAATGCAGGAATATATTCAAACATCATCCACTGCCATGCGTGGAACTGCTCTATCAACCACTCGGTATCCCATGCTTGATCTGATCCAAACAGTGCAAGGTGAGCTTCGAGTGTTGGATTCATATAACGAGCACGGTTATTTGAGGTATGACCCCACAATACGTTAGGATCTGGATTTGCGCCAGCACCCCAAGCAGCTGTTGTTACGTCCCATTCCCAGTTATCGGCGTGGAAGATATTGGCTGTTTTTGCAGTCCAGTCTACCCAGTCGATATAAACATTAAGACCAACGTCATTCCATGCTTGTTGATAGTGAGTTGCTACAATTACTTGAGAATCATCATCTGCGCCAGAAATTACGAAGTGGATTTCTAGTTCGCTACCGTCTGGGAAGGTTCTCCAGCCGTCTTCACCAATGTGGAATCCGCCAGCTTCCAAAAGCTCAACAGCGCGCTCTGGATCGTAAGGGAAGCCTACCATTGTTGGGTCAAGGAAGAGAGAGTGTGCAGGCGGGATAAATGATGTTGCAGGAAGACGCAAACCATTGAATAGACCTTCTGTCAAAAGAGCTTCATTGCTTGCATATGCCATTGCTCTACGCAAGTATGGGCTACCCATTCTTGGCTCTTCATAAGGTACTACGCGGCCTTGTTCGCCATCCCAGTCACCAAGATTAAAGGCTACCCAGTTGTACATGTTGGCTACATCGCCAAGATACATGAAGTTTGTTGGGTTTGGAAGATCAGGGAAATCTTGGAGCCTCCAACCAACAACGTCCAAGTCACCATTTAGCATCATAGAAGAAATCATATCAGGATGCACGATTCGTGTTACAACAGAATCAAGATGTGGTGCACCAAGCCAGAAGTTAGGGTTGGCAACTGCATAAACGCTTTCGCCAGGTACTACGTTTTCAACCATAAACGGTCCCCATCCAATTGGATGTGAGCGTGAACGATAATGCTCTGTATGCTCTGCTATAGGCACATCACCAAAGATATGTCTTGGATATGGAGCACTCCATAAACCAAAGTACAATAGGGTTGGAGGAAACTCATCAAAATAGAAAATAAGTTCACGTTGACATTCAGATAATACAAGACCTGAAATATAATCAACTTCTCCACGGTGGTAAGCCATCATACCGGTGATTCTTTGTTGATTGAGACCAAAGCGCGTACCGGCTGCATAAGTATAGTCTGCATGACCGATTACTTCGTGTGCAAAGAGCAAGTCATCCAGGGTAAGTGGAGTACCATCATGCCAGTATACATCTTCTACTTGTCTTACGATGATGCGTTGATTTTCGCGGTCAACTTCATATTGTGCGATACCGTCTTGACCCATCATCATAGCTGGAGTCATGCTGAATACACTGGTGGTAACACCAAGATACATCATAAGATCAGCATCAATACCAGAAATCCAGAATACTGCGTTAAATACGCCTGGTGCAGGGTCAGCATGACCAAAACCATGGGTTAGATGACCGCCTTGCATCCTTTCGCCAGTGCTACGTCCACCAGACATAAGTGGAAATTGCTCTTGAAGACGAGAAAGTTGATACAGAGGATGATCAGGATCCAATTCATCTGTGTGAACTTCAAGGATTTCATCATCATACTCGTCGTCTGGCTCGACATCTGGTTCGTCCGGCTCTGGTGTATTTTCTACTGTTGTAGTATCTTCATCCACCGGATCATCGGCAGTATCTTCTCCATTGCGGTTACATGCTGCAAATACCAACAAGGCAACCAAAGTAAAGATAACTGCTAGTAACATTCTGTTTCTTTTCATACTTTTCTCCTCGCTTTCTTTTTGTTAGAAACTAGACAACCGTTTCTACACTCTTCTTCTCCTTGCATCGGCGGCACGATTAAGTGCTTGACCGACATAATTTATGCATAACATCATCACAAGGACGAATAATGCCGCTGGTAACCATAGCCAAGGCCGTAGTTGCATAGTAAGAGGATTTGCCGCAGTGGCTATGAGTGTGCCCAAAGAGGGCGTGTCAGGTGGGAAACCATAACCAAGGAATGTAAGGCCAGTCTCGATTCCCATTGTACCCGCAATGGAGAGTGTCAATGACACAACCATAAACGATAATATATTTGGCATTACTTCACGGATTATTATAACAATATTATGCGTACCCAATGTTTTAGATGCCTTTACATAGTCAAGCGCACCTTGGCGCAGTGTCACCATACGTATTTGCCTCGCCATCCCAAGCCATGCAAATATAGTTAGGATTAGTCCAAAATTAAATACCGTTGATGGCAAAATTGAAATAAGTGTAATTGTTAACATCAAACCAGGTACCATGGTAAAAAAGTCTATAAGACGCATTATAACGTTATCGACACGACCACCATAATAGCCAGCAATCAAACCCATAATTATACCAACCAATGAAGATGATAATGCAACTATAAATGCAATAATAAACGAGTTTCTTGCCCCAACTATCAATAATCTAAATACATCTCGTCCTGCAGTGTCTGTTCCAAGCCAATGTTCGCTACTTGGAGGTTGATTTGTATTTAATAAGTTCTGTCGCAACAAAGCAGTAGTATCTATTAAGAAAGACCATGTGAAAACGACAATAACAACCGTTACAAAAAATATAAGCGAAATCAGTGCTAGCTTGTCACTATATATTTCTCGCCACATTACCCTCAACGGAGAGGGGGAATTTACTATTTCCATGTTCATGTTGTCACCTCTCCTATTGTATGCGGATACGTGGATCTGCAACAGTAATAAATATATCTGATAATGCTGTACCCACTACAGTAACGACCCCGTAAAACATTGTGAGTGCATTAACAGTGGTAAAGTCTCTTCCTGCGATAGATTGAACAAACAACGTACCCATGCCAGGGAAACTAAAAACACGTTCTATAAATATAGAGCCGGCCATCAATCCTGCAATTGCAAAACCAAAACTTGCATAAACAGGGAGAGCTGCATTTCTAAAAATGTGTTTGTTGTATATTACACGTCTTGGTACACCCTTTGCACGAGCAGTAGTAACAAAATCGGAGTTCTCGTTGTCAATAATTTCACTTCTTAGAATATTTATGAGTCCAATAGTGCTAAGTAGTGCTAAGGTAAGTGCTGGTAAAATTAAATGATGAACTCTAGAAAGTTGGTAATTGAGAGTACCAGCTACAGCACGAGGATCAACACTGCCAGTAATTGGGAACCACCTAAGAGTGAATCCAAATACAAAGAGATTAATCAATGCAAAAATAATGGTAGGCATAGCAAATGCGAAGAAAGTATAAATTACTATGATTTTATCAGCGGTTTTTTCTCTAAATCTACCTGCAATTATACCAAGAGGAATAGCTATCATATAGGTAAACATCGCTGTTACAAATGACAGCCTTATTGTATTTGGCAAGCGTTCTCCAATAACATCTGTTACAGAGCGTTGGTGATTGAAACTACGCCCAAAATCACCTCTAAGCATATTGGTTAGCCATTCAAAATACCGTTCGTACCAAGGCCGATTCATACCTATTGCTTCACGTATACGGTCTAAGTCCTCTGGTCGTATGGTAGGGTCAACAACACCAAACAGTGCATCGCCAGGCATGAAATGAGCCATAATAAAAATTACAAGACTTAAAACTAGTAATTGCGGTATCATAATTAATATACGCCGCAAAATCATCTTCCACATCATGATTTAGACCCCCTTACGGCATAGCGACATGATGAGTGTCGCTAACAGGCTTAAGGTCGTATACTTTACCGCCTTCGCCGTAAAATTTGCTATATTCTTGTTCGTATTCCCTTGTAAGCAGTGCTCTGTTATTTGCATTTGTATACCGTAAATCTGGGTCTGTATCCGGTATTGCAGCAATCAACCTACGGGTATAAATATGTTGTGGATCGTTATAGATATCTTCCCTTGAGCCAAATTCTACAAATCGTGAATTGTGCATTATGGCCAAGGTTTCACACATATGCTTAACAACGCCTAAGTCATGACTAATAAATAGATAGGCAAGTTTAAATTCTTGTTGGATATCTTTCATATAATTTAGAACCTGAGCCTGTACAGATAGGTCAAGTGCAGAAACTGGCTCGTCGGCAACAATCAACTTTGGCTTTAGTGCAATAGCACGTGCAACACCTATTCTTTGTTTTTGACCACCAGAAAATTCGAACGGGTATTTCAATTTAGCTTCTGGAGTCATGCCAACTATACGAAGTAATTCATCAATTCTTTTATGCTCTTCACCTTTAGTTAGCTTTTCAAAATTACGAATAGGTTCTGCAATAAGATCATGCACCCTCTTGCGCTGATTTAGAGCAGAGTTTGCATCTTGGAAGATCATCTGTACATCTTTACGGTAATTGGAACGGTTTTTACCGATGTACCTAGTAATATTTTCTCCGTTGAAAAAAATTGTCCCGCCAGAAAGTTTTTCGAGTCCCAATATTGCTTTGCCTGTTGTGCTTTTTCCGGAACCGGATTCTCCAACCAAGCCCACTGTTTCACCAGGATTTATTGTAAAGCTAATATCATCTACAGCTTTTACATACCCAAGTGTGCGACCAAGTACGCCGCCTTTTATGGGGAAATATACTTTCAAATTTTTGACTTCTAAAAGTGCCATTAGATTTCATCCTCCCCATCAAAAGAAAACTCTTTATAACATGTGCAAAGCACAAAGTGACCTGGGGATACTTCATGGTATACAGGATTTTCCTCATGGATATCATCAGACACCCAAGGTGTACGATGAGAAAACCTGCACCCTTGGCGAGGCATTTTTTGTAGAGGAGGTACAACTCCTTGGATAACATGCAATTTATTATGTGCTTCGTTGATATTTGGAATTGACGCAAGAAGTGAACGTGTGTAAGGATGTTGTGGATTTTTGAATAATTCGTCTACAGTTGCTAGCTCAACAATTTGGCCAGCATACATAACTGCTACACGATCTGCCATTTCGGCAACGACACCAAGGTCATGTGTGATAAGAATAATCGATGCTTCGGTTTCTTTTTGTAGATCTCTTAATAAATCCAATATTTGTGCCTGAATGGTTACGTCCAAAGCAGTTGTAGGCTCATCAGCAATAACCAAATCAGGCTTACAAGACAATGCAATCGCAATTATTGCTCTTTGTCGCATACCACCCGAAAGTTGGAATGGTAACTGTCTGTAAGTAAGAGCTGGATTTACCATGCCCACAGCTTCCAACAGCTCTATAGCACGAGCCTTTCTACCGGCAGCATCAAGATCTGTATGATAGAAAAGTGCTTCTTCGATCTGAACACCTATCCGCATAAGTGGATTGAGTGCCGAAAGCGGATCTTGGAAAATCATGCCGATTTTTTGGCCTCTTACCTTGTTCATCTGAGCGTCGGTTAGAGCTAGTAAATCCTTACCATCAAAATTAATCGTACCCTCTAAGCGAGTATAATTAAGATTGTGCAATTGGATTATAGAAAGAGCCATTGCGCTTTTGCCAGAGCCGGACTCTCCTACTAAAGCAAAAACCTCGTTTTTGAAGACATCAAGACTGACTCCATCAACAGCAGCGTAGTAGCTGCCATCAATTCTAAAGGAAGTGCGTAAATCTCTTATTTCAAGTAGTACATCACTCATGGCGTACTATCCTTCCCCCCTGAGGCGGGTAAAATTGATCATATATATACGATTACAATCCCAATTAGTATGTAAATCTTAGTGTGGGATTATACGCGCATTTTGTTGTTGTGTCAAGGAAATTGTATAAATCTTAGTATCAAAGAACATGTGCATGAGAATAATTATTAATGTTGTACGCGTTTTTTGTTTTGTTCTTACTATAATACCACATCTTATACAATATTGTCTAATTTACGTTACAAACTTGTTTCAATAATTTTTGGTTATTACAACCTTTATTGATAGTATTACGTTCAATAATTGTGATATTCATTATACAAAATCCATATACTGCATAGATGTATATGGTTCTTTTCACTAAGATTGCTCATACAACACTACATTCATTGGAATAGTAAAAGAATATTTTATTTATATTTTCTTATGTTGATTAAGTGGCGGCATCCTTCATACTACTACGAATGTTACAAAGCAAACCTGAGCGAGGTACAGGTGCCTTATAAATAATTTGTGAAGAATGCCGCTGCTTTTCAAAGGATATTAATTTAAATAAAGATTATTAACAATGACAAAACTTATAGATGAATATTCAAATCACATGCCAGTTTTGTCATTTTGCACATAAACCGTTGTTAACATATGCATTAATGAAAAAATAACAACAATCCAGTAACTGCGCAAAAAAAGCGGTATGACACCATACCAATTTTTCTAAGTTTCAAATTATTAATTTCATGTCGTTTCTATTTAAAGACCTATATTAACAATGTTGATTTTACGCGATAAATATGTAAAAAACGCTAGCGTCATCTTTCAGACAACGCTAGCGTTTTTTTGTTACTTAATATTTTACATATTGCTTATTTCTTAGGCTTCCTCTTAAACATATCCGTTATACGTTTTTCGCGATTATAGCGGGTTGTGTTTACGAGATGCTGATCTGCTACTTCGGCGTGTTTCTTAGCCAATTTGAGTATGGTGTAGGATGCAACGCCAACAAGTAAGACCGAACCAAATATTAAGAAACTCACTTGAATCGGATCAGTTTGTGGGTTGGGTCTACCACCTGGAGGCTGTGATGAAGGTGATGGCTTACTACTTGGACATGCGCCTACAGGTGTCCAAATGGCTGTAAGAGTCATATTGCCAGTTACAGTAAGTGGGCCTGTAAGGATTGCGCCGTTTGGTAATCTCCAACCACCAAAGTTATGATTAGCATGTACTGGTGTGGCAGGAATGTTGTGTATTACAGAGTTACGCTGTCCTACACGTATACCTGTTTCACCTGGTGCAGAATGCGTACCTGGGTGAGGATTGAAAGCTACGACATAGAAATTTGAAGGTACATCGTGTGGAGGCATTTGGCACCACCATGGTGGAGGTGTAGGCCACGGTGGAGGTGTAGGCCAAGCTGGTGGTGTAGGCCATGGTGGAGGCGTTGGCCATTGCCAATCTGGTGGTGGCGTCACTTGATTTGCTGGTACCCATTGTGCCATTAGCGTAATATTACTTCTTACTATTAATGGTGTAGGTACAGCCACACCGTTTAGATGCCAACCACTAAATATATATCCGGCACGAGATGGTATAGGATGGTTGTAAAGAGCAGTGCCATCCAAATGTTGATTAGTACCACTTACGCCTTGAGGCAGGAATCCGCCGTTCGGGTTGTGTATAACTGTGAATAATTGCCCAGTCCCGTCAATTGGTGCAAAACCTGCGGTAAGGGTAATATCCCTTGTAATAATCATCGACGGAATAATACGTGCATTTTGATAAAACCAGCCTACAAACTGTTGACCTGTAGGTGCAGTTGGTATTGGGAAGGTGTCGATTCTTGTGCCATGCGCTCCACGTCTAAATCCTGGCTCGCCAGCTGGGAGAGAACCCGGTGCGGCATTGAATGTCACCGTAAACTCAGGAAGCTCTAGATCTCCGCCTTCCATACGTCTAATGGTTACTTGCATATTTCCGTTAGCCAAAATGGTAGGTCCAGCTACTATGAAATAACCAACTGGTGGTACAGCAATGGATGATGCAGTAAAGATTGCACCATTGCCAGGTGGGGTTATAACAAATGTAACGTCATGGTTGCCACCAGCAGTGTTTGTAGTAAAGGTATAAACAGCTGAAGCATGACCAGGTATGGCTGCGGTATATGGATCGCGTCCAAGGATAACGTCACGAGACACTGGAGTCCAATCTGCTGTGTAAGAAAGATCACTTGCGACTTCTACTCCAGCAACTTGTACGCCTGATAAGACAGTACCAGCATTATTTAGTCTCCAACCTGTGTGATTATAATATCCGCGTACAGGTTCTGGTACGTTGTTACCGCCTATGCGATCACCGCCGACGATAGATCTTATTACATTTCCTGTAGCTCCCGCTACATTACCGCCAGCGAGTACAAATGTTACTTCAAACTCCTGCGCATCCCAAACTGCTACAAAGATACGAGGACCGGTAATTGTGAGAGCAGATACGGCGGTAGATGTAAGAGTGGTATACGTACCTAGCTCACGCCATCCGCCAAACACAGACACTCCGCGTGTTGGTGCAGGTACATTTGCTGCGCCTACAGCTGTGTTTTGGGTTACTTGTCTTACAACATTAGCAGTTGCGCCAGCGTAGGTACCGCCATCCAATATAAATGTTACAGGATGAGTTATTGGTGCCCACTGAGCTGTAAAGATAAGCGGAACGGTAACATGTGTTGCTGCAACCTGCATTGGTGTGAGTGTATTTGTACCTAGTTGCCATCCAATAAGTTCATGATCTACACGAACTACTAATGGGACAATTGCGGCACCAACAGCTCGACCGTAAATTACAGCTGCATCAATGTTAGTAATATCACCATTTACATTTCCGCCGTTTAGTACAAAGGTTATATCAACAGGAACATCGTCCCACTCAGCAATAAATCTCATTGTACTTGTAGCTATAAGATCAGCTACTTGGGCAGGAGTACGTACAACTGCTGTACCATCTTCGCGCCAACCTGTGAAAACAGAACCAGCTAGCACAGGATTTGCAGGTACATTGCTTGTACTAATTGCGACGCCTTGACTTACCGGATTTATAACATTGGTGGTTGCTCCGCCAATATTACCACCATTTAAGTCAAAAACTATATTATGAAGTATTGGACTCCAAAGTGCAGCAAAAGATAGTGGCTGATTTACTAATGTGCCAGCTACCTGCGCTGTAGAAAGAGTAGCTCCTTGACCACCTAGTTGCCAACCTTGCAAATTGTAATTTGCACGAGTTGGATGTGGTATTAATCCAGAACCTACATTTGAATCTTGTAATAAGTTGTGCTGAATCATAGCTGTAGAACCTGCATACGTACCGCCAGTCAAGTCAAAACTTACTGGGAATACATTTGCATCCCACACTGCGATAAATACAAGTGCTCCGTCTACATCAATAATAGCAACATCGTCTCTTGACAGCACAGGGCCTGTACCTTCTAGTTGCCATCCTGTAAGGATTGATCCAAGTCTAGTTGGCATTGGTACGCGAACTAGGCCAACTTCATCACCAGCAGGTACTGTATGACTGACGTTGTCCATATTGCCAGCTACTTGCCCGCCAGACAATACAAATGTAACGCTATGCATATTGCGCTGCCACACAGCAACGAAAGTTCTGTCACTGTCAACAACGATTGCAGAAACTTCTCCAGATGTCATGGTATCGCCGTTGTTTTCGCGCCATCCAAGGAAAGTCCAATGTTCGCGCACTGGTACGGGTACCGCTGTTGCGATTTCATACCCTTCGGCAATTTCTACAACGATATCAGAAGTATCACCATTTACATTTCCACCGTTTAACACAAAGGTTATTTCATATATATCATGATCCCAAAGTGCGACAAAAGTGGTGTGGCCTGTCACAATAAAGTCAGCCATTGTTGGAAGGGTAAATATTTGGCCTACGCCGTCTATTCGCCATCCGGTTAGGTCAGAACCAAGCAGTATCGGTACCGGAATGTTGGCTACACCAAGGGCAGAGCCTTCGCTTATCCACACATTGATATTTGCTGTAGAGCCGCCGACTTCGCCACCGTTTAATACAAATGTTACGCGTTGTGGCATTTGTACCCATTCGGCTCTAAATGTTACATCGCCTTCTACAGTCCAGCCTGCGACTTGAGCTACAGACAATACATTGCCGGTAATAGCCGCACCACTTGTTACAACCCAACCCATAAGAGAATACGGTGCATTTTCAGGTTCGGGTACATTACCAGCGATTTGGCTTTGAAAGACTAAGCTGTGAGTAATATCGGCTATATTACCGCCAACGTTACCACCATTTAGATCAAAGGTAACATCATATGCAATTAGATCCCATTGAGCAATAAATCGAAGCGCACCATGAGATGTAACAAGAATATTGGCAACTTGATCTGGTGTGTGCAAGGTATTATTGTCTTCTCTCATCCAATGACTAAAATTGGCTGAAGTATGAGTAATTGGACCTGGCACAACATTTTGTGCGCCTATTAAATCATTTTGTCTGACAGAAATAGTGATAAGGTCTCCACTACCACCAAATTGTCCACCATTTAAGTCAAAGACTACAGGATGCACAATTCTTTCCCACACAGCTACAAAAGTCATGGAATCTTCTACATCTTTTGCGGCGACTTCGCCTTGTGTAAAGTATTCCCATGTATTTGTAACAGCGTTAAACCAACGCCAGCCAGTCAGTTCATAATGAACTCGGGTTGGATCAGGTACTCTGTCGAGAGGTTCGCCTTCACGAGCAACCACTAAGACATCGGCTGTGCTGCCATTGTAGATACCGCCGTCCAAATCAAAGAATATGTCGTGTGTATTTCTAACCCATACTGCTACAAATGTCATAGGACTTACAACAGGCATAGCTGCCACTTGTGCTGGGGTAAATATTTGACCCATGCCATCCCGTCTCCAACCTACAAATGTATATTGGCTACGTGTCGGGTTTAGCACTGTTGCTGCTACTACTGTGTTTATAAGATTCCCGTGATTGATATTTGCGATATGGAAGTCACTCGTTAATTCTGTATCGTAGAAGAAGAATGTGACAGGATGATAGGGGTGATCCCACTGTGCAGTCCAGGTTGTGACACCTGATGCTACTAGCCAAGCTCCTACTTGAAGCGAGCTGCGCGTCGTAACGCCATCATGGTGTAGCCAATATAAGAAAACTCTGTTTTCAAATTCTGGGACAGGAACGAGTCCAGCACCAAAGGCTAAACCAACAGGCAAACCATTAAGACCAGTAAATTCTACATTGTTAACGTTACCGCCAACATGACCGCCATTTAAGTTAAAGATTACATCTCCAAGTTCATCGGCAAAAACCCATTGTGCCACAAAGAATGCAGGACCAGTTATGGTAATGCTACTTGGACTTGCAACCGAAGTAATACCAGAGCGGAGCCACCCTGTAAAAATATATCCTGAACGGATCATTGGTGGTGCGCTAGGTACAAGTGGTCCTGGGAAACTAAGCAAATCACCATGCGCAACTTCAACAACAACATTGCTTAAATCGCCAGCTATGTTACCGCCATTGAGTACGAATGTAACTTCATGATTTACAGGAGTCCATTGTGCTACAAATGTCCTAAAAGGAGGCCCCGCTGTTGCAAGTTCGTTAGCTACTTGGCTATGCGTCCAAACTGTGCCACCTTCGAGCCATCCTGCGAAAATATGATTATCCAAAGATGGTGTCGGGACATTAGCAGTTCCTATTGGCAGACCAATAGGCAAATTGTTGCGAGTTATATCGCTAGTATCGCCAATTACATTACCGCCATTTAAGTCGAATGTAACCTGTGTCAAATCGCCATCCAACCATATGGCAATATAAATTGCCGAACCAGTAACAGTTAAGTTCAAGATATCGTTAGGATCTGTAAACTGGGCACCGTCACTTGAACGCATCCAATGTAAGAATGTGTATCCCGTCCTTGAAGCTACAGGTACATTATTAATTGGTGTTGTTGTCGCGTCAGCAATTGTCAAACCATTTTGAACGGTACGCACAACATCGGTTGTATTACCGGGTACCAAATAGTAACCGCCATTCAAAATAAAAGTTATGTCAAAGGAAAGTGTTGCCGGATCTATCCCCCACTGAGCGATAAATACCTCAGGACCATTTATGGTAAGTGCACTTGCAGAAGCTGCCGTATACCACGGTGGTCCAGCATGACCAACCCTTAGCCAACCCAAGAAGTTTTCTGGTGGGTTGAGTGGATTTGGTACCAAACCAGGAGGAATACTTCCACCATGAGGAATTAGTAGATTAACTGGACCCTGATTTCCAAAGACATTGCCGCCATTGAAGTCAAAGATAACCAAGTGATCAACTAGATCCCACTGGGCAATAAATACATGCAAAGCTCCAGGCGAAACGGCTTGAATCGCAGCAATAGATGCTCGGCTATAAACGCCACCAGAAGCACCAACTCCGCTCTGATGCAACCAACCAGCAAAGGTGTGATTTGCTCTAGATGGATTTGGGATATTGGATGAACCTATAGCAGAGTTTGCAGGTCTGTCTACAACAACAGTTGATCCAGGGAAAATTACGCATGTCCCGCCATTAAGAACAAATGTAACTGGGACATGGTTACTGTCATCCCAAATTGCTATAAACGTCATATCGCTAGAAAACGGCAAATTGGAAATTGCTACTGACGACATGCGCGTGCGGGATACGTCATCCGATTCCCAACGTAAGAAGGTATATCCATTTGGATGAACAGGATTTGGCACCAAAACGACTGGTACCATATCAATAAACTTATAACCTTCGAATACATTGCGGTTAACAGGTCCTAAGAATCCAGCAGAAGGATATTCTCCACCGCTTAATACAAAGGTTATTGTTAGTACATTTTGATCCCACAATGCGATAAATTCAAAATCGTCGCCAGCATCAATAGGCATAGCTCCAATTGTTGCATTATCAAGAATTGGGCCACCTGGTACACCAGCCGTCACTAACTGCCAGCCGGCAAATGTAAAGCCAGGTTTTACTAAGCCTGGAAGTGGCGGTGGAGGTGCAGGTACATTGCCAACGCCAATTGTGCCAGGAAGCACAGCAGGAAGGAATGTACGGGTAACACTACCTGCGATTGCGTCGGGATGTGTGCCACCGTCAAGATCAAAAACGACCTCTGCTCCAAAACCAAATGGCACGAAGTTTGCAAATAAGTTCTCGTTACCAGACAATGCGCTACCAGAAACGTGTGGTGGGTTTATAGTCCAACCATCGAATAGATAGCCAGTCATGCTAGGTATTGGATATCCTGGCGCAGGTCTGGTTGTATTATCGGTAACATGTGGATTATTTACATATAAATAACGATTTACTGGGCTTTGATTGCCTGGTGTACCAAAATAGGCACCAGCTGCGATTTGCGCTGTTGTTAAATTAAAGGATATAACCCAATATTCTTGCCATACAGCTCTGAAATATAGATTATTACTTCCAGCAGGACCTACATTCATACCGCTTAAGGCAAGAGATGAAATAGGTGCTGATGGCATATCAACCCATGAACTATCCGTTTGTTGCCATCCAACAAAATGCCAATTGCCAGCCACAAGTACATCAAACTCAGATGGCGAACCAAGACCTACAGTTCTGGTTTGTGGAATGTTTATGCTTTCGATAGATTCATTCACGTTAATATAGCGTCTTAGTGGGGAACCTTCTACACCTAGTGGTGTAGTATAGGTTGCTGGTCCAAACGCAAAATTCACATAAATTACAGGGTCCCACTGGGCAGTAATTACCATGTTGTCGTAGATTGCGATATTTGTGAAATCGAAGTCTGTTACCAAACTTGCAGGTGATGATACAGCCCATCCTGCAAATATATGGTTTGCCCTAGTAATTGTTGTGCCTCCAGTACCAGGAATAGGATTAACATGATCACTAACCATATCACCTACAGCGACAAATGGCCAAAGAGACTGCGCTCCCCCGCCAAAGGTACCTAAGTTGGGATCAAAGGTTACGTCTGTAAAACTAAGCGGCATAATACCAATATCTCCACCAAGAGGGTCAATTGCCTCAGGTGCAGGGCTTGGTGATGCCGTTGGATCTGGTGTTTCTGTTGGTTCTTCTGTGGGTGCCGGGGTTGATGTTGGTGTTTGGTACTCTTCATAACCCTGGTTTCCGATTTCGCCGGGTATATCTAGCCCAGCATTGTTTTCATCTTGGCTGGGGATTTCATTGCCCAGCTCTGGTATGTAGCCTTGCTGCTGTCCCCCGCCTTCGTTGTTGTTGGGGACTTCCGGTCCGGGTATATTTTGCCCACTGCCCGAATACTCTCCGTATGGTGCTTCGCTCTCGGCTTGATACCAAGGTGGAATTTCTTCTGGTGCTTGCGCTCCCGGGTAGTCTGAGTAATAACTAGTGTATCCATCTCCGGAGTATTCCCCGTAATAGTCACCGGCCAATACTGCGACTACCGCAACAACTGCCAAAACCACAAAAAGCGCTAAAACGCGCACTTTCTGAGACTTGGCAGCCTGCTCAAGTCTACGTAGCATTTAAATTTCTCTCCTTCCGCATTTCTTTAAATTAAATTCCCTACTTTCTATGGGAGGTACCTGCTTGTAACACTATACCACCATTTATCTTAATGAGCAACATTTAACATGCATTTTATTTATTTGTAATATTTAGGTGGTTTAAAATCGACATAAAACTACATGACACCGTGTAATGTAAAAATTAGTCGTCGCTCTTCTACATCTGCCGCCAATAATTGTACATGCATCTTTTGTCCCATCGACAAAGCATCACGACCTTTTTTTGCTTCATAACGATTTTTGTCTTTGTTGTGTGCATAACCATGTGCTTTTAACAGCTTGTATGGGATTAAACCTTCGATTGTATTATCAAGTGCAACATACAATCCCCATGGTGTAATTCCAGAAATATTTCCTACGAATGCTTTCCCAATATCTTTTGTCATAAATTGCACTTTTTTGAGTTGTGCAACTTCACGCTCTAGAGCTTCGGCTTCACGTTCGGTGCGGGAACATTGAGCCGCTACCCCATGCAATGACGTATTTTGTGCTATGTCACAAGTTTCATTTTTTAACATACGATGCACACTCAAATCGGCATATCGCCTTATTGGTGACGTAAAATGGCAATAATTTTCACTTGCTAAGCCGAAATGTTTAGGGCTATCCGGGGTGTAGTAGGCTTGAGGCAAGCTGGTTAGAGTAGCCATTGCAATAGAATAATATGCTGGGCTTGTTTTTGTAGATTCTAACAATTGCTGGATAGCATTAATATTCGAACCTTGCAAGTGAAAGCCAAACCCTTGCGCTACACCTTGGAGACGAGCTAGTTTTTCTTGCGACGGCGGCTCATGAGTGCGATAAATTATTGGTAATTCGGTGCGTATTGCATGAGAAGCAATTGTTTCGTTACAAAGGATCATAAACTCTTCAATTATAGCTGTAGCTCGATTACGATTGTATGGTTCTACCGATATTGGTTTACCGTTTTCATCTACACGGATCTTGGCTTCTGGCAGATCAAAGTCCAAAGCACCCCGTTTTTTTCTTTTTTGCGAAAGGATTTCACGTAGATTATCCATATTTGCAAATAGCTGATTTTCTGGTTCATACGATTCTCGAAAATCATCGTCGACAACACATCGCGATAAGCGACTTAAAGCCACCGATTTTTCGCTCAGTTGTCGACGTGATTTTCTGAGATTCGTATCAGTGTCCAATATTTCTTGCACTTCTTCATATGTGAAACGCCGCTTGCTTTGTATAACTGAGGGGGTAATTTCATAATTTATGACGGTACCTTGATTGTCCACTGTCATAATACAGCTGAGGGTAAGCCTATCAACTCCAGGAAATAAAGAACATACTCCGCTAGACAACTTATGCGGTAGCATCGGTATTACTCTATCCGCCAAATATACGCTAGTACCCCTATTAAGGGCTTCCACGTCCATAGGGGTGTCAGGCTTTACATAATGAGACACATCAGAAATATGCACTCCGAGTAGGAAATTGCCATCAGCAGTTTTTTCTAAGGAAATTGCATCATCTATATCTTTTGTATCTTCGCCATCTATTGTGATTATATATTCTTGACGTAAATCTTTTCGGTTTTTTAACTCGCCTGGTTTTATTTCTTCTGGAATGGCTGCCACTTGGTTTATTACTTCTTCGGAGAACACATAGGGGACGTTGAACTGCCGCACCAAGGTTAACACATCTACGCCAGGGTCATGGACATGCCCAAGGACTTCTACTACCTGACCTGGCATTATGTGTTGTGTAGTAGGCATAGGTCTGTCTTCTCGTTGTTTTCGCGGTTTTTTTGCATTAAATAAAACCCTGTGACCATCGGCAAGTCCAAATCTAATGCGGTTGCGCTCTGACACCGTAAAAAGAAAAGGAATTTTATTTTCTAATGGACGGATAAAGCCATCTAATCCACTTGTAAAGTAGGTACCCAGCAATGATTTCCGGTTTGTAATTTCTATTATTTCGCCAGTTATACGTTTCGTTGTTTCTACAACCTTAGGTTGTTGTAAGCGTTTAGCTTTTGGGTTACGACGGCTTTTATTTTTTGATAGTCGAACGTCAGGCTCTTTTTTAGGGATGACACGGCACAACACTTCGTCTCCATGCAATGCGGTGTTTGTATATGATGGCGGTATAAATATATCTTCTGATTGACCTTCTATTACTACAAAGCCATAACCTTCTTGGTTGCCTACAAATTGCCCTTTTAATGTGACATCCTTGGTTTTACCCTTTTTCTTTTGCAATATAACTACCTCTTTTGCTATTTTTATGAGTGATGATTATACTACGTATCAAAATTAGATGATATAAGAAGCTGTATTCATAGACAAGTATCTATTAACACAGCTTCTAAAAAAGGAGAGGGTATTATGAACTATGTATGTATTATCGGCGGTATCGCATTGGTTGTTTGGAATATCGTTACATTTTGCTTGTACTACGCCGACAAAAGCAAAGCAGAAAAAGGCAAATGGCGCATCAAGGAAAAGACTTTAATCCTCGTTGCTTTTTTCATGGGAGCACCTGGTGCGCTCCTGGGCATGTACTTACTACGCCACAAAACAAAACATATGTCATTTAAGGTACTAGTACCTATTGCCTTTGTGCTAAATATTCTTGTGATTATCGCAGCAATATATTTTTTCGTTATTGCGTAGCAACTACCCTTATATCGGTATTATAATTAGCGAAAAGTTGGTATGGTGTCATACCACTTTTTTCGCGTAGATACTGCACTTTTCGAAATTTGCATAAAAAAAAGGTCTGCCCACAAAACGTGAGTAGACCCTTTATTTTTTATTGTTTAAATCTATTCGTACTAGTTGATCCCCAACTGCGCTTTAAGAGCAGCCATTTCGTCACAAACAGAGGAATCAATATTTACACCACGGTATTTTTCTTCTAAAGCCAATGCTTCGTCAAATGGTTGTGAATCAAGCTCTGCTTTTGCAGTTGCCATATCTAGTTGACGGTTTACCTTTTCTTCCATCCGTTCAAATGCGCTCATGGCACCTTCTACTCTTTGAGAACCAGTGGTATTGTTGATTCTTTCTTGGGTGCGAGCTACTGCTGCTTTGGCTTTAATGGTTTGACGGCGTGCATTGAGAGAATTAATGTCTTTGACTAACTTGTCATGCATTTGACGCATTTTTACTGCGTTCTCATGAGCCAATGCAGCCGATGTCTGCAAACTAGCACCCACATTTTCAAGTTCTTGCTTCTTTGTCAGGAATACCCTGGCATCTTCTTCGTTGTTGGACATGAGGGCTTTTTTTGCAAGATCTGTAAATTTTGCAACTTCTCGGTTGTTTTCTTCAACCAGGCGCTTGGTACGGCTTTCTTCTGCCATAACACCTGCTGTTTCGGTTCTTACTGCTGCAAGATCCTTTGTCATATTACGTAGGTACTGATCTACCATTTTGGAAGGATCTTCAGCTCTATCCAACAAAGAGTTAATGTTGGATGATACGATGTCTTTGAAACGGGTCAAAATACTCATTTTTGTTACCTCCTATATAAATTAGTTTTGGTCATTATTGTCATCAGTGTACTGCTCGGCTAACTGAGAAGCGGGGTCACTTGGGTTGCCCATGGTTTCCAATGGCTGAGCTAGAACTCGTTCTAGTTGTTCTGCTTCTATATTTTTTTGTTCTTGCTTACTCTTCCACCATCTAAACAAGAGTAAGAGAATCAGTAATATACCGGCAACTACAAGCACAGGTATCCATGCCGAGCGTGTTACTGTCATAATCCTCTGGCCTGCTTCGTCAAATGCTCTTGCAAACTGGTCATGATAAGGCATAGAACGGTCTATATACATCTCTACATAGTCCATAAGAATATCCCATGCTTCTCCGTCCATAACAGTGTGAGCTTGACGACCTGCTATATTCCACATAGCGTATTCGCCTCTGTTGCCTGTGTAAACAAATAGGAACAACAAGTGCGCTTCATTGCTTGTCATATGACTATATCTGTCTTGGGCAAACGCTTCTAGTTGGGCATCTGTAGGGATGCCGCTTGCAATCGCCTCAGGTCCTACAATATAAAGAATTGGACGTACACCGGTACTGCTATGAAAATTACCCAAACCTCTGTTTAAAGCCGTAGAATTTCTGATTATACCCAAATGGTCTACATACATCGGTACAGAAGAATCTGCTTCACCTCTGGGTAGTGCCGTTCTGTTGACTGTAGAACGGGTCACTTGACTCGAACGTGTTATGCCGCTAATTCCACCGCCGCCTCCAACAGGAAATGCGAAATTTGCAAACATGCCAATCATTGACACGATAAATATCACAAGGACAAGAGCAATGAGACCACCGAAACAACCGCTACAGCCGCCTCCGCCTCCGCCTCCGCCTCCACCCATCATCATGGGGCCACCGACCATGCGACGGCGGCGTCTGCCCATACCCCAGCCTCCGCCCCAGCCGCGGCGACGGCGGCCTCCGCCCATCATGCCAAGACCCATTCCAACACCCATCCCGGCACCAAAACTACCGGCACCACCTCTGCGAGGAGCTGGCCTAGGAGCAATACCTCGACCAACGCCTGGCCTACCCCCTCCGAGACCACCCCCAAAACCACCTGAGCGGTTTCCGCCTCCAAAGCTACCTCCAGGACGACTGCCTCCGCCAAATCCGCGTCCGCCTCCGGATCGGCCTCCGCCAAATCCGCCGCCCATTCTACCTCCGCCGCGTCTTCCCATATTAATCACGTCCATTCATTCAAATTTTTGGTTTTAAAAACTTACATAAAAATTGCATACAAGACAAATAAATACACCTTGTTTTTACAATTGTTGTTCTGCTATATGTTTCTTAGTATATCACCGACGCTTGGGTACATACTTGATATATATACTAAATGAAAGGAGTGAAAACATGAGCAGATTTACCAGTGGTTTAATTGGTGGTTTGGCTGTAGGTGTGATTGTCGGCGCAGGACTTATGACCGACGAAAAACAACGCCGTCGCATGAAACGTGATAGCAAACGTGCATTACGCAAGGCTGGACATTTCATAGGCGATCTAAAAACCTGGCATTAATTAATAACCTATAGATTTTAGATATTCCCTGCTTTCTTTGGCAGCTTCGAGGGATGTTATGCCTACAGCTTGGTCTAGCTCTACCACCAACGCAATAGCTCCAGCATCAACAGCAGCTTTGATTGTAGCAGGTATATTTTGCATACCTTGGCCTACTGGCCTATCTTCAAACTTTTTGCCAGACTCTAATTTGTTGTCTGCACCCAAAAGTTCTACAGTTTTACCTGCATTATCGACTTCTACAACGTCTTTTAGATGAACAGCAGGGCAACGACCCGAATATTTTCCTATATAGGATGCAGGATCTAGCCCTGCCACTGTTACCCAGCCTGTGTCGATTTGAGCTTGCAATTGGTCGGCAGGGAACGCGTCAAATAATGCATCTAACACTAATGTATTGCAGGGCAGGGTCTTAAATTCGAAATCATGATTGTGATAAGCAAAAATGATACCCTGCTCTTTACATAGCGCAGCAGCTTTTGCAAATGATGCCTTGGTTTTTTCGAAATCAGGACCACCAGGAAGCATTTCAGGGGATGCCCAAGGGATCGCGACAACTTTGCAACCTAATGTCTTGTACAATGTAGCGGTTCCTTCAAAATCTGCTTCAAATGCTTGAATTGGTACATGTGCGCTTACTGCTTCAAGACCTGCGGCATCTAGTTTTTGTTTAAACTCTGACGCTTCTAGGCCATATGTCCCTGCCAGTTCGACCGCGTCATAGCCCATTGCTTTGACTTTTGATAGGGTGCCGTCTAGATCCTTTTCGGTAAAATCACGTACTGTGTACAATTGCAATGCTACTGTTGGCTTTTTCATTTTTTTGCTCCTTTTTATATGATTATGATACATATGCTTGGATTTTTTAGAAACTCCAATTTATGAAACATTTTTTTTTCATGATTTGTAGGGTTGGGGTTATACAAACCCTATCATCAAAGAATCACCAATGGCTTTGTATCCAATCTTTTGATAGATACTATTGGATGTAGGATTAGCCAAATCCGTATATAAAACACATTTTTTGTATCCCTTGCTTATTCCAATTTGGCTTGCAGCGGCTACAGCGGCTGTGGCATAACCCTTTTTTCGGAAATACGGAGGCGTATATACCGCGGCTATAACGCAAACCGTTGTAAGTTCCCGAGTTATTGCTACCATACTTACTGGGACACCGTTATCTTCCATTATATACCTGCGTCCTCTACGGATTACTTGATAATAACTTTCTATATTATCACTTACAGTCATATGACTATCAAAACCTTCTTGTACAAAATGCTCGCTCCAATATGGTAAAAACGATATATCTCGTTCCTGTGCTAAGCGCAGCGGTGCTTTTGTTATTGCTTTGTTGACCTCGGTCAGTTCATATACGCGCTGATCCATTTGTATTTTTGACGTTTTCAAATGCCGCGCACAATATATTGGAGCAAACATTTCTGCCAGCGATTTTTCTGCCAATATCCCAGGAATGATTATGCCAGATGTAGCCATCCCTTCTAACAAGCAGGTTATTGCCTGAGGATTGTTTTGGTGGTTGGCTGCATATAAAGCCAAATTATGAGGTGGGGTCATAATGCCAACAAGGATAATGCCATCATTATCCGATACTGTAGCCATAAACCAATTGACAGGATCACGCCAACCTGTCTTGTCTTCGCCTCTTATACCAATTAGTGCGTTACCCAGAGGGATAATATTCTGAGATTCATGAAGCATTAGGGTATCATTTACCGCATTGTAGAATGAGTTTACATCTAGATACTGGGTGTACTTCATAATTTTATACATGCCTCCTTCGTCGGCGGAACAAATTGGTTGGTATGAAAATCCGCTTCGCGGATGTTTCACACTTCACTCCTCAGGTTTTAATAAAGCTCAATTACCAATCTTCTCTAAAAGCAGGCTGGATACATACACTGAAGCTAAACTGCTGCTCATCGAAGCGGTACATTTTTTCGAGTATTGGACCGCATGAGTTAGACCCGATCCCTGTATTTTTATAGTCCAGGTGTACAACAGTTGTGTCTAGTTTTGTAAGCTCGTGAGGGTGAGTAGCCTTTGTCAGATCATGGTCATCAAAGTTTGATGCACTCAAAGATATGGGGGCTTCGCCGCATGTAACAAGAATACCTCTACCGTGCTGATTTGTAATCCATGCATACTCAACTCCGTACCTGGCTCCGCTTTCTTGTGGATATTCATGGATTTCGCTCATTTTTTCTACGGATGTGTTAAATAGCCCCTTGTATGTGGATCTTCTTTTGTCTACATACGAATCTGTTGGGCCATAACCATGATAAGTCACTTGATTGGTGCCCTCTGGCATTTCCAATCGCAATCCAAATCGGGGTAGAAAAACCTGAATCTCTTCATCACTCCAACCGACCTTGCGCATTCTTTTATCTACTTCAACAGTTGTAGCATACATTAGCTTACCGTCTGGTGTTATTGTCCAAGTAGCTTGCCCTTTTAAAATTGGGGCATGGGAATAACCGCTATATACATGGGTTACGTTTATTACGCATTGGTCCTTGGTTCTTTCTTGAAGACTTACAATATATGCACGAGGGCGAGCATTGTCTAAGCCCCATTCGTACCACTGTGGCGAGATATACTTGTCATTGTCTGTTGGAGCGCGCCATATATCGAGTCTTATTGGGTTTACGATTATGTCTGCGCCGCCAAGTTTTAGTTCTGTAAATGTACCCAATAATTTGTCAAATGTATATTCGAAATCCAAACCGGTTATACGTATGCAGTAATCCAAGTCTTCTACAACCAGAGATTTTGCTTTCAACGGTGCGTCTGGGTTTGTTGCTTTTTTTGTATTTACATCTATTTGCCTATGAATAATTTCGTGACCATGCAAAGCCCAGTCACCTTTGTTGCCTTTGTACCTAAAAGAAAGATCTATTGTGTCGGGATCCGTTTCTAAGTTTAGGGATATTGTTTGGCAGTCTTTTGGCAGTGCCGTCAACTGCGAAACTTCACCTTTTGCTACTATTTTGCCGTCTTTTTTTGCTGTCCATACAAGATAAACATGTGACAAGTCTGTGAAATCATACTTGTTGCAAATCTCTATATCATTGTTTTGTTTTATTTTTGCAGTTATTGGGCCGTATACATTTTTTGCTTCGAGTAGTGCCGTTTTTGGTTGCTGATCTGGCGTTACTAGGCCATCCATACAAAAATTGCCGTCATGGGGCTTGTCACCAAAATCGCCACCATAAGCCCAAAATTCTACACAATCCATTGCTTCCCATTCTTCTTGTATAAGGCCGAGTTGAGTTAGTGCATTTTTGTAGTTTATAGCCGGTACTGTGTATACATTGCCCTCAAAATCGGTAAATCGCTTTGCTCTTAGTCCGTGATTCCACCATTCCCAAATACATGCACCGATAAGTTTTGGAGAATTGTAGATTATATCCCAATATTCCTTCAAATCACCAGGGCTATTACCCATTGCATGAGAATATTCGCATAAGAAAAGCGGCCTGGTTTTTGCAGGATCATTGGCATAGTCCTCCATATAGCTTAGTGGCGGATACATACGGCTTATCATGTCAAATGAGTCCGGCTCTTGCGTTTGGATCGTATGAGCGCCTTCGTAATGAACAGGACGCGCAGGGTCACGGTCATGTGCATATGCGGCCATTGCGTTATGATTTGGGCCGTTTCCAGCCTCGTTGCCAATAGACCACATTACTACACTCGGGTTGTTTTTGTCCCGCTCTACCATTCTGGCCATACGGTCCACATGCTGGTTTTTCCAATTAGGATCTGTTGCTAGGAAATCCCATTGTCCGTGAACCCACATACCATGCGTTTCTAGATCACTTTCGTCCATTACATACATGCCATAATGATTGCATAATAAATAAAACCGCGGGTCATTGGGATAATGCGAAGTACGTACACAGTTTATATTGTGACGTTTCATGATTTTTATGTCTTCTTCCATCCATGAAAGCGGAACGGCCTGACCAAAGTCTGGGTGGAAATCATGACGGTTTACTCCCTTTAGTTTTACAGCACGACCGTTTACGGCAAAGGCATTGTCTGGCAACCACGATGTCGTACGGACACCAGTGTCAAAGACGAGTGCTTCATCGCCGCTTTCGATTATTACTTTATAGAGGTATGGCGTTTCTGCGCTCCATAACTTGGGGTTATTGACTGGTAAGGTCGCCATTGCTTTACCGTTTGCATCCAAAGTCACATGACCCTTACCAAGCTCTTTGCAACCACATTGAGACGTAAAGCGGATATCGACTTTTAAGCCGGGAGTACCCGTTATTTCACAATTGATATCTGCGTTTTCTTCTATTTTCTTGCCTGTGGTTGTAATAAACACGTCTTTTACATGGGCTTTATCACGTGCCAACATATATACATCACGAAAAATACCACTAAACCGCCAGCAATCCTGGTCTTCTAGATAAGTCGCATCGCAGTATTTCATTACTAGTACAGCAATCCTGTTTGTACCAGGATGTGTGTGAGCAGTAACATTAAACTCAGCAGGTAGACGGCTAGTCTTATTAAAGCCTACAAACTCACCGTTTACCCATACCCAGTAACAGGAGTTGACCCCTTCGAATGTAAGATATCTCTCTTTGTTTGCCCAGGATTCTGGATATGAAATGTTGCGGCAATATAAACCTACAGGATTTTCGAGTGGCACATTGGGGGGATCGACTGGGATTGGATAATTGACATTGGTGTAATGGCAGATGTCATAACCCTCGGTTTGCCAACACGAAGGTACATTGATCGTATCAAAATATGAAATATCGTAGTCAGATGCAAAAAAGTTTTCATCCACACTGTGATGGTTGGGATGGAACTGGAATTTCCAGCCCCCATTTAGCGACTGATAATGAGGTGATTTGCCACGCTTTAGATTGACAGGCCGACCATGGGAGGCCGGAATTTTTCCTTTTTGAAAGGGGATATAGTAAGACCGAGGTTCTTCCTTCCCGATATGGGTAACAGTGGGGTCTTGATAATAATTTTCTAGTTTCATGACAACTGTCCTTTCATGTTTTTGTAGCATTTTAACATGAATAAGACATAGTGCTATCCTATTTTAGATATTATGCATAAATGATGCCAATTGAATGCATAGTTACACGTTATGGGAATCATATGTGAAGTTGTGTTGTTTTGGTTAATAAATCGTCCCTTGCTACATTGTGCTTAATCGAGTTGCTAATTTTAATTGCTTGCTCGTAATACTCAAGTGCAGCTTCATAATCCTTTTCCATTTCGGCAATCAACCCAAGGCTATATATACAGACATCACATTTTGGTTTATTACACCAGGCATTATTTTTTTTGGGGGTATCCAAGTTGTTTTTAAACAAATCTCTTGCAACTTCTATTTCACCAAGTCCTAGCCTGCAATTTGCGATATAAACTTCCCAACATGGAGAAGGGTCGTCTTTTGATTTTTCCTGGAATAACAAAATGGCATGATTAAAATCCTTGTTGGCCTTTTCGTGTTGTTTTGTTTTTGCATAGGCTAGGCCACGGGTTACATATGCATGAGGATCTGTTGGTTCTTTATCAATCTTTTTTGTATAGCAATCGATCGCCTTTTCGTAATCTTTGTAGGCGTACATATAAATATCACCCATGCAGTCAATTGCATCTATACAGTTTTCATCTTCAGATATAGCCATTTCTAGATATTCCATCGCTTTTGTCGCATTATTATAGTTTTTTGAATATTTAAGCCCAATACGGGTATATATCCAAGACATTAGCCATTCTCCGTCTAATTTGTCTGGCATACTTGCCGCTTTGAGCATCTCGCCAAGTGACTCATCATGACGCAGCATATCTTCATAAATTACCCCGCGACGCATTAGAAGTGCGCCTTTATTGTACGGATCCTCGGTTTTTTCAGCTATATCCAGAGCTTGCAAGGCTTTTTCGTACTCTTTTTCTTCTTGATAACAAAATGCTATTGCTTCGTATAAATCCAACTGGTTTTCTGCCAGTTTGAGTGAGTTCTCAAATTGGACAATCGCTTCATGATAACGCCTGTTGCTTTGCAAAAATAAGCCATAAAATCTTGAGCCGTCGGGAGCATTTGGGTAGATTTCGATGGCCTTTTTATACATTTCTTCTGCTTCTTCTAGCTCGTTTAACCGTACAAGCATAATTGCTACATATATCCGGTTATGCAGAGATTCGAAACGGTCTAGCCTGCGTTTTGTCCATTCTAGTGCTTCATTTTTGTAGATAGAGTTCATTAATAAATCCACGATCAGATCATAAAAGTGCTCGAGATTTTTATCGGTTAATACAACAATTTCGAATTGCCCTAACCCGTCTTCTAGGTTGCCTTCATCTATTAAAATATTACCAAGGCATACCCTTGCCCTAACATATTTTGGTGCTGTATGAATGATTTTTTCACAAATTGCCTTTGCCTTATCATACAATCCTAGTTTGCGTAGTATATTGGCTTTAATAATTTGTCTTGGCGGATTATCTTTTTTATCTAGAAGCAGTGCTTTGTCTATATACAAAGCTGCGTCTGACAAGTTCCCTGTTTCTTCTTTGAGTTGCGCCATTTCTGTATAAATTGCTTCTAGATATCCTTCATGATAATCCGCTTCTACTAGTGCTTCCATAATTTCCAACGCTTGATCATATCGGCCTAAAACCCGTAGAGATCTGGCTTTATAACAACTTATTTTTGGGCTATTGTAGCCGACATGCTCAGCTTGGTCAGCTATTGTACATACCATTTCGTGCATAGATTCTTTGAAATAGATCTCCATCTGTACAATGTATGGGTCTGTCATATATGGGAAAACCCAAAGTGCCATTTCGCTTAGATCTATGCCTTCGCTATATCGACCTATTTGCAAAAACAAGTTGGCTTTTTGTGCAATCAAATAAGCATCTTTTGGTGTTATAGATAAACCTGTATCAACAGCCAACTGTGCATCATGGTAATTGCGAAGAGCTGTTAGAGCTTGGCACTGTATTGCATATAACTTGGTCTTATCATGATTGGTTGCATCATCGGTATAATCGTTTTGTGCTTTTTTTGTATATGCTAGTGCCTCTGCATGCTGCCCCAGGTTACAAAGTGCTGTTGCGGCATTTCCATAATAGGATAGCTTTGGATTGGTGTTTATCAAATCTTTGTACAAAGAAAGTGCTGTTTCCCAGTCTCCACGTATGACAGCACATAGTGCCTTTATCTCTCTGCATTTTGGGTCATCATGTGATACTTGGGATAGCATATTTAAACACTGATCAACTTGTTGGGTTTTGGCAAGATTAACGGCTAAAGCAAGCACTATTTCACTATCGCTTGGATTTAAAATATTTTCAGCTTCATATATTTTTACAAGTTCATGTGCTACTTGTTGTTCTGATGACATTGCATATATGTCATAGGGATTTATATCTAATAATTGTTTAATCGTCGCTTCGGCGGATTTATAATCTTTTATATATATTTGTGTACTTAGTATGCCTCTTGTGGCATCTATAAAGTTTGGATTTTCTTCAGCAATTTTTGCAAATCGAGTCAGTGCTTCATCTGCCTTGCCTACATTTGGCAAGACAGTTGCATATACAAATTTGATTTGAAGATCCTCTGGATACTTTGTTAAAAGCGGCTCTATGATATCCATAGCCTGATCATACTCTTCATTACAAATGTGCAATCGTACGCGCAGGATGTCAAAATAGGGATGCTTTATTGGCATTGTTTCTAACTGGGCTTGTTTTTTTATATACATTGGATTTTTGGTTTGACCGGATTTTATCATCACATCCAATTCCAAAAACAATGATATCCACAAATCATATTGCGGATTATCACAAAGAGGGATAAATAAATTGTATTTTGGATATTCGACTTCTGTCATCTTTTCTATAATATAGTCTATAAAACGCGGAGGGTATTCCTGTTTTAGCTCATCGGCACGACTTTGCCAGTCAAAATGACTTGCAAGAAGTGCAAACACATCCATAGGCAAATAAAATTTTTGCAACAAAAATTCTAGCAGCATGCCTTCTGCTTCATCTACTAAGTCTAGTCGCTGGCAAACCTCGGTTTCGAGCAAGGATCTCCAAATGTTTACGTCACATCGTAGATTAAAGTCCTGGTAGATTTTTTCTACCTCTTTCATAAACAAGGCGTGGGGTGAATCTGTTGTTTCTTTTTTTGTTTCCAAAGATGAAATAACCTCTTCATATGCTGTCCGCAAACGAAGAAAACCCTCTGGATTAACTTCTGGATTATGACTAGGCAATAAAGTCATGTAGGCTAACTTTACTTCTTCTGGATCTTGTGTGGGAGAAATGCCAAGGACAGCCCAATTGTCCATTAAAAAATCCCTCTTTCTGCAAGGATTATAAGGACTAGTGTCAAAACAACAAATGCCGAAACAATCAGTACCCATATATTGATTTTGCTCTTTGTGGTAGTAGCAGGTGTGCGATACAGTCCGGCTTGTTGTAGTGCTACAGACACAGGTTTATATAAAAGCATAACAATGGCAGCATTGAGGCCACTTTTTATTAGATTAAAAGGAAGGAAAACTGATGCAAGCATAGGCACGACACCCGCTCGTGTAACAAATGGCATATACAATGGCACGATAAGATAATTCCACAAAAGCATGACTCCAGTCACGACAATGATACCAACAATTAGTCCGCCAATCGCTCCAACGAGACTACGCCGCCATCTATAAATAAGTACCGCTGGTAGTACAAAGGCTGTACTTGAGATTATGTTCATGACAAGACCCCAAAGGGCAGTATCACTGATTGTTATCATTTCTACAAAGGACACAACCACTATGACAAACAGAGCCACAATTGGCCCAAAAAGGAATCCGCCAATAATAATAATTACATCTTTTGGGTCATACGAAAGAAACGGTGCAAACATGGGGAAGCGGATCAAGAGCATAGACACAAAAGCAAGTGCAGCAAGCATAGCTGCGACAACAAGATCTTTAATATTTCTTTGCATTATATATATCCTTTCACGCTGTTTTTTTGAAGATACCATTTGTAAGTGCAACTGGTCAAATTATCTATATTGAGATATGCTTATTTTTATCAAAATGCTGCGACCTGGCATTCTACACGAAAAAACCGGTATGACACCATACCGGTTTTCCCTGACTATCTACTTTGCTCAGGTAGGCTACAAAACACGTACATCGTGCATCTTGTGTTTTGTAGCCTACCTGAGCAAAGTAGATAGTCAAGTTTCTTTCACAAAAAGGTGGTGCTTTATGCAAGTATTATTGACACTTTCATACGATGGAACAACTTATGCAGGTTGGCAACGCCAAAACAACGCAGTGGCTATTCAACAAAAGCTGGAAGAAGCTCTTTCTGATTTGTTTTGTACGCCAATTATCACAAGAGCTGCAAGCCGTACAGATGCTGGAGTACATGCTTTGGGGCAATGTGCGACTTTTTTTATGGACGGCTTACCTATCCCTATAAAAAAATTGCCACAAGTTATTAATGGGCATCTTCCTTCTGATATTTCTATTACAAATGCAGAGGTAGTTACCGATGATTTTAATCCTAGATTTGATGCAAAATATAAAACATACACATACAATATTTACAACGCTAAAGTCCCTAACCCACTACTTGCACGCTATAGTGCATTTGTACCTCGTATACTAGACACCCAGATTATGAATAAAGCGGCGGCATTACTGGTTGGTTATCACGATTTTGCTGCTTTTATGGCTACAGGTTCGAATACGAAAACTACAACAAGGCAAATTTATAGTTGTGCAGTATCAAAGCAACCTTCTGGGCTTGTATCTATCACGGTGACAGGCAATGGTTTTTTGTACAATATGGTGCGGATAATTGCAGGGACGCTTACGTATGCAGGTTTGGGGAAATTACCATATAACGCAATACCAGAAATAATACAATCTCTTGACCGCCGTAAAGCTGGCAAAACAATGCCTCCCCAAGGGCTAACATTAATAAAAGTGGGCTATACAACATATAGCGAGTTAGAGTAGAATGTGTCAATTAAATCACAAAGGAGCGAACAACATGCCATTACAAGACGCGTGGAAACGTATATCTTTAGACACCAAAGGCGAGCCAGTAAAACACATATGGGATGATTACCTGGCCAAAGAAAAGACGGTTTATGCAAACTTACTCAAAAACAAGACCAACCGCTTAGAAGGTACAGTAGCCGAAATTGCATCCGAACTTCGTCTTACAACAACCCATATGTTTGCCTTTTTGGACGGTATTCACGAATGCGTGGACAACCTTCCTGAACTAGAAACAATAGAAGAAGAGACCCCTATTGCAATAGATATCGAGTTTGACCGATTGTACAAACAAATGGTTATATACAAAGCCGATAATCTTTACACCTTACCAGAATGGGACGTTGTTTTTACCCCAGAAAGACAAAAAGAACTGTACAAGGAACAAAAAAGTGCCCACACTATTGTACGCAACGAAGCCAAAATAGGCCGCAATGATGCCTGTACTTGCGGCAGTGGTAAAAAGTATAAAAAATGCTGCGGGGCGGCATAGATATCAAAAAAGCAGCTGCAATTATTACACGTGGTGGGATTGCAGCTTTTCCAACAGAAACTGTATACGGCTTAGGGGGTGACGCCACAAACCCCAAAGCTGTAGCACAAATTTATAATGCAAAAGGACGTCCAGGGGATAATCCTTTGATTTTGCATATCGCCGATCCCGATGATTTGTATAAACTAACTGATTCTCCCCCAGCTTATGCCAAAGCCTTGTCAGATGCCTTTTGGCCTGGGCCACTGACCATGGTTTTTAATAAAAAGCTAGATTTACCAACATGGCTAGGCGGTCATCCTTCAGGCACTACAAAAACTATAGGTATAAGAATGCCTTCCCACCCAATTGCCTTGGAGCTAATACGTGTTTCGGGTTGCTTTGTTGCAGCACCAAGTGCAAACAAGGCGGGTACGCCAAGTCCAACAAAAGCAGAACACGTGATTGCAGATTTTGCCGATGGTTCGATTGATTATGTATTAGATGGCGGCTTAGTGGAAGTTGGGGTCGAATCTACTGTAGTTGATGTTACAGGCTCTACGCCAATAATTTTGCGTCCTGGAGCCATCACAGCGCACATGATCGCAAAAGTCACAGGGATTATGCCGCAGGGGAGTTTTAGTTCAAAAACAGCCCCTCGCGCTCCTGGCATGAAATATCGACATTATGCGCCCAAAGCACCAATGACACTGCTAGTAGGCAATGATTCCGATATTGCAAAGTACATCTCTTTATATATTGATAAAAACAAAAAAACGGGACTTCTGATCACAGCTGATGTAGAGGCTTTGTTTGACAGCTTTAACAATAATTCCCCTACCCCATACCTACTACCTTTGGGGCATACCCAAGAAATCATTGCACAAAACCTTTACGACAACTTGCGCCAATTCGACCGACTTGGTGTTGATATAATCTACGCACAAGCCCCAAACGAAGAAGGCATAGGTACCGCAATATTAGACCGTATGAAAAAAGCCGCCGAAGGACGTGTTATCCATGCATAAAATCATCTTTGTATGTACCGGCAATACATGTCGCAGTCCTATGGCTGCTGCAATGGCTACAGATATCTTTAAAAAAAATGATCTTACAGTTGAAGTATTGTCTGCTGGGGTAAATGCGTGGGGCAACCAACCCGCAAGTTCTCATGCTCTTATGGTTATGAAAGAAAGCGGGCTCTGTCTTGCTGCACATACATCAACATTGGTTTATGATACTTTGATCGAAAGCGCGACACTAATACTCTCCATGACAAGCAGTCACCAAGCTGCTTTACAATCAGATTATCCAAACGCCAAAGACAAAATTTATACGTTGGGTGAATATGTAGGCAGAGATAATGATATCTCTGATCCCTTTGGCGGCACTTTGCAAGATTACCGCAATTGCGCTAAAGAAATCAGGGAGCTATTATCACAAGTTCCTGATAAGCTAAAGAGGCAAGCGTGAAGTGGTTTTCTTCACACTTGTTCCGCCAACGAAGGAGGCATGTATTAAACTATGAGTGGGTTTTCGTTTATCAAACAATATATGTCTAAACCAAGAACAGTGGGGGCCATATGGCCCTCTTCTAAATATTTGGCAAAAAAAATGGTAGCAGACATAGACTTCGAAAATGCAAAATATATCGTAGAGTATGGTCCTGGTACTGGGGTCTTTACTGATGCAATCATACAATCGCGTAGTCCAGACACCTTGGTTTTATTAATAGAAAACAATCAGGAGTTCTATCATCAATTAATGGAAAAATACAAACATAAATCAAACCTATATATCGAGTGCGGTTCTGCTGCCGACATAGAAATATACCTAAAAAAATATAGTATCCCCTATGTTGATAATATTGTTTCGGGTCTTCCTTTTGCCAGCTTACCACATGAGGTTTCTACAGAAATCCTTACGAACACCATGAAGCACTTGTCACCAAACGGCAAATTTATCACTTTTCAATATACCTTAATAAAAAAAGGGGTTATACAAAATTATTTTAATGAGATCAAAGTAAAACGTGAAATAAGAAACATACCACCAGCTTATGTGCTAACTTGTATGAATAGCCGATTAAGCCCAATAGAGTTGTAACGAAATTACATTTGCGGCCATAAAAGTAGCGGGCTTTAATGCGTTTTTATGGCCGCTCATTTGGTATTTCGTTACAACTCTATTGCGAAGAATGACCTGCGTTTACATGGACTGTTTTGGATTTAATCGACTATATAATTCGATATTCGGATAACCTCGCCAAGGATTTCAACCGCAACGACTTCATGCACATCAAATATATACACGCCGTATGGCACGAAAGTCGCATGATAAAACATAATTTCACCATATTCGGGAACGGGACCGCCAGCACTGTAGGCAAGCATTTTTATTTGGCTTCCGTCATGCATATGGAGAATTATTTTCATGCAGCAATAATTTGTGCGGTCCCAATCGCACTGAAAAATAAGCGGCCCATCGCTCGTTGTGTAGGTGACCGTGCCTTTGATTAGCATAGACACTGGCGTAATAGTTATTTCGTTGACCTCGCCCTCGCCATTAGTGAGAGGTATATTCAATTCGTTTATTATGATATTACTACCAACGGAGGTGGCTTTAATCTGTGTTTGCCAGCCGATGTCGATAACCTGCCCCGAATCGTAATAAATGCTATGCAATGTGAAATCAAGGTACATATCTTTGATGGGAACGGAAAAGGTATGGCGCGTGTTAAGTGTTATTATTCCTGTTTCCAAATTACGATCTATAATTAAAAATTGTGTGTATGACACAGAAAAGCTACTTTCGAGGGGATTGCCAGAGATGGGGGACATGGTGTGGTTTAGGTAAAACTGCCCGCATAGACGATTCTGACTGTCATCAAGCATCATATAGAAATCCGCTATGTTTCCGTGGATTCCAGTTGCTATTAAGCCTATTCTCAAACCGCAGTCTGTAGTAATGCTGCTTGATGTGCTACCCTCTAAATTTACAAATTCTACTACATCAAGCATTCCCGTACGAGCCTCGCCAACAATTTCTTCAAGTTGCCGCAATCCGAAAAGACCTGTTGCCGCCGCCGTTATGCCTGTGGTCATAAAAACCATTACTGCGGCTAAAATCACAACGCTTCTCTTCAAATGAGGCTTTATTTTTACCTGTGACCGATAAGGGATATATGCATCTACTTTCATGTTATCAAATTCGGACTTTATGCGTTTTTCAAAATCCATGTTATTCATCCTTTCAATTTTTCCTCTATTTTTTTCTCGCACGTTCGTACCGTTTACGCAAAGTGCTTGCCTTTATACCGTATATTTCTTCCAATTACCCATACTCCATTTCATCAACTGCACGACTGTATACTAAAGCCCTATCTCGGTGCGACAAAGTATTAAAAGCTGCCTGCAACTCTTTGCTTATCCCAAAATTGTAACTATCCTCATGCGAAAACGCGCTTGTCTGTGCGGCTTCCTTTTACAAAAACAAGCTAAACAGCTTCTTCCTCTTAATTATGTTCATACAGGTGTTATAGGCAATTCGGTATAGCCATGTGCCAACTTTCGAATATTCACGAAGACTTGCCGCCTTGCGAATAGCAGTCAGGAGAACATCTTGCGTAGCGTCTTGTGCTTCGTGATAATCCCAAAGTAGACTGTAGCAATATTTTACAAGACCTTGTCTATGTTCAGTTAAAGCGCATTCAATGTCCCGCTCGTGACTTTCGACGTTTCCTGTTAAGATTTTGGCAGATGTATGAATTTCCACCATTTCACCTCCTTCTCCTTATACCGATTCCAAATGAAAACCTGTTTAACAGAGCGGCGGCATGAAACACGAAGTAAGCGTTTCAAGCGGTTTTGCCGCGATAGGTAAATAGGATTTTAATTGGAATCGGTATTATAATATATAGACAATTATCGTTATGATTGTGTGACATCTTATACGAATCTCAGAAAATCATGTCGACAACCGAGCGGAAAAACGGCCTCGTCTGTCGCCGAAAACGCGTTGAAGTGTTCGCGATTTTCGACGACAGACGGGGCCGTTTAAAGGGGGAATTGCTATGCATTAACTAAACCACCACCGCCTAAGATATGTGCTATGAAGTGTGGAAATAACGCTAGTTATAATGAATCTAGTATTGACAAAAATCTATCTTCAGAATATCCTACTATCTGATATTCTGAATTTATTTTGATGAGGTGAAAGTTATGTTGGTTGAAATGAGGGCTCGTTCGCAAATTACGCTTCCGAGTGAAATAA
>Ga0123355_10001231_pt1 | contig 35708 bp, 41 predicted proteins | sample TergutEmb28metaG_3_FD_89872 | JGI IMG/M metagenome (GOLD analysis project Ga0123355, IMG submission 89872) | Embiratermes neotenicus P1 segment gut microbial communities from Petit-Saut dam, French Guiana - Emb289 P1 | ecosystem: Host-associated > Arthropoda: Insects > Digestive system > Gut ...
ATCAACTGGAAAATATCGTGTATTTAGAGTTGCTCCGCCGAGGAAATAAAGTGAGTATCGGAAAACTTGCAGAAAAAGAAGTGGATTTTGTTACAAGTAACGCCGACGGAGTGTGTTATTATCAAGTTGCGGCGTCTGTACTAGATAAAAACACTCTTGAACGGGAACTTGCTCCACTCCAAAAAATACCCGACCATCATCCTAAATTTTTATTAACCCTTGATGATATTATGCCAAATGCCAATCATGATGGCATCCGACAGATCAATGTATTGGATTGGTTGCTTGATAAGAAGTAGCAATGTTGGTTATTGAGCGAGTGTCAGCTTTCGAGACCGTGCCTATCGCTGAAAAAGTATTGCTTTCATGCCTTGTGGCGAGGAGGAGGCATTTCGCCACCTCCTTTTCGTCGGATGCGAAATGCAAATGATGTAAAGTTTTGTCTGATGGACTTGTATCTGAGACCACCAAGTCTGGGTTGCTTTGCCTCATGCTTTCAAGCACTGATTCAAAGATTGCTACCTTCTGATAAATGGTAAAGTTTAGGCCATCCAAATATTGTATTACGGCATCACAATGGAATCTCGCTACATTTTTTTGAATCTGCCTGCGGATTTTTTCGTCTTTTGGATAGTAGATTATTGCTTCTTTGTACATTTGACGTTCTTCTCCTTGTGTTTGGGATTTTAGGTGGCACCCCATTTGAGGGCGTAGGGCGTGACTGAGTGCTTCACGCAATCGCAATTATCTCAAAAAAATCCGCTCCCAAAACTTCTTTGTCATGCGGGCTTTCCCCTGCTCCCATTTCTTGATTTGCTCCTTTGTTATACCAAAGTGTGCCGCAAATTCTGCTTGAGTCATTTTCATTTTGTCACGCAACTCCTTTATCTGGCAAGCTTGTCCATCGCAAAGAAAGGTGTTGTAGTCATCAATTAGGTCGGCAACTTTCACTTTGAGAAATTCTGCGATTCTCTGCAGCGTATCAGACGGATAGTAGTCCCGCCCATCTTCTTCATATGTACTGTAGGTCGTTCGCTCTATCCCAACATAGTCCGCTACCTCACGTTGAAGCAACCCGTTTCTATGCCGATAATATCGTAGCTTATCCGCTATAGTGATAAAATTTGCCGGGTCATCACTCCCAATACTCACTCTTTCAGCTTCAGCTAAAAAGTGCAGTCGCAAGAACGGAAAGCTGTGAATATACAATGGCGCATACCTTACACCACTGTTTGAATGGCACACCATTACATATAGTTGGCTGTTGATGTTGCAAAAAATGTGCCATTTCCCCTCAAAAGAGGCCTTTTTCCAACTTCTTGCTCAAAATTTTCAAAAAGAGCCGTGGGGATAGTATAGCATTCTCAATACAACGGGAGGCGTAGGTAGCCAAGCGTACGCCCTTTTTGGGATCAAAGCTGGCGATGCCCTTGATGAGGCCGATGGTGCCGATGGAGATTAGGTCTTCGACATCGGGGTGGTGAAACTTTTTCACGATGTGGGCTACAAGGCGCAGGTTTCGCTCTATTAGGATGTTTTTGGCCTGCTTTTTTTCACCGGTGTTGCCGTTTTCGTACAGGTGGATGTAATGCCGTTCTTCTTCGGCGTTAAGCGGCTTTGGGAAAGAGTTGCCCGCGCTGTAGGATTGATTTTCACGCTTTTTGACGACGCTTTCTGCCTTTTGTTGGGAATTTTCCATATAAGCACCCCCACATAACGCGCGGTATTTTTTATGCGGCATTATGTACATATATGCGGGCGGTGCTTGTTTGTGTCGCAAAAGCCTGTTTGACATCTCGCTTTCGACGGATTTTCGAGCGTTTTCACTGGACGAGGAGGCCAACCTTGACGGCTTGGTATTTGGCCAAACCGCTGCGCCCGAAGGGTATTTCTGCTTTTGTATGGACGTTCAGCTTAATTCCAACACAAAATGCGGAGCGGCTGGGTTGATTGCGTTTCCGCACGGATCTCTTTTCAAGTTGAACGACTACAGGGCAAAGGCGCGGAACACAGCGGAAGGCAAACTAAAAAGATGTTGGGATGGAGATATAAGCAGGCTATAAGGGCGAAAGATAGTGCTTTGCGGCATTATCCTATTTATGATATGCCGACGGACTTTCCTTTCGTGCCTGGCAAAATAAATTTTTTCGGTCCCGTTTCCAAAGTAGCTGAAATATGATATAATTATGTCGGTGGTGCAAAATGCAACAACCGGAGGAAATAAGCATGGGAAAGCCCTATATTATCGGCATAGCCGGGTGCGCTCAATCAGGTAAATCCACATTCGCCCGAAAATTGGAGCAAGCACTTGATGGAGCCAATATCAAGATATTCCACATCGACGATTACCACAAACCCAAAGACGCACAACCACGCACGACATCTTCGATTACAGGTATTGAATATATCGACTTTAATCAACCGCTTTCGTTTGATTTGCGCCGATTGCGCGCCGATTTACAAGCCGTCAATACGGATACCGTTGACGTAATCATTGTTGAAGGAACTCTAATTTTGTATGATGAGGTCATAATCTCGCTGCTGGACTTGAAGCTGTATGTCGATGCCAGGGCCGAAGAGCGAGCGGAGCGGTATGTTGGGTTGTATTCACAATTCTACGGTTATGATTTTATCAAGAATTCGTATGCGGAGCTGGTTACGTATAGGATTGATGAATATGTAGAGCCAACGAAATGGCGGGCTGATGTTATTATTAACGGTTCAAACCCAACCGATAAATCCGTAGATATGATTGTTGCTATGTATCGGAACTGCATAAAGTGAAATAATAATAATGGTGACTTATGCGCGAGATTGATTTTAACAATATTCATTTGGTGCAACCCTGTATGAAGTATATGGACAGCTATCGCGAGGCGATTGTGGAGTATTTGCAGCAGCGGGTGGAGGATTTTGCATATCCCAAGGTGGCAGGCAAGCGGGCGGCGATGGCTTATTTGCAGCGTTTAGATAATATGCGCCGCGGCATTGGTGTGCCCATCGGCTTTGTGCCCTACAGTGCTTTTTGGCTGGTGGATGGGCGGCAGTACCTGGGCAGTGGGGATGTGCGCCATTATCTTAATGACAAATTGCGCCGGCTGGGCGGCAATATTGGCTATTCTGTGCGGCCATCTGCTTGGCGCAGGGGTTTGGGCACCTTGCAGCTGGCATTGCTTTTGGATGAGGCTGCCGGCTTGCGTATATCCAAGCCTGTTGTTACATGTTTTGATGTAAATGCCGCCAGCGCCCGGGTTATAGAAAAAAATGGCGGGGTATTGGTAAGCAAGGTTAACAACCGCATTGACGGCCAGGACAAGCTTACGCGGGTATATCAAATTGACTTGACGCCCTTGGGTGGTCGTGGTATGATAGGCTGATGAAATAAACCACATATTTTAATGAACGGAGGAAAAAATATGGCAAAAATTGTTAGTGAAATGGAATTTGAAAATGAGGTAATTAAAAGCGAAGTGCCTGTGGTGGTGGACTTTTTTGCGACATGGTGCGGCCCTTGCAAGATGATTTCTCCTATATTAGACCAGCTTTCGGATGAATTTGCAAACCAGGCCAAAATCGTGAAGGTGGACGTAGACCAAGCCAAAGAAATGGCCATAAATTATAATGTTAAAAGCGTGCCGACCCTTATTGTCTTTAAAAATGGCGAGGTTGTGGACAAAATTGTGGGCGCGTTGCCAAAGAGTGAAATTAAAAGCAAAATTACGCCTTGGGTTTAATTTATCATCCTAGGGCTCGCAGACAAACCCCGTGGACGACCGCAAGGGTCGCCCACGGGGTTTGTTACGCTTGTAGGCCGTCTTCAAAATCATAAGCATCAACCGCGCCGCTTTCCATCGCCCAAACACTTTGCGCAAACCTGCCAAGAAAATATCTGTCATGGGACACAAAAAGCACCGCACCTTCAAACTTAGCAATGGCCTCTTCTATCCATTCCCGGGATTCTATATCCAGATGGTTTGTGGGTTCGTCCAAAATAAGCAAATTGGTGTTGTTTTGCATTAAAAGGCACAGCTTTAGGCGGCTTTTTTCACCACCGGAAAGGGTTCCGGCCTTTTTCATAACATCTTTGGCCTTAAAATGAAAACCCGCCAATATGCTGCGTGCTTTTTCCTCGGTTGCCCCGGTTTTTTCCCTTAAAATCTCCAGTATGGTCGCCTCCGGATTCTCAAAGGTAATGATTTGCGGCATATAGGCAATTTTTGCGGCCGTGCTTGTTTTTATCAGGCCGTTGTCGCAGGTTTCTTCATTAAGAATCATCTTTAACAGTGTTGTCTTGCCGCAGCCATTGGCACCGATAAGGGCTATGCGGTCATTTTTGCGTATTTTAAGACTGACATTGTCTAGCAAAACATTATCCCCAAACCTTTTGCTAACAGCATCAAGAACAACAAGCTCCTTGGCTGCGTATATGCCATCGCCAAACTCTTTGGTTATCTTTCTTATCTTCGTCGGCCTATCGACCTTATCCATGCGCTCTATGCGTTTTTCGATGGCAAATGCCCTTTTGTGCAAGGCTGCGTTGTCCGCCATGCGGCCCCACAAATGCAGTCTTTTTGCAGCCGCCTCCATTTGGCCTATTTTTCGCTGTTGTTGCTTATATTGTTCCGCCTGGGTTTGAAGCCTGCGTTCCCGCTCTTTAACATAAAACGAGTAATTTCCCGAATAAAAATTTGCCACGCCGCCGTCTATTTCTATTATCCTGGCAACAACATTGTCGAGAAAAACCCTGTCGTGAGATATAACAACAACCGTACCCAAAAAACCGCGCAAAAATTGCTCAAGCCAGCCCAACGATGATAAATCCAGATGGTTTGTAGGTTCGTCCAGCAGCAAAATATTACAGTCCGACAGCAATATCCGTGCCAAATTTACCCGGGTTTTCTCGCCGCCGCTTAAAAGCCCAAAAGCACTTTTGCGCAACCCTTCGTCAATATTCATACCATTACATATTTTTTCCAGCCTGGTTTCGGTTTCATATCCACCCAGCCGCTCATATTCTTCCATCAGCCGCCCATACCGCGCCAAAACTGCGGGATCCCCTTCTCCCTCTATGCGCTTCATGGCATTGTAAATTTCCGATGCTTCCTTAAAAGAAGACCGCAGAATATCCTCTGTGGTGTCATCCTCGTTAAAAACCGGTATTTGGGAAAGCATCCCTATCTTTTTGCCCGTCGCCTTGGCTATGCTGCCGCTGTCATAATATTCTTCGCCTGCCATTATTTTAAACAGAGTGGTCTTGCCCGACCCATTTCTGCCAAGCAGGCCAACGCGCTCGCCACTGTGTATTTCAAAAGAAATGCCCCGCAAAACATGGTTTGCACCATAATGTTTATTAAGCTCGTACACTGATATATCTGCCATTTTAATTCCTCCAATGTTTGGTTTAAGCGCAACAAAAAACGCCGATGAATAAACATCATCCGGCGTCACAATGCGCTTAGTAGAAATGATGATTTAGTCAACTCTTAAAAACAACTATTTGTATTTGATTTTGGACAGACCCATACACGGAAGAAGAAAAGCGCGCAGAAATTTTGCTGATATAATACAGCAAAATTTTAAAATTGTCCGCCAAATACATGTCGTTGGTTGACTTGTTCATCATTTCACCTCCTTAGGAAAGCAGACTTCACTTTGTGACGTCTCATTGTATCACATAGCACTTAAAAACGCAAGGGGCAATTGTTCTTGACATTTATCCCCAAAACACCTATAATAATGATCAGGGGTGTGGACACACCCTATATTTGTGATGCGGAGATGATATGCACCGTGCTTTTTACTTCGTCGGTTTTCCTGTTGTTTTTGGCCACTTTGCTGGCGGTTTATAGCCTAGCCCCGCAAAAACACCGTTGGTTTGTGCTGCTGGTGGGCTCCATGGCTTTTTACGCCTATGCAGGGCCTATTTTCCTTATTTATATATGCACCACCATTATCGTTACGTATTTTTGCACCATGCGCATACGCCGCCTGTGGTTGTTGCGGGATGAATTTGCGGCGGCAACGGATGATAAAGAACAACGCAAGCAAAACAAGGCAAAAACTAAGGCCCTTACAAGGCGATGGCTTGTTGCTGCCCTGTTAATAAATTTAGGCATACTGGCCATGGTGAAATATACAGACTTTGCCATTGGCAATGTTAATGCCTTTATGGCACTGTTTGGGGCAGACAGGTCTTTTGGTTTTATGCGCTTTGCCCTGCCCATGGGTATTTCCTTTTACACCTTCCAAACCGTGGCATATCTTGTGGATGTGTACCGCGAGCGGACAAAGCCAGAGCGCAACCCGCTTAAATTTGCGCTGTTTGTTTCCTTTTTCCCACAAATTATCCAGGGCCCCATCAGCCGCTTTAGCGAGCTTTCCCAAACCCTGTACAGTGGCACTCCCGTCACCGGCACAAACCTGTCCCGCGGCGGCCAGCGGGTGCTGTGGGGGTTTTTCAAAAAGCTGGTGGTGGCAGACCGTCTTTTTCCGGCCTTGCTGGTGCTTACAGGCACACCGGAGGAATTTACGGGGGCTTTTTATCTGCTAAGCATTGCCCTGTATGCCATCATACTCTTTTGCGACTTTACAGGCGGCATAGACATCACCATAGGCATTGCGGAGATGTTTGGCATACGCCTGCCGGAAAACTTTAACCGTCCGTTTTATTCCCGCTCTATACAAGAATACTGGCAACGCTGGCATATGACCATGTATGCATGGTTTAGGGATTATGTATTTTACCCCATGTCTGTCGGCAAAAATATGCTTAAATTTTCAAAGTTTACCCGCCGTGTTTTTGGTGATGGCTTGGGCAAGCGTCTGCCGGTACATGTGTCTCTTATATGGGTTTGGTTTTTGACGGGGCTTTGGCATGGTGCCACATGGAATTTTATTGCGTGGGGCTTGGCGAATGGCTTTGTCATTATGTTTTCTTTGGAGGCAGCACCCTTGTACGCTCGCTTTCACGGCCGTTTTCCAAAGGCAGCAGAATCCTATATTTTCCGCGCCGGCCAAATTTTCCGCACTTTTTGGTTAATGAACATGATACGCTCTTTTGATATATACGACGGCGTGGGCAACACCTTCCGCATGATGGGTTCTATTGTAACGGACTTTGGCCTGGCCGATTTTTTAACCCGGGGCGTATCAGAGCTTACCCTGCCTGTGGCAGACTATGTCAGCGCTGCCATCGGGCTTTTGGCGATATTCTGGGTCAGCTACATGGGCCGCGGCGATGTTGATTTTCGTGACAGGTTGCGCACCAATTTCTCTTGGCCCGCCCGTTATGCGGTGTTTGGCTTGATACTTATTGCGGTGCTTATTTTTGGGGCATACGGCCATGGCTATGATGCCCGCCAGTTTATATACAATCAGTTTTAGGAGGCTGCAATGCGCACTAAAATCTTTAAATACACCATTACCATACTTGTCTTTGCGCTGGTATTTCTTGCGGCGCAACGGCTTCTTGTGCCAAAATACGCCTACAGCATACTGGAGGGCGGCCTTATCCGCGAATGGTATACCACGTCAATGGATCAGGACGTAATATTTATAGGCGATTGCGAGGTTTACGCCAATTTCTCTCCTGTTAAGCTATGGGAAGAATTCGGCATAACATCCGCCATACGTGGCAGCCCCCAGCAACTTATTTGGCAGTCATATTATCTGCTGGAAGAAACCCTGCGCCACCACACGCCGTCCGTTGTGGTGTTTAATGTGCTGGCCATGCAATATAACGAACCCCAAAACGAGGCCTACAACCGCCTTACCCTGGATGGTATGCGCATGTCGCCCTCTTGGTTTCGCTCTGTAATGGCATCACGGACAGAAGACGAGGATTTGCTGTCATACTTTCTGCCGTTTTTTAGGTACAAAGACCGCTGGCGTGATATTTCTGCCGAGGATTTTCGCTATTTCTTCCGCAACCCCCGTGTGTCCATCAACGGCTTTATGGTACGCAGTGATGTTGTACCCGCGGGCTGGATACCAGACCCCCTACCCTTGGCAAATCCGCAATTTGGCGACAAGGCATATTACTACCTTAACCGAATGGTTCAGCTGTGTGCCGCCCACGATATACCCCTGGTGCTGATAAAGGCACCGTCGTTGTTTCCCTATTGGCACAGCCAGTGGAACGACCAGATTGTGGCCTTTGCCGAGAAAAATGACTTGCTTTACATTAACTTTTTAGAGTATACTGATGATATTGGCTTGGATTTCTCCCTGCATACCTTTAACGCAGGCCTGCACCTAAATGTCTTTGGTGCGGAAAAACTGACTCAATTTTTCGGTGAAATTTTGCAGGCAGAGTTTGACCTACCCGACCGGAGAAGCGAAACGGCCACAGCGGCTCGCTGGGCTGAAAAAAGTGCCTTGTATCATCGTATTATCGCAAGGCAGCTGGCAGAGATTGAGGAAACAGGACGTATACAGAGTTTTTTAATAGAGTAGGGACGGCCGCCCCCGGCCGCCCAACACAATGAGGTGAAAATCAATTATGAAAAAACGGATCATACTAATCATTATTGCGGCTGCGGCAATCTTTGCCCTTGCGGCTTGCGGCGGCAATCAAGAGCCATCACAAATATCACCCGGCAACCCTACCCCAACCCCCACTACGGCACCGGCGCAAGCCGGCACCCAGACCGGCTTTGCCTTTGCCATTAGCGGCCACACCATCCATATGGACGCAAATATGGGCGATGTGTTGGACATGCTAGGCGAACCCCTTGGTATATTTGAGGCACCCAGCTGCGCCTTTGACGGCATCGACCGCATTTTCCAATTTCCCACCATACAGATACACACATATCCTCTGGACGATCAAGATTTTGTCCACACCATCATGATACGCGATGACAGCGTGGCCACGGTTGGCGGTATTTTTTTGGGTAGCAGCTTTGATGACCTTATGGCCGCCTATGGTGATGGATATAGCCAGGAGGCGGGTATGTTTACCTTTACCCGCGGCCGCACAACCCTTTCTTTCTTGGTGGAAAATGACATGGTAGTATCCATATTGTACGGTTTGATTATGGATTAGGAGACATACATGCGCAAAAAATTTGCAATTTCTTTCGGCGTGACAATGCTTGTCGCCACGCTGGGCATTTTAGGCATATATACGCTGTTTTGGCCTTTTGGCCTTGGTTTTGATTATTCCGTAAAAAGCGTTATCACCGTAACGGGCCACAGAGTGGAAGCGGCGGCTTTTTTGGACACCGGCGAGGAAATGACCCATGTGTCGGCGCAATTTGCCAATCCGGAGCGTGTTGACTTTTCCGCACCCGGGCGGCAAACCGTGGCATTAACCCTAACCCGTGGCGAAAGAACACTGGACACCACAGCCGCTATGTATGTTTTAAATGCAGTAGAATATTTGCATTTTGAATTTGCGGATGCAACCAACATCCCGCCGACCGCCGAAGATTTCATCACAAATGCCCATATACTTGCCATGCCCGTCCAACCCGTTTTTCTGTCCGCTCTGCCCAATTTTGCAAACCTGGCGGTGGGCCGATATTACATAGATCTTCATGTTGCCGGGGTAATTTTTCGCTCCGCAATTAATGTGGCCGACACAACACCCCCGACAGCCACACCAGTAAACCGCACCATGACCATGGGACAGGATGTATTTGCCGAGGATTTTGTGGTTAATATACAAGATGCATCCCCCATCGGCTCCATCGGTTTTGTTAGCGAACCCGACATCTATGCTCCAGGCGAGCAAGTTGTAGAGGTCTATATAGAAGATATTTTTGGCAACAGGGCCGTGTTTACATCAACCCTTACCCTAAGACCAAATGAAATACCCCCCACAATCACCGGCGTACGCGACCTGGAAATTATGCGCGGCAACCCCATTATGTTCCGCCAGGGCGTAAGTGCCACAGATGCCTTTGGCCGTGACCTGGAATTTACAGTAGACAGCAGTAGGGTGGACGCAAATGTGCTGGGTGCCCACACCGTTGTGTATATAGCCGAAGACTCACAGGGTCTGCGCACAGAAGTTACCGCCACCGTACACATTGTTGATGTTGACCCGGCGTGGATTAACCAAAGAACCGACGAAATTTTAGCGGGAATATTACGCGACGGCATGACCCAGGTACAGCAAGCCCGCGCTATATTTGACTGGATAGGCCAAAACGTGGGTTATGCGGCGGATATTGGCCGCGAAACAGTGTATGAAGGCGCTTTTCAGGCCCTGACCCAACGGCGCGGCAACTGCTTTGTTTTTTACTCTATATCCGAAGTAATGCTCACCCGGGCCGGCATACCCAATATGCGCATAGACCGCATACCCGGCACCCGCACCAGACACAGATGGAATCTTGTTAATCCTGACGATATGGGCTGGTTTCATTTTGACACCACGCCAAACAGGGTAACATTTAACCGCTTTATGTTCACAAACACCCAGGCGGTGGAATTTACAGAACTGATACAGCAAGAAGTTGGCACCAGATATTATTATGTATTTGACCCCACCCTGTATCCGGAGATTATAGAATGAGCCGGCCACTGTTAGGCGTGTTGGGCGGCATGGGCGTGCAGGCCACGGGATATTTTTATGATATTTTAAACCGTATGCAGAACGTATCTAAAGAGCAAGATTATTTGGACGTGCTGGTATACAGCAAGCCATCCATTCCCGACCGCACCGCCTTTATAACCGGCCAAAGCACCGAAAGCCCATTGTCTTCGCTGTTGCATGGCATACGTCTGTTGGAGGCCGCAGGTGCGGGATGCATCGCCATACCTTGCGTCACTGCCCATTATTTTTATAAAGAATTAGCCATGGCTGCGTCTGTACCTGTGCTTAATATACTGGAAGAAACCGCGCTGCATGCCGAAAAACTCGGCCATACAAAGGTAGGTCTGTTGGCAACAGATGGCACCATGCACAGCCGTATTTTCCACAAGGCATTTGCCGCAAAAGACATTGAAATTATAGAACCCAGCCGCGATGAACAGGTTGCTGTCATGAAAATTATTTACGATACAAAATGTGGGACAAATGTAGAGCCAGCCGCCCTGGCATATTTGGCAGAGAACCTGCACAACAGGGGTGCCCAGGGTGTGGTGCTGGGTTGCACAGAGCTGCCATTGGTATTTAAAGGGCAAAAACACGAATATATAGAGGCCATGGCGGTGCTGGCCGCGGCGGCGTTATGTAGGGGCGGCATTTTGCCGCCCGTTTAAAAGGAGCGTGAAACACCATGACCAATGTACTGCAATACCTGGAAAAAACCATGACACACATACCAAACCCTGATAAACCGGCATTTATTGGCGAAACCGGTAGCATGACTTTTCGCCAGCTTTACCATCAATCCCGAGCCATAGGTACTTTTTTGGCTGACAGGGGCGTACGCCAACAGCCCATTGCCGTGTTTATGGAAAAAAGCCCGGATATGATAGCTGCCTTTTTGGGTGTGGCATACGGCGGCAATTATTATGTACCCGTAGACGCCGAAATGCCGCCTGTGCGCATACAGCTTATTTTAGAGACCGTCAATCCCCCTTTGATAATTTGCGATGAAACCACACAGCCGCTGGTTGAGAAATGGGGCTTACCTTATGCTACCCAGCTATTTTCTGGCATAAACCAACACCCCATAAGCGACAACACCTTGGCGCAAATACGCGCCCAAGCCATAGACGCCGACCCTCTTTATGTGGTATTTACATCAGGCTCCACGGGCATACCCAAAGGCGTCATTGCATGTCACCGCTCGGTTATTGATTATATTGACAGTCTGTCCGGTGTGTTACAAGTCGGCCCGGATACTGTCTTTGGCAATCAGTCGCCTCTATATCTGGACGCCTGCCTAAAGGAGATTTACCCCACCTTAAAATACGGCGCATCTGCTTATCTTATACCAAAATCCCTGTTTATGTTCCCTGTGCGGCTGATAGAATACATCAACGACAACCGCATTAACACCATATGCTGGGTGGCTTCTGCGCTGGGCTTGGTGGCGGGTCTTGGGGCCTTGGACAAGTTTACACCCCACACCCTGCACACAGTGGCCTTTGGCAGCGAGGTCTTCCCAATAAAGCACTTTAACCGCTGGCGCGAAGCCCTGCCCCAGGCGCGTTTTATCCACCTGTATGGCCCAACAGAAGCCACAGGTATGTCCACATACTATGAGGCCGACCGCACCTTTGGCCCAGACGAAAGCATCCCTATTGGCCAGCCATTTGTTAATACAGAAATTATTCTGCTGGACGACAATGATGCCCGGCCCCCCCAAGGAGAACCCGGCGAAATATGTATACGCGGAACCTGCCTAAGCCTAGGATACTTTGGCGACACCCAGCGCACCCAGGCCGCTTTTGTACAAAACCCCCTGTCACCTTTCCCGGACATTATATACAAAACCGGCGATATGGGATATATCGGCCCGGATAGCCGGCTGTACTTCATAGCCCGCAAAGACCACCAAATAAAACACATGGGCCACCGCATAGAGCTTGCGGAGATAGAATGGGTCGCCAGCCGCTGTAAAGACATACAAATGGCCTGCGCCGTCTTCGATAGCGACGCAAGCCGCATTATCCTATACTATATGCCCCAAAACGACGCCACCAAAGCAGAAGTAATGACGGAGCTTAAAACCAATCTGCCCAGATATATGGTGCCCCACGCCATATTCCCCATAGAAAATCTGCCACTAACAGCTGGCGGCAAATTCGACCGTCTAAGCCTGTTGGAAAAATACCTGGAAAATAAGAAAGGAAAATAAAACGTGGCTAATTTACTGGAAATTTTACAAGAAATGTACCCCGATGTAGACTTCGCAACCCACACAGCCCTAATCGACGACAAAGTCATAGACTCTTTTGACGTCATCACCCTTGTGGCAGAAATCAGCGACAGACTAGACGTAGCCATACCCGCCGAAGAACTTATTCCCGAAAACTTCAACTCCTATGCCGCCCTAAATGCCTTGGTAGATCGCTTGGAAGACGAAGCATAGTTAAGATAAGATAGTCGTGTGAAGAATATATGGTATTCCTAAAGGTGGTTTGTCATGGACGCAGCTTCACGAAGAAATACAATATATGAGATAATTAACCAGAGCAATGCACCTGTGAGTGCTTCTTCGCTGGCTAAAAGACTAAATGTAAGTCGTCAAGCCATTGTTGGAGATATAGCACTATTGCGCGCGCAAGGATATGAAGTCATTGCGACAGCAAGAGGTTACATGACTCCCGAATTTAGGGAGCCAAATAAATATATCGGAAAAATCGCTTGCTCTCACAGCCCCGAAAATACTAAGAATGAGTTATACACAATAGTAAATGCAGGAGCTGTTATTTTGGATGTAATAGTTGAGCATGAACTGTATGGAGAAATTGCAGGACAGCTTAACCTTAGAAACCGACAGGACGTTGATGCTTTTTTACATAAGGTAAAAACATCTGAGGTCAAGCTGCTGTCTGAACTTACTATGGGAGTACACCTGCATACAATAGCTTGCCGCGATAAGGCTCATTTTGAACAGGTATGTCAAGCCCTAGACAAGGCGGGTCATTTATATAAAGATTAGTTGTTGACTTAAATAATCCCACATGATATAATTTACAAGTGACAAGACATATGTAAATTATATTAAGGAGTGGTTATTTTGCAAGTAACAGCACGTAAGACCAATGTTTTCCAGTTAGCTGCTACAGCCGTTCTGATAGCTGTTGGCATACTAATTCCAATGGTAGCTCCAAGGGTGGTAATAGGGCCTGCTTCGTACACTTTGGCAAGCCATGTGGCTATTTTTATAGCCATGTTTATTTCCCCAAAAGTTGCAGTCGGTGTCACCTTGGGTACTACTATAGGGTTCTTTTTCGGAGGATTCCCTCTGGTCATAGTGTTTCGAGCTGCCAGCCATATAATATGGGCGTGGCCCGGTGCGCTCTATTTATCAAGAATTGATAAATTCAAAATCCCATGGGTTAGGCTGCGCATTTTTTCATTTATAATTGCCGTAATCCATGGTGCAGGGGAATTAGTTGCGGTTGTCCTCTTTTATTTCGGTACTGGTTTTCCGGAAGGTACAGGGCTTGTATGGATTTTAGGATTCATTGGTTTGGGTTCAGTCGTACATAGCATGGTGGATTTAGAAATTGCTAATGTGGTGCGGCTTGTTCTGCAAACGCAAAAGCCCTATAGGGAATTAGCGCGTAGTGACAAATATATAGATGCGGTGCGACCTCACATGTCCGGACAATAATATCAATAATGGATTTGGGGGGGGTTAATCTAATTCGTGCCCATAAATGATGTATTCAAAATTGCTTTTGCCGCAACAAATTTCCCCTTGACAAGCACGTGGGTTTCTGGTAGAATTGGTAATGCTTCAAGCATGCAGGGGTATAGTGAAATGGTATCACGCCGGTCTCCAAAACCGTTATTGAGGGTTCGAATCCTTCTACCCCTGGCACATGGGCATGGCCCGTGCAAACCCCCTTAATCCCCCCTTAACAAAGAGAAGATTGTCCTTCCCCGGGCGGTCTTCTTTTCTTTGCACAACAAAAATCTATTTATGCTGGACATGCAGTTTTCCGTCTTTCTGTATTTCGGCGTACAATATGCCTTCCTTGCTTTTGATGTTTAGGTCATTTAAAGCATCGTCCAGCCAGCTTTTGGTTAGGCCCAGCTCTTTTAGGTTTTTGGTTATAACTCTGCCCTCTGATATGACCATTGTCGGAAGACACTTTGCACTTGCTTGTTTTTTAAGGACGCTTAAATCGCCGTTGGGTTCTAAAATTGCATAGTCAACATCCGCCACAGAAAAAGCGTTGTTTGTTCTTAGCATCATTGTTAGGTCATCCACATTTAGACGCTCTTTTTTTAATGCCGAATATATGATTTTGCCTTTTTTGATGAGAATAACGGGCTGCCCGTCGAACAGCTCCCTAAATTTGATGCTTTTTAAAGCCATAAACTCTACAAAGATCGCAAGCCCCACCCAAAGAACTATGCCCAAAACAGATCGCCAAAAATCTATATCACTGTGCAAGATGATGTCACCCAACATACTGCCGATAACTATTCCGGAAATATAAGTAAACACATTTAATTGCCCCAGCTGCTTGTTGCCTATAATTCTAACCAAAACCAGCAGTATTATAAAACCCAACGAAACCCGCATTAAAACTTCCGGCATATTGATAATCACCCCGGTTTTTATTATCCCTGGGTTTCTTAAAAACTATGCCCCGTCATCATTGCTCTACTGACTAAATATTGCCCCAAGCAATATGTGCAGACCTATTGCCACCAATATGACACCGCCTGCAAATTGTGCCTTGGCTTTGAATTTAACACCAAAAATGTTGCCGATTTTTACACCAACCATTGATATAACAAGGGTTATCACCCCGATTAGCGAAACGGCAGGGGCAATATTTACCTGCAAAAACGCAAAAGAAACACCAACCGCAAACGCATCAATACTTGTGGCGACGGCCAGAGGCAACATTGATGATGGCTTTAATGAATGCTCCCTGCTCTGGGCATTTTGCTCCTTTTTAAAGCTATCCATCATCATTTTACCGCCAAGGAAACAAAGCAGCGCAAAAGCAATCCAATGGCTATATTGCGCAACTCTGTCAGCAAACAATGTCGCAGTAAAGTAGCCAATCAGCGGCATACCGGCCTGAAACACACCAAAATAAAGCCCAACAACCAATGCATTTTTAAAGCCAACCCTCGTCATGCCCAGTCCCGCACAAATTGACACAGCAAAAGCATCCATAGAAAGTCCGATGGCAAGAATAAAAAGTTCCCCAAAGCCCATGGCTGACTCCTTTTTTAAAAAGATAGTTAAATAACCGCTGGTTCCAGCAACTTAAGAGTTTTCTTTGCGCAATCTATCTCGGCCATTATGCCATAAGGCAAAATGCAGATAGGGGATGTGTGACCAAAATTGACATTGTAAAGTATGGGCAGGTCGCTGCGGCCGCTTTCCTGGCCAATAACTTTGGTCAGCACCTGCTTATATTCATCATAATACTTCTCCCCGGCGGGCTTGCCCACCACAACACCACTTATGCGCCCAAAAATCCCCTGGGCCGCCATGCCCCGCAATATATATTTTATCTCATTTGGTGCCGGACATTCCTCTGATGTCTCAACAAAAAGTATTGTATTATCCCACTCCTCTGGCGCGGGCCAAATTTTCGTGCCAATTACCATAGGAAACACATCAATACAGCCGCCCAGCAACCGCCCGCGGGCAATGCCGTTTCCTTGCAGCAATTCATAACCCCTTTCGTCCCCGGTCATTTTCCGGGCAATATTATTGTTATCGGCATTAGCCCAATCCAAAAATTCCCCCGTCCATACCGGGCTGGGCTCTATGGCAAGCTGTTCGGCAGGCTCAAACAAGACGCTTTGGATATAATGCCTGGTATATTCATGCATGGCTGCATTTTCCGCAAATTCCATAAGTATACATGGGCCGTAAAATGATATCAAGCCGGCCATACGCAACATAAAATGGTTTGCGGTGGTGTCAGAATATCCCATAAACACCTTGGGATTATCACGAATTATGTCAAAATCAATGTATTCCAGCAGCCGTATGGTGTCATCGCCGCCAATCATGCAAATAATTCCGCTTATGTCGGGATTATTAAAAGCCGCCATCAAATCCGCTGCCCTGGCTTCGGGATGTTTGTCTAAGTATTCTATGCCCTTCAAGGCATTTGGCATGACAACAACATTTAGGCCAAAAACCTCCTCCAGCCGCTTTTTGCCTATTTCGTATCTGTGCATAAAGGTTGTCTCGCCGCCTATGCCTGATGATAGAGAAACGATGGCAACGGTGTTCCCTGGTTTTAGTCGTGGGGGCTTTAGCATAAACAACACCTCCTTTATAAACACAGCATACCACAACAGGCGCAAAAACTCAACCAACACACTGCCAACCAAAAACACGCCAGCGACAAGGCCGGCGTGTTTTATTGTTATGGTTGATATGTACTTGTGTTGCGGCCGCTAAAGAACTAATTATATCGCCAAGAGCCGGTGAAGCCATTTAGGGGCGTGCCCACTCCGCCAACATTTGTGATCGTACGGAAGCTAAGTACACCTACCGCGGTAGTTCCTTGAGCTAAAGCCGCGCCGCTGTCGCCCTGTTGAAGTACCCGGGTACCATTACCAAATACCATTACGAACTCCGAGAGTCTGAACCCATCATTAATTGTAGGTGCCGTGTAGGCCGTAACAGCACCATGAAAAGTTCCGGTGGTGGTGGCACCAAAGGCTCTTACGGCAGAACCACCGGATGGTCTGTTGCTTCTAAAGTTTGCCATTGCTGTTCCATCAGGTAACAAGGTGCTGACTGTAATGCCGTTGCGCAATGTAATCCTGGTCCAATCTACACCAACCAGAGGGGTGAACAAGGAATGCGCTACGTCACCTATATGAACTCCATTTTGGTACACGTGAGTTCCTTCCCCAAAGGCTCCGGTGTTAGTGGAATGGGCGGCAGTGAAAAACTCCGTTCGATTGTGATTTCTTGGGTGGCCCACTGTAAAGCCGCCTTGCGCTCCGGTTCTTGGATTACGCAAGTCTATTCTGGCGCCCATAAAGACATGAGATATTGACGCCGGTGATATGCTTGCATCCAAATTATTAGGCAGAGCAGGAGCTGGGCCGTATGGTATGAAATCGTGTGGAGTGGGCAAGGCCAGAAATCGCTGCACACGGCGGCCTCTTAAAAAGTCTTCAAGAAGAGCAATTTGTTCTTCCGAATACATTTCGGCATAAGAACTCATGGGGACGTTATTGAGCATTATATAAGCCTCGTCCGGGTCATACTCAATCCACTCAAAGATAGTGCGCACTGCTCTCTCGCTAAATGCACTTTCTATTGGGTGCACAAACACAAAAACCATTTGCTCTGCCGGTATGCCTGTTGCTAGATTAATCGCTTCTTTCAGCTCCTGGTTAAGCACATCGTCTTCGTTCGTAATGCCGATGGCAAAATGATTCTCGAAGCCCGCTATATTGACGTTGGTCAGCGGCGTATCCCATATGCCTCCAGTAAAAATGTCCACAAAACCGTCTCTTACCCTCGAGTCAACCGATGCCCACATAAGCTCTTGAAAAGCCTCGGCATCATAAAAGCTGTCAAAGCTGCGTCTTGCAAGCATATTTCCGCCGCTTGCGTCGCCAAGAAATTCCTCCAGCAGCATTAGCTGGTTTTCCAAAACCTGTCTGTCTGCACTTGCCTCAAGTGCGGCTGTGCCGGAAACAAACAACAGCAACACCAAAGCAAAAATGCCAATATACGTCTTTTTAAATAGTTTTTTCATGGTACAAAAATCCTCCTTTGTTTAGGTTTTTTGTCGGTGGCCTCCAACGGTAATATGCACGTATCAAACATCGTGCTACTTATAATATATATATATATATATTGACTTTGTCAAGGAAAAGTTTGGCATAATGTGTCAAAAAATACTTTTGCTGCCGCAATGGACACCCGCAAACAAATTGGTCTGAAGCGATATTCACCGAAATGACACCCCGCACATATTATGGTCTGAGAGGCCAATACCCTAAAGATTTTAGTGGTTTTATCGAAAACAAGGAGGTTAAATTATGGCAGCTTTTGAATTTGGAAACTATCCTGAGAAGCCGGGCAGGGGAACCTTTGGACCCGGCACAAGCGCGGCATCCACAGGCACGCCTGCCTTTGGTGCGGGTCATGGGCACGGTCATGGTCATGGCAATGTAGAAATACCCAACCCCCACCACAGATTACGCAGCGAGCCCCTGCTCGCCCTTAAAATTTACGACTCTTGCCGCCACAAAAACTGTCTTACCCGGTCCGAGCTGGGTTTTGCCCGCTCTATAGACGGCCACCCCATTATTCCGCCGGAAGACGCACACTCTGTCACCATCGAAAACCTGCACATCAGAAGAATTGTAATCGCCAAAAAAGAGCCCAGCCCATTTAAGCGCGGCTTTTGGGATGTTGAAGTAAGATACATCTTTGACTACGAACTTAAATTTGCCGGACATGAAGACAACAAGTACGAAAACGTACACGCCACCAGCTCTTTCACCCGCTGCACAAACCTGTTTGGCTCCGTGGGCGCAGAAGTAGCTATGGCCACCGACCTTTTTGGCAGAGCAGAAACCACCATGAGCGGCGAACCATTTGCAATTGTAGAAGCCAAGGCCCTGGGCCTGGCGGCAGAAATTGTGCGCAAGCGTTGCCATCATCACGAAGAGCCGGCTCACGTAGCTGTCACCATCGGCCTGTTCTCTATCATCAAGCTTTACCGTCTGGTGTCCCTGCTGGTGGAATCCCGTGGTTTTGTTATTCCCGAAGCCTGCGGCGATGTATGCCCGCTTAACCCTTGCGATTTCTTCGAGGAGCTAAATTTCCCAATGGATTCCTTTGCGCCACCCCAAAAGCCGGAATTTATGGCCGGTGTCAGCGGTGATATTCCAAGCGCAGTGCGGGAAGAACCAAAGGGCTAGACACGATATTTTAAAGAGGAGCTTCCGTGTTGCAGAAGCTCCTCTTTTTTATGCCCGTTGGTATCAGCAGGACAAAAGCCTTTTTAACATTTCGATTATCCCTGCGGCAATTAAGCTCCCTGCTGTGTTGTCTGCCAAACTGCCTAACTTCTTAATGTTGTCGCGTATAGTTTTTGGCTCTTTTCTTTTTTGTGCGTTGTTTAATGCTTTAACTATAATAGCCCTTGCTTCGTCGCTATTTTCAGGAAAGGCCTCATCAAAGTCCGGATGATTTGAAGCCTTGTAAAGCTCACGGAAGGCCTTAATGACGACATCGTAGTTAAAATCATCTTTTGGCGGCTGTGGATTTACTATGATGCAGCTATAGTCGTGCATACTGCCAACGATTATTCCGCGGCCATGGTTGACATTTACCTGCTGTGCATCCATGCCATCACCCCACCTTTATATTTGATGAATCGTTCATCTGATCTATGATAATGCCACTGCCAAAATTAATGTTGTAGCGTTTGTTTCCTTTATTTCCTTCACAAATTATGTTGCTCAACACCGCGAAAGCTTCATCGATAAAATTAAGTTGAGGCGACGTAAAAGAAACCTGGCGGCCAGAATTTAACTCTATATGTACGGCATAATATTGCATTTGAGACTTGTGCTTCCAAATCGCATACGCAACAAACCCAAGAATTGCCAAACCTAAAAGCCCAACTATACCGCCTCCGCCGGACATTCCAAAAATGAGAGCACCTAAACCAAGTAATGCGCCAACCACCACAGGATACGCCGGAAAAGATTTTTTGGGCAGACTTCCTTTCCATACTTGCGTTACATTAGAAATTTGCATAGCAGTACCTGCAAACGAAATTACATTGTCCTTGACCGTAAGTTCCGCTGATTCCAGCACTTTTGATTTCGTTTCCCTTAAATTAGCCACCTCTAACATGTCCTGCATACTCATATCAATATCCTCCTATGCACAAATTGTAATGTTATGTATTGTATCACATCATTCTTTGTGTGTCAACAATTTTCGCAGTAATTTGGCAAATTCTTCGGAAGCAGCACAAAAAGGTGTACGCAAAAACAAAAATAGGCGACCGTATGTTGGCCGCCCATCTGTATTCCTTTATTAAAACTGTGGCACAATACGCCCCAGGTACTCATCGTGGATAAACTGCCGCACCACATCGGATGATATAGCACGGATAAGGGCCTGTAGAGCCTTGTTGTCCTCATAACCTGCGCGCACCACCACAAAATTGGTGAAGTTTTCGGCAGCTTCGGATTCGTCTGCTTCGGCGGCACCGTATATATTGCGGTAAAACACGCCACCTTGCAGGGCAAAATTACCATTTATTACGGCGAAGTCTACATCTGGCAGTATACGGGGCAAAAGCTCAGCGGCCAGGGGTGTGATGTTAAGGTCGTTGCGGTTAAGCTCCAGGTCATCTAATAGTTGCAATGCGCGGGCTTCATTTGAAGGGTCGTCAGGAATAGCGATTGTAGCCCCGGAGGTGATGTCATCCAGGCTGTACAGCCGCCCAGCGTACAGCCGCAAAGGCTCAAAATGCACCCCAAAAACCGGCACAAGGTCTGTACCATGATTGGCGTTAAAATTGGCCAAAAAGGGTCTGTGTTGGAAAAAGTTTGCATCAACGGCCCCATCGCGCAGGGCAATATTGGGTAGCACAAAGTCGTCAAATTCCACTATTTCGAGCACAAAGCCTTCTTCCAGCATAAGGGGCGCGGCTTGGGCCAAAATTTGCGCATGAGGCACGGATGATGCGCCAATTGTAAATACGATGTAATCGCCGTTATCGCCATTGCCACCACAAGCGGCCAAAGCTACAAGGGCGGTCAAGCCCAACAAGAAAGTTATAATTTTTTTCATAATATCACATCTCCATTAAATTATTTTTCGGTCAATCTTTGCCGCCAGTACATTTAACACCAGCTGGACAATAGCCACAATAGCCACAATAAAAACAACCGTAATAAGCATTAAATCTGTTTGGAACCGCTGGTATCCATACCTAATTGCAATGCGCCCCAGGCCGCCCGCACCCACGGCACCTGCCATGGCCGACAGGCTTATAAGGTTGATAGTGGTTATGGCCAGGCCTCGCACTAATGACGGTATACTCTCCGGCAGCATCACCTTGCGTATTATCTGAAAATTTCCCGCGCCCATGGACTTTGCCGCGTCTATTACCCCGGCATCAAGTTCGCTAAGGGCGGCCTCTACCATGCGCGCCACAAAGGGCGCGGCGGCAATAACCAGCGGCACAATGGCAGCGGTGGATCCTATTGTAGTGCCCACAATAATGCGGGTAATGGGTATTAACAAAACTATCAAAATTATAAAAGGAATAGAGCGGCCGGTGTTTACCACCATGCCCAAAATTTTGTTGGCGGGGCGGTTTGGCATAAGTCCATCCGGCCCGGTGGCCACCAGCATAACCCCCATTGGCAGACCCAGCGCATAGGCTATGGTCACGGAGGCAAAGGTCATATACATGGTGTCCACAAGCCCATCAAACAGCGTGGGCCAAAAGGCCGCAAAAGTAATCCATAAATTTTCCATATTTTATTCCTCCCCATCCAGGTTTTTTTCTACATTTAGCAGCAATTTCGTCATAGAGTGCTGGGGATTTGCGATAATATCAGCGGTTTGCCCCAGCTCTACGACCCTCCCTTCGCTCAGCACAGCCATACGCTTTGTAATGGCTCGTATAACCCCAATCTCGTGGGTTATAATGATGATGGTAATGCCAAGCTTTGTGTTTATATCCCTAAGCAGCCTTAGAATTTCCCCTGTGGTGAAGGAGTCCAAGGCGCTGGTAGGTTCGTCACACAGCAGTATTTTGGGATTTGTAGCCAAGGCCCGGGCAATGGCCACCCTTTGCTTTTGTCCGCCGGATAATTGGGCCGGGTAGGCTTTTAGTTTGTCCGTAAGATCAACAAGTCCCGCAAGCTCGCTCACTCTTTGGTTTATGTATGTTTTGTCCGCCTTTATCAGCTCCAACGGAAAAGCAATATTTTTCTCCACATTACGCTGCATCAGTAGGTTAAACCCCTGAAACACCGTGCCCATCTGCTTTTTGACCGTATTGGCGGCGGTACCGCTAAAATCCGTAACATCTTGGCCCAAAATCTCAATGCGTCCGGCATCCGGTCGCTCCAACAGTCCAATCATCTTTAGCATGGTGCTTTTGCCTGCGCCGGATTTGCCAATGATGCCAAAAATATCCCCGGCATCAATGTCCAATGTAGCGTCCTGCAAGGCATGTATGCTGTTTTTATAAATCTTTGTAACATTTTGCAGTTTTATCATATCAAGCACCCTTTCTGTCCGTTATACTATTTCTTGCCCAGGGTTGACATATTTTGATTGAAAAGAAATAACATGAATCAAAAAACCCCTAGAAAATAGGAAAAACCTATCTTCTAGGGGCGAAAAAAATCCGCGGTACCACCCTAGTTCATCTGCCCATTGCTGTGGCAGACCTCGTCGGATGCAAACACATCCTATTGCTGTAACGTGCAAACACGTAGAACCCTTAGCCGCCCACAAAAGACGTACCTCGAATCCTAAAGGCTCCCGGACCATATTCGGTATGTTGCTTGGGCCCTCCCTCTCAGCCTGGAAGCATAAGCTTCGCTGGGGAGATTCTCTGTAACCGGCAATCACGCCTACTCATCCATTCACTGCCCTCATAGCAATTTTCTCTTTAGTGGGCCATTTTTGAAATGACACCACGGCCCGCTTTTTCCGGCAGCACAGCGATTTCTGCTGCGCGAGAGGGAAAATCAAAAATGGCCTACCATGAATAAAATTGCTAGCTAGTATGAAATTGTATTAAAGGCAATTATACCACATATTTTCCATTTGTCAATACCTTTTTTCAAAAAAATTCGCAAACAGGCCGCTGTCCTCGCAAAATAGCCTTGACAATTATGTGGGACAGGAGTATAATTTGTACAATTATGTTTGTAGGGGTGACGCAATGGGCAAGCACACCTTTTTTGTGTTGTTGGCGCTTACGGTGGTGTGGATAATTTTGATGGAAGAGATATCCTGGCGGGTTTTGGGCATGGGTATGCTTACTGTCATAGCCTGTATGCATCTGGGCAGCAAATTTTTGCCTTATGACGAGATAAAAAACGTAAACTTTTTTAAGCTGGCCACATACCCGCTGTTTTTGGTGGGACAAATTTACGCGGCCGGCTTTCAGGTTATAAAGGTTATTTTGCTGGGGTGTCGGGTGGATGTTGTTAAGATGAAAACCCGCCTTAACAACGAAACTTTACGTATTATTTTGGCAGACTCCATCACCCTCATACCCGGCAGTGTGTTGTTGGAGCTGGATGGAGAAGATGTTACGGTGCTGTGGATAACATCCAGCAAAGCACCCGTATTGGATGCCGCCGGCACCGATGAACTGATAAAAGGCAAGCTGGAGCGCAGGCTGGCCGTGGCTCAAAGAGATGAGCAACCAAAAACTGACGAGTACGAGTGAGGTAAGTGTTAAGCATGTATATACTGTGGGCAATGCTGGGCCTTGTGGTCCTTTATATTATCCGTGCGTTAATAGGGCCGTCTATATGGGACAGGCTTTTGGCCCTTAACCTTGTGGCCACCAAAATAATCATCATTATCATTGCCTATGCCTTTGTTACCGGCATTTCCTTTTTGCAAGACTTTGCCGTAATATACACCCTGTCGGGCTTTATTGGCACCATTTTTATTGCCTTGTTTTTGTCCGAGCGCAGAGTGGGCAAGCGAAGGGGGAAAAAATAAATGGACTTTGCAGGGGTTTTGGATATTGCCGGGCATATTGTCATTGGCATTGGTATTGCTTTTATGGTCATTGGCGCATACGGGCTTTTTAAATTCAGAGATTTTTATCCCCGTCTGCTTATTGCTTCCAAAATTGATACGGTTGGGCTGCTTACCGTGCTTTTTGGCATTACTCTGCGCAGCGGCTTCACTTTTTTTTCCGCCAAGGTGCTGTTTATTGCCGTTATCATATTAATATTAAACCCAATGGTAGCCCATATTGTGGCCCGGGCAGCTTATCGCGCAGGTTATCAGCTGGAGGGCACATTAACTGACGATTCTTCCGAAGAAGAACCGTTTGCGGAGGAGTAATGGACATGCTATCGGAAACCCTGCTTGTGACCTTGCTTGTTATATGGGTATTGTGCTGTGTGCTTATACTCTTCGAGCGGCGCATATACCGCAACATCATATATTTTGGCATTTTTTCACTGATAGCTTCTTTGTGCTATCTTCTTTTGGGTGCCCCCGACGTGGCCATGGCCGAGGCGGGCATTTCTGTATTTGCCACCATTTTCTTTATTGTGTGCATAGAAAAATCCTATAGCCGCCAAGGCGGTGCCGTTAGGGAAAAATCCGAATCTATGCGACGCGGCCGATGGATCATCAAAATTGCCGTGCCCCTGGTGTTTTCCGCGGGGCTTTTTGCGCTGTTTGTGCGTTTTATGCCAGATATTCCCGTCAACACATACCTAAAAGACCAATTTTTGGCCAGATTTATGACGGATGTGGGGGGATATAACGCCGTTACGGCTATTTTGTTAGGTTACAGGGTGTATGATACCCTTTTCGAGGCTTTGATACTGGTGGTTTCTGTGGTGGCGGTGGCCCATATGTCCTGGGCAGAAGAATTATCTGTGCCCGACGGCCGCCACAGCGAAATAGAAAACTCCAATATGGCTGTATTTACCATGCGTATCATATGCCCCATCATCCTTATTTTTGGCGCATACTTAATACTTAACGGCCACGTAGCAGCAGGTGGCGGCTTTTTGGGCGGGGTTGCCATATCCACCTTCTTTATATGCCGCTACTATATTTATGGTATTTACGACATGCCCGTGAAAAAGGTTATGCGCATGGAAGAACTTGTGTTTATATACTTCACCCTTATGGCGGTGCTTTTTGTCACACTTATCGGCGCAAATATATATCTGCCATCAGATTTTGCCGAGGTATATCAACATCTGTATCTTATCATCATGAACACCCTTATCGGCCTAAAGGTAGCCTGCGGATTTTTTATTATTTTCTATAGATACGTGACAGTTGAGCGTATAGAAGGCGAACTGCCAGCCGAAGAAGGGGGGAGCCAGGCATGATAGGAGCTTTGGATATTTTTGCGGTGGCTTTGTTTTTCATCAGCTTTTTTGGGCTTATAACCAGCCGCAATATCATAAAAACCATTATATTTATACTGACCATGCAGACATCGGTTATAATGTTTTGGCTCTTTATAGGCAGCCGCACAGGCACAATACCGCCCATTATAGACGTGGGAGACATTGCATATATGTATAATTTGCCGGCATATGCCGACCCACTGCCACAGGCGTTGATGCTTACCACAATTATTATAGGTATTTGCGTGGTGGCCATTAATATAATTATGCTTAACACATTGTTTAGAAAATACAAGACCACCGAATGGTCCAACATGGCCAAATTGGCCCGCAAAGACCATATAGAAAAATATTAAGGAGGCAGGTGCAAAGCCATGCTTACATTTTTTGTGATAGTACCTGTTTTGATAGCTGTCTTCCTGTTTGTGTTCTCCACCAACAAGGCGGCCAGGGTGTTGGCTATAATTATCCAGTCCCTATTTGTGCTGGCCACTTTTTGGCTGTTTTTGCAAAGCCGCCACACAGAGTTTATCACTTATGTGGGCAGTTATGATGACGTGCTGGGCATAATTTTGCGGACAAGCAATACATCCGCCGTGTTTATACTTCTAACCAGCGTCATTTTTCTTGCCGTGTCCATATACAGTTATAACGAAGAAGGCGTGCGCACCTTTTGGTTTTTGCTATTTATTTTGGAAGCCGTGCTGGTTGGCCTGTTCTTAACCCGAGATTTGTTTAACATCTTTGTTTTGGTAGAGGTCGGTACGGTGGTTGTCACCATACTCATCATGTATTATCGCGGCCGACGGCAGATGTTTACCGGCATGGTATATCTTATGCTAAACATTGTGGCCATGCAGTTTTATCTTTTTGGTATTGGTTATATTTATATGCTTACCGGTGCTTTTGACGTGGCTCATGTGGCCGATGCCCTTGCATATATAGACCGTGAGGCCTTGGTGCTGCCCTATGCCCTTATTATGACAGGCATGGCCTTTAAGTGTGCCATCATACCTTTGCACAGCTTTGTGCCAAAGGTGCGGCTGTATCCCGCCGCACCATCAGCGGTTGTGGCCATACTTTCCGGCGTGCAAATTAAAACCAATGTGTATCTTTTTCTGCAATTCCATCAGGTTTTCGATACTTTTTCCGCACAGGGCTTCTTCCTTGCTGTGGGCATCATCACCAGTGCCATCGGCGTGTTTATGGCCATGTGCCAGACGGATATAAAAATGATTTTGGCATACCACACCGTGTCACAGGTGGGGCTTATTATCATCGGCCTTTTTGCCGGGACAGAATATTCTTTCCTGGGCGGCCTGTTCCATGTTATTAGCCACGGGGTGTTTAAAACCGCACTGTTCCTTACCGCCGGCATAATTTTCCATGCCTACGGCACCCGGGATGTGTACAAGATACGGGGGGTGATGCGGCGTATGCCTATTGTAGGGGCGGTGACAGTGGCCGCGGTGCTGGGCATTACCGGCGCGCCTTTCTTTATCGGCAGCATATCAAAATACTTCATATCCGCCGATGTACATTGGCTGGTAGAATGGTCGGTCATTATCATCAGCCTTGGCACCATCATATCTTTTACCAAATACGCCGGTATGCTTTTTGGCAAGCCGGACCAAGACTTGATAGGCGACAAGCCCAAGCCGGATACATGGCGGCTGGTGCCGGCCATGGCCCTGGGGGCCATGTGTCTGTTGGGCGGCGTTTTTGGCCAGCCCCTGGTTAATTTCCTCTTTGTAAACACTGCCACCATCGACATTATGGGATATGCCCAAAAGGCCTTGATATTCTTTGTCAGCGTTGCCGTGGGTTATGGCATTTACAAATATATCATCGCGGGCAACAAATTACTTAAACGAATAGGAGATTTGGATTTGGGCTTTAAAAGTGCTTGCGCGTCCATGGGGGCCTTTTTCGGCCTTATCATCATAATGGTAGGTGTTTTGTAGCCTTGACAGCTACACAATACGAAAAATTATTTTTTGGCCATAAACCGGGTGATCACAGGTCGCCTCTACGAAACAATGTGCCGTAATTTCAGGTTTTGGCACACTGTAAATTACGTAGGGGCGACCTGTGGTTGCCCGGTTTTCTATTAATTGCGAAAAGATAGTACACTGTGATATAATAGACCTGTTCGTAAACCTGCTCATACAATTTCTTTGTCGCTCACGGCTCTCAATGCTTTTTTTGAGAAAATCACTCAAAAAAGCATCTGCCGCCTTGCCGCTTGAAGAAATTGGTTCGCAGATTATTGGATTATAATGAAGTTTACGAACAGGTCTAATGGGCTATTGATGACTAGGAGGCGGCGATTTGCAAACAGACCAAGACAAGGACCAGATAGCAAAAGAGTGTGCGGACAGCACCGCAGACCTAACACCCCAGGAACGGATATTGGCCACCAGGGGCATACCAAAGCTGGTGCTGTATTATTCCATCCCAACCATAATAGGTATGCTGGTTAACGCCCTATACGTGGTGGTGGACCGCTTTTTTGTGGGGCAAATTCCTGATGTGGGGGCAGATGCCCTTACGGGAGTTGGTTTGGCGGCACCTGTGATGAATATTATAGGCTCTTTTGCTATGTTGGTGGGCATCGGCACCGCCGCCACTATATCCATAAGGCTGGGCAACCGGGACAAAGAAGGAGCGGAGCAAGTGCTGGGCAATGCTCTGGCGCTTAATATTATCTTCCCCATTGCGCTGTCCATTGTGGGCCTTATTTTTCTGGAACCTATTTTGGTGGCTGTGGGCGCAACCGAAGCCACAATGCCCTTTGCCCTTACATATACCAGGATAGTTATGGCCGGGTGTATAGTTATGTTTTTATCCTTTGCCATGAACCACCCCATCCGTGCCATGGGCAACCCAAAGCGTTTTGCATCGGCCCAGCTGCTGGGTGCCATCATCAATATTATTTTAAGCCCTATTTTTATATTGTGGATGGGCCTGGGCATAGCCGGGGCGGCTATTTCTACCCTTATAGCCCAAAGCATATCAGCCGCATGGGTGCTTTCTTATTATCTTACCAATATTTCCGGCAAGTCGGTTGTAACCTTGCGGTTTAAAAACCTGCGGCTACGGCCAAAAATTGTGCTGTCTATCTTCGCCATAGGCATTTCGCCCTTTTTTATGCAGGTTTTGGGCAGCGTCATAAATATCATCGCCAACCGCAGTCTGCTATACTACGGCGCCATAGAGTTTGGCAACGGTGACCATGCCGTGGGGGCTTTTACAGTAATCATCAGCATATCCATGCTTTTTGTTATGCCCGTGTTTGGTATAAACCAAGGCAGCCAGCCCATCATAGGCTTTAATTACGGCGCGGGCAATATTCCACGGGTAAAACAGGCTTATAAATATTCGCTGCTGTATTCCATGGTTTTTTGCGTGGTGGGCTTTGTGGTAGTGCAGCTTTTTGCGCCACAGCTTATGGGTATGTTTAGCAATGAGCCCATGATTAATGAAATAGGGGCCGTGGGTATGCGCATTGTGTTGTTTACCATGCCGTTGATGGGCTTCCAAATGAATGCCGCCAGTTTCTTCCAGTCCATTGGGCGGGCCAAAATATCCCTGTTTTTGGCCTTGTTGCGCCAGGGTCTTATCCTCATCCCAGCATACTTCATTCTACCCAGTCTTTTCGGCTTCTTTGGCATATGGTACGCCATGCCTGTGGCGGACACAATTGCCTTGGTAATAACAGGCAGCATGATTGTACGTGAATTTAGGCTGCTGGACAAAAAAATCCTTGACATGGGTGCACAAAGCTGATATTATAGAAATATGAATTCCGATAAAACAGAGTGGAATTGATATTACTTCTTGACCAAGGTTGATGTACCTAAGAAAGAAGTAATACGAGTATAACCAGACGAGGATGAGTGATGTGAAAATTTCCACCAAGGGCCGATATGGCCTAAAGGCAGTTGTAGACATTGCATATAGCCTTGAAAAAAACTCTGACAAATGTGTCAGTATAAAAAGCATATCCGAAAGGCAGGGCATATCCGAAAACTATTTGGAGCAGATTATTGCCCCGCTTAAAAAAGCCAGAATACTACATTCTGTGCGCGGGGCCAGCGGAGGATATTATCTGGCCAAACCCGCCCATGAACTTACCGCGGGCGAAGTTTTGCGCGTTTTAGAAGGGCCTTTGGCTCCTGTAGAATGTGTGGTGGACGGCACCGCCGTGTGCGGCGATGTGGACTGCGACCTGTGCGTAATGAAACCCGCCTGGCGCGGCCTTTTTGACAGAATTAATGAGTTGATGGACTCTATCACTATTGCAGAACTGGCCAAAGACTTCGAGCAGCTGTCCGAACAAAAGCAGAAAAAGAGGGATTAACATATGCAAATGAACCAAAGAGATGTGATATATCTGGACAATGCGGCCACCACACAAGTACGGCCGGAGGTTGTTGATGCTATGATAGAGTATTTGTCGAAGGATTATGCAAATCCTTCCGGCATTTATGCCGCTTCTGCCTCTGCCAAGGCCGCCGTAGACGCGGCCAGAGAGAAAATAGCGGTGGCCATTGGGGCAACATATGGCAATGAAATATATTTCACCGGCAGCGGCACAGAATCTATAAATTGGGCCATAAAATCCACCGCCCAGGCAGCTAAAGGCCGGGGCCGCCATATAATCACCACGGCGGTAGAACATCACGCCGTTTTGCACACTTGCCAGTTTTTAGAGAAAAACGGCTTTGACGTGACATATCTGCCTGTGGATGAATACGGCATGATAAGTGTGGACAAGCTTGAAGCCGCCATACGCCCGGATACCATACTTGTTACTGTCATGATGGCTAACAACGAAGTGGGCACCATTATGCCAATTGCCAAGATTGGTGCGGTTTTGGCGGAAATTAACACAAAACGTGACAAAGACGCAAAAATTTTGTTCCATACCGACGCAATACAGGCTGTGGGCCATATTCCTGTTGATGTAAATGCCCTGGGTGTGGACTTGTTGTCTGTATCCGCCCACAAGCTGTACGGCCCGAAAGGTGTGGGTGCGCTGTATGTGCGCCGCGGCATAAAGTTGCCGGCATTTATCCATGGTGGTGGCCAAGAGCGCGGCCGCAGGGCCGGTACAGAAAACGTGGCCGGCATAGTGGGCTTTGGGGCGGCAACCCAGCTGGCTTGCGCCGAAATGGCGGAGGAAGCCCTTCGCCACACCCAAATGCGGGATGATTTGATAGGCAAAATACTGGCGTCAGTACCCCACTCACACCTTAACGGCCACCCAATCAGCCGCCTACCTGGCAATATTAATATTACCTTTGAGTTTATAGAAGGCGAGGGCATGCTACTGTTGCTGGATGCCCGTGGTATTGCCGCATCTTCCGGCTCTGCTTGCACCTCCGGTTCTCTTGATCCATCCCACGTGCTTCTGGCCATGGGGCTTAGTCACGAGCTGGCCCATGGTTCTCTGCGCCTGTCTTTTGGCAGATATACCACCACAGAGGATCTGGACAAGCTTATGGAGGCTTTGCCGCCGATAGTGGAGCGGCTGCGCAATATGTCCCCCCTATGGGAAGATTTCTTAAAGCCTATCTAAAATCTATCTTCACACATTTTTTTCACTTAGCGCTATCGCCGTTTTTGCGAAAAGCATACAAAAACGGCTGTCGCCTCAACATTTTGCTTCGCAAAATCCAGTGCTTTTGCGAAGCAAAAGTGGGCTACGCCCAGTTTGCCCAGAGGGCAAACCACAAGGCTTAAAAATTGGTTCGGATTAGATTTTAGATAGGCTCTTGGCCAATAACTCTCGTTAAGGAGATGAAAATATGAATTACAGCGATAAAGTTATGGATTATTTTTTAAACCCGCGTAATATGGGCGAAATCGAAGGCGCCAGCGGTATTGGTCTGGTGGGCAATGCCCGATGCGGCGATATTATGAAAATATATCTGGATATTGACGGTGGCAACATTATACGCGATGCCAAATTTAAAACATTTGGTTGCGGGGCCGCTGTGGCCACTTCTTCCATCGCGACTGAACTTATAATAGGCAAAACGGTGCAAGAAGCCCTGGAAATAACCAACAGCTCTGTTATGGAGGCTTTGGACGGCCTGCCCACTGCCAAGGTGCATTGCTCGCTTTTGGCAGAAGAGGCCATACAGGCGGCATTGTGGGATTATGCCCAAAAAAACGGCATGGTGATAGAGGGGCTTAAACCGCCCACATATGGCGGCCACGACCATCATCACGACGCAGATGAATCGTAGGGGCGACCTTTGGTTGCCCGGTTTTGAGGAGGATTTTTAATGGCAAAACGCGCATTAATAAGTGTTTGGGATAAGGCCGGGGTTGTGGAATTTGCCGCCGGCCTAGTTAGTTTTGGTTACGAAATTATCTCCACCGGCTCTACCCGCAAAACCATTATGGATGCGGGCATACCCGCCACCGAGGTGGCTCAAATTACGGGCTTTCCCGAATGTCTGGACGGCCGGGTAAAAACCCTGCACCCTGCCATACACGGCGGTATTTTGGCACGGCGTGATGTGGCCGCACATATGGACTTTTTGGCCGACAACACCATCGGCACCATTGATATTGTGTGTGTAAATCTATATCCCTTTAAAGAGACCATTTTAAAACCCGGCGCAACCTTGCCGGAGATTATCGAAAACATAGACATTGGCGGCCCGGCTATGATACGTTCTGCCGCTAAAAACAATGATGCCGTAAGTGTTATTGTTGATGCGGCTGATTATGCCGCTGTACTTGCAGAACTGGCGGATAGCGGTCAAATTTCCGCACAAACCCGCTTTGCCCTGGCGGCCAAGGCATATGCCCACACAGCGGCATATGATGCGCTGATAGCCCAGCATTTGGGCAAATTGGCGGGCGCGCCGGAATTTCCGGACAAGCTAACCCTAACATACGAAAAAGCCCAGGATTTGCGCTATGGAGAAAACCCCCACCAGCAAGCGGCTTTTTATCGCGAAATTGGGGCGGCGGCCACAGACCTTGTAAATGCCCAGCAGCTCCACGGCAAGGAGCTATCTTTTAACAATATCAATGATACTCATGGTGCACTGGAACTGCTGCGAGAATTTGACGAGCCTACCATAGTGGCGGTAAAGCACTCTACCCCATGCGGCGTAGGCTGCGGCGCAACCCTGCATGAAGCCTATATCAAGGCATATCAAGCCGACCCTGTGTCCATCTTCGGCGGCATTATCGCTGCAAACTGCCCCGTGGACGAGGCCACTGCGGCAGAAATTGACAAAATTTTCGTAGAAATTGTGATTGCTCCTGGTTTTACAGACGGGGCTCTTGATATATTGCGCAAGAAAAAGAACCTGCGGCTACTGCAATTGCCTAATATTGACCAAAGCACGCCAAAAACCGGCCAAGATTTTAAAAAAGTAAGCGGTGGGCTGCTTATACAGGCAGCGGATGACCTGCTGCTAAGCGAAATACAGTGCGTTACCGACAGAAAACCCACCGAAACCGAAATGGCCGACCTGCTTTTTGCCTGGAAACTAGCCAAACACGTAAAATCCAACGGCATTGCCATTGGCAAAAACGGCCAATCCTTAGGTCTTGCCGGTGGCCAAGTATGCCGCATTTGGGCGGCAAAACAGGCCATAGATCACTCCCACGAATATTTTGGCGCAGAAGCCACAATTGGTGCTGCCCTGGCCAGCGATGCTTTCTTCCCCTTTGCTGATTGTGTGGAAGAGGCCCATAAGGCCGGCATTACCACCATCATCCAACCCGGCGGCAGCATGAATGATAACCTGTCCATCGAGACCTGCAACAAGTATGGCATCGCCATGGTGTTTACCGGCGTGCGGCATTTTAGGCATTGAAGTTGACAGGGGATGTGGCGCGACCTTGGAGCTTGTAAACAGCTTGGGATTTGACAGCGGCAGAAGTGTGCAGGGGGATTATCGCATTGATTTACAAGGTGGATGAAGGATTTTTAATCAGCGAATACAATCCGTTTGCCAAGATTGCTTACGACAATTCGTGGATCATTTTTTGCTTGACAGATTCTGAGGATTATCACACCATGAATGGAGGCATTATAAAGTCTGCCTACACACTTAGGGTTAGCAGAAGATGCCCTCAATGGCGTATGTCGGTTATGGACTTCATAGGGTTTAATGAGTCGCGTAATAAAAATATTGTTTTGTCCATTTCTGATGAAGACTTGAAGGAGGCCGAGAATTTTTACGGCCAGCATAGCTTTGATGACAAATATTTAAGAGACTATGAGCCTGAATTTTTAATCCACAGCACGACACGTGAAAACTGGGAAAGCATTAAAAAAGATTATTGCTTAAAGTCATGGAATATCTTGAAGCGTGAAAGGCCCGACTGGGAGCATTCACCCATAGGCAAACAATTGGGCGACCCCGATGATTTTAGCAATTACATCATGTTTTCGTCCGGCAGTATATCCGGCGAGATTGTTGTGCTCTCAAAGCAAAAAGGCAGTGTGACGATGCAGGATGTGTGCTATAAACCCGGGGTGAGATTATATTTTGACGCAAGAAAAATTGCCAAACATGGATTATTAGTCCGGGACGGCTGTCATTTAAAAGTTAAGGACACTCTTCCGTTAAGCCCATATCTAACATGGGTTGGCGATTGGAAAAGCGCAGGCTTGGCCAGTAATGTTTCAACCCCGAAAGAATTTACTGTAGCAGCAAACGAAAAGTTCAATGAATTATTTAATGCAAAAGTTAAAACAACATTTTAAGGCTGACACCTATTTTATGTCAATCGGAACATTTTTTCATGCGCATGCGTCTGGATATTATGACCTAGTCAAATAATATATCTAAGGAGAACCAAAATGAAAAAGATAGTATCAATTTTGCTTGTAATATTCCTGCTGGTCGGGGTTTTGGCCGCTTGCGGCCGAGGGGCAGAGGCGGATGAGGTTGACACGCCACAACCTACAGAGACTCCTGTTTTAGAGGAGCCGCCCAGACCGGAATTGGAGCTAAAAATCTCCCTTGCAAGCAACGAGCTTTTAGGCACATTTGACCATCTGCATGAAGTGGACTACACCGTTCTGCGCGAGGCCATATACGGCAGCGGGGTTGAGCGTCTTAACGGGGACAAGCTTGTTATTTGGGCAAATGTCCCGTTATATGACCTTAGCCTTATAGCAATAACAAGCGATTTTGTAGATGACAATCTTGTTTTTATTCCCGTGAACGCCATTGGTAATACCGAGGCGTTGCTGCCCGGCCAGGCACTTGTTATTGATCACTATGTTGAAGGAGGCACACGGCCCACAAGTGGGATAAGTTTTGCCTCCGAAAGCGGCGAAAGGCATTATTTTTGGATGCTGGCGGACCAGAGTGTTAGTATGTATCCCAACCCCTTTAGCGAGCCCGATTTTCTTGGATTGTTCGAGGATGGGTCACTTGAAATTGAAGTTAGACGGGACGGGCGTGCGAGCCAGTACTTTACTGTGACATTAGACGAAATTGGAGACGCAGACCCAATTGATTGGTTTGTTGAAAACCGGCATCTTTGGTATTTGTTTATTTTGTCGGAGTTTGCATGGGCAAGCCAGTATTAATCAAGGCTTTTAGGAGGAAAAAACAATAATGAACAATACATTTTCAGACAGATTTGTAGCTGACGAAAAGAACCTTGCGCTATTGCAAGAAACAATGTGGGGGTCGAATGGTATACGGCAAGCCGAAGAATTGGCTTCGTATTTTACAATCACCGAGGATATGAAAATCCTTGATTTGGGTTGCGGGCCAGGTCTGTCATCGCTGTATTTGGTGCAAGAATATGGCGCAAAAGTTTTTGCTGCTGACCTGTACGCTGACCCGACCGAGAATCATGAGCGGTTTCAATCCCTTGGCATAGCGGATAAAATCGTTCCGATGATGCTCGACGCAACACAGCCGCTGCCTTTTGCAAGGGGCTATTTTGATGTGATTTTTTCTGTTGGCGCATATAATATGTTTGGCGATAACGAAGAAGCATTGCAAAATTTTATTTC
>Ga0123355_10001232_pt1 | contig 35698 bp, 32 predicted proteins | sample TergutEmb28metaG_3_FD_89872 | JGI IMG/M metagenome (GOLD analysis project Ga0123355, IMG submission 89872) | Embiratermes neotenicus P1 segment gut microbial communities from Petit-Saut dam, French Guiana - Emb289 P1 | ecosystem: Host-associated > Arthropoda: Insects > Digestive system > Gut ...
CAAAACTTCGCTGACAGCAGATTAGAAAGCGTGCTATCCAAAGTTGATACAATGCAGAGCACCATAAAAGCGATGCAGGGTTCAATTGAGGTTATGCAAAGTTCTATTAAATTATTTACTGACCACCTACAGGATAAAGATTCTAAAATTGAGGCATTAAACAATCGCATTGCAGACAAAGATACTGAAATAGGACAACTTAAGGGTGTTGCACAAACTTTACAGAAATCAATTGATGCCAAAGATGTTGAATTACATGGGATACAGGATAAATATGCTCATGCTATAGGGAATTTAAAGTTACTGCATGCACAAGTTACCGCACTAAAAGGAAAGGTGACGCCTAAGCAGCTTGAAGAGACTAAAAGCGACCATACCGACATAGCTGCAAACATTGCTACCGATACTGCCAACAATGAACCGTCAACCACAGACAATACGGAGTCAACGGATAAACAACCGCAACAACCCGATAATTATATAGACATTACAGAGTTAACACTTGCCGAGAGAGTGCTTAGAGCAAGAGGAGTACTTGCAGAGGGATGATTTCTGTCTAACAAAAAAAGCTATTCTAATTTCGAATAGCTTTTTTTATTTGCTGTTTGATTCGCTTAAATTAATCTTGCATGAAGTACATATCTGTATCCGTCACCAACTGTTGCATCAGTTATTAATGTAATAATACGATCGTATTCAGATACGGTTACATTTGATGGATGGCTAGATCTTTCTGCAAAACTTTCAATCCATGACCCCCAGTTGCGCTCATTTGCATGGCTAAATACAAACTGTGAACCATCGGTGTAAAACGAGAATACTTCCCATTGAAAATCACCATACAATGTATTGAACTCGATTATAGGGTTTTGACTAAAGAAATCATAGTCTGTAAATTCTGCTAGGTTGCTAAACAATCCACCGTCTAAAACATTACCCCCATAAATAACCGTGTTGTTTGGTAAGTTAACCATGTCTAACCAGCTCTCTACAAATATCCAGCCATTGTCAGACGGTGCACCAAAAATATCATGTGTGCGGTAAAACTCATCATCAAAACCTTGAGCTACGGGGTAACGGATATCAGCACCCGGAATTTCAATAATCCCTATTATTTCACTATTGCCGTATTCCTGTCTCAATGCCAGTACCTGCGAGCCTAGGCCTGTAATTTCCTCTAGCGCAGAAGCGTCTGTTTCATCGTAAGCACTGTCCTCGTAATCACTGTCATTAAAAGGCATATAGGAATCGTATTGCTCACCCTCCACTTCGATACGCGCTTGCTCTAGTGTATCTATTAAGCCTTCTGTGTCAAGTTCCGGCGTTCTTACAGCAGGTGCGCCTATACCTAACACGTCATAAAGCATATTCGTTTGCGTTACTACGTAAACCCCGCCCGCCGCGGCTGCCAGCAACACTACCAATATTAGAATTACTAATACAAATTTTGCATTTCCCCTTGTTCTTTCGATGGCACGATCATCCAATGATGATTCCCCCAAGCGAGGTCGTGGCTTTAGCGCACTTTCATTCATTACATGCTCTGGGCCGGGAGGTTTGAAGTCATAAGGTGGTAATGGGGTAATGGGCTTATGAACTGGCATACCAACCTCGCGCTTTATGGCGTCTTGTAATAGTCTTGACAGATCATATTCTGCATCTTCTACAATTTGGCCAAGCCAGGTAGGCAGTATAACCGTATGCCGCACAGTTTTGTCTGCAAAAAATTCGTGATGTGGCCCTGTATTTGCCAAAACAACAGATATCACTTCGCCCTCTTTTGTTTCTATCAAGTCTGGATATCTAGGCGTAGGAATTGGTATCCCTTGCTTCTCCATATCGAATAGACAGTAACTTAAGACCTCTTCTGCCCTTCTAGCGGCTTCCAACATGTCCTGTCCTTGAGAATAGCATCCGGGAATATCTGGAAAGCTGACTAGTATTGAGTCGTCCAAATCCTTAGTAAAAACTGCGGTGAAAACGTATTGCATACACGGCCCTCCATTTATATAGATCGTTTTTCTTTATAGTGTGGCATTCATAAAAATTTTTTAATACTATCACTTTTGCCACAAACTTTATGGCTATGAATACTATACACCTATAAACTGTTACCGTCAATGGCTTATGCCTATATTTTCTATTAAAAATAAATTACTGCATATAAAATGGCATACTTTTGTTTTGTATGTGCCTATTTTTATGACAGTATACCCGACAAGTTTGTTGTAGCGAATCCTGAGTATATTTATACCCATTTTCCACATATCCTTGATCCTGCTGATATCTTTTGCTTAGATGCGCATTGATAAAAATCTTACCACAGGCAATACCACAAATTGACAAATTTAACAAATTGTGCATTCACATTCCTTTAGTGTATATATATTTTTGCACCAAAGGAATTTCTCTACAAAAACTAAATTTTCTGTTTTACAAGAAATGGCATCCTTATTAATCCCTCAATGTGTTCGTGATCTGGCAATTTATTTACTAAAAGATTAATGCATTGTTCTCCTTTGGACTGGGCTCGCCCTCTTTCGACTGTATTTGCTTAATCTATCTTTGGCGCAAATTTATATCAAATGGACTTGATATAAATTTGCTATACAACGATTTGACCACCTCTAATATAAAAGTTCATATTAATATATTTTATCACGCGCTTGTCACAACCTCTCCTTTATCTTGCTGCTATCAAGGAGTTCAACTTCTTTATGGTATTGGCTGTGACGAATGAGATTAGATGGCGGTTTTTACATATTTTTAAGTGGAAAGAACATGGCAAGTCAGCTGCCGCTGGTAAAAGTGAATGCGAATTGCGCCTATGTATAAAATTATCGAAATATCACCCATCCAATTCTGGTGGCGTATGACCACACCTAACCTGCCCCCTGGAAATGTAACTGCATTATAATGAGATTAGCATAGAGGTGATACAGTAAACTTTGAAGACAGTTTAATTTTCTATGGTCAATTGCAAATGTTCCTGTATTGCAAAAAAGTAAGTATATCAATATACTATATTTATACTTATAAAAGAGGGAGTGCATTATTGATGCCAACTATCGCAGAAAGACTAAAGGCTCTCAGAAACGAGAGAGGTTTTACAAAACGACAATTGGTTTCGTATATACCCATTAACTATAGCACTTATGCGAACTATGAATCCGGCTTTCGTGAGCCCAATTCAGAAGTCCTACAGATTCTTTCACACTATTTTGATGTTAGCACTGATTATTTGCTGGGGTTTAGCGAGAGTCGCCAAAAGGCAGATGATGTTGCCGCGCTTACCGCCAACGAGTATGCACATATTGATATGTATCGAAGGTTGGATTCTCATGGACGAGACATGGTTAATACTGTAATGAGAAAGGAACTGGAACGAATGGATTACGGTATCGATGATTTATAAGCATTGGCGCATACATTAATAAACTTGTAATACTGTCATTTGTATATTTGTTGAGACTTGCACTAAAATGTTGGCGGTCGGGCATACTGAAATCCATCTTTTTGTGATACAGCGATTTCTCTATAGAAGGATGAAACAAACGAAAGCTGCCACCGATGAGAGCTGATGGAAACGGCGCTGACAGACAAACTTCTGCACCCCGAACGACTGTGAATTATGAGAGGCTATTTTCGGTTAACTGGTATAGATAATATTTGTATGTTTAAGTGATACGCTGCTTTGCAGGCCAACCTAATCACTTAAATTTTCTAACAAAAAAAGGAACTCTATTTTTAAAGTTCCTCAATGGCTTGACTCTTTTTTACCATTCTAGTGCAATACAAAGCTTATTGACTTGCTACTTGTTAATCATCGATAATCACTAGATCATTCTAGTTAAGACTACAGTTAAACATACGACCACTACGGCTCCCACTGTCATCCAATCCGTGAGGGCCATTTTCATTGCCTTCATTTTAGTACGGCCTGCGTCACCACGGTAGCAGCGAGATTCCATTGCGGTTGCTAGTTCGTCTGCACGCTTAAATGCAGATACAAACAAAGGCACCAATATTGGCAGCAAACTTCTTGCACGCTTCATTAGTCCACCAGATTCAAAATCCGCACCACGCGCCTTTTGTGCTTTAATAATCTTATCCATTTCATCTGCAAGGGTTGGTATAAACCTAAGCGCGATTGTCATCATCATTGCGATATCATGTGCTGGAACTTTAACTATTTTTAATGGCTTAAGCAATGATTCTATTCCATCTGTTAATTGAATGGGGGATGTTGTTAATGTCAAAATTGATGACCCCAAGATTAGCAGCGTAATACGCGCAGCCATCTGTAGTGCCAGCATTACGCCCTCTGTTGTTATACGCAAAAACCATAATTGTATAATGATATTTTCGCCCGGTGCAAGAAACAGATTTATTATTACTGCAAACATTAACATGAACAATATTGCACGCAACCCACGCAGTAGTAAACGAGGTGGCACATTGGAAAGCTTAATTATTGCCAGTACATACAAAGCAACAGCGCCGTAACCGATAAAATTATTTATTAACAGCAGCACTGTGATATGCGCAAACGTAGCCACCAATTTTACACGGGGATCTACACGATGGACAATTGAGTTTGTTGGATAATATTGACCGATTGTAATACGCGACATGAGTTTCTTCCTTAATATATTATTTTAAAATGCTTAGCGCTTCTTCTACTGTAAACACTCCAATCGGAATGCTGGCATTTTTTTTATTTAGTTCTGAAAATAATTGACTTATTTGTGGAACATTCAGCCCTATGGATCTTAACATCTCTCCTTGCGCAAAAACTTGCCGGGGAGACCCTTCACATACTAATTTACTTTTGCTTAATACAAAAATACGGTCAGACAAGCGTGCTGCGTCATCCATGCTATGAGATACTAAAATTACTGTTATGCCTAGTTTGTTGTGCATGTGTTTTATTTGTGCAAGTATCTCGTCTTTGCCGCCAGGGTCTAGTCCTGCTGTTGGTTCGTCTAATATAAGCACATCCGGGCGCATTGCTAACACGCCTGCAATTGCTACGCGACGTTTTTGTCCGCCGGATAGTTCAAATGGAGATTTCTCAAACAGAGTTTCATTTATACCAACCACGTTTATAGCCTCTCGTACACGAGCATCTATTTCATCGGTGGAAAGGCCCATTCTTGTTGGTCCAAAGGCAACATCTTTATAAATGGTTGCCTCAAACAATTGATGCTCTGGATATTGAAACACTAATCCCACTTGCTGGCGCATAATTTTTAGTTTGGACTTATCTGCATGTATGTCTTTACCGTTTATGCGTATTTGTCCGCTTGTTGGTTTAAGCAGTGCGTTTAGGTGTTGTATCAATGTACTCTTGCCAGAGCCCGTATGGCCAATGATGGATACCATCTCACCTTTGTTTATTGATAGATTAATTTTGTCTATTGCTATTTTCTCATGGATGGTCCCAGGGCTGTATGTGTGAGTTAAGTTTTCTATCTCTATTATTGATGGTCCATTCTGTAATGGTGCATCGCCAATTAGATGACCTTCTACGACCAGATCATTTATGCCTGGGTTTTGCATAAACTCTTCTACGGTTAATATTGTACGATCAAAGTTTAACCGATGGGCCAACGCCGTCACATGAGGAACATCAAGGCCTAGGCCTTGCATTTTTTTCACTTGGGCAAAAATCTCATAGGGCGTACCATCCATTTCAACCTTACCATCGGACATAACCAGTATGCGACGTGCGTGTGCGGCTTCTTCCATAAAGTGAGTAATCAGTATTACCGTTATGCCTTCCTCACGGTTTAGTCTAGTGATGGTTTCCAAAACCTCTTGCCTGCCCGATGGATCTAACATTGCCGTAGGCTCGTCTAAGACAATACATGTTGGCTTCATTGCTAAGACACCGGCAATTGCTATTCGTTGTTTTTGCCCACCGGATAAGTGATGTGGTGATGCTGAGGCGTACTCGCTCATGCCTACTGCAAATAACGCTTCATCCACTCTCTTGCGAATTTCAGCAGGAGGTACGCCCAGATTTTCTGGACCAAAGGCAACGTCTTCTTCCACTACTGTTGCTACAATCTGGTTATCAGGATTTTGAAACAACATCCCTGTAGATTGTCTAATGGGCCATATGTTTGCAGGATCTTTCGTGTCTTTGCCATTTATCCATAGGGTTCCCTCTGTTGGGATTAACAAAGCATTCAAGTGTCGTGCCAATGTAGACTTACCAGATCCATTGTGTCCTAATATGGCTACAAAGTCTCCTTCTTGGATAGCGATATCTATGCCTTTTAAAACTTGCTGTGGTTTTTCAGTTTCATCGTATGCTGCGTATTCAAATGTTAGAGATTCGGTTTTTATCATTTCTAGCCTTCTTTAATGTGAATTTTATTTCTGGTATTTTACAGTAATTTCATGTATGTCAGTATAGCACATATTTTGTTTTCGTGACAGGATTTTCACTACTTCTCACGTGCCTGTTACTTTGAATTTTTAATGCACCCATGGTATAATTGCGGTGTGTTTGACAAGGTGATTTTTCAGGCTTAGATCACTAATTCAATTTTGAAGATTGAGAATAGTCAGAACGACTGGGCAAAACACAATACGCGATATTGAGGTTGATATTATGCAATGGATTAAAGCAAGTATAAAAACTACTAGTGATAACATTGAACTTGTAACAGGACTGCTTATGTCCTGTGGCATAAATAGCGTAGAAATTATAGACGCACAAGAACGCGCGCGCTATTTTACAAGTCACACCCGCAACTGGGACTATGCAGATGAATCTCTTTTAATTGCAGACACTGACTGCGCATATGTGGTGTTTTACGTGACAGAAGATGCCGCCGGCCAGCAACTGCTAAACGCTGTGAAAGAACGCATAGGCACCCTACCCCTAAACATAGAATCCACAAACGACGAGACCTGGCTGAACGAATGGAAGAAGCACTTTAAGCCCATACGCATCGGCCGTATTGTTATTGTCCCCGAATGGGAATCCTTTACACCACAAGATACTGATATCATATTTACAATAGATCCGGGCTCCGCATTTGGCACAGGACAGCATCAAACAACACAACTATGCATAAGCGCCCTACAAAAACAAATAACCCCTGGCGACCGCATACTGGATATAGGCTGTGGCAGTGGGATACTTTCGATTATAAGTCTACTTCTTAAAGCAAGCTTTGTTTGTGCAATAGATATTGATCCCGCAGGGGCAATAGCCGCCACAAAAAACAACGCAAAGCTAAACCCCATTAATCTAGACTCTTTAGAAGTGCTCTCCGGCGATGTATTAAGCGACGAGGCTGTACGCAAGAACGTAGGCACCGGTTATGATGTTGTTGTCGCCAACATCGTTGCAGATGTTATAATTCCACTTGCACCACTTGCACATAATTTTGCAAAAGCAGGCGGCCTATTTATTGCATCCGGAATTATCGGCGAACGGCTTGACGAAGTAAAAGAAGCATTTGAAAATAGCAAAATAAAAATTATCGCCCATAAAGAATTAGAAGATTGGAACTGTTTAGTGGGACGTGTTGCAAATGCCTAAATACTTTTTTAGTCCAACACAATTACATGATGCACAAATTACATTAGATGGAGACACCGCACACCACTTACTTCATGTTTTGCGCGTTAATACCGGAGACAAAATTATATTATGCAACGGAGCGGCAACAGATTACTCTGGCACTATTATAGCTATAAAATCTAAACCGCCGAATATTACCGTAAAAATAGAAGAAACACTCCTAAGCAGAACAGAGCCTCCAACAAAGGTTTCTCTTTACCAGGGGCTCCCCAAGGGAGATAAGATGGACCTGATAATTCAAAAATGTGTAGAGCTTGGCATACATGAAATTATACCAGTCATCACATCCAGAGCTGTTGCGCGCGACAGTGCAAAAAAAGCAGAGCGATATCAACGCATTGCAGAGTCGGCGGCAGGGCAAAGCATGAGAGGAATCATTCCAAAGGTTCACACAGCCCTATCTTTTGATGATGCCGTCGCGCAAGTGACCGAAACAACGTTTATTGCATATGAAGATGAACAGACCAACAACCTAAACGCGATGCTAACAAAACGACCCGCAGCAATTGATATTTGGATTGGACCAGAAGGTGGATTTTCGAAAGAAGAGATATCTGCACTTACAAACAAGGGTGCAAAAACATTTACACTAGGACCCCGAATTTTGCGGACAGAGACAGCCGCCATTGTCTCACTAGCGCAAATTATGTTTATTGTGGAGTGTGGCAATTCATGAGAATATACTTTGATAATGCAGCAACAACACCGACAATTCCATTTACACAAACTAATGCTTTTGGCAATCCTTCATCGCCACACAAACTCGGCCTCGACGCCGAGCGAAAAATAACCCACGCACGCCGAATGTTTTCAAACCATCTAAACTGCACGCCTGGAGAATTAATTTTTACTTCCGGTGCAACAGAGTCGAACAATCTGGCACTTATCGGGTTTGCACTTGCCAACCAACGAAGGAAAGCGACCTTTATGGCCGAGCCTTGGGAGCACCCCTCTGTGCTAGAACCCTTAAAGTTTATTAAAGACCAAAATCTTGGAAACGTCATCATATCACCACATGAAGAATGGAATGCATGTGTGGCAGATGTTTGCTTGGCAGCAATATCTCATGTCAACCATGAAATTGGCACAATAAACGACATTTCGACAATTGCCACAAAGCTAAAAGCGGACAATAATCGCACGACCATACTTGTAGATGGGGTTCAAGGCTTTTGCAAAGAATCAACCAACTTGTCACATGTTGATATGTACAGCTTTAGTGCGCATAAAAGCCATGGCCCAACCGGGGTTGGCGGATTAATGATTAACCGCAAAACAAGATTAGTCCCATTGCTTTATGGCGGTGGGCAGGAAAATAACCTTCGCGCAGGTACAGAAAACGCAACCGGAATTTTACATTTTCTCGAAATTGCTCAACACTTATGGGAAACACAGGCAGGAAACAGCACACATGTAGCAAAAATTAAATTAATACTCGAAGAAATAGCAAACGAACTTCCTAATGTTATCGTAAATACAAATAAAAAAATTGCGTCTCCATATATACTGAACATGAGCTTTATCGGTTTAAAAGGTGAGACGCTCGTGCATCTGCTATCAGACCAAGGGGTGTTTGCATCTATGGGCGCTGCTTGTCGAAGTCGCAAAAACGCCAATTCTGCATTAGAGATAATGGGATTTCCACCGGAGCGAGCAAATTCTGCGATAAGATTTAGCTTTTCACATTTAAACACTATTGAGGAAGCCATTGCCGCAAAAGTCATAATAATTGACAGTGTCACCCGATTGCGTAAAATGCTTGGCACAAGTAGATCAATATGAGAATAATTTCAGTTGGTGGCGTTCCGCCACCAACTGAATTAATTACGCCACATTCAAGTGGAGATACAAATAGCCCCCTATGGGCAGACAGGAGCTGAACATATTTGATACACACAAAGAAAGTTTTACTTGTAAAATACGGAGAAATAGCACTTCGCAAGGGCAATCGGGCATATTTTGAACATCGTTTACTAGATGCAATACGTTACAACCTACGCGACAACAACCTATCCGTTATACGAGAACAAGGACGCTTTTTAATAGAAGACCCACAGGGAGACGTTGATCCAGACGCACTTTTACCACGTATAAAGCATATTTTTGGATTAACACACTTTTGTATTGCCGTAAAAACGACTGAGACGCATATCGACGCACTTCGCCCGCTTGCGCTGGAATTCTTTCGTCAATATTGTCATGGGAAAAAAACATTTAAAGTAGAATCTAAACGCAGCGATAAGAAATATCCTTTACTTTCTGGCGAAATTTCTGCTGCGATAGGCGAAGAAATCTTCATGTCTAACCTTGGATTAACCGTTGATCTCCACAATCCAGATATAACCCTCTGGGTAGAGCTGAGAAACAATGCATATTTCTATATCGACAGCATCACCGGCGAGGGCGGCCTACCCTATGGCACAACAGGCAAAGGCGTATTGCTTCTCTCTGGTGGATTTGACAGTCCTGTCGCAGCATATCTTAGCGCACGACGGGGTGTAGAAATCGTCTGCATCTACTTTCACTCGCCCCCATTCGTATCCGAACGCGCAGCCGACAAAGTAAAAGACCTTGCAAGAGAACTGACAAAATTCACCGGCCAAATCAAGCTATATATTGTACCCTTTACAGATGTGCAGCTATTTTTAAGGGATTCGACCCATCCGGAAAAGCTAACAATTTTCTTAAAACGTGCAATGCTACACATTGCAACCGCTTTAGCAGAAAAAGAAAATGCCCATTGCTTAATTACTGGGGATAGCATAGGCCAGGTCGCTAGCCAAACAATACAAAGCCTAGCTGCTGTAAACTCTGCCGCAGGGCTTACAGTACTCAGGCCCTTATCAATTTTGGATAAACAGGCGATAATAGATATAGCAAAGGAAATTGGAACATACCCAATTTCTATACGCCCATACGATGACTGCTGCACCCTATTTGTCGCAAAGCATCCAGAAAACAAACCAAACACAAAGGTAATTGAAAAAATAGAAAACCAAATATTTGCATCATTAAAACCGCTCATGGACAGTGCATTAGAGTGTACAGGGATTATGGAGCTGTAAAGGGTTACAAATACCCAACATTAAGGTATAATACATTCATAAAACTATCGCAATTTTATTCACATAGCCATAACAATAAAATTGCTACAAAAAAACAGAAAGCGAGAGAAGAACACATGGTATGTAAAGCAGCAAAACTTACAGCAGCAGCATTTATTTTAACTGGAGCACTCGCCCTATCTGCCTGCACTACGGCAGCACCTGAAGCAGAGGACTACACCCCACCGGGAGTTACCTACGAAGAATACCAACCCGAAACTGAGCCAGATAATAACCAAGCAGAAGACTACATTCCAACTTACGACGGAAACCATATACCTGACGAAGAACTTGCCCCCCTTGATGGAACTAACCTAGAATTACTTCGAGAAAACCCGGCAATAATGCTTCAACTAACACCCTTAACCTCAGGAGAAGAGCTTGCAATCCTGCATACAAACATGGGAGATATTACGCTACGCTTCTTTCCAGAAGAAGCGCCAATGGCTGTGGAAAACTTTAAAACCCATGCGCGCAATGGTTTTTACGACGGTGTAATTTTTCACCGGGTAATACCTAACTTTATGATCCAAGGTGGCTGTCCCCTTGGGCAAGGCAACGCCGGAGAAAGCATTTGGGGCGGCACATTTCACACAGAAACCAGCTTTAACTTGCGCCACTTTAACGGCGCAGTCGCAATGGCACATGCCGGACCAGGCACAATTGGCAGCCAATTTTATATTGTACACAACCACACACTTGCACCCCAGCACCGAATGGAATTTGAACACCTCCGAGATATAATAGATATGCCTATTGGCATTTTCGAAGACGGCACACGCTTTTATGTGCGTGACCTTCATCCGGAAGATGGACTAAATTATTTTATAGAAAACGGCGGCACGCACCACCTTGATTGGTTTTGGAATGAACATGGGCCACATCCGGTTTTTGCCCATGTTGTAGACGGTATGGATGTTGTAAATGCCATTGCCACCACTGAAACTGCCCCAGGTGACCGTCCCATCGAAGACATGATCATTGAAAGCATTTCTTTTGTAATATATGAATAGGAGGTAAGTTTGTGATATACCTGGACAATGCCGCAACAACACCTTTACACCCGAAAGCAAGGGCGGCGATGCTACCATACCTTAACGAGTTTTTTGCTAACCCATCTAGTGTTTATACACCTGCACGACAAGTTCGTAAAGCAATAGATGAAGTACGCCAAGTTGTCGCCAATGCCCTTTGCGCAAACTCTAATGAAATATACTTTACATCCAGCGGAACAGAAGCTTGTAACTGGGCAATAAAAGGGATTTTAGAAGCGTCTAAAGGGCGACATATCATTACAAGTGCGATCGAACACCATGCAGTCTTTCACACAGGCGAACATTTAGCAAAACTGGGGTATGACATTACCTATTTACCAACTGACAGCACCGGATGCGTCGAACCTGAAGCAGTAGCTCATGCAGTACGTCCAGATACATGTTTAGTTTCGATAATGCTTGCAAACAATGAAGTAGGCACAATACAACCTTTATCTAAAATTAGCAAAATTACCCAAAAATATAATATTCCACTGTATACAGATGCCGTACAGGTAGTAGGCCATATGCCTATTAACGTTGATGAGCTTGGCGTAGACCTTCTCTCCCTTTCTAGCCACAAGTTTTATGGGCCAAAGGGCGTTGGCGCACTATATATACGCAAAGGCACAAACATTGCGTCAATCGTACATGGGGGAATGCAAGAACGTGGCCGCCATGCAGGCACAGAAAATGTTATGGGCATTGTTGGAATGGGTGCAGCCCTAACTGCCGTATTAGAAGAAATGTCGGCAGAAAGCAAGCGGTTAACTGCCTTGCGTGACAGACTTATACAAGAAATTTTAACAAAAATTCCACACACAAAACTAAATGGCGCCATTGGCGACAATCGTCTTAATGGCAATGTAAACATTTCGTTCCGGTTTATAGAAGGGGAATCCCTTCTATTACATTTAGACATGAATGGCATTTATGCATCAACGGGTTCGGCATGTTCGTCTGGCTCACTAGATCCATCCCATGTTTTAATGGCAATGGGGTTGTCTCACGAACTAGCAAACGGTGCGATACGCTTTAGCCTTGGCCGTGAAAACACAGATGATGACATTGACAAGCTAATGGCAGTACTTGAACCAACCGTACAGAAATTGCGAGACCTTTCACCTCTTTATGACGATTATCGCAAACATCTACAGAAATGAGGAACACATGGAATACAATGAAAAAGTAATTGACCACTTTGTAAACCCACGCAATGTAGGCGAAATGGAAGATGCCAGCGGCGTAGGAACTGTCGGCAACGCAAGATGTGGAGATATAATGCGCGTATATCTAAAAATTGAAAATGACATAATAATTGACGCAACATTTAAAACATTTGGCTGTGGCGCCGCCGTTGCAACATCTAGCATGGCAACGGAGATGGTAAAAGGCAAAACCATACAAGAGGCGCTTACTATAACAAATAAATCTGTAATGGCAGAATTAGGCGGACTACCATCTGCCAAGGCACACTGCTCAACGCTGGCAGAAGAAGCCTTACAGTCTGCGCTATGGGATTACGCACAAAAAAATGGAATTATAATTGAAGGATTGGAAGAACCTAAAGAACACGACGATCACTAAATAAAAAATACTATATAAAAAAAGAAGCCGCTGACAAGCACGAATCACCTTCGTTGTCTTATCAGTGGCTTCTTTTCTTTTACACAAAAACAACAAATTTACCGTCAATCTTCTTCTAGTTATATTTCTTTTCTCCACAATTTCAACAACATTACAAAAGTGCAAATTTTTGCATAAAATTCTACATATACATCAAACAAAAGAATGTGTATTTCCTAGAATAACACAATCTTTTATAACATAGTATTTTTTCAACATTACTTATGATGAGCGAATACTGATTGAAATCTTATATATGATCAACACTATATCTTCCAGTTAATATGGAAAACTCGCACCGCAAAAAGATCATTTGCAACTAGGCTATAAGCAATAATTTGTTTATAGTCACTCAAATTTGAAACAAACACCGCGAAAGTCCAAAGCACATTACATATCCGACACAGCAACTTTCGATAAATTAACACAAACTTTATGCCCTAAAGAAACGCATAAAAATCAATACCTATTACAATGCAGCAATCAACATTGGATATATGAAGACGTTAATGTTATGCACAGTATCAACACGCGCCAATAAATTCCTGTCAAGCATCAAACATTTTATAAATATTTTACTTGCAAAACCATAAATCATGTGGTAACATGCACCGCAGTAGCTGTACAAGGCTACAATCTAGGTTTATACATACCCTATTTTAACAGGAGGTTTTATTATGAAACGTATAGTATTAGTTTTAGCACTTGCTTTGGTGGTAAGTATGGTGGATACAACAGCATTTTCGGTCATTAGTGCTATGGAAACATTTGGATATAATACAAGTGATGATTACATAACACCACACGTTACTGCTACAACTGAAGCTTCAACAGCAAATAATGATGTGATCGGTCACATTAACACACTTGGTGCAGGTAACATGACAAATGCAATTGGTTTAAACCTTAACCTGGCATCACAACTTGCGTTTAGTGCGACTGATGATGATGATGATGATGATGATGAATACTACGATGAGGAACCATACGAAGCCTACTATTATGACGAAGCAGAATATGACGACTATGAAACTGAAAGCGAAACTGAAGAAGACGCATACGACAAAACAACACTTGGAGCAGTAACAGTAATAAACCACTTACTACCATACGAAACACTCAGTGGAACAAGAACAGATGTAGAAGAAAATACTGATATACACATTTATCGCGCACCAAACCAACCAGCTCTATCTGAAGGCACATACCAATGGAGATTTATAGACTGGGACTTAGGAGACGACACGCTAACACTAGATACATTTGACGAGTCCATAGATGATGGCATAAGATACCGCTCTACCTTTACAATGCCAAACGACCATGTATACGCCATCGCATTATGGCACCTATATCCACCATGTTTAAATGAGCCAACACTAACACCAATAAGCTTTGAAGTACATTCAATTACGCCCCCGGCTATGTTTACCACCGAATACAAACTCGTAAATATAGAAACAGAAACGATTATAACCGACTGGAGCAACCAGTATTACTTCTACGATTTAGAACCGGAAACGATGTACCACGTATACGTTCGTTTTGTTCCAGTCAATGACGAAGCGTATGATGAAACTGAAAACGGTGAGACAACTGCTGAAACGATTGAAAGCATACACCATAACATATACGCACTTGACCCGCTTGCTGTAACAACTCCACCAACAACACTTACAGTCATCTATTACTACGATTACGATCTTGACATTATACTTTACACAGAAACAGTTGACTTTGGTTCTTTAGCACGGAACTTTGCCCCTTACCGGTCTGAAAATCCTGAAAACTACACTTTCATCAACTGGACCACAGATCTTGGTGGCCAAGAAGTATGGCTCTTTACAACACCCGTTACCACTCACCTGTCTTTATTTGCACAGTGGACGGATGACTTAACTAACAACACGGTTACTTTCTACTACAATTTTGGCGACAATGAAGTTTTCTATATCGGTAGCGTTTCTCCCGGCGCATTACTATCCAGCCCTTCTGACCCAACTCGTCCACACTATACTTTTGCAGGCTGGGAGACAGACCCAGAAAATGGAGAATCATGGGATTTTGAGTCCGCTATAATTACAGAAGATGTAGCGCTATATGCACAATGGGATCCCATATACTTTGACATCATATTTGAAGTTAATAACATTGCCGGCGGAATAATAGATGGGACAGATACGATAACCCTCTACGATGTACGATCTGGCACAACAATAGAAGCAGCACCCCTAATTGAAACATACCCAGGCTGGAGGTTTATCGGCTGGACACTTGATGACAACCTTATATCAGAAGCGGCGCTACTTACAATGGAAGTATTATATGACTTAGTGCTTGTCGCATACTTTGAACACGCACCCCAAGACATGAGATACACAGTTATAGTTAATGTTGTAGACGACCAAGGCCGACAAATACGACATGCGGATGTTATGGTTAACCATGCAAATATCCACTACACCGGATGGCGCTGGATGGCATCTTTTGATACACCTGTAACAGGCGTTACAAGTGCATCCGCACTAGGCTTTACATCTGAACAACAACGATTATTAGTTTTTGATTATGCAGACAATGTTGCATATATCACAATTGCTTTAGCACGTACAACTGACGCTGCGCTAGAAATATATGCATCCCTTGACGATGCCTTACGCAATAGGCCTACACTTTTACCAACTACTGCACAGCGTCCTACAATTTCGGAAGGACCGTTACAAAACAGACCATCACTTGCAGCTGCACTTTTACGTGGCGACCCTCCAATCGTTCCATATGCACCACGCTTCCGTAGAGGTATTGTAGACCCCGCGTCTCACACCTTCGCCCACCCATACAGAAATCCAACTAGAGCCGAAATGATAGACGTATTTTTCAGATTAAGCACTGTTAGAGAATTTGAAGCAACGAACGTACGCTTTACAGATGTAGGCCCAGATGACTGGTTCTTTGAAGCGGCAGCCTATTTGGAATATCATGGCGCAATACAAGGATTCCCAGATGGCACATTTAGACCTTATGAGCCGATTACCAATGCAGAATTTGCAACACTTACGGCTAAATTTTTTAACCTTGCAAATGAAGTTACCACAGGAGCAGCAATTTTAATAGATGCTGAAAGCCACTGGGGTGCAGAGTATGTGAATCTGACCTTTACTAACGACTTGTTTGCATATCTTGAAATGAATGATGCATTTAATCCAGACCTGCCAATTATGGCTGAACAAACTATTGCACTTATTAACTTCTATCAAGGACATATTCCGTGTATAAGTGCTATTCATCACTTTTTAGGATCTACTGATCGCGATCTTTTCCCTTATTTAGCACGCAGTCATTGGAGTTTTTATGAGATTGTAGATGCGGCTCTTTCACGCCACTACCATTTTAACTCAGATTTTGAAGAGGTTTGGGTACTTGTATTGAACTAATGCTAACGTATACATTTGATAACCTTCATTTGCCGTGGTATAATGGTTAGACTATTATGCGAAGGCGAGGGAGTGACATGTATAAAAAAGGTGACAGAATTGTTTACCCACTATACGGTGCAGGTATAATCGAAGACATTGAGGTCAAAGATATTGATGGCGAATTGCTTACCTACTATGCTTTAAACATTCCTGTTGGAAATTTGATTATAAAAATTTCCGCCGCTAAAGCAAATGAGTTAGGCGTAAGGAATATTATTTCTAAAGATAAAATGCTAACGGATTTGCATAGGGCTGTTGGTATTACGGTTGATATGCCTGATAATTGGAATGTACGCTATAAAGAGAATATGGAACGCATTAAAACCGGCGACTTACTACAGGTAGCAATTGTGTTTAGTAGTCTTTTGTCTCGCGAGCGTGACCGAGGGCTTTCGACTGCTGAAAAAAAGATGATGACTAGTGCAAAACAAATCATACTGTCTGAATTGATTCTTTCTTTAGATATTGAACGATTAGAGGCAGAAGATATTCTAAATAACATCTTTTCTAATGCACTTTTAGACGATACACTTGAATAAAACCAATTCGCAGGAGGCTACCCATTTTAATGGTGTAGTTCCTGCGTTATTTTTTGTATAAAACATACTAAAGGTAGTGTGAAGAAAAACTATTTCACACTAAATTTAAGGGTCAAACGCGAATGTAAGCATTCGCCCTTGACCGCTAGGAGATTAGAATGCTTAAAAACATTACACTATATGTAGTAGAAGACTACAATGCGCTTAGCCAAAAGGCAGCACTGCTATTTGCGCAAACGGTAAAAACCAACCCCACAGGGGTATATGGCCTTGCAACGGGCAGTACGCCTGAAGGCATGTATGATAGACTTGTAAAAATGTCTCAAACAAATGAAATTGATATGACAAAGATAGTCGCATTTAATTTAGATGAGTATGTATCTATCGGCCCGGATCATACACAAAGCTACGCTTATTACATGGCCACTAAGCTATTTAATGCGACCGGTGTGCCAATACAAAACCGTAATATACCAAGAGGGGATGCGCCGGATCCTCATAATGAATGCGCCGAATATGAAAAGAAAATTGTAAACGCAGGTGGAATTCACTTACAAGTTTTAGGTATTGGCACAAATGGACATATCGGCTTTAATGAACCGGCAGATACCTTTGCAGGACAAACCTCATACGCAGCGCTTGCAGAAGAAACAATACAGGCGAACTCTCGCTTTTTTGACAGTATTGATGATGTGCCTAAATTTGCAATTAGTATGGGTATACAGACTATTATGATGGCAGAAACGATTTTGCTTTTGGCAAGCGGTGAGTCTAAAGCAAAAATATTAGGAGAAGCTCTACAGGGGCCTATTACACCACAGGTGCCTGCATCTGCACTGCAATTACACCGCAACGTAATTGTTATAGCAGATAAGGCAGCGGCAAAATTTCTTTAAATAATATCTCCAAATAATATTTTAAAATTAATATTTCCGGCGGAGGTTACTAAATGTCTGTTAAGGGAAGTGGTTCTTTTGTGCGCCAAGCCGCGATTTTAGCCGCGGCTTCTCTTTTTGTGCGCTTCCTAGGGTTTTTATACCGCATCCCCCTAACAAATCTCATTGGTGACGAGGGCATGGCATATTATACTTCGGCTTTTCAGGCCTATGTTGTGGCGATTGCCATATCTTCCGGGTATTTACCGGCGGCTATATCTAAGTTGGTTAGTGAACGCATTGCACTTAAAGAATATAGTAATGCGCATACAATGTTTAAAACAGCATTGCTGTATGCCGGTTGTATAAGCTTATTTGTAGGACTTGTTTTAGGACTTGGCGCTGGACAAATTGCAGGGTTTTTAAATTTACCGGGTGCGGCTCACGCCATTCGCACTTTTGCACCTACAATTGTTATTGTTGCGCTACTGGCCGTCTTCAAAGGGTACTTTCAAGGAATGAAAACGGCTGTACCTACAGCACTTTCTCAAACAGTGGAACAAATTTTTAAAGTAGTTTCGACTGTACTCTTGGCGCACATTTTCTTTGACGCCGCTAATGTATATTACGCTGTTGCTGGTGCTACAGCAGGTACTGGCATTGCTGCTGTTACAGCACTAGCTACAGTGGTGGTGATGTATGCTTTTGTTGCAAAAGACCTACGCCGTCGTGCAATCAGTGATAGTGGATTTAGAGAGAGAAAATCTATACAAGTGCATGCAATTATTCGCACATCCCTGCCTATGATTATTGGCACGGGAATATTTGCTGCTGCCGGCATTTTAGATATTCGCATGGGTACCAGCGGCATGTTAAGCTCTGGCGCGTTTACGGATTACGAAATGCGTGCGCACTTAGGGCAATTTACCGGTAAGTTTATACTGCTTACGACTTTGCCTATTTCCTTATCTCTTGCATTATCTGCAGCAGTAATACCAGAGATTTCTTCCGCAAACGTTAAACTGGATACGGCAGGCATTAAACATAAAACAGACATGGCGCTGCGTATATCTATGATACTTTCTATACCGGCGGCAGTTGGGCTTGCTGTGCTGGCAGATCCAATTATCGCACTACTATTTCCATCCTTGCCCGACGGTGGTTGGCTTCTACGCTTTGGCACTTCGTCTATTATACTCATTTCTCTTGTGCATGTTTTAACGGGAGCGTTGCAGGGATTAGGGCATATTTGGCTACCGGCTATTGCAGCGTTTTTTGGAGTAATAATAAAAATACCTATCAATTATATATTGATAAGGATACCACTTATCAATATTTTAGGCGCTGTTATAAGCACTATTGTATGTTATTTGGTTGCAAGTGGTATAAATATGTATTTTCTTTACAAGCACACAGGCATTCTGCCAAGCCTATCCAGCGCATTTTTTAAGCCGCTTATTGCTTCTGCCGGCATGGGGATGATTTGCTATGGCATATATCATACGCTTTATTCGGTTATTCCTACTGGGATTGCTACAATGCTTGCACTGGCGGTAAGCGGCGGGGCATATATATTATTTATGTGTTTCATGAAAGGCTTTAGACAGAGCGACTTGCAGGTGCTGCCTCTACCCGGTAAGATTCGTGGGTGGCTACAACGCCTGTAAAAAGTAACCCTCCTTGTGTAATGTGCATATCTTTAGATATAGCAAACACTTGGAGGGTTTTTATATGTCAGAAAATCAATTAATTGGCGATTGGAGTAATCCAATCCCGCTTACAGAACATGATAAAAAAAATTTTGAAGATGCTTTGAGCGGCCTTGTAGGTGTTTCCTATGTGCCCCATTTAAGGTCTATGCAGGTGGTAAATGGTACACATTATGTTTTCTTTTGTAGCGCAACTGCCATGACCAACCCGCAGCAAATCGGCTTTGCATTAGCAGAAGTACATGTAAGTACAACCGGCAGTATCAGCCTAACAAATGTTACCACCTATGGAATGGTGCCACAGGCACTTGGCTCCTGGACAGAAATACGTGCCTTAACCGAACTTGAGACAAATATTTTTAAAAAAGCAACCCAAGGAATGACAGGACTTATCCATAGACCTTATCTGGTGTCTAGCCAAGCAGCGAATGGCACAAATTACAGAATCTTTTGCCTATCTACCTCTGCAACATTACCATCAAAGATAGGAATTTCTATCTTATCTATTCATGAGGATGAAAATGCTGAAAACGCAAAAGTTACTCATTTCGCAGCATTTAGTTAGAGGGACGATAATGGTGATCCGCAATAATCGCATTCAGCAAGCTGTCCTGCCCCTATTGTATTATTTGCACCGCAATTTTGGCAATTGAAGATTGTTATTTGAGGCACGCCTTGTACATTTGCAGATGCATCCCTCGCAGATTGTGATCCAGAGATCTTAAATAATAATTCCCTCTTTTTATAATCAACATATGCCTCGGGAAAGAATCCTGCGGCTATCATTTTCTGCAAATCGTCAATAGCTGTTTCGTATGGTACACCCATAGCCGAAGCAATATTATCTATGGATGATTGACTGTGGCTTACAATGAGGGCAATATATTGTTTATATTTTTCTCCGATCGCTCTTGTGCGTCTAGCTACAACATATAAAACTAGACCGCCGCCGCCGGTTAGTATGGCCCAAAATATAATATAGTCAGTTAATACGCCTGTGGTACCCCATTCGATCAATGCCCGTAAAAAGTGTATTCCACCCAGGCCCATTAATACAAAAGAAACAACCATCAATAACTTATGGCATTTTACTGATGCTTTCCTATCTGCCTTTAGCTTATTAAATAATAAAAATAACCCTATCGGCCAAAATATAACAAGTGCAACAACAATCCCTATCCACGCAGCATCAAATTGATTGGTATTTATATTTACGCCTTTCATATATAACCTCCTGTTAATTTATTATGAACATTTTTGCTATCCCCCGAATATGAAATGATTAAATCAAGTGGCGGTGACTTGACACCACTTGAAATCTTACATATCAATTCTTTGCTGTGCCACATTCATTACAAAAGCGCCCCGTATTATCTGTGCCACATGTACATTTCCAACTATCTGTGGATGGTTTTTGTGTTCCACAATCTGGACAAAATCGTCCATTATTTACCATTCCGCAGGCACATGTCCATCCTTGTGGCCTTGGAGTTCCACAGTTTGAGCAAAAACGACCAGTGTTTGTGGCTCCACATGTACAAACCCAGCCAGAGGCAGGCACATTATTTTGCTGACCCATTGCAAACATTTGGTCCGCCTTGGTACCACCAGCCTGCTGAGCCATTCCCATGCCCATAAAGCCCATCATTGCGCCGCTTTCATTTCTGGCAGCGGATTGCATTGCTTCTGCCTGTGCAGATACAAGTGCCGCACCTGCCATGCCAGGGTCGCGCATAACGGCTTTACGTTGTAAATTTCTAATCATGTCCTCATCTTCCTTTGGTGCAGATAAAGAACTGAGGGCGATAGAAACAACCTCAAGACCGCGGCTTGCGCCCCATTTTTCAGACAAAATTTCGTTAAGCGCCTGAGATAATTCTAAGGTATGGCCGGGGATGGCACTATACCTAAGACCTAAGGAAGACAATTTTGCAAATGCAGGCTGTAAGGCACTTACAAATTCACTCCGCAGCTGTTTCTCAATTTGATCTCTTGTATACGCATGGGCGACATTGCCGCTTACATTTGTATAAAATAAGAGCGGATCTGATATTCTAAAGGAATACATACCATTACAGCGCAGGGTTATATCAATATCCATACCGATATTCGTATCAACTACGCGAAATGGAATAGGCGTTGCTGTACCAAATTTATTATTTTTAAGCTCCATTACATTGAAATAATAAATTCTTTGATCTTTGCCTGTGCCACCGCCAAAAGTAAAACGCTTACCCATCGTCTTAAACGTGTTCAGAATACCGGTTCCTAGATCCCCTGCAAAAATGCTAGGTTCTGAGGATTGGTTCCAGGTGTAATTACCCGGTTCTGCACATACGTCCATAATGCGACCTTGCTCCACAATCATCATACATTGCCCATCTGCCACTGCAATCCCGCTGCCATTAGAAATAATATTATCATTTCCTCTGTTTATAGTATTTTTGTCGATACGTCTCTGACCTCTTGCTACAAGCACGGTTTCCGGCATTGCCTCCTTATAAAAAAAATCTAGCCATTGATCTCTTACCGTACTGCCAACTGCACCTGTTGCCGCTCTCATCAGTCCCATATGTATGAGCCCTCCAATTCTGTAATTAGTATAATAAGAAGTATAGCACAAATGAAATTTGACTTCCACGAGATTTTCCGAGAGATCTGCATGAGATTTTTCCTAGAAAACTTGCAGAGGTATTTATCAACTGATAGAATAGATCAAATGTACTTACGGAAAGGTCTAACTATGAGAAAAATTGTTGTAGCACTACCAAAAGGAAACAGGCTTCTACCTCAAGCATATAATGTGTTTAAACGATCCGGGTTTGCATCAACAGCCCTTGAAAGTGAAATAGAAAACGGCAACCGCAAACACCTGGAATTTGCCAGTGATGACTCTGCTGTATTATTTCTGCTTGTGCGCATCGCGGATATTCCACAGTATATAGATAGAAACTGGGCAGATATTGGAATTTCTGCATTTGATTGCTATCGGGAATATGAGCTTTCCAGCGTGGCCACAAACAACTCCATGCGTGGTGATAATTTTTTATCTGATATGTTTCCGGATCTTAAATTATGTGGAGGGTCTCGGTTTTGTGTGGCCGGATTTCCTCAAAATTTAGATTTTTACGAGAAATGTAAAAAATCTTCCGAAAAAATACTTACAGTTGCAACACAGCATCCGAATATAGCATCTAATTATTTTGCCAGCAATGGAATTTTGGCAGATATTATAACAATATCCGGTTCATCAGAATTAATGCCAAAACATGGCGGGGTAGATGCTATTTTTGATATTGTAGAAACAGGTGCCGCGCTTAAAGAAAGTGGGCTAGTCGTGTTTGAAGAAGCATTGCAGTTGCAAACAAAAATTTTGGTAAGTAGAGCGGCCTTAAAGTACGATGAGAATATAAGAAAATTGCTTGAAGTTGTAAAAACATCCATTTAAACGGAGGGATTATTCATGCAACCATTTAAACTAAGCAGAGATTTATCAAGGATTTTAACCCGGCAGGCACAGGCAAATACTGCCGTGATAGAAACTGTCCGGGAAATTCTGAACGATATTAAAGAGAGTGGCGATACTGCCCTTCGAAAATACATAGAAAGGTTTGATGGCTACAGCGGAACGGACATGCTTGTAAGTAAAGCCGAAATTGAAACCGGCATACAAAATGTCGGTGAAAATTTTATACGCATCTTAGAACGAACTAAAGCGCAGCTTACTGAATTTCATAAAAATCAAGTAGAAAAAACATGGGGAATTTACAAAGACAACGGCGTAATAATGGGGCAGATTGTGCGCCCTATTGCTCGGGTTGCATTATATGTACCGGGGGGTACGGCAGCACTGCCTTCATCTTTACTTATGAGTGCCATACCGGCAAAACTTGCAGGCGTAGAAGATTTAGCAATTTTTACCCCAGTTAAAGCCGATGGTAAAGTGCCTGATGTAATACTTGCGGCGGCCGCTTGCTGCGGAATAGACAAGATTTATAAAATTGGTGGTGCCCAGGCTATTGCCGCTGCGGCATATGGCACAGAGACTATAAAAAAATTTGATAAAATTGTTGGCCCGGGTAATATATATGTTGCAACCGCAAAGCAATTAGTATATGGCATCGTTGACATTGAGATGATTGCCGGCCCATCGGAAATTTTGATAATTGCAGATGAAACTGCAAACCCTAAATACATTGCGGCCGATATGTTAAGCCAGGCAGAACATGACGAACTAGCCAGTGCTATTTTGGTGACAACAAGTGAAAAAATCATCAAAGAAACGGAAGCAGAACTTGCCAAACAATTAGCCACTCTGTCGCGCAAAGACACTGGGATGATTTCTTTGAAAAATTATGGTGCAGCCATTCTGGTGGACAACCTTGATAAAGCATTTGAAATATCTAACGACATTGCACCAGAGCATTTAGAAATTTTAACACTCAATCCATTAGAAAAACTACCCAAGGTTAAAAATGCGGGCTCAATATTTTTAGGCGAAAACACACCCGAACCCCTTGGTGACTACATGAGTGGAACGAATCATATTTTGCCTACCAGTGGCACGGCAAAGTTTTCTTCCCCCCTTGGGGTTTATGACTTTGTTAAGTATAGTGCCTATAGCTATTACCCGAAAGAAGTTTTGACAGCGTTTAAAGACGATGTGATACAATTTGCAGAATTAGAAGGGCTAGATGCCCATGCAAACTCTGTGAGAGTGAGGTTCGACTCATGAACTATCTCACAGAAAAAGCTAAGCAGCTAACCCCCTATGTCGCCGGTATTCAACCACGCGAAACAGGATGGATTAAGCTAAATACAAACGAAAACCCCTACCCGCCTTCTCCCAAAGTGGCGGACGCACTTGCGAAAGCCGGCACAAATGCACTACGTCTATACCCTGACAGCGATAGTAATATACTACGCGACACTATTGCAAACCGCTTAAGTATCAGTGCAGAAAACATATTTTGCGCAAATGGCTCCGACGAGGTTTTAGCACTTGCATATCAGGCATTTTTTAGCGGCAAAGAAAATATTTTAACACCGGATATTTCATACGCATTTTATCCTGTTTGGAGCCAGATGTACGATGTATCGACTACACTGCTGCCACTAGATGACAATTTTGTAATTAACATTGACCAATACAAAAATGGAAATGGTGTAATTATAGCAAACCCAAACGCGCCTACAGGCCTTGCTCTTACACTTCGCCAAATTGAACAAATAGTACAAAACAACCCAAATGGTGTTGTGCTTATAGACGAGGCGTATATCGACTTTGCCGGGGCAGAAATAGAATCTGCGGTTCCGTTGGTTGCCAAATATGATAACTTATTGGTTGTGCAAACCATGTCTAAATCTTACTCCTTGGCAGGCCTTAGAGTTGGATTTGGCGTGGGCAGCAAAGCGATTATAGATGGCCTGCAGCGGCTTAAAAATGCATTTAACCCCTACCCGCTAGGCTGGCTAGAGCAAAATGCTGCTGTCGCCGCCTTTAGGGATATCGAATACTGGGATGCAACAAGGCAAAAAGTAATCGCGACAAGAGATAAAACCATTCATGATCTACGAGAATTGGGTTATCGTGTAGAAGATTCCCATACCAACTTTTTATTTATACAATCATCAAATGCCAAAGCATTATATGAACATTTGCTAAAGAATAAGATTCTCGCCCGCTATTGGGAAAAACCGCGACTGAGCGAATACTTACGCATTTCAATTGGCACAGATAGAGAAATGGAGGCATTGGTACAATGGATAAAGCAACTATAGAACGAAATACAAATGAGACACAAATTAAGATTAAGCTATGTTTTAATCATTCAACTGATCCGGATTCCGGATCAGTTGAAAATAAAATAGACACAGGCATTGGCTTTTTAGACCACATGCTTAACCTTTTTGCATTTCGTGCTGGCGCAAGACTTTATGTAAAATGCGATGGAGATATACACATTGATGGGCACCATACTGTAGAAGATGTAGGAATTGCGCTAGGACAGGCCATATTACAGGCACTTGGCAATAAAAACGGCATCAACCGCTATGGCGAAGCGTCAATACCTATGGACGAAAGCCTAGCAAGATGCGTTCTTGATATTTCTGGCCGGCCATTTTTGGTTTTTAATGCAAACCTGCCATGCCAGCGTCTTGGAGATTTTGAGACAGAATTAACTGAAGAGTTCTTTCGGGCAGTGGCCTTTAACGCAGGCATTACCCTGCACCTATCTATAGAGTACGGCAAAAATACCCATCATATGATAGAGGCTATGTTTAAAGCATTTGGCGCTGCTACAAAACAAGCTATACAAATTACCGGCAGTGGAATCCCCTCTACAAAGGGGATACTGTAAAGGAGTTAAATTAAATGCTGATAATACCTGCTATAGACCTGCAAAACGGCGAAGCTGTGCGACTTTTTCAAGGGGATTATTCCCAAAAAACCGTATATAGCCACGACCCTGTTGCCATTGCCCAAGGTTTTCAAGCAATGGGTGCAAAATATTTGCACTTAGTAGATTTAGACGGCGCAAAAGATGGAAATACCGCAAATATAAAAACTATTCGCAACATTCGTAAAGCAATTGACATCCCCATACAACTTGGCGGCGGCATAAGAAATGCCGAAACAGTGGATATGTACCTTAACGAGATAAAAATAAATCGTGTAATTTTAGGGACAATCGCTGTAAAGGATCCAGCATTTGTACAAGAAATGATTACAACCCATGGCCCAGAAAAAATTGTTGTCGGCGTAGATGTAAGACACAACATGGTTTCTACCGCAGGTTGGCGTGAGGATAGCACCACCAATTATTTGCAATTTATAGAACATTTAAAAACCATGGGCGTGAAATATATCGTTGCAACAGACATTATCAAAGATGGCTCTTTAACTTCGCCCAATTGGGACATGTATGAAAAAATTAAAGGTATAAATTTTGTAGTCTCTGGCGGTGTTTCTTGTGAGAGAGATATAGAAAAAGCGCGAGATTATTATGCAATTATTGTAGGCAAGGCATACTATGAGGGCCGAATAGACTTAAAAAAAGTACTAGCACTGTAAGAAAAGGAGGGACAAAAAATGATCAAACGCATAATCCCCTGTTTAGATATAAAAAATGGCAAAGTTGTAAAAGGTGTAAACTTTATAAACATAACAGATGTTGGCGATCCAATAGAAATATCACGAGAATATCAAAACCAAGGCGCAGATGAAATTGTATTCCTAGACATCACCGCCGAAAATCGCGATGCTTTTTATGATCTAATAAAGCGCGCAACAAAAGAATTAACCGTACCTATAACCGTTGGTGGCGGTATACGCACCATCGAAGATTTTCGCCAAGTGTTTGCCTGTGGGGCATCAAAAGTGTCTGTAAGCACTGCCGCTGTAGCAAATCCCGAGCTTATTAAGAAGGCTAACGCCGAGTTTGGTAACCGTATTGTTGTGGCTATTGATGCAAAATCACATGGGGACAGCTTTCATGTTTATGTGAAAGGTGGGCGAGAAGACACAGGCATGGACTTAATTGAATGGGCAAAAAAATGTGAAAGCCTAGGCGCATGCGAAATTCTCCTCACCTCCATGGACGGAGACGGCACTCAAAACGGCTACGACATAGCCATGACTCGCGCTGTCGTGCAAAGTGTAAGCATCCCTGTAATCGCAAGCGGCGGCTGCGGAAAAGTAGAAGATATTGCCGAAGTATTTAAGCAAACAAATTGTGCAGCAGCACTTGCCGCAAGCCTTTTCCATTACCAAAAAGCAACCGTTGGAGATGTAAAATTGGCAGTACAGCAAATAAACGGCTTAATACCGGCCATCGTGCAAGATTTTTACACAGGCAGGGTATTAATGCTTGCATATGTAAACCAAGAAAGCTACGATTTTATGCTGGCTAATAAAGAAACCTGCTTTTGGTCTCGCTCCCGACAAGCATTATGGCACAAAGGCAAAACTTCTGGGGATATACAAAAAATCAAACATATGTCCTTTGACTGCGATAATGACACCTTGCTAATTCAAGTTAAACAAACAGGTAAAGGCGCATGCCACATGGGCAATTACAGTTGCTTTGGTAACGAAACCGGTGAATTTAATATCTTGGATAAATTGCAAGATCAAATTATTAACAGAAGTAATAATCCTAAAGAAAAATCATACACAAACTATCTACTAGACAGTGGCATTGATAAGATATGTAAAAAAGTAGGAGAAGAAGCGGCTGAAACTATTATCGCCGCAAAAAACAACAACAAACACGAACTCTCGGAAGAAATTTCTGACTTATTATATCATGTTATGGTATTAATGTTTGAACAAGGTTTAAGTTTAGCCGACATTCAATCAAAACTCTCTAGACGGTATAAATAATGGATATTTTACAAACATTCGACTTACACATTCATTCAAATAATTCTGATGGTGCAGACAGCTGGCAAACTATTTTACAATCGGCGGAAGCGGCTAATCTTAAATGCATATCCATAACTGACCATGATAATTGTGAAGTTTATTTTCAAATAGACGATTCAAAAAAATATTTTTCGGGCAAAATAATAACCGGTATCGAAATGCAAGCCTATTTTAAAGGCCTGTCCATAGAGATACTTGGCTACAATTTTGACATTGAAAAAATGCAGCAATATTTGCAAGGCTTATATCTGCCATTCCCAAAGGTAAACATGATGGAATTGGAACGGCTGCATGCAAAATGCGTTGCTTTGGGTATGACATTTGCCCCAAATATTATCCAAAGATACAACAGCAAAATCCATTACTACGCAACGGATTACCTGCATGAGGAAATGCGAAAATTCCCACAGAATAAACGATTAATACCAGATGCCGAAAGCTGGGAACATGAAAATATTTTTTTTAAGCGGCACACATCAAATCCAAATAGCCCTTTTTATGTAGACGAAAGTGATATTGTACCGGCCGCAAACAAAGTCATTGAAATCATCCGTAAGGCGGGAGGAAAGGTGATACTTCCCCATGTTTACCAATACGAAGAAAACACTGAATTAGTATTAAGCACCTTAATCGAAAGCATGGACGGCCTAGAATGCTTTTATCCCTCCTTTACAGATACTCAAACAAAGCATTTGCTTGACTTATGCGAAAAAAGAAATTTGATGATAACCGGCGGTAGCGATTATCACGGTGGTAAAAGACCAGGAAAAATAGGGGAAATAGGCAATTCTGCATTGTATCGCACAAACATTAATGATATACTAAAATAGTAGGGTACTATTCTGTAGGTATACAAGAATAAACCTAGAACAAGAGGGGGGGGAAGCTATGAAAATAATTATACAAGACCCAGCACCAAATGAAGAAGATTCCATCACCATCAGCGTTAAGCACATGACAGATAGCATTGTGCGGGCAATAAATATTTTAAAAAGCCCAAACCAGTTAACGGTTTATCTTAGCAACAATGCGTTTCCGCTGGCTGTATCGGAAATCTATTATGTGGAAAGCGTTGATTTAAAAACTTTTGTTTATACAGAACAGGCGGTTTACCAGGCAAAACTAAAGCTCTATGAAGTAGAAGAGCTGCTAGACAAAAGCGAATTTTTGCGAGCAAATAGACAAACGATTATAAATATTAAAAAAATAAAAAATATCGCACCAGCAGGTGATGGTCGTTTTCAGGCAACACTTACCAATGGGGAAAATGTAATCATATCCCGCCAAAATGTTTCTGCCATGAAAGAGGTGTTTGGCCTATGAGTTGGAGAGAAACAATAACGTTTACTTTTAATATCTTTTGCGCAATTATAACGGTTCAAGTTTTATATATGGTGATTATATTCGATGTTATTCTGGGGAATACCGTGGAATCTAATGCCATATATTTTTTATCTCGCTTTTCAATCGTTGCAGTGTTATGCGCACTGCCAACATTAGTCTTGGTTAGAGACGAGATGGCATCGCGTAAAGAAATAATTATACGAAAAACAATTCATCTTGTACTTACAGTGACAATCCTTATAGGGCTGCTATATTATTTTAGGTGGCTTGAAGTGTTAAGTGCCGTTCGGCTTGCATTCGTATTTCTAGTCGTATACCTATCAGCCTTTCGACTTTGGGATTCTCGTTCAAACCAGACTGCACTGCTAATAAACAAGCGAATTCACCAAATTCAAATTTTTGAAAATTACGAAAGTAAAGCAAACGATAAATAAAAAAAGCAGATTTGTTGGTCTGCTTTTTTGTTTTGCCCTTTTTACATTTAGAGTTTAGCTGGCGCTTCTATACCCAGGATATATAAGCCATCTTTAATCACATTCCCAATAATAGAAGCAAGAAACAATCGAGGGTATTTTATCTTTTTCTCCGTATTTTTTATGGGACACTCTTTATACCACCTTGAAAAGGACTGGCATAACTCGAATAGATAGGTGCAAAGGGATGAGAAATTATAATCATTAACTACAGAACACAACACCTGGTTAAAGGACAGTAACTTTTTAACTATCTCCCACTCAAGTGGGTGTGAGAGATTGAAATCATGCGCACAGATTTCCAAACATTCACCGTTTAATAGGGATTGAATACGTGCGAATGAATATTGGATATACACACTTGTGTCACCTTGAAAGTTTAGTGCGTTTTCCCTGTCAAAGACAACATTTTTTTCATTACCGCATTTTAATATTGAATATTTTATTGCGCCATATGCAAGTTGCTTTGGCAATAAATCATTTCGTTCGCCTGCATTACTATGCTCTGATATTGCTGCTTTAGCATATGCGACGGTATCACGCATCAAATCTTCCAACAATACAACTTGGCCGGCACGTGTAGACATTTTACCTTCGGGCAAAAGAACAAAGGCGTAATTAATAATATCTGCACCTTTATACCCTAAAAGGCTTAATGCCGCGTTAATTTGTTTACCATATAGCCGCTGGTCTTCACCTAAAACAACAATATTTTTATAAGCGTCTTTCTTGGATTTATCGATGTTATAGCATATATCCCGCAATGGGTATAGAGATGTTTTATCTCCCCTGGTTAGTGGCATATATGGGTGTTCGGGATTCAGATTAAACTCATCCAAATTGAGAACAAGCCTTCCGTCATTATCTTCGAATAACCTGCCGGTTTTTTCTAAGTCGGATAAGATATCATCGGTTTTTCTCGTTTGTACATATTGGGATTCGTAATCATATTTGTCGTAAAAGATCCCAAACTCATTAAAAATCTTCATTTGACCTTTTACACAAATTTCCACAATGCGGGAAAACTCAGCAAATACTTTTTCGTCTCCACTTTCCATGCGGTTTAATAGGTCAAACACCTTGCCTTCCATATCAGGATTTTGTTTGAGCTCATCGTTTGCTGCAACATATAGGCTTAACAATTCGCTAAAGCTGATGTTTGGCTTATCTTTTGTACAGTAAGTCAAAAGGGCTATTTGCTTGCCAATATCATTAACAAGGTAATGCACATCGACCTTGCAGCCCAAAAATTTATACAGCCTAACCACTGCGTCGCCTATCATTGCATTACGCGCCCGCCCGATATGGGGGGATGCATTTGGGTTTACACTCGTGTGTTCGATTGTAATCTTTTTTCCGTTGAAGTCAGTCATATTAGCCAATATTCCATTTTTAGCGATGGTAAAGAATTGCTTTAGCACTTGATCCTTATTGAGGTGAAAATTTAAATACCCACCGGTTACCGTAATATTAGCAAATGACTGGGGGGATTGTGTCAATAATTGTGTACGCATATCTTCAGCGATCTTTTGAGGTGCTTTTTTCATTATACGAGACAGTGAAAAACATGGAAATGCAACATCTCCCATTTCAGGATCAGGTGGATGTTCAAGCTTTTCATAAATGTCCGAAATCGAAAGTTCTGACACTTCTGCTAACTTGCTAGATACGATTTCAAATAATAAATAATTCATGTTAATCTCCATTCTGGCTAGTTTGGCACAAATAGGGCTGAAAATTAGTGCCGTTTAGCAACGTTTAGTTTGTGATTTAAGGCGCTTTTTCTTACAAATAAAAAACGGCCAAAATCCGAGAGGTTCGGACCTTGACCGTTTCCTAATGAGTTGTTTTTTAACTCATCTTTGAACACAGCAACAAGAGTCCGATGCGCAAGCACGACGAACTCGGCGGAAATTTCTTCTACCTGTGTTGAAAAGATGATTCATAGTTTTTACCTCATTTATTGGTTTATACGCAGTTACCGCTTAGGGTTTAAAACTAATTTCTAATGTAACGGTATCTGGTGCCATCTGCCATTGTTATTGTAAGTACATCACCCGAAATGCTGTACGCTGTGTACATTCGCTCATGGCCAGGATAATTCCAATAAATATTACTGCTAGATGTTGACCAAGTGAACGTTGTTCCAAAACCCCAGTCCAATGCATGAGCGCCGGCTCCATCTGCATTAAAGGTTGTTACCCATTGGGAATCTTCTTCAAATGTCCAACTGCCTACCAGATCAGAATCTCGCTGGGTGCATGCTGTCATAAGCATTAAACCGGCAAATAGTGCAACTGTGCTAAATAATATTACCAACTTTCTCATTACTAAATTACCTCCCCTCCGTTATTTTTTTGTCTGTTTGCGCAAGACAAATTTTATTATAACACAGTTGACTTAATTATCGTATCATAAAATAAAAAATGCTGGATTTCTCTGATTCCATATGCTCATTATAGCCCACACCTTTTCCTACTATCCAGATTCTAGTGTTGGATACCCTCATCACCTTTAGTAAAGAAGCTAAATGGCGGTGAAATCTCTTGCAACAATGCCATCAATTCATCGTCATAGTTATGCCGCACTTCACATTGGCGGTCGAAAATCATAGTATGCTCATCGCCAGGGGTTACCTTTGGCCAATGAGGGATGCCGGCATGGTTTGGGCTCCCGGTGTATGCAAATGCCTTTACTGCGCCAAAGATCTGTGCTTCTAACCGGTCAGAAACATCGGGGATATTGGCAACCTCTACTTTATCTGTGTTATTGAAGAAAAACGGAATATCCGCACAGTGCCACGCAATTTTATTTTGCCGATAGGGGAACTCCAGGGTGAAATTGTACATATAAACGGCAGCTTTGCCCTGCTCGGCGGCAAGCGCAGCCAGCTTTTTAGACGGAATACGGAACACTTTATCCAGTGCAAATAAATCTGCAGGATTTTTTCCGGGATACGCTTTTTTAAACAGATCAATCAACTCTGGGGTGCGTTCTCCAAAATGTTTTGTTAACGCGGTGGTGACTGCATCAAGACTTGCCTCTGTTTTTGACACTTGAAGCGGCCCAAAAGAAAATTCTCCAAACACGGTACCTACCATAAATGGAATGGTCTTTGCATGGTCTGTAAGGTTGGTAATTAGTGGCTCCCCTTTATACCAATCATTAGCCATTGGGGCATTGCCAATATAGCCGCCTTCTTTTGCGATTGCAGGGCTGACCTTGTTGTAGGCATTTGCCAACTCGTAATAGGGTACGGTTTCCAGTTTTTCTACATCGCTATCAAGGTCAAGTTCCGCTAGTAACGCCTCAACGATTTTCCGTCCATTTCCCTTAGGCGCAGGTAATAATGTTCCATCGGAAACACCGCTCATGACAATGGCCTTATGAAAAAGCCCATTCGCTGCGGGTATTTGCATTAATCCGGTACATTTAATACCGCCTCCGGATTGTCCAAAAATCGTAACATTGCTAGGGTCGCCGCCAAAGCTTTCAATGTTGTCGCGTACCCATTCCAAAGCCGCAACCATGTCTGCATGGCCAACGTTTGCGGAGTTTTTGTACTTCTCGCCAAATGGCTCAAGGTCCAAATATCCCAAAATATTTAACCTGTGGTTAACGGAAACAACGACTAAATCGCCTTCACTGCACATGTTGGCACCGTCATAGGCCATTTGCTCAATGGAGGAGCCCATGGAAAACCCGCCGCCGTGGAGCCATACTATTACCGGCTTTTTTGCGGATTTATCCAGAGATTTTGTCCATATATTTAGGTTTTGACAATGCTCGCTTTGAGGCCAGTAGCGGTGAGGCACAAACAGCTCGCCTCTTGGCTCGTCCTGGTGCAGCATCGGACATACCATTCCGTAGGAGGCGACTTCTAATTCGCCCTCCCATGGGGTTACCTTTTCAGGCATTTGAAAGCGTCCTGCCCTTGCGTATGGAATTCCTTTAAATACATAAGTTTTATCAAAAAAATAACCCTTTAAGGCTCCGGCAGTGGTTTTTACCGCAGGAATTTCATCATACATAAAAATTTTTGCCATTCATAATCCTCCTTCTAGAAAACAGTGTATATACTACTTCCAAATTTCCAGTTTATAGTCCGGGTATCGCTTTTTCATGGCAATTGAACGCATTATTACGTTGATATTGTTTACTGCACAGCGTTGTAAATCGCCTAAGCATATATGTTTAGTCCTATTCAGCGTACCTTTGTAAGTTATTCTTTTTCCATCCTCGGAAAGGGATGCGATGTCAGTGGTGGCAGGCGCGATAAATGGTATAAATTTTTCTCTATCACGCATTAGCTCCATAAAACCGCTTGCCTTTGTAAAAATTGGCTTGCCGTCTACCAGCATTTGTCCGTCCTTAACCTCGGCGGTGTGTTCATCGCTTATTACTGCGGTCACTTCATCTTTTCCGGCAGGATCAAGGGTAAAGGAATTCCAATTTGTAAAATGAATCGGAAACGGTGGAAAGTTGGACATACTCACCTGTCCTCTCGAATCAAATTCAGGGTTAATGGTGTTAAACGCTAGTAGGATATTCATCATGCGCAAGAAACCGCCGGGCATAATCAAATCATTGCCAGCGTGCATAGATATGCTTGGGGTGCTGCTTCCACCGTTCCAGTCTGTCATGATTAGTCCTTTAAATCCCCATTCTCCCCGGGCAATATCTGTACATAAGTCATAGTTGTCTGCTGTGGATATGCCGTTTACCAGGTTGTAGGATGTCATGATACTCATTGGCTGGGATTGCCTCACTACAATTTCAAACCCTTTTAGGTAAATCTCACGAAAAGTCCGTTGGGTAATCCATGTGTCTACTGTGTTGCGGTCGGTTTCCTGATTATTGGCAACATAGTGTTTAACACACGCGCCTATTCCGGGTATACTTTGAATCCCATCTGTAATAGCGGCGGCCATTACACCAGATAGCAGCGGGTCTTCGGAGAAGTATTCAAAGTTTCTCCCGCATAGTGGGTCGCGCATGATATTCATTCCTGGGCCTAAAACAATGGCAATACCTAGTTCATCAAGCTCTTCTGCTAGGCCTAGGCCAACAAGCTCCATTATTTCTGTGTCAAAGCTTTGGGATATAAGATTGCCTACCGGCCATGCAGTACAGTAGTGATGAACTGTAACCTTTTCGCCTGTTATCATGTCTGTCGCTTCAAACTCCTGAGTCACGCGAATGCCTCCCGGTCCATCCGCCACAATTAAAGACGGTATGCCAAAATCATCCGCCAATATATGGGTTGTTTCACCTGCCGCTCCTGGTACGCTTTTAGAACTGCCGCCGACAACAGGGTTATCATTGTCGGCAACGCCCCAGCCTGTGCCGCAGTTAAGCGTAGCAAGCTGCTCTGCAGACATTTGTGCGACAAGCTCTTGTAGGGTTGCGTTGCCGTTTATTACATCCATTAATTTAATGTCGCGCTTCTCTACAAATTCTACCTTTTCATATGGCATAATGGGTTTA
>Ga0123355_10001233_pt1 | contig 35691 bp, 25 predicted proteins | sample TergutEmb28metaG_3_FD_89872 | JGI IMG/M metagenome (GOLD analysis project Ga0123355, IMG submission 89872) | Embiratermes neotenicus P1 segment gut microbial communities from Petit-Saut dam, French Guiana - Emb289 P1 | ecosystem: Host-associated > Arthropoda: Insects > Digestive system > Gut ...
CGCCCCGCAAGGCCAGGCCCTCACCGCAGACCGATGAAAAAGCCGCAGCACGGGGCTACCCATACTGCGACATAGTTTCGAATGAAAGCTACGCCCTCACGGCCATACAATCCTGTTCTTGCGTCAGGTGAGGAATGGTGATATACTGATGCAAGCGGTGGGGCCTGAGGTCATGCATGGGTGTCTGTGCACCTGTGACGGCAGGGAGTTCCTAGCTCGCCTGTCGCCACCGCTACCGACTTTGCTTCAATCGGCTTGGGTGTATTATATCGTAGATTGGTTGGTAATGCAAGAGAAAAAAGGGCGAACGCAAGTATGCGTTCGCCCTTTTCCTACTCTATCCATAGATCCGATGAAAATTCGCAATCATACTGGCCACGCTGGCCCGGTGGCTGTAGCCCAGGGGCTCAAAGCTGCCGTCCCCCGTTCCCTGGATGATTCCAGCCCGCTGCAGGGCGATTACGGCGTCTCTGGCCCAGGGGGCCACGTCGTTGATGTCGTGGAAAACGGGGCGCATTGTGTCCTGCTGGAGCGTGATCTCCATGACTGTGCTGTAGCGGTGGAGGAACGTGGCCATCTCCTGCCGAGACATAATGCTGGCGGGCTGAAATCTGCCGTCTCCCGTTCCGTTGACGATCCCGGCTCTGCTGGCCCACTCCACATAGGGGGTGTAAAACCGGCCCGGAGCCACGTCCGTATGGGTACCCGGCTGCGGGACCAGGAAGTCGCCGGACACATAGCCGGTTCTGCCGTCGCCGACAACCTGGAACCAACCGCCCCGTGCGCCGATGATCCGTACCTCGGTATCCCGGGGGAATTGACCGATTACCGCATAGTTGGTGCCGGGACCGCTCCGGTGGTTGACAACACTGCCGGTGATGATGCCGATGTGGGCGTAGTGCAACGGGTCAATCCCCGCCATGCGGCCCAGGATGGTCACAAACATATTGCGGGTGGTGATGGTATGGGGCTCGAAAGTGGTCTGTGAGGTGCCGTTCATAAGGCCTTGCCCGAACACATACACCACATGGGGGTAATACCATGTCCCCTCACGGACATCATCGAAGGGGCTGCCCGTCAGGACAAATTCCACGGAGATGGTGTGATCCTCTGCGATGTTGGAGAATATGACCGGGTTGAGCGTCCCCATGTCTACGCCGTCTACCAGTACACGGCTGATGGCAAAGCCCGGATTGGGCGTTGCAACAAAGGTTTGGCTGGCACCCTCTGCAACATTGATGTATCCGACCGGTGTGATGGTGCCGCCGGGTCCGGCAGAGGCGGAGATCGTATGCCGTTGGCCCAGGCCCACATCCACGGCGGGGTCCGGGGTGAAGCTGACATTGCCGATGGTATTGCTCCGATACAGGGCAAAGCCCGCATGAAACGTCCGGGTGATTAACGTCTGGAGATTCCCGGCGCTGCCGCCCGCACCCCACCGGCGGAGACGGGGGGTGGGAATGGACTGATCCATGATCTCCACGGCGGCCAGATTGCCGTTTGCGTCAAACTCCACTGCCGTCACAATCATATTGTGGTGGGAGGCGTTGAACACATCGCCCACCTGAAGGGCGTAGATGCTCTGGGTGATCCGCTGGGCGTGGTTGGGGAACGTCCCCGTGTGGGTGCGAACCGGGTGCTCCAGCGCCCAGGACACAAAGCCGGAACAGTCGGTTCCGAAATAGGGGGCACGGGTGGCGTGGCTGCCGTTGAAGGAGAAACTGGTGTACATCACACTGTTGATATCCTGCACGGCGGCGGCGAATTCAGAGAGCGTCGCCCGCCACGGGATATAGCGGCCCCTTGTCACCGGCTGGGCGTAGGGGACGCCTATAACGGTCTGTCCGGCGTAATAGGTCATATTGCCCCGCCAGCCCGTAATATTTTGCAGCGGCGTCCAGCGGATTTCCGCCATCTGTCTGGCCCGCTTGACCACGTTCTGTTGAGACTGGGTCAGGGGCAAAGACTGGGTGGCGGTGTGTAAGGGTACGAGGATGGGGTCATACACGATCCCGGCCAAATAATCCGCCAGAGCCTCCTCACAGACGGGGCAGTCCCCGTGGTCGCTATAGCTCCAGGGGGTGATCCGGAACTCTCCGATGGAATAGGGCGCAATGGACACGGGGCCGCCGGTAAAGAGGGTGTCAATGGCCACCTGGTAGTCGGCAACCCCTCGGCGGAGGATGAGATAGTCGCCCTCTGTGAAAAATCCGGTGACACCGGATTCGATGTGCTGATCGTCTGCGAACAGGGTGAAGTTCCCCAAATATCCTGCGGCGTAGATGGTGCCGTGGGCCGTGGGAATGAATCCGGTCACGGAAAAGGCCGTCTCGTCGGTTCGGATATGGCCGTCTTGGAGATTTTTACGATAGACCCGCTCCTCCGAGAGGAACAGGGCCTGGGCGTCCCCTGTGATATAGAGCTGGTCAATGGGTGCGCTCCACTCCAGAATCGTCTGGGGGGCGCCGTCCGGCAGTGTAATCCGGCGCAGGAGGATCACATCACCCGCCAGGGTGTAGTAGAGACCGCCGCCCATGATATTTAGATTCGAGCCGGGTTCTGAGATGATCTGTGTGTCGCCTAAGTAGATGCCCGTATCATCGGCCCAGTAAAAATCGTTGCCCACCTGGGCCATCTTGCCGCCGTTTAGGCTGTTGATGGGACTGTTCCCCAGCTCCAATGCCGCCGCATAAGAGACTGCCAGAGCCGGGACAGAAGTCAAAAGAAGTGCCAACATGAGAAAGATTGCGCCAAAGCGCTTCGTTCGGTAAACCATAAAAATACCTCACTGATGGGGGCGTATCGACACGCCCTATGGGCTGTTTTCGTTTTCGATCCCTCGGGTCATGTAGTAACTGAGGGTCAGGAGACTGTCGGAAAAATGGATGTTCTCTACCACCACATGCGGGTTGGAGACGACCAGATCCTCATTGGTAAAATTCCAGATGCCCCGGATTCCGGCGTCAATGAGACGGCCTGCAATGGCGGGGGCGCTCTCGGCGGACATGGTTAAAACCGCCACGTCGGGAGGGGACTTTTGGAACTCGGCCTCTAAGCTGTCTATATGGCCAATCGTCAGACCGGCTAGGGTCTGCCCCACAATGTCTGCCGAGACGTCAAAGGCGTGGGTTAAACGAATGCCATAGTTGGCAAAAGGGAAGTTGCTGATAATCGCCCGGCCCAGGTTGCCGGCGCCGATGACCACGGCACGCCGCCCCCCGCTGATACCGAGAATTTCAGACACCTCCCGGATGAGCATTTCCACCCGATAGCCATAGCCCCGCTGACCAAACTCGCCGAAGCAGGAGAGATCCTGCCGGATCTGAGAGGCGGGGATTCCCATACGCCGTCCCAGCTCCTCAGAGGAGATGCGAACCATACCATCTCTATGGAGGTTCTCCAAATAGCGCAGATACCGGGGGAGGCGTAAAATGACATTGTGGCTGATTTTCGCTTTTTTCATGGCTGCAATATGGCCTCCTCCTTTGGATTGGCGATTATTGTACCATAAAAAAGTTAAAATTGCAACTCCCCCAACCATTGCAAAATCAAGAGTTTTCAGACTGTCAACCTGCCAAGCACCCTGTAAAAAGGGACACATTAGATACAAGCTAGTAACACATAAACCGTACAGATTTTTCAGTTTCAAAAGCAATAGATATGCCCGCTGTACAAGGAATTTGGTATGTATGGCGGGTATTTATTATGCATGAATTGAACTGTCCGCAAAGGGACAGACGTGCGCACATATAGTAACATTCAAATGCATGTAGAAAAAGAAACCCCTCCCAGACATAGCTCGAATCAAGAAAAATGAGATGGAAAAGTGCACAAAATTGAGGGGTAAAAAATGGTAAGAACGTAGAAAAAGAAGTGTAGATTTGGAGAAACTCACCTTTCAAAATTACCATAATTCCCCAGGGGGGGGGGGCGAAATTATGTAAATCACACGCTATTGAAAGTGCATCTAAAATCCGTTGAATTTAAAGCATAAATATCAAAACGAGAGACAGGATAATGAATTTTATGTAACTAAAAAAGAAATGAGATATTTTGGAAGGACTTGTGAAGATGCTCTTCAAAACCCTGAAAATTTATGCTTGACAATATCCAGTTTATCCCGTTAAAATGATGCAAAATATAGTGAATAAATGTCAATAAATACTTAAAATTTCCTGCAAAGAGGTCACAAAGCTTATTCCGGCCACGTCTTTTTCCATATCGCTAAAAGCGCATTTCTCATTATCCACAAGCCGTGCAGGGATCACGGTATAAATATAAAAAATTGTGTGAGGGGAAAAGTTATGATGAAGAAAGCGAAACAGGTATTGGTCATATTTTTGGCATTTCTCATGTTCTTTCAAACATTTGAGCCCGGCCTTCGGGCCATTGCCTATGCCCGGACAGAATCAGAATCTGTAGGCACAGAAACGGGTTTCGGCTTGTGGCCGGACGATTTAGAAGACGTCGCCTCTATTGACGGCACAGGGGCGGAGTATGTCCTGCGGCCGGAAGAAATTGAAGAAGAAATACACGAGCTCACCGGCGATGACGTTATTGGTGAGCTCTATCATTTGCGAGAAGCGAATGTGAAGCATTTCCGTATGAGCGATGGGAGCTTTATTGCAGTTACCTATGACACGGATGTCCACTTCCAAGACGAGGAAGGCAACTGGATAGACATCGACAACAGTCTCGCTTTAGAGCTTGCCGAAGATGTCCAGGTGACAGCGGAGACAGAGCAGTTGCTAGATGCAATCGAAGAACTCTTAGAAGACGGTGAAGAGATCGCAGTCGAGGATATCCAAGAGCTTCTGGAAGAGTTGGACTTGGATATAGAGATCGAAGATATTGTTTTCACGACAGAAGATACGATGTTGGATATCCACTTCAACCTGGGCAGCGGATGCGAGGAAACCCCGGATTTTGTGGTGGAGCATGAGGACTACTCCATAGGTCTCTCCCTGATCGGTGCCGAGGAGCAGGTTGCAGAGATTGTTCCTATGGAGTTGAATCTGGACGCAGAGGATAACAGCATAGCGGCAGCAGTGCGGTTGCCGAACCTGACGAGTCGTATTATCTATCGGGATGTTCTGCCGGGTGTGGACTTGGAATATGTGATCCACGGGCATGATATCAAAGAGAATATTATCGTTAATCATTTGCTGGATAGTCATACGTTTTTCTTTGAACTGGATTTGGACAATTTACGTCCCGTCCGCAACGAAGACGGCTCCATTTCTCTGATGAGCCGGGATACAGACGAGGAAATGTTCCTGATTCCTGCCCCGTTCATGTGGGATGCGGACGGCGAGTTTTCCACGGCAGTCCGGTACGAGATCGTCCCAGCGGGCAGTTTCCACAGCGATGACTTTGTGCCGGAAACGGACGAGCATGGGGTGGAAGAAACGCCGCAGGAAGACTATGAATATGCACGGGACTATCCTGATGTGGAGCTGGACTATACGGAAAGCGAAGAGATTGAGCCCGAGGCGTTCTCTGCACAATTGACGGCGGCTATGGCCGAATATGAGCTGGAAGCGCTTGATTTGTCCAACTATCAAGACGAGATTGATCCATCTGATTTCCCGGAGATCGAGGAATGGGATTATGCAAACGCAGATCAAGACAACCGCTATCTGTTTGTTGTCATCGTAGACGAGGAGTGGATGCACGACGCAGACCGTGCGTTCCCGGTCACTATTGATCCGCCGATAGTCGTTCGATGGGAAAATGGAAGAAACATATCAACAACATTTGTAACAGAGCATGTCACATCTTCCACTTGGTCGAACGGCCAAATGGAAGTAGGGCGTTCTAGTTTTGGCGGGATTGCTCGAAACAATCGGATGTATTTACGCATTGACCCACTCCCGCCTCTGCCAACAGGTGCTACAGTCGTTCGTGCAGACATTCAGTTGGGCCAACAGCCGCAAAATGGCTGGCCATCGGATCAACAGGGCTTTTCCGGTACAGCAGCACTTCACGTTGCTGTCCATGAAGCGTCTGCCTATTGGAGCTATCGCAACCTTGTATGGGGCACTCAACCACCCATCAATCCAATCGTCCTAGATTACACGACGATCACCGCAAGTCCGGGTGGCGCATGGCGTGGCTGGAATATTACAAGCGCTGTAAAGTCTTGGCATGAAAATCCACAAACGAATCATGGTCTGGTGTTCAGGCCGATAGATGAACCTGCTTCTTCTCTCGCACGATTTGCAGGATTTAACAGCAACAGTCACCCTGCTCTTCGCCCCATATTTATCCTACAATACCGGAGCACGATTGGTTTGGCACCACACCTCACCTATGCCACCCAAGGTTTGGGCCGTGCAGGGACGGGTCATGTAGGGGATTATTCCGGCCAGCTCACGGTGGTAAATCCTGTTGTATCCCACGCCTCTGCGGCACTCCCGTTTACGCTGTCCATGGTATATAACTCCGCCCATGCTAATAGGCATTTCACACAAGATAATTCGGCACTAAATCTTGTGGGTGCGACGCAAAATACCCGTGATTTCTCTGCCATGCGAATGGGCCACGGCTGGAAGCTGACAGCCCAAGAGACAGTTGTGGAACAGAGGTTGCGAGATGTCAATAACGTTGAACGCACCTGGCTGGTCTGGAATACTGCCACGGGAACCGAGCACTACTTCCAGCGCAGCACTACTGATACCACTGATCGTTACTATCGGGACGAGGACGGGTTGGGTCTCCGTATCTGGCGGGATGGCACCACGTTCATCATGCGTGACGATCAGAACAATCGGCGATACTTTTTCCACGGCACCCTGGGCCAAATCATAGATCGGAACGGGAACCGCATCCGTTTCATCTACAACGACACGTCGGCCTTTGCGACAAACGGGACGGGTTGGCGGCCTATGCAGTGGAGCGGGAACCGATTGCTCCAAGTCCGGCAACAGAATAGTGGCGGCGCTGAACTAATAATAGCCACCCTACACTATGAAAATAATCGCCTAAATAGAATTAATGACCGGGCCGGGAACAGAACGTATTTTTTCTTCGAGGATACTCGCAATCCTGAAAGATTAACCAGGATTCGATTCCCAGACGGCTTTTCGGCGTACTACACCTATGACAATGATGGTCGTATGACAGAAGCCCGAGACGGTGAGAGCAGACGTGGGATCACCTACGATTGGGGCGCAGAGAATCAGGTCACGGCCATACGCTCTTTTGCCCTCAATACAAATGGCACCAGAGTAATGGGTACAAGGCTGTATCGCAATGGCCGGATGCCGGGGATTACGATTTATCGAGACCCTGGGCCAGATGGGCTTACGCACACGGTAGATGATATCGTAGAGCACGTTATCTTTGACCATGTCGGACGGACGGTGAATTACTTCATCACGAACTATACGCCAAATGGTTCCACCCAGCGTGATGTCTTGGCGGCGTCCACGACGAGATACGTGCGTCCGCCCGGCAATCAACCAAGGCAGACCAATCGAGTGGAATCAACTGCCACCATCGGGATTCCGGCGGTAAATCTGTTGCGAAACGCCGGGATGGAAGAGGGCGCATCGCATTGGACGACTTCGGGCGGCGGCTTATCTGTCGTGAACATACCTGCCCGTACAACTGGACACAGTGCGGCAATGGCGGCGTTTGGCGGTTTTGCATTCGACTTCGACCTGGGGCTCAGTGAATATGCGGAAGTGGAACAGAGGCATGTAGACCGTGGATTCTACGAAAATATGGCGGCGTTGCAGTCCCATGCAGATGTTGGCTTCCATGCATATACGGAGGCGGAGCGGCCTTATGTAGATTTTGGCTTATCTATACATGCGGAGGCAGAGCAAGCATATATAGATATGGACATTTCCCATTTCGATGTGCTTCCAAGCTATATTGCAGTTCCGCAGTCGGTGGACTTCTATCGGCAAATGGAGGCGCAGTCTGCAACAATCGCAGCAACAAGCGCCACAACGCATACCCTAACGTTCTATTTGGACGGTGGCACTGTGGGCGGCTCATGGGTAAATGTTGTGCATTCCATACCGCATGGGCAACAAATTGGCGTAAATCGTGTGCCTGTACCTGTGCGGACGGGCCATGCCCTTGTCGGTTGGCGTCATTCCTGCGGCACGATTTCGACACGGGAGCAGGTTGGCGGGTTCTTTTTAAACAACTCCGCCACATTAATTGCGCACTGGACACCAGTTATTGACCGCACGGTAACATTCAACTTCAACGGGAACGGCCAAGCGAACGTGACACGCAATTTGTGGAACGGTATAGAATGGGTGACTTTCCGCTCATGGAATCACTTAGCTGGAATCCCTACATCCCCGACCCGTGCCGGGTTCTCGTTTGTCGGCTGGTTCAATACGTCAGCGGCGACGGGCGGTACGAATATTAACAACATGACGGGCATTGTGGGTACCCACACATTCTGGGCCAGGTGGACACCGGCGACAACACGAAACATACGGTATAATGATAATTTCACCGGCACAAATGTATTAATTCGCCATAACGCAACGACGAATGCGTTTGTTCAGAATGATGCTACTGTAACATTTAATACAGTACGAACCGGCACGGCAACAGATAGTAGATACAACCAAACGATTGGCGCTACGGGGTCAGTTCCTACACGGGCAGGTCATGTGTTTAGCAACTTGCGTGATGGACGGTTGGCGCCAAGCGGCGGCAATGCACAAGGGCCGACTGCGGATCGGTATTGGATGGTAAGTCAGACCCAGACGGCATCTGTGTTTGGCGGCTGGTTTGCTACGGCGGCAAATGCGAATGCACACACGTCACAGACGGGGCGTGTATTGCCAAGCCATCAAGTGCCAGCCGGAACCACACAGTTAGAGGTCTTTGCCCGGTGGTATCCGACACGGACAATCACGTTCAATCCGCAGAGCGGGACATGGCCTGCGGGCGCAGGGGCAACAACAGGCACCCTGACGAGACGTGCGGTAACGGTGGCAACGCCCTCTGGTTCTGTACTGGGTACCCGTGCGGCAAATTATGGACAAGTACTAAATGCACACAACCAGATATTGGCTGGTGTCGCAGTAGAGAATCACGGCATAGTAGCTGTAGGCAATCCGACCCGAGCGGGATTTGCGTTCAGTGGCTGGTGGACTGCCGCTACTGGCGGTACACAAGTGCTCAATACGACAGCCCTGCCCACAGGAAATGTCACACTTCATGCACGGTGGACGGCTGTTCCACAGCAGGTAGTGACATTCAATCCACAGGGCGGGACATGGCCGACACCTGCGGGTGGTACAGCGAACCAAACACGAACGATTCCCCGTAGTGGAACGTATTCTCAGGCATTCAACGTATCGAATGTACTACAAAGCGTAACCCAGAATCCACCGACCCGTGCAGGGTTCACATTCAATGGCTGGTGGACTGCCGCAACCGGCGGGACACGAATCCAAAGCACCACAGCAGTGAGCACTGCGGAAACTCGTACGTTACATGCCCAATGGACAGTGGTTCAGGGGAATCACTTGCTGACGTTCAATTTGAACGGCGGGGATGTGAACGGATCAACGGCAAATGTAGTGCATTCGATCCCCCATGGGACGCAAGTCGGCGTAAATCGTGTGCCTATACCGGTGCGTGCGAACCACACCTTTACCGGATGGCTTCATGCAGGCGGATATACTTCAACGAGGGAGCAGGTTGGCGGGTTCTTTTTAAACAACTCCGCCACATTGACTGCACAATGGGCGCCAACCTCGTCTAACCACACGCTCACGTTTAATTTAAATGGCGGGAACGTGAACGGTTCAGCAATAAATGTAGTTCATTCGATCCCCCACGGGACGCAGGTTGGCATCAACCGTGTGCCAGAACCTGTGCGGGCGAACCATACCTTTGCCGGATGGCTTCATGCAGGCGGATATACTTCAACGAGGGATCAGGTTGGCAGAATCATATTAAACAACACGGCCACGTTAACTGCCCTGTGGACGCCGGTCAACCATCTTCTCACGTTTAATTTGAACGGTGGCAATGTGAACGGTTCAACGGCAAATGTGGTACACTCCGTCCCGCATGGTCAACTAATCGGCGTCGGTCGTGTACCTATACCAGTGCGGACGAACTATACCTTTGCCGGATGGCGTCATGCTTACGGTGCGATTTCAGATCGGACACAGGTTGGCGCATTCCACTCAAACAACCCCGCCACATTGGTCGCACAGTGGACGATACCCGTTCAGACGGGTACTCGGAGCCAGCAGGCGGTGGGTACGGGTGCCAATTTCAACAGTTGGTACCAGCAGAGTGTCCATCTGGTGGCGAATACGACCTATACGTTCTCGGCCTATGTCAACACCAGCGCTGTGACCAGATTTACGAACACCACGACCAGCGGCGTGGCGTTGCAAGTGCTCAATGGCACAAGTCAGGTCGCCATAAGCGCCCCGGTCAGTTTCAACACCGATCCCAATGTAAACGGCGGCTGGCAACGGATCAGTCTTACAGTCCGACCCACGCAGACAGGACAGCATAATCTGCGTGTTCTCTACCGCCATTTCAGCGGGACGGCGTGGGTGGACGATATCCAGTTTGAGGCGGTGCCAGTGGGTGCAGGGTCTGGGCCGAGCAGTCCGAACCTGGTGCAAAATGGCGGATTTGAAGTAAACGCAATCGCCACCAATGTGAACGGTGCAGCGGTTGGCACATGGAATCGCAATAGCGGTAACAGTAGCATTCTGCAAAACCAAGAGCGCCTGGGCGGGACACATGGGCTGCGGATGGTCGGCCACCCCACCAGACAAGAGTTTGTATTCCAAGACGTGCCCATCAATCTGCCAGGGACGGAGACCTTTGTCCTGTCCGGCTGGGCGAAAGCCAACTCGGTACCGACGAACCCAGACGACGTGAACCCACGGACGGCAACCAACAACGGGGCCAGCTTCGGAATGATGGCCCGGATCACCTATGCCAATGGCACAACGGAGGATCACCACCTGCGGTTCAACCCAGATGTTCAGGCGGGTGCGGGGATCGCTGGATGGCAGTTTGGTTCGGCACCTATCGTACCCCGCCAGCCGAGCCTCACCGTGCAGACAATCCGGGTGTATATCCACTACAACTTCAACGCCAATGTGGCGTGGTTCGACAACATCTCCCTGGTGCGGGAGGCAGCCCAGCGGTTTACCTATGATGCCAACGGCAACCTCATCGGTGTCCAGGAATCCGGGTTGCGTGACACCACGATGCAAAACGACAATGCGGGCAACCTGATCCGTCAGGTAACCCAAGGTCACGGGACGTTCCACTACACCTATGATTCCAACAACCACAACCTGACCCGAGTCATCAGCGGCCCTGCAAACAACACGACGGCCCACCATTTGATGATGGAGATCCAATACAACCCCAGCGGGAGCGCTACACGCTCCACCATGACGGGGCATAGAAGGAATTTACTGCTTGACCATCCGTTTACCCAACTGGTGAGTACAGCGGAGTATTCCGCCGATGGACATCTGCTACGTACCGCCACGGACGTGAACGGGATCACCCGGACATTGCAGTATAGCGGAGTGCAACATGAGATGCGTGGGATTCCCTCCCGGATCACGGATGGGCGAGGCCATCATATTGACTACACCATCAACAACCAGAGCGGGCGGCTGACCCAGGTACGGCAAACGCTGGGTAGCCAGCGCATTGATGCGAACTACACCTACAGTGCCGGAAATCTGACCCGGATCAATCGGGTTGGGTTCAATGGCCCTGCACAGATAGTGGCTCAGGACTACAACTTCCAATACAACGAGTTCGGCCAGATGGCCCGGATCGACGTTGGGGGCCGTGTGCTGAAATCCTACGGCTATAACAGAGATCACACCCTGAACCACCGGATTTACGGCGGCCGGTATCGGGTAGAATACACCTACGACCACCTGGGCCGTGTGGCCACTGTGACCCACCGCACGGGGACGGCGGCAAACTCGCCGATTCAAGCGGTGTTCACCTACACCTATACCGGCGACGGGCAACTCCACAGCATCCACGACAGTTCTACCAACCGGACGGTGGAGTTCACCTACGACCCCCTGGGGCGGCTGGTGAGCTACGTGGAGCGTACCTGGAACGGCTCCGTTAGCACCATCCGGCAGAGCGGCCACCAGCGGTACGACCACGCCGGGCGGGTGACCAACTTCGCCTACGATATCCCGTCCATCCCCCGTGCGGAACGGCGGCAGTATGCGTCCATCTTCGCCGCCGACACGGGCAATCTGGTCGATTTGTGGCTGCCCACGGGGAACCACTGGCATCTGCAATACCGCTACGACCACCTCCACCGCCTGCACAGCCGAACCCTCAGCGGCGGCGTCTCGTGGGAGACCCGGTTCATGTACCGCACCCGCAGCGGCAACGACAGCAGCCTGCAAGTGGAGCATATGACCCACACAATTGCCGGAACCCACTTGCGCTATCAGTACTGGTATGATACGATAGGTCAAATCACCCGCTGGCGTGACCCAATCAGCGGCTCACTCCTGGGCCAGGGTACGGCCAGCGTGTACCACCACTATACCTACGATCAGCAAAACCAACTGACCCGAGAGGTCATTAGCCGAGACGAGGCCGGGAGAAGTCCGCTACATTCCTTCACGTATGAATACGACACCTACGGCAACATCCGCCGCCGGGAGCACCATACCGGTGCCCTGACCCTGCGGACTACGCTCTACTACGACAACACCCAATGGCGTGACCTGCTGACCCGGATCAACCTCAACGGTGCCGTGACCAACATCTCCTACGACGGCACCACAGGCAACCCCCTCAACTGGCACGGCGGGGCCACCCTCACCTGGGCCAGAGGCCGCCAACTCCAACGCCTCCAACGCACAGGTGTAGACGTGACCTTCACTTACGATCACACCGGTATCCGCACGGGTAAGCGTGTCAACCGCAACGGGCAAATCACAGAACACACATTCTACACCCAAAACGGCATCATCGTCGCCGAGACCAGGCGGCACCCGGGCGGCGCAGTGGATACCCTAGAGTTCATCTACGACGAATCCGGTCGGCCTGTACAGTTGATCTTCAACGGGCGGATTTATAACTATGTGCTCAATCTGCAAGGCGATGTCCAGCAGTTGCGCCGGACGGATGGTACCGTTGTGGCGACGTATTTGTACAACGCTTGGGGCGAGTTGATTGCATCGTCTGGCACGATGGCGGATAATAACCCTTTAAGGTATCGGTCGTACTTCTTCGATGTTTCGACGGGGTTGTATTATTTGCAGTCTAGGTACTATGATCCGGTGATTGGGCGGTTTATCAATGCCGATGCAACCGAGATGATTTTTGACAGTCGGCAAAATCAGCTAAGATACAATCTGTTTGCATATTGCGATAACAATCCGGTAAATTTTATAGATCCGGGCGGATTTCACCCGCTTGCAGCAATAGGGGCTGATATGTTATTTCGGCTTGGTGCGGCAGCGTTGGCGCTGATTGCAAGTTTTATGATAGTTGAACATGCAGATGAGATTGTTGCTGGTGCAGGGGCTATTGTGGAATCTATTGCGGCTCCCGCAGTCACTGCTCCGGTAGCTACTGCCCCGCCACCCAGCACCGCTGCGCCGCCTGTTTCACGGCCATCTACTGGCGGGTCTACGCCAGCTAATCCACCACCGCCGGGGAATAACCAGAACCGAGGCTTTCGGAGTTGGACACAAGGGAACTTTAGGCACAATTTGCAAGTGTTCTCAGGGCAGTCAGGACAAGGGATGCACGCCCATCATGTGTTTCCGGTACAGTTTTCTAGTCAATTTCTTCGAGCTGGAATTAACATCAATCTTCCTTGGTATGGGACGTGGTTAGCGCCAACGTTTCATCGAGCCATTCATGCTGCGGGATACAATGCAAGGTGGTTCAACTTCTTTCAGACGATCCCAAGTCCAACGGCGCAACAGATATTTAATTTTGGTAGACAGCTTGCAAGAGAGTTTGGCTTTAGAATATTTTTTTAAGGAGAAAAGTGAAATGCAAATAGAATTTGTAGAGGGTGGATTTACACAATACTTTGATAATGAAGTCATAGAAAAAATCGTCTGTCTTGGAGACTGCATTCAAGAAGTGGATAAGTATAAATTCGTTGGAACCTGTTCGATTTATTTCCATCATAGACCGCCAAAAGAATTGTGCAGTATGAACTTCAATGTAGTGTATAATAGCCAATATGGTATGCCGATTTCTGAAGATGGAAGCAAACTATTTGTTGGTCATTGGGAAAAAACTCTTGATGGAGATAAAAGAGGATTAGAAGCCTATGACATTGAATCCGGTTTCTTGCTTTGGCGATTAAATGAAGGGAAAATACGGGAAGTATTTGTGTATTCAAATTATCTAGTTGCACTACAGGCAAACGGAGCCGTTTTCAAAGTCGATATTGATAGTGGCAAGATATTAGCACAAATCAAAAGTGGAACGATTGAACAGCAATTCGACTTAGGCAGTTCATATATTTTGGTGGAGGCTGTAAGAGGCAAACTAAGTGTGATTGACACTGAAAAAATGGCAGTCGTTAAGGTATATGGGCCTAATGTTGTAAATCCATCGAACTATCTATCTGTTCTAATTCAAAATGTAATTCTACAGGATGACATATTAACTGTTTCAGGGTTAGAGGGCTATTCTAACGATGATGATTTTAATATCTTCCAAGAGTGTCCAATTTCCCAAGAAAAGCCCTTTTCAAGGGTAATTGATTCCAGCTTCAGTTCTTTTTAGACGTGTAGGCCACCAACTGACACGGCTGTAGGTCGCAAAAACCTAATCTGTCTCAGTGAGCAAGATTTCTAGCGCTAAAAGTAGCCCAACCCCATCTTTCTTCCGGTGGGGTTGGGCTATATAATAGGTTGGAAGCATATAAAAACGTAAGCGACAAATAAAGAGGACCTTGCGGCATGGTTGTGCGGCGTGCTATCTTTTGCCCAAAAGGGTAAGGAAGGCAGGCTCGGCAATAAGCGCCGCAAACGCTACCCCACCATCGGCACCACCGTCTCCATGCGATACTTCGCCAGCGTCTCGCCAATGCCAAGACACTGCGCCACAGTCGCAACGGGACACTCTAAAAACTCCTGTAAATCCAGATCGTCAAAGAGTAATTCAGCGGCGAACCGATCCGCCTCGACTTCGTATCGGTTCATCACAAACTGGGTATGGTTATCCATAAAAATACGGTTGACGCCTTTGTGTATGAAGTAGTGTCCCAGTTCATGGGCACAGACAAAACAGGCGTCCCGTTCCTCTAAATCTTGATTGATATAGATGATATGACACCTGTTTGCGTATTGGTAGAACCCACGTATATTGTTCAGCGGTGCAAAAATGATGATGATGCCCAGCTCTTTTGCGATCTGGAACGGGTTGCGAGTTTCATGCCGGGAGACGAGGGAAATCGCCTGTTCTCTAATGTCCATGTTTCTTTTATCTCTCTTTAGAAAGCCCTTTATCTATATTTCTTGGGTGTAAACCGTTCCCTATTTTTGAGCTTGGCGGCCTCTAGCCCCAACTGCATGGCGTTCCGCATGGATTCTTTGGCCGCATCGTTCATGGGATCGCCGTCAAACATAAGGGCTCCGCCGTGTTCCAAGTCAATCATCAATTGTTCCACCTCATATCGGATATCCCGCCTGTCTTTCTCTGAAATGACAGGCGTTTTTCTGTATTCCGAGCGGCCCAGAAGATAATCTGTAGAGACGCCAAAGTACTCGGAGAGCTTTTCCAAAGCGCTGACGTTGGGCATGGTGCCGCCCTTCCAAGCGGTAACACTGCCGGAGGACAGGCCCAATTCTTTGGCCACAGCATTGACGCTAAAGCCCCGCTCATTTGACAGCCTGCTGAACCGTTCAAAAAAGTTCATAGTAATCACAGTCCTTTATCGAAAATAGTTATATAAAACGCCAAATTCCCATATACATGAGAAAATCAATTGACATTCTCGCATACATGAGATATATTGAATATGGAACTGGACGCAGGGCAAGGGGAATCGACAACGGAATCATACCACAACCGAGCCGAGAAGTAAAGCGAAAGTTTCCGAGAGGATGGTGTGAATGGCAGCATATAAAATGCGTAGCGTTTTTTGCCCTGTCTGCCAGAAAGGCAAGCTACTCAACACGATCACAATCAACGGCGAGCGCTTGCCCCAAATCTACGCATACCCGCCAACCTTGCGCCATAGAGCACGGCATTTTATCAAGTGTCCCATCTGCAAAAATCAGATCGGCCTATCTCTGAAATCATAAAACAGTCCCGTATCATGGGATGAAATAAAAATACGATATTTGCTTGAATCAAGCGCACCATCCACCTGTTAAGGCGTGGCGATTGTCCACGATAAAATACAGGGTTTGCCCTTGCCCGAAGTCGGCAAGGGGCCTGCGGTCGGAGCCTTACAAGTAGCTTTTTAGCTATGCGTAAGGCTCTTTTTTTGCGTCCTTTTTAGCTGAAAAGCGGAAAGGATGACATGATAGGTCGTTGCAATGCAAGCGCCAGAGCCCCGCCTTTTCCCGTTCATTTTTTGTTTAATCCAAAAAAAATGAACGGAGGAAAGCTTAATGCCAAAGATCAATTTACAAGATATTTACCCATCTGCTGAAAATAGCACGATAGATGTGTCCGATGCAGTCCTGGCGGTCTTTCAAGAGAGCAAGCGGAAAGAGCACAGCTATAACGAGCGTGTACGGCGGAACAAAGCGTACTTTTCTCTTGATTCCCATGATGGCGGCATAGAAACGGACGCACTTTTTTTCGCCCCATCGCCCGAGGAACTTTTTGAACGCAGGGAGATGACGGAAGCGCTTTATACTGCGCTGGATTCCCTGTCGAACAAGCAACGGAGGCGAATCTACGCCCATTATATCCTCGGTTTTTCGCAGATGGAAATAGCGAAAACCGAGGGTGTAAGCAAGGTTGCTGTGTCCTTATCCGTTACCGATGGGTTGAGGCGGATAAAACTTTTCTTGCAAGAGACTTAACTTTTTGCCTTTAAATCTGCTGATTAGTGAAGGGGTAACTTTTCACCGGCACCTTGCCAATTACATATTTGGCCATCAGGCACAACCTCACTGCCGCCGAGCGGCGAGCCGTAGAGGGGGCGACATGCGACGACCTGCCGAGGAATCGGCGGCGAGCGGCGTCCCCAGCTACAAAAACCGGGCTGCTCCCGGTAGGGCGATGACAAGGCAGTGGGTATGTATCTCCGTCCAGCCACAGGACATCCCAATGGGGACGGGTACCCATCAGAATGGGGCGGGTGAAACACCCAGGGCGTTGACTAGCAATCAACCGCCTGATGGCGACAGCCGGAACGGTTCCGGCTATCTATTCGATGAGGAGACAAAAACATGGACACATACAGACCACATGCCGCAGAAACGATTGACAGGGGGGCCAGGAAATGCGATTCCGCTACAAGTATGAGCACTTAGACTGCGCCTGCTGTCTCGAACTGTCCCAGGCGGCCAGTTGCCCCCATGACACCTGCCCGCACATCATGTGGAATCTAGGGGAACTGCTTTACGATCCGGCATTCCATACCGCCATTGAGACCGCTGATACATGCAAAACATTCCACCGTGCAACGCTGTTGCAGTTACAGCAGAGCGGCATCTCCCGCCCGGCGTGGATGAAGAAATGCAGTTGATTGTTCGCCCAAACTCCCTGCCATCAGGCAGTTTACATATACAACAACATGAGAACGGAGGAAAACGATGAGACAAAGAACAATGAACCGAGGGCTGGCGTTGCTTTTGGCGCTGGCTCTGCTCATGTCCGGCGTTGGCGGTGCAGTTGCGCTGCCCCATGACCTGGCACTGGGCGAGATTACCACCCATTACATGGGCATCCGATGCCACAAGGACACGGTGGGCGATCCCCTGGCGGAGCCCAGGATATCAAGCGGCCCACTGCGTCCGGCCCCCGACCTGCCGGGATTCACTTTTTTGGATTACACAGAGGAGATCAGCCATGTGTATTCCCAAGAGCGCCAGTGGTTTATCCAGGGCTACCCAGACGGCAGTGTCCGCCCGGATCGCTATCTCGCCCGTGTGGAGGCCATCACTGTGGCGGGCCGGGTATTCCACCATGATCGGGATACGAGCTACTACCGGGAATATGACCGGTTCTGCGGCGAAGTCTTTGCAGATGTAAGTGAGGACGACTGGTTTTTCGGCTACTTCTATACCACCTACAATACGGGCGTTATGTTGGATGTGGACGGGTACCTATTCGAGCCATACGAGTATATCACCCGTGAAGATGCGTTAATCTTAGCTGTCCGCCTCGGCATTCTGACCATCCTGGACGATGTAGACCCGGACGACATAGATATCCCGGACGAGCTTGACCCGGAGGAGATCGACGTGGAAGAAGATATGGAGGAATTGGCTGAATTATTCGGCCTGGAGGTCGTTGATGCCTCGGACATGTTTGTGGATGTCGATGCCGACCACGAATCCCTCCCCTACTTCACTGCCGCTGCCACCTTCGGCTGGGTCAAGGGGTACGAGGACGAAACCCTCCGCCCGGATAATCTGATGACGAGGGCCGAGGCGGTGGCGGTATTTAACCGTGTCATGGGGCGCACGATAACCGCCGACATGATGCGGTCTGGCAAGAATCCATACAACGATCTGGAACCCACCCATTGGGCGTATGGGGAGATGCTGGGCGCCTCAATTAACCACGATGTAATTGACTGGTTCGGCACGGCGTTCCACGGCGGCGCAATCAATCTCATGGTTGAGCGGTTCGTGGATCAGGACGGCAATGATCTCGTCCCGCCTGTGATGGAACCACTCCCGGCGGCAGATGCCCCGCAAGCGTTTGCCGGATATGCCTATTGGGGCCGTATTCATGCGATCACATATGTTTTTGAAGAAACCGAAGATGCCGCATCGCCTATGCCCAGCGCAACGAAAACGTCCAAGCCGGATGTTGTCCCCGTGGGCGAACGTGCGACCTACACCATCACACTCCGCAACGATGCAGCGGCCACAGCCGATTGGCAGGGGGCCGTAGTACGGGACGAGCTCCCGGCTGGATTCGCCCTCGTCTTAGGCAGTGTCCTTGTGGACGGCACACCCCGGCAGTACGAACTGGATGGCCAGACGGTGACTGTCCAGGCGGGTACACTTGCGCCCGGAGAGACGGTGACAGTCACGTTCCAAGCCACTGCACTGGAGACCGGGATCGGGGAGCGCTGGCACAATACGGCCATCATCGGGAGCGATAACCACCCGGACATCCCCGTAACCGATGACGGCGGCATATATATCCCGGCGCCCGATCCCGGCCCCGGTGAGTTGGTTATAGAGGGCACGAAACGCACCAGCGTTGCCGAAGTTGGCATCGGCGAACAGGTCACGTATAAAATCACGGCCACAGCCCCGGCGACCAATGGCGGCACATTGTACGATGTGACGATGACCGATTTGCTGGACACCAGCAAGCTCATTTTTGTCTCCGGCACAGTCGCCATTGACGGCGTCCGAGCTACGCCCCAGCAGTTCAGTTTCACCAATCGGCTCTTGACCGTCCACATGGGCGATCTGGCCCCCGGCCAGACGGTCACGGCAGAGTTCCGTGTCCAAATCCGGAATGACGCAGTGGGTCTGGTGATCGAAAACACGGCCAATATATTCGGCTCATCGGAGCGGGGCGGCGGGCCGGACACCAGTATCTTGGTGACGCATCAGTTGCCCGTCCGTGACCGAGACCCTGACCAGCCCGTCATCACAGGCCAGCGGGTACAGCTATTCCACGGCGACAATTACGGGAATTGGCTGCCCGAACGCACGGCCCGACGCAGTGAGGTTGTCCAGGTGTTCTATCGCCTGCTGGTTCGCCCCACCCCGCCCACCGGCGTAACCCTCCCACCGGATATTACAGAAGAGTTCTGGGGCCGTGATGCCGTCCTGTACTTTGTGGGCCGGGGCGTCATCGGGCTAGATGCTTACGGCGAGTTCGGCATTCAGCACGAGATCACGCTGGACGAATTTGCCCGGTTCCTGGAGTATGTCCGTCTGCCCCGCCCGGACTGGCTGGTGGGCTCCGCCACCATGACCCGTGCTCAAATGGCAGACCTTCTGATGGATGTCCAGGGCAGAAACCGCACGCCGGACACCAACAATATCCCCCGCAACACGTTCCCCGACGTGCCGCCGACCCATTGGGCCTACTGGATTGTGGCAAGCGTATCCACCGCCCACAGCTACTTCATAGACGAGGACGGCAACGAGATTTGGGACGAGTTTTGGTAAAGAGGAGGAGGCCATGACAAGATATATTAACCGCACGATTGCGGGATACGACCAGTTTCTGGTGGACTATGTTGCGGTCACACAGTATCGGGTTCCGAACTTGGAAAAGGTACTGGAAGAACATGCAATGGAAACGCTGCGCTCCGTCACGCCGGACAGGTTCCCCGCAACCCATATCCCGCCGTTTCTGAAAGCCTACGGCGGCAAAAAGAAACGTGAATTTGCCTTTGTGTACCAGTGGAACGAGAGCACGGAGCGGTTCGACATCCAATACACCGGGTTTGCGCTGGCGGAAGATGCGGCCTATGCGGTAGAGTTCTTCGACACCAAGTTTGAGGGGTGGACGGAACTGGAGGCCGATTACAAGAAACTGGCGAAAAAGGGACACACGCTCAACTTCGAGGATTTGAGATACGAGGTGTTCCGGCGCCTGTGCGGCAGAGGCGGTACGTTAGAACACGGTAAGACGAGCAGGGTATGGCTGAAAGACACGGACAGCAAGAACGGGTTCCAGTGCTGGTTCCGTGTGGTGTTCCTCATGGAAGATGCCACGCCTGTCATCCGCTACGAGACCTATGGGGTGCTGGAGGTCAAGGCGTATGACGTAACCGCAGTCCGCTTTGAGCGCTGGGCGGAGTTTGAGGCGTATGTCAAAAACTTCGTCAAGCCGGAGCACATGCTCAACTTTGACGAAGTAAAAGCGGAACTTGCCCAACTGTGCGCCGCCAACAAGGAATCCAGCTACTCCCAAAACGTCTGGGTCGGCGGAGATAAGACGGTGAGCCGCCGGGGGTATCGGTTCTGGTTCGAGTTCAGCAACGAGGACGATGCGCCGAGGATTCGGTATACAAGGTATACGTATAGCTAGAAAATATATATTCAGGAGGACAAGACATGGCATTACATTTTGTAGTACCGAAGATGGAAACGACATTCGGGACATTGGAGTTCAGCAGGTTTTTGGGCGAGAACCGACGCAGGAATGCGGACGGTTCTGTTTCGATTACCCACCGCTACGGCCTGCTCTCCTCTGTGCAGGTGGGGGATGAGGTGATCGTAGACCTGCCGGAGAAGGCCGGAAAGAAAGGCTTCCCGTTCCGCACAAAGGTTCAGCTCGTCAACCCGAAGATTCGGGCCGTTGGTCAGGTGACGGGGGACACCGCCCACCGTGGCTTTGAAATGACGGCGGACAATATGACGAAAGTAGAATAGGGGGATGCGCATATGAGTATGAAATTAGCGGCAGGATTGGACATTAACAACCCGGCGACCTTTGGCGAACTCCGCTTTTGGGGTCTGCGCCGGGAACGGCAGGTGTACGACGATGACAACAACCAGACCGGGGAGATAGATCGTCGGACATACAATCTAATCTCTACTATACAGCAGGACATTGTTTCAATTATCCTGCCGGGCCACGTTCCGATCCGGGAGTTCCCGCAGAATACCGTGGTGGAACTGGTGAATCCAGAGATCAACTCCGGCGCAAACCGTAACTTCCGTGGCGCGGATGCGTTCTGGTGGATCACCGCAGATGACATTGTAGCGGTAAAACCCGGCGGCACAACCCCGCCGACCCCGCAAAAACCGCCGCATGGGGACGGCAACAAGCCCAACCCGGACGGAAAATAGCCAATACTATGCAGGGTGCCGCAGGTGAAAATATCTGCGGCACCCGCTGTAAGGGGGTGTAGCAGATCAAACCGACCAGATTTTCATACAAGGGCAAGCGTATCCGGGCTGGGGATCAGCACTTGATCTTCCGTCTGGGGCTGATGTGGTTTCTGCCGGTATTCCTCATGGCGCTCCTGGCCTATTGCGTTCCCGCCCTGCTGGTCTACGCCGTTGTGGTACCAATCGTCTATGCCGGACTGGGGGCCATATATGCCAAATACTTTCCCCACCATTACAAGCAGTTAGAGCATCGGCAGGCTATCGCCCGGATGATACTGGACAACAACTGGTATGACATGGCGGACAGCAAATCCGAGGGCTGGTTCAAGGACTTGGGCCAGTCGAACAAGAAACGGATCGCATCCTTTCCGAAGGTCTGGTATCGGATGCAACATGGCGTCATCTACCTCACGGTGAAGATCACCATGGACAAGCACCAAAAGCAGTTGGCGGACTTGGAGAGCAAGATCGAGCCGGGCCTGTTCTGTGAGACCATCAGTAAGGACTACCACGAGGGATATCTCGCTTACAGCTTCATATATAACGCAGAGCTGGCCCGGATCGGGATTGATGATGTGACGGTCAAGGACGGCAGTATGAAACTCATGCACCATATCTTTTGGCGGTTTGATTCCCTGCCCCACATGCTGATCGCAGGCGGTACGGGCGGCGGCAAGACCTACTTTCTGCTGACGCTCATCAGCGCACTGGTCAAGACCAACGCCGCAGTATATATCCTCGACCCGAAACACGCCGATCTTGCGGATTTGGCTGCGGTCATGCCAAACGTCTACAGCCAGAAAGAGGAGATGATAGATTGCTTAAACCAGTTTTACGATGACATGATGGACCGCAACGCCGCCATGAAAGAACTGCCGCACTACAAGACGGGCCAGAACTACGCATATTACGGGCTCCCCGCCAACTTTTTGATCTTTGACGAGTACGTGGCGTTTATGGAGATGGTGGGCCACAAAGAGAGCGGCCCGGTCATGGATCAGATCAAGAAGATCATTATGCTGGGCCGACAGAGCGGGTTCTTTCTGATCCTGGCCTGCCAGCGCCCGGATGCCAAGTATCTGCAAGACGGCGCACGGGATCAGTTCAACTTCCGGGTGGCCCTGGGACGGCTGTCCGAGCAGGGCTATCATATGGTCTTTGGCGAAGTAAAGAAGGAGTTTTTCCCCAAGACGATCAAGGGCCGGGGCTATGTGGACGTGGGCGAGAATGTGATTACAGAGTTTTACACGCCGCTGGTTCCGCCGGGCTATGATTTCTTGGAGGAGATCGGGCGGTATACGGGGCGGCATAAGGCCGGGGGTGATGGGGTATAGGGTCAAGCGCCCCGCCTGTGCAGATGGGGCGCTTGGACAACTTTACGCTTGATACAGAACCGCCCGGGCGTATGTGATGCGCAGAATATCATCCGGCCCGTAGTCGGCGGTACGTCCGAACAGCCGTTCAAACTCCCGGCGATCCGGTGCGGCGATGTTCCACCTGCTATAGACACCGGTGTAATCCCGGCGGAACTCATGGGCCTCGGTCTTGAAGGTGAACTCAATCCCATCCTTGCAGATGGTCACCGTCACCATCTTGGCCGGTGACGCTTTCACCGCCGCCATAATCCGCTTTACTTTGTGGATGGGCGCCAGCGGATTTTCCAGTATAGCGGCATACGCTGCCGCTACAGCGTCCATGCACAGGAAATGTATCAGCATCTCTTCTTGATGACTACCCATGTATGTCTCTGCCTCGGTTTCCGCATATCGGGCGGGGTTGAGGATGTAGCCTAGCAGCGAATCTTCCGTCCAGCGGTCAGGGGTGTAGCCGCAACAGAAAGAAGTGCAATTGCCATCGTCAAAAGTATCATCAAGATATATTTTCCGTGCTTCCCCGACAGCCGAATATTTTTGATAATATGCTAACTCTTTACGTTCTCGCTCAGTGGACAGCTCCGAGATTTGCAAGTTGCGGCGGTCATTGCTGATCTGCCTCTCAACGGTGCGGCGCACAGCTTGTTTCAACTGCTCCCGCAGTTCTTCCGTGCTTTGGATCACATCATCGGTCAACGCTTGGAGGCCGAATCGGTCATCATAGAGCCGTCCGTCCTGTTTGCAGTAGAGTCCGGCATAGTCAAAATCATTCCTGCGTTCGATCCCGGCCTCCTGGTATCTCCGCTGGGCATACAAATAGTCAAAGGATTCGTTTTTACACACTCGGATAATCGTATGATGGCCGATGTCTGTGGTGTATGCAAAGCCTCCGTTGTACGTGCTGGCCAGCCATCCCATAAACCCGTGTTTCACTTCATTTGATACAGTTCTCATCTTAATAACGCTCCTAATTTTTATTAGCCGTTTGCTCCGCCGGTGTCCCGCCTGCGCTCCACGGCCAGAGCGCAGACGGGAATGGAAACCACTTTACACACCTACCGCCGTGTTTAGCTTGGCCATACCATGGCTGTTCATCTTGCCGCCAGACCCGTACATGGAACGAATCTCGTCCAGGTCATATTCCCTGCGGCTACGCCGCTTGTACGTCTCCGGCTTGAGATACCACGCTTTTTTCTTGCTGTGCCACTGGAATTTGAGCGCTTTTAACTGTTCCCGGTGGGGCTTGGTATCTCCTGTGACCCAGACAAAACAACCGATGATCTCAATTACAATGTCATCCATTTTCATCAGTTCAGAAATCAAGTCCTTAAAGTGGTCTGCGGTCTCGGCGGTGGATTGTCGGGCGGTGTAGGTCTCGCCGTCCTTGTTCTTATGTACATCTTTGAGCAATGGAAACAGTGCGTCATATTCGGCGTTAATTGCTTTCATGGTCTCGGTGTCCCCGCCCCTGTCCGGGTGGTGGATCATGGCGAGTTTCCGGTACATTCCTTTTAACTCTTCCAGTGTCTCCGGGGCCGGTGTGAAGTGTCGGTACATCGTGTTCGTCCTCCTAGTTAAAAAATTTATGGTGGGCGGAAGCGTGCGCGGCTTACGCGCCGTGATTACACCAATTCAACAGAGATACGGGGCAGTCAATGGGACCGTGAAATAAAATGAAAAAACGGCCCGGAGGCCGCACAATTAACTCTCCTTTTATGTCGCGAAAGCCCATTTACTTCCACGTATCCCTGTGGTACGTCCCTGCCGGAAGTGGGACAACCTATCAGACTGGTTTCATATAAATCCCATGGTCTTTTCAGCAAACTACTATGAGATGGAGGGAGGAAATCAAAATGTCAAAACCGAACGATAGAGCGCTAAGTGCGTTCGTGGCGAACATGGAGGAAATACGGTCACAGCTTTCAAGGTTCACCGGATGTGTAGACAACCACATGGACGTTTTACCAGAAGATATCCATTGGGGTCATGTGGGGGATACAGTGCGTGTCATAGAGTTGCTGGATCAGATAAACAGTTTCTTGAACGTGGAATAAAATCCAGCGGCCCCGTTCGGCGGCGAAGCGAACAGCCGGACGGGGCGCCGTGCGCAGCACGGCGGGCCAGTACCCCCGATGTGTAAGTACGGGGGTACACTTTACAGAATACAGCGATAACGCATGCCACAATCCTTGTGATATCAGTGGTTACAAGGAATATAGCCGATGTGAAGTCACTTCACATCACGGAAAGGAGCGATTCACATTTAAAAGTAAGCGATTGGAATATGGGATTACACAGGCAGAATTAGCGAAGAAAGCGGGCATTTCAAGGCGGCGGCTGGTTGAGATTGAGAAAGGCGGCACCGATCCGCCGGAACAGACCAAGCAAAACCTCGAATGGGCATTAGAGGAATTGCGGGTGCTCAAAAGCGACTGCCGACTGGACGTGATGATAGATTACGTCCGCATCCACTTTATGACCAAAGATATCCGGCGTGTGGTGGAAGAGGCCCTGCGGTTCCCCTTCGATGACATGATCCGGGAAGAACGTGGGTTCTACGGCTACGAGGCCACCTATCGGTTCGGCGATCTCTACGTCATGCAGGGTGCGGCGGACAGCGAGGAGCTATATACCCTGCTGGAACTAAAGGGCCGGGGGTGCCGGATGATGGAGTGTCACTTAGAGGCGATTAACTGGACTTGGTACGATTTCTTCCAACACTGCCTGGACGGGTTCCCCGCCCGGATCAAGCGGCTGGACTTGGCGGTGGATGACCGGGACGGGGTGCTGTGTATCCCGTCCCTTAAACAGAAGTGCCGGGATGGGGAGTGGGAATCCGCCTGGATGAAGTCCTACTCCGGCTACGAATCCGGACAGAAGCTCCGGCATGAGGAACAGGATAAGCGGGAGACCATGGGCGAAACACTGTATCTCGGTTCTTTGAGTTCCGAGATATATTTTTGTGCCTACCAGAAGGACTACGAGCAGTACAAAAAGCAGGGCATTCCCATAGAGGGCGCCCCTGTGAAGAACCGCTTTGAGATTCGGCTGAAAAATGACCGGGCCTTGAAAGCCATGGAGGATTTGGCGTTTCGCCGGGACGTGGACAGTACCATCTTCGACATTGTGAACCGCTACACCGCTTTTGTGGATTATGTGGACGGTGAGCAGAGGATCAATCCCCGGTGGCAGAAGTTTATGGGGGACGGGCGGAGCGAGTTGCGGCTCACCGTCCAGCCGGAGCCGTATACAGTGGAGCGGACACGGAAATGGTTCAAAAAACAGGTGGCACCGTCCTTGAACCTGCTCTTGGCTCTGGACGATATGGAGGATGCCAGCTTTGTCCCAGATGCCCTGGGCTGTGCCTCCCTGTCGGAGCGCCACGTAAGGATTTTGAAACAGGTGGCGAAGTTTCAGCAGGAACAATAATAGATTGTGCCGTCCAGAAATGGGCGGCAATATATTTTGGGAGGTAGTTTATGCAAAATAATCAGATACAAGTGTTTGAGAATCAAGCGTTCGGCAAGGTTCGGGTGGTGGAGAAAGATGGTCAGCCGTGGTTTGTGGGTAAAGATGTGACAGAAGTTTTAGGCTATGCAAATCCAAGTAAAGCGTTGCGGGATCATGTAGATGCAGGGGACAAACTCAATAACGAATCGTTATCGAGTTTAGGTCAGCGTGGCGGGTGGCTTATCAACGAATCCGGGCTATACAGCCTGATTCTATCGTCTAAGCTCCCGACAGCTAAGGCGTTTAAGCGCTGGGTCACTGCGGATATATTGCCCTCAATCCGCAAGCATAAAGCCTACATCGCACCGGACACCCTGGCCCAGATGCGGGAGGATCGGGGGTTTGCAGATAACTTGATCCGTGTCCTGACCGAATCCCAAGAGATCAGCCTTGCCCTGGCGGGCTTTGTACAGACCATGCGGCCAAAGGCGGATTACTATGACGCCATTTTACAAAATCCCCACGCCCTGCCGGTGACGCTGATCGCAAAAGATTATGGCATGTCTGCCATACAGTTCAACCGCCTGCTCCATGCGCTGGGGATACAATATAAATGCCGCAGGACTTGGGTGCTGTATGCGGCCTATGCAGACCTGGGGTATACCTTGTCAAAGACATACTTAGTGGATGGTGTACAAGTGGCAATACACACCTGCTGGACGCAGGCCGGGAGGCTGTTCCTATTCAATCGGTTGCGAGAACACGGTGTTTTGCCAAGCGCCTGTACGCTGGTGGATCGTCCGGTGCAGATAGGGATGGAGGGTGTGTAAATGGGCATAGGACAAAACTTACTAACCTGGGTGCAGGGCGAACTTGTACCGATCTTGTCAGTGGTGCTGATGGTGACGGCCATCGTGTTTCTGGCGAAGCGAGAGATAGCGAAGTTTGTGACATTTCTGATCTTGGCGATCCTGGCCATCTTGTTCGTGGTGTTCACCAGTGACGTGGTGACGGTGCTGGGTAACATAGGGCGCCGGATCATCGGTGCGGGCTGATGCGGCGGGTACGCAGTTTCACCGGCATCTGGCGGGTGCAGAAGATATTATACGCCGTGGGCGATACCCGCCTGCCGTTCCCGCTGCCCTTTGCGTGGATCGCATGGTTCGTGGTGACGCTGGTGGTCATGCTCCTGTTCGGCGGGTTCCTGTCAGCGCTCTGGCGGTACGGCGTGATCCCGGCGGGGGTGGCCACGGTCATGGGGCGGATGACATTTGAGGGCAAGCGCCCGGATCGCTATCTCATGTCGGCGCTCTCCCACTCGCTGGGGTCAAAGCTATCATTCGCCGGAAAGCGGGTGACGTCCCGCAAAGAGAGAATCAACGCCCGCATCACGGCGGTACGGAGGGAGATGATATATCGTGAAGTTTCCGATTAAATACATAGAGAATAATCTGGTCTGCAACCTACGGGGCGAGTGGTGGGCATATTACGAAGTGATCCCGTTCAACTACTCATTTTTGAGCCAGCAGGAGAAATTGGCGCTGGGGGAGAATTTTGAGACCTTCATCTCCCAGACCACGGGCGGGAACGTCCATCTGCTCCAAATCGCCGCAGAGATCGACATCCGCAAACGGCAGGATCGGAGCCGTGGGGAGATCAAGGGCGATCTGGCGGAGGTGGCACGGGAAATCCACGACGCCCAGACGGAGGCACTGCTCCAGCCCGAAGTCGGCGGCAGACAGATGGCCTATCGGTATTACATGGGGTTCCAACTGGACGGAGACAAGGCCCTGTCTGCAAGGGGGATGCTCGGCAGTGTGGCAAGCACCCTCAAAGACTTCATCTACAGCGTGAACCACTATTTGGCCGGGGATTATGTGCGGATCAACGAGGACGAGATATATACGTTTATCCGGGCGGAGGAGTTTTTGGAGCACCGTATCTCCCGGCACTTCGGTATCCGTAAGCTCACTACCCATGAGTATGGGTACATCTTGGAGCATCTATACGGGACACTGCAAGAGCCCTATGAGGCGTATTCCAATCCGCTGAAGATCAAGAGAGGCAAAACCCAGCGGATGATAAAGCAGTATGATCTGTTGCGTCCAATCCGTTCCCTCGTTTTGGATAAGCCCAAATACCTGCGACTGACCAACCGCCACGGGGAGGATACCTATGTAAGTTATCTGGCGCTTAGCGCCATCACGGACGAGTTGGCGTTCCCCAACAGTGAAATATTCTATCACCAACAGGGCCTATTCCCGTTCCCCGTAGATGCCAGCATCCATGTGGAGGTGCTGCCGAATCGTAAGGGTCTATCCAAAGTCCGGGGCAAGAAGAAAGAGCTTAAAGATTTGGAATCCCACGCTTTGGAATCCAACAGCGAGACCAGCCGGACGGTGTTGGAGGCCCTGGAATCCGCCGACGAACTCGAACACGATTTAGAACAGACCCGAACGCCCCTGCATCAGATACACTTGACCCTCCGGGTGGCGGCGCCATCAGAGGATGAGCTCAAGCGACGGTGCGGTGAGGTCATCGACGAATACGAACGGCGGTTTAAGATGAAACTGATCCGGCCCTATGGGGACATGATGGGGTTGCACGGTGAATTTATCCCCGGCAGTCGTGGGCATGTCAAAGACTACATGCAGTACGTCAAGAGCGACTTTCTGGCATCCCTGGGGTTCGGAGCAACGCAAGAACTGGGCGACAACAGCGGGTTCTACATCGGGTACTGCCTGGAGACGAAAAAGCACGTCTACATCGACCCGCCCCTCCCGGCCCAGGGGGTGGACGGCTCTACTACCAATGCGCTGGCAATGGCGATTCTCGGTGCGCTGGGCTGGGGTAAGTCCCTGTTTAATAACCTTCTGATCTACTACTCTATCCTCCGGGGCGGCAAGGCTATCATCCTTGATCCAAAATCCGAGCGGGGCCACTGGCCGGACTATCTGCCGGAGATCGCCCATGAGACCAATGTGGTGCATATCTCCAACACGGCGGAGAATCGGGGCCTGCTTGATCCCTACGTCATCATGGCGAACCGGGCGGATTCCGAGGCCCTGGCGGTGGATGTGCTGACCTATCTCACGGGGATCACCGCACGGGACGGGGACAAGTTTCCCGTCCTGATGGACGCCATTGAGCGGGTGACACAGAGGGAAGTCCGGGGCCTCTTGTGCGTGGTGGATGAACTGCGGCAAACGGATACGGCGGTGAGCCGCTCTATCGCCAGCCACATTGAGAGCATCGCCCGTGCCGGGATCGCACATCTGCTCTTTAGCCGGGGCCAAGTACAGCGGACGATCCAGTTAGACAGTAAGCTCAATATTTTACAGGTGGCGGGGCTCGCCATGCCGGATGCCCAGGTAGACCCGGTTGACTACACCATTGTGAACCAGTTGAGCATTGCGATCTTGCTGGTGATCTCCACCTTTAGTCTGGACTTTATCCACTCGGACACGGCCACATACAAGATCGTGGACTTGGAGGAGGCGTGGTCGTTCCTACAAGTGGCACAGGGCAAGGCCCTGTCCATGCGATTGGTGCGGGCCGGGCGGTCTATGAACGCCAGCGCCATTTTTGTGACCCAGAACGCAGGGGATTTGCTGGATGAGAAGATGAAAAACAACATCGGTCTACGCTTTGCGTTCCATTCCAGTGATCTGAACGAGGTGCGCAATGTGCTCAAATTTATGGGCGTAGACCCGGAGGACGAGGGCAATCAAAAGGCGGTTATGGGGTTGGGGAAAGGCCAGTGCCTCATGCGTGATCTCTATGGCCGGGTGGGAGTGGTACAGATTCACCCCGTGTTCCAGCACCTTTTGACTGCATTTGACACCCGGCCTAACGGGAGGGCTGGTGACAATGGCGAGGCATAGAAAATGTCTGCTGGCTGCTGTGTTTCTGATTACAGCGGTCTTTTTTCTGCCCAGTCATGCACTGGCAAGCGGCCTGGTGGACGATACGGTCAACGATGCCCACGGGTTCTCCCGCTATCCCATTGGCCACTATGCCTTGGATTTATACATTGACCCCAACGCCGGGAGCGGTTGGTTTGGGATACAGATGCCGGACGTGTCTCGGATTCTGTTTTCTATCACCAATGCCATCTGGGAGCTCTGCGTGTTCCTGGCCTCTGTTGTCGGGAGCGTGGTGCAGGAGGCGTTCCGGCTGGATTTCTTATCCCAGGCCACAGATGAGATCGGGCGTAATATCCAGCAGATCGCCGGGGTGTCGGAGCGTGGATTCTCGTCCACGGGGTTCTTGCCCATGCTCTTGCCATTGGCGGTACTGGCGCTGGGGGCCTACGTCCTCTACGTGGGGCTATTCAAGCGGGAGACGTCCAAAGCCCTGGGCGCTGTGGTGAACTTCCTTGTGATCTTCGTGCTCATCATCGGATTCATCGCCTTTGCGCCCACGTATATCTCGGCCATCAATGCGTTTTCCGTCGAACTGGCGGATGGTGCTCTGCGGGTTGCCAATGCAATCTTAAATCCGGGGGCCGGTGATGCGGATATGGCGGTAGCGGGGATTCGGGAGGCATTGCATCAAGTACAAGTACATGGGCCGTGGCAATTGCTGCAATTCGGCTCATTAGATGTTGACCCCGCCCGTGTACAGGCGCTGCTGGCCCATGGGCCACATTCGGATGCACGGCTTGACGCAGTGATCCGTGAGGTGGAGGTCTATGGAAATCCGCAGTTGAGCGGCGAGGTGGATCGGTTTGGGACGGTCTTGATCCTCTTTTTTATCAGCCTGGGCATCTCTATGTTCGTGCTCTCCCTGACCGGGTTGATGATCTTCTCCCAACTGCTCCTCATTTTCCATCTGACCCTGCTGCCTATTGCGCTGGTGTTGTCCCTGTTCCCCACGTTCAGCGGGATCGCCAAACGGAGCATTGGGCGGGTGTTCAATACGCTCTTGCTCCGGGTGGGATATACGCTCATCATCACCATTGCGTTTAGTTTGGCGCTGTTGGTCTACCGGGTGTCCAGCGACTTATCCATGCCGTTCTTGCTGGTGGGCTTTTTGCAGATTCTGGTCTTCTGGGGCGTACACAAGAAGCAGGATGAACTGCTGGGGATGCTCTCCTTGCAGAGTGGCGAGAACCACCGGGCGGAGCGCTCGGTATTGCAGACGGGGCGCAACTTGGGCCGCAGGGCGCTGGCGTTCGGCAAGGGCATCGTTGCCGGGAAGATCATCAGCGGACGCCGGTCACAGCAGGGGAATAATGTGGCGCACTCTCGTAATAGCGGCGGCACAGAACAGGCCGCAGAGACACAACCGAACCGTGCGGAGGCACCACCGCCCATAGAGAATCGGGGCGGAAATTCTAGTGTGCCGCAGAATGTGCCGGGTACGCCGATTAGGACGGATAAGCCGGGCAAACCCGATCAGCCGGATAGACCTGTGCCGATACCTCCGGCCCCGGTAGGGCCTACGACTTTGGGCGGACAGATCGGCCACTCCATCGGCAAGTTGGTGGATGCGCCTGCCAAGTGGCGAGATCGGGCGGCGCTGGCGAAAGAGAAAGTGCGGGATATCCCTGTCCATACACGGCATACCGTGGCGCAAAATATCCAGGAGTTCCGGGCCAACCTATCCGATGCGCCGGAAAAAGGCCGTGATCTCCGTGCGGATCAGCGGACGCAGTATAGGAATCGTGTGGAAGTGAAACGAAAAAAGCTGCATGAGGGCAAAGCGCAGAAACTGTCAGTCCGGCAACCAGTCCCACAGCGGGAGACGCCCAGAGCGAGTACAGCGCCGAGACCACAGCATGTCCCGGCGAAGAGCACTGCAACGTACAAACTTAACGGCGTGCCTGTGACCAAAGAGCAGTTTGGCAGGATGGGCGAACCGCCTCAAAAACGCAGGGACAAGCAAAGTAGGCGGGATAAGGAGTGGCGGCCATGATGCGGGTTATGGTGTTTGCCGCTGTATTCCTGTTCGCCCTGCTCATTATTATATCCGCCGTTGCAATGGCGTTTGTGACGGGTCAGCCGGAACCGGAGCAAGGGCCGGAGCTCGGATCATCCGGGTTCCTCTGGCCCACACCGGGCAGCGATCTTGTGACCTCACCATTCGGCCCCAGACGCTCCCCCGGCGGGATTGGTTCAACCAACCATCAGGGGATCGACATAGGGGTCGTTTGGGGGTCGCCAATCTTGGCGTCTGCCGGGGGTGTTGTGGAGCTCTCCGGCTGGAATGGCGGGTTCGGCAACTATATCCGCATCTATCATGGCAACGGGCATCACACGGTATATGCCCACAACAGTCGGAACCATGTGCGGAATGGGGATCGGGTATCACAGGGTCAACACATAGCGGACATTGGGAGTACGGGAAATAGTACCGGCCCTCATCTTCACTTTGAGATTTGGGTCAACGGTTCGCCTGTTGATCCGCTGCCATTTTTCCCGCAGGGGACATTTAGAATACGATAATTTGACATAGGGGGTACAGAGATTGAACAGAGAAAAACGGCCAAAGGTCAAGCGGATCGGCACAAGAAAGGCGTCGGTTGCGATTATGTGGGCTTTGCTCCTGACGAGCCTCGCCTTTGCGGTGTATATGCACTTCACCGCTGTTGACACCCATACCGTCATTGAGCGGGAGATCGTGGAGGTGCAGATCATGGACACCAATCGGATTGAGAGTTTCGTGACAGAGTTCGCCCGGATATATTACGCTTGGCCCGTGGGGACGGAGCAGAACACAGAACGGAACGAGGCCCTGCGGGACTTCCTCACAGACGATCTGCATATGCTCAACGCCACACTTGCCAGAGACCCGGATTCCAGTTCGTCCATCCGGGCCGTGCGGATTTGGCGGGTGGAGCCCTTGGATGACCACAATTTCCGGGTACTGTTTTCGGCGGAGCGGCTACTCCGGGTGACTACGGTAGAGTACGTGGATGAAGTCATACAGGAGCGTATTTACGATGAGTACGGGTACCCGGCGTTCATAGATCAAGTTATACAACATGAAGTGACCACATCGACGGAGGATGTGGTCTTGTCTTATTACACGGTTATTGTCCATGTAGATGCCGGGGGCAATGCGGTGATTACCCACAACCCCACCATCCACGGCGGGTTTGAGCGGTCAGATTTTGCGTTGCCGACGAGAGCGCAGGACACGTCCATTGACGGTGACACCCAGCATGAGATCACGCAGTTTTTGACCGAGTTTTTTACGCTCTATCCCACGGCCAGCGAGAGCATGATCGCCCACTTTGTCCGGGACGATGCGCTGGAGGTCATTGGGGTGGAGTACGAGTTCGTGGAGCTTGTGAATCCCATCTTCCAGCGTCGGGGCGAGCAAGTGGCGGTCTATGTGGCCGTGCGGTACTACGATCCACGCACCAGGGCGCAGCAGTTGTCGCAGTTTGAGTTGGTGGTACAGGTGTTTGATGGGAGTTGGATGATTGTGGAATCTATGGTTTAGGAGGGGGCGGGATATATATGAATTTTGCATACAATCTAAAAATGATTATGGAGGAGCAAAACCTTAGTCAGACAGATTTATCTAACCTAACAGGTATTGGCAAGCCGTCCTTTAGTCAATATCTATCGGGCAGGCACCTGCCACACAAAAAACGAATTGCCGAGATTGCGAACGCTCTCGGCGTTTCCATAGGGCGCTTGACCGCTCGAAAACCGGACATGGAGCCAGAACCACCACCGCCGCTATCCCATCAGAAAGTAACCATTGAGGAGGCGGCAAGGCGGTTGGGTAAGTCACAGCAATTTGTCCGGGTCGCTCTGCAAAATGGTGCGGCACCTTTTGGCTTTGCTACAAAGGGATCGGGCAATGCCTATGACTATCATATAAGCCCCAAATTATTGGACGATTATTTAGGCGGAATAAGTTGACTTTTCCTTTGCGAACGCCCCGTGTATGCCTTGTAATACACGGGGATTTTTGCTATAATTAAGTCAGCTTTTGAAACTGACAATCTCACAAATTGGAGGTAACAGAAGTTGAGAAATCCGAACGGATACGGAAGTGTCGTAAAATTATCCGGCAACCGCCGGAGACCCTTTCATGTACGAAAAACCATCGGTTGGAATGAGAAAGGGCATCCAATCTATCAGACTGTAGACTATACTAAAACCAGAGAGGAGGGCATGATCTTACTTGCCGCCTACAACAAAGACCCGTGGGACGTGGACAAAACAAATTTGACGCTAGACAAATTGTTTACACTGTGGGACGAGAGAAAAGCTCCAAAGCTGGGTACTTCTAATCGGCAAGTTTTGAAAGCTGCATACCGCCACTGTAAAGCGCTTGCTCCGCTCAAATACACCAGTATTAAAGCGTACCACATGCAAGAGACCATTGATAACTGCGGACGCAGCTATGCCACACAAGGTGCAATCAAGGCGCTATGGGGGCATTTAGACAAATTTGCATTGGAGCTAGACATCTCTATGCGAAACCATTCTAGTCTCCTGCAATCTGCCGCCATTCCTGAAACAACGAAAAAACCGTTTTCACAAGATGAGATCAAACTCATCTGGCAGATGAAAGATGTGCCGTGGGTGGATTCGATCCTGTTTCTATTGTACTCCGGGTTTCGCATTTCGGAGATGTTGGATTTGCGGAAAGAGTCAATTGACCTCGACGCTGGCACCATCACAGGCGGGGGAAAGACAAAATCGGGGAAGGATCGCATTGTGCCGATCCACTCAAAGATATATGGAATCGTGGCCGCACGACTAGCGGATACTGGGGACTATTTATTTTCACACGGCGGAAGAAAATGCAGTGCGACAGCGTATCGCTCATTTTGGAGCGGCATTATGCAAAAAGCAGCCATACAGCATACGCCGCATGACTGCCGTCACACTTTCCGCTCACGGCTTGATTCCGCAGGTGCA
>Ga0123355_10001234_pt1 | contig 35680 bp, 20 predicted proteins | sample TergutEmb28metaG_3_FD_89872 | JGI IMG/M metagenome (GOLD analysis project Ga0123355, IMG submission 89872) | Embiratermes neotenicus P1 segment gut microbial communities from Petit-Saut dam, French Guiana - Emb289 P1 | ecosystem: Host-associated > Arthropoda: Insects > Digestive system > Gut ...
GTAACAGTCCGCGTAGAGTACCCGTCAGGAACGCTATTACCAACAGCTAACTTGTCAGGTGTTGCAGGGCTCACAAGCAACAACGACGGTAGCTTTACGGTAGCGCTAGACGGTAGAGATATCGGCTCAACACTTACGGCGTCAGCCGCTGGATTCACAAACGTAACGCATACGATTACAGCGCAAGACCTGGATAATGGCACAATTACCATCGTCATGGGTGGCACAAACGGCTACGAAAGCGAGACCGTAACAGTACGTGTAGAGTATCCAGCAGGAACACTCCTGCCAACAGCATCGCTATCGGGTGTTGCAGGAATTACAAGTAACAATGATGGTAGTTTTACGGTAGCACTAGACGGTAGAGATATCGGCTCAACACTTACGGCGTCAGCCGCTGGATTTGCTAATGTAACGCATACGACTACAGCGCAGGATTTGGATAATGGCACAATTACCATCGTCATGGGTGGCACAAACGGTTACGAAAGCGAGACCGTAACAGTCCGCGTAGAGTACCCGTCAGGAACGCTATTACCAACAGCGAACTTGTCAGGTGCTGCAGGGATCACAAGCAACAACGACGGCAGCTTTACGGTAGCGCTAGACGGCAGAGATATTGGCTCAACACTTACAGCGTCAGCCGCAGGTTTCACGAACGTAACGCATACGATTACAGCGCAAGACCTGGATAATGGCACAATTACCATAGTAATGGGCGGCACAAACGGCTACGAAAACGAGACCGTAACAGTCCGCGTAGAGTACCCGTCAGGAACGCTATTACCAACAGCATCGCTATCGGGTGTTGCAGGAATAACCAGCAACAATGATGGCAGCTTTACGGTAGTACTAGACGGTAGAGATATTGGCTCAACACTTACAGCGTCAGCCGCTGGATTTGCTAACGTAACGCATACGATTACTGCGCAAGACCTGGATAATGGAACAATTACCATCGTCATGGGCGGTACAAACGGCTACGAAAACGTAACGTTTACAGTCCGTGTATCTGACAGGGCAACGCCAGAAACACCACTTCTAGCGTCAAGTTTAACGCATAGCGGCGGCGTGACAGTAAGCGGTTCAGACGGCAGCTTTACCATCACTTTGACAGGTCAGCATATCGGTACAGGGCTAAGCGCATCAGCACTTGGTTTCGTAACAGAAACGCATGAAATAACCGCACAAGACTTAGCAGATCCGAATCTAGTGATACTTTTAGACGCTGGAGAGGGAGTCGCAGTAAGAGTTGATATAGTTGACAGCAACGCGACTCCGATTCCGACCGCAAGGCTAACTCGCGAAGGCGTGACAGTAACTCCCGCGGTGGGCTATTCACGGACGTTCCAGCTTACAAGTGGGTCAGTAGGTCAAGTGCTGGAGGCGTCTGCGCCTGGTTTTGCTAATGTTACGCATCCTATTACTGCAGCGGATATCGAGGCAGGTGTGATTACAATCGTGCTTGGCAGCGATACGAATGAGTATGAAGATGTAAATGTAACAGTAAATGTAGTTCACCTATTAAACAACGTACTAACACCACTACCAACAGCAACGATTACCTTTGACGGAACAATATCGTCTGTGGGCAGCACATTTATCTTAAGTTTAAACGGTTCGCATAATGGGCAGATGATAAGCGCATCCGCACCAGGATTTGTGACGAACACTCATACAATAACATTTGCAGACTTAGCTGCTGCAAATCCAACAATCACTATAGTCCTTGGTGCGCTTGATAGAGAGCCGCAAGGTGCTGGATTTGAAGATGTTGATGTAATTGTTCAAGTGGAAAATTACAATATACCAGGTGTAGCACTTTCATCATCTAACCTAACAGCAAACTTGACACCAAATGCAACACAAACTGGAGACTCTGGAGAGTGGATGCTAAGGATAAGTGGGGCGCATATCGGGCAGAGCTTGAGTGCAAGTGCGTTAGGATTCAACTCAGATACCCACCAAATAACAGCACAAGATCTAGCCAGCGGCGTAATAACAGTAAGACTTGATTATGGCGAGGCACTTTTAATAAATGTGTATGTTGTTGATGAAAATGGCGTAAGAGTTGGCGGGGCAAGCGTAGTTCATGAAGATCCTGCTGTTACGATATCAAATATTTCAGGTGTTGGCGCATTCCAATTTAGCGCAACAGTTGCGCTTATTGGTAGTAACTTGAGTGTGAGTGCGCCGTATTTTGAAGGTGTGACAAGAGAGATGACCTCAGCCGATTTGGAATTGGGGTCTATCACAATTACGCTAACAAGGATACCGATGCAAGTAGTACAAATACGTGTATATCACGAATCAACAGGTGTAAACCGTACACTGCTTCCAGCCGCGAGGGTATCAGGTATACCAGCGGCACGTTTAACAAACCGTGGTAACGGAACATTTACAGCAAACTTTATTGATAGTGATATAGGGCAAGTCTTGACAGTAGACGCGCCAGGTTTTACTTTTGTAAATCATACAATTACAGCACAAGATATAGAAGCAGGAGTAATTATAATTGTGCTTGGTTCAGGGTCTGGCGATGATAATGATAATGATAACGATAGATACAGAGATGAGGTTATCAGAGTAACAATAGTAAACTCGGCAGGAAATAGGCTTCAGGGCGCAAGACTTGAAGGTGTCCTCAGGATTGTTGTAAACAATGACGGGACATTCACAGTGACAGCGGATGGAAGCGATATCGGCAGAGTTTTGACTGCATCTGCGCCTCATTTTATCAGCAACACACACACCATCATGGCGTTTGACTTGCGAGATAGAGAAATTACAATCATTCTATCCGCAGAGGAGAGTAGATCTGGAGGCAGACCAGACTCTGGCGGTTGGGTAAGTATTAGACCGCCAAACGAGGCAGCCAACAGACAAGAAGAGCAAGACACAGGATATGAGCAAAGGCACCTTAGATCAGGTGTGCATGAAAGATTTATCTACGGTTATCCTGATAGAACGGTGAGAGCGGATGCTGCTATCACAAGAGGGGAAGCTGCGGCGATACTCTTTAGAGTAAGTACTGTAGCTGACAGATTTGACCCTGTGCCGCTTGCATTTAACGATGTAGGACATGACAGTTGGTATTCGCAGGCTATAAATTATCTTGCGCATGTTGGTATCTTATTGGGCTATCCTGATGGAAGCTTTAGAGCTGACGATGCAATAAGCCGCGCAGAGTTTACTGCGCTAATAACAAGATTTAGCGGAGCGACTTCAAATACTTCGGCTAATTTTGTAGATGTAGATAATGCTCATTGGGCAACGCCTTATATTAACGCGGCGGCGAGAAATGGATGGGTGTTCGGGCATATGGATGCTACCTTCCGCCCACAAAGGGCTATTACAAGAGCTGAGGCAGTGGTTATCATGAACCGTATCCTTGAAAGAGATGCAAACCCACACACTATCCGCGATAACTTAGGCACAAATACTGTCTTTAGTGACATCGCATCAGGACACTGGGCATTCTATGACATTATAGAAGCATCTATAACGCATAGTTATCTAATAAATCAAAATGGCGCAGAGGAATGGACAAATGTTTACTTGCAGGTGCCGTTAGCGCAGTAGAGTAGGCAAGTAAAGAGCAAGCCTGCCCATCGCATTATATGCCGATGGGCAGCTTACACTTGACAACGGTGCATAACCAGCTTTCGTTAGATTTATGTATAAGCTTATCGAAAGTTATGCACCGTTGTCTTTAAACATTGAAGAAGGAGGCTGTCTATAGTTGTGAAATTTAAAGGAACACATTTTAACCGAATACTGAGCTTTGTATTAGCGATATCTATTATTGTTTCGGGTTTGCCTATGCAGTTAAACGCTGAAATGACGAACACGCACAATCAGGCATATGAAGCACAGCAAGATGACGACTACGAGTATACGACACTCATTGGCGAAGCTGACAGCGAAGCAGATAGCGAGGAAGACAGCGAATACGAAACAGATGACGAAAAAGATGGAGAAGTCGGAGAAGCCGGAGAAAAAGAGCCAGATGATGAAGACTATTACAGCGAAGAAGATGACAATAACGTCAATGACAATGACGTCAATGACAATATATACTCGCTAGTCATAGAAGGTATCGTAACCAGTACGCAAGAAGATAATCCGCCCCTCATGGGAGTTAATATAGAGTTTCAAAACGGCACAAAAAACTTGTCCACAGAGACAAATATAGATGGTTTTTATGAGATAGTCATCTCAAACGAAGAGACTTTTGGAGAGTTGGATGTGTCTGATTTATTCTCAGATGCGGTGCTAAACGCTTCTCTTTATGGGTATATGGATGATAGCATTGATATAGAGGATTTTATCCAAGATATTAAGGATAGTACGCTAAATATTAATTTTCGCCTCACACCCATGGGGATATCTGAAGGTATGGCGCGAGTAGAAGGTATAGTAACTTTGGATGATGCGGCGGTTCTTGGCGCGCGAGTTTACTTCAACGTAGCGAAAGAGGTAAATTTAAACTCAGAAGATGAAAATAGTGAGTACACAAATGAGAACGAATACACTGATGAAGGAATCGCAATCTTTGAACAAGGTTTTGACCATTACGATGAGACACAGAGTGACGAAATACACAACAATGAAGATATAGACCATGATGCAAACGATGAAAAAAGCACTTTTATAGCGACAACAGATGAGAATGGAAAGTTTAGCATTTTACTTCCAGCAACTGATGAGACTCACTACAGCGTGCTCGCTGCATACGAGCCTAGGTTCGGAGAAGAAGGGCAAACAGAATCACTTGCGCTTAGCTTTGGAGAAGGCACTTCAATACTTTCGAGTTCTAGATTCGAGCATATGACAGTATCACCACGCGCTATAAGTGAACCAGTTGAATTAGTGTTAAGTGAAGGCGATAATATTAAGATTGATTTTGAACTTGAATTTATTGGAATTAGAGCTTTGCAAACTATTGAAATATCTACAGCGCAAGAGCTTACATCTTTTCTAATGAACACACTCGGAGGCACAAATACAGAAGAGTTTGTTTTAATGAACGACATCGAAATGGGCGGGCAAGGCACATTTCAGGGTCGAGGATTTGTAAGTGATATACCTTTTATGGGAATTTTCAGAGGAAGTGACGAATTCATCACAAGAGAAGGAAGAAATCCTGAAATAAGAGGTCTGAGCTTAATTCCAAGACAGCCAAGTGAAGCAGTAGATGTATTGGGTCGAAATGATGTAGGTTTTATACGAGCACTTGGACACGGTGCGCTTATTGAAAACATTACATTCGCAGGAAGTGTTTATAACGAAGGTGCTATTGCCGATTGGAACACGACGATAGGTAATATAGGTTTTATAGCTGGGCGTATTGTGCAAAACGCAACTGTTACAATAAACAATGTAGCAGTACACGGAGCAAATGCAGATGCAAATGCGACAATGACATTTGCAGGAGGAGCGCGAGAAACTAATAATAAAAGAGTTGGAGGGTTCGTAGGTTTTGTAGATAGCAATGCAACACTTAACCTAGACTCGGCAGATGTAAGGCTGCAAGTCGATCTCAATACTACAGGAACACCAGGGAGTACTGCAAATAGAAATGTTCGCTACACTGGAGGATTTATAGGTGCGACTGCGGGGAATGTAAATATTACAGGAGCTGATAATACAGCTCACCTCGTTACGAGTATAGGTACAGCTGGTGGCTCAAGAGCATTTTTATATGCAGGAGCAGCTATAGGGCGAATTACAACCCCGCCAGCAATAGCTCGCACAACGATAGAAAATCTTACAGTAACAGGGACTATCATAGCGACTACAACGGGTGGCATAGTTGGCGCAAATACTTCAAATGCCGCGAACAGTCTTATTATAGACAACTCAACATCGAATATTACGAGCAGCACATTAGCCAATATTGCGGGAGGTTTTGTCGGTAATGTGGCGTCTGCTACAATCACTGATAGTATAAACAACTCTGTAATCAATATTGGCGTAGGAACAGCAGGCGGCTTTGTTGGGCAAGGGACATCTGCGGGGATAAACAGTATTACCCTGCGTGATGTTACAAACAACGCTAATATCACAGCAAATACGGCTGCGGGAGGCCTAGTAGGCGCAGGGCAAGCGATTACAATAGAGAGAGCACAAAACCACGCAACCATAGCAGGGACGAGTCATCGTGGCGGTCTGATTGGTATATCCAGAGCGACTGTTTTAATTACAGATGTTGAGAATAGAGGAGCAACCAGCCTAGGTAATGATGGAGCACCAAGCATAGGAACGGGTGGAATTATCGGAAATATACAGAGCGGTAGCGCAACACTTACTCGCGCCTATAATTACGCTAACCTTACAGTTCGTGCAGGTCGTTTAGGCGGCTTAATAGGAAGAACACAAGGCTCAGGAAGCGTTAATATCTCCCATAGTGAGAATCGCGGGGCGATAAGAGCATATCACACAAATACAAGTACACTAGCTGCTGGCAGAACGTCACGCCGTAACCATGTAGCTTCAGCGGGCGGATTTGTAGGATATATTGATGGCACGCTAAATGTTGCAGACAGTGAAAACCACGGCGATGTATTTGTAAATGGTACAGGTGGAGCTGGTGGTATTGTTGGATTAACACCAACCAGGAGCGGCTCTACAACAAACCTAACTCGTGTAAGTAACCACGCAAGTATAAGCGGTAGGGATTCCAGAGACAGAGACATCGGCGGACTTATCGGACGCTCTCGTAACCCTGTCACAATAATTGATAGTGTAAACTACGGCAATATTAGCCTTGAAGCATTGGTAGGCAACGGACTCACTAATAACAATAACCACCTTGGTGGATTTATAGGTCTAGCTAGCAATAGGATTACTATTACGAACGGTGAAAACCGTGGTCATATAAGCACTTCTGGTTCAAGTGCTGCAGCTGACAGTGGGCGACTACGTTTAGGTGGATTCGTAGGTCAAACCATGCACCAAACAACGATTACAAATGCTGTCAATCACGCTAATGTATTTAACAGCGCAAGCACCGCAACAAATGCTCACCACTATACACACGGTGGAATAGTTGGGCGTATTCAGTGGGCTGGTAGAGCGGCAGATCGTCATTTTAGAATCACGGATACTATTAACTACGGTAACATCGGCTTTAATACAGCAGGTGCAGCTGCAATGGCTGGCGGGGCTGGTGGTATGATTGGTAATGCAACCCACAGAGCAGGTGTAAGAACCTTCCAAATCACAAACGTGCAAAACATGGGAGCTGTAAGAGCGAGAACTACTGCAGGTGGTATTATTGGCTACGGTAACGCGCTCAACATGACAATAAACCGCGCAATAAACCGCGGAGAGGTGTCGCACCAGCTAATCGAAGGTACAGCGGGCGGTATAGCAGGACGTACAGCACGTAACAATCTTACTATACAGTTTGCCGGTAATGAAGGTGCTGTTTTCTCAGTTGGTACAGCGACCATCACTGACACTACGGCTCGTGGCGTAGGCGGTATTATAGGGCTTATTAACAGAGGCACACGTATTCGTATTATGAACAGCTATAATGCGGGAAGTGTTGAAGGCGGCGCACGAGGAACGGGTGGAATCATCGGCGGTATCCGCAGACGTGGTACTACACTTATTCAAGACGTATATAATGTCGGAGCGGTACACGGCAGACTGCATACCACAAGCGGAACTAACACCACAAATACTCAAGGGCCAACAGGTCACGGCATACTCGGTTTTAGACGTAACATTGTAGGAACAGTTACTATGGAGCGTGTGTTTAACTCAGGCAATGTTTCGGGTGACCCTATATTTAGGGGAACACAAGGGGCATCAGGACCGAACAATTTAGTTGCTCAAGCGAGACGAAGGATGGTTTATCGTAACGTGTTCTACGATATTTCTACTCATACAGGAGCGCCTATGGCAAATGCACAAGGTGTACCCAACAGAGTTATTCCCGGTATTCAAGGCGTACCGACATCGACTTTAACATCAGGCGGCTTGTCCGCATTTAATACCAATCAGTGGAGAATACATGGCTGGATAGAAAATATAGAAAACGAAGTTGAGACATGGGAGAGTTATCCTTTCCTTGCATGGCAGATTAATAATGCCGAGAGAGAAGAGGATTTCTTCACACGTATTGAGCCAGGAGCCGATTACGAAATAGGTGCTGCAACTAGCAGAACAGTAGATTTTATTGGCATACGCGATTGGAGTGGGGATGACGGCTCATCCACAAGGTCGTTCATACCATATAGTCCAAGGGCATCAAATCAAGCGCCCATAAGACAACATCAACTGCGTAGTCCAGGCGACCATTTAGGTATCAATGTGACTAATATTAACAGTGTTCATACAGAGACCGCTCCAGGCAGAATGTCTGTAGGTCTAATAAGTCCGCGAGGAGTAGTAGGTTTTAGTGGCAATGAATTGTTTGAGCCTATTGCACTTATGGGCGTGGATGAGGTGAGTGGTAACTTAGTATCGTGGTCACGTATTTATATGAATGGGGCTTTCCAAGACTCTATAATCGCGGGTATATTACAGCTTGACTATGTGGAAGAGGGTCAAGTGGCAAGGATAACAGGTCTTGGTTATGAGGACACTTATTATACACTTACCGAGGAACATGTTGAGGCATGGCAAGAGGCAGTTGCAAATGAGCGCCGCTTTGTGATTCGTGTACCTATGAGAAGAGCGCCTATAGATAATCTGCGAGTAGAGGTGCGTAATGCAACACCTGATGCGGATGTGCCGCCTCTGATAGTTGCAGCGAGAAATCCGAATGCGACTCGCACACCATGGCAATCGGGCGAGACAATGCCACTTGCAGCAGCAGGAAATGCGGCTATATTCGATGCGAGCGGCTCATACTGGGGAGATATTTTATCAGGCATGGCGGACGGATTTTATCCATTCCCAGGCTCACTTGAACTAGAGCACAGCATGATAGAAGACCCAACGGCGAGCCCACTCGTTGTACGGATTATTTTGGACGATATTCGTATAAACGAACTGGATGTATATATCGCACGCATGATACCTGATGAGGACCATGAAGATGGTTTTATAGAATCGCGTATGCCTCACGGCGGACGCGGTACAGCAGAAACAGGAGGTGGGACAGATTTCAGGAATCCATTTATGAGTCCGCACTTCGAAGTAGAGATTCGCAATCCTTATGTACCAGCAAATTCTGATATACGATCACTCGCAGGAACTGGAAACGGAACTGGTGGTGCGACAGCTGTTAGAGATGCAACCAGATGGGAAGCGAGAACCTTAACAGAACTTAGTGAAATAAGAGTCGTTCCTAGAGATGGACTACCTATTCCAGGAACGGGGGGCAACTGGACGTTTAGACCGAGTGCTTGGATACCGATTGATGAGATTACTTCATGGTCGGACGAAGATGGAGCAGTTGAAACACGCGAACACGCTACAGTGCATCTAATGAACGAGCATCATATCAGAGTAGACGTAGTTGAGTCTATCAATGTTATTGAGGGTCAAGACCATAGGCATATTATACACATTCCAAATTCTCAGCTGCACTTGGAGGCAGATATGGGTCTTGATGAGCCTCTAGATGGCGTTGTGGGTGGAGTCACTTGGAGAAATGGCTGGAGATTAATTGAAGGCACGAATGGTGTGTTTAATCCTGTTATAATCCTTGACGGTGAAATGCTTGAAGGCAGCGCTCCTGGATTTATCACCGGATTTGAAGAGGCATCTGTGCCTGAAGAAGATGAAGACCAAGGGACTGTGTATATAGAGCTTGAGAGACTGCCGAGCGGACGCTTATACGGCTTTACACTTAACGCATCAATGATTATAAATCCTGAGAACTTAGCAGTTGTAGGAGGCGCAGATGTTACAATACTTGACAGCAGAGGCAACATTGCTAATTCCAGACCTATTATAAGTGACGCCAATGGATTCTTCTATTACGAAGGCTTATCTGCAGGGACTTACACAGTACTTGCGACACATCCGCAATTCGCTGGAAATGTATCAGTACCGAACCCTGTAGTAATTAGCGAAAATATAGACGGAACAGTTGAAAATGCAAGGGTCAATATATTCCTTGATCACGACGAAGAATCAGGATTTATGCTATTTGTAAACGTAGTGGATATTAATAGCAACAATATAAGCGAAAAAGCAAAGGCGACGCTTACCTACGATGCAGATACTAGTCCGCGTGTATCAGTGTATACGTCTCCGTTTTTGATAAGGCACTTAAACACGAATCTTAATTGGATAAATGGTGTGATGTTGCTAGAAGTAGAGGGTTTCGCACCGAAAGAAGTTAATATAGCTGCGGCTCTAGAGGGGCAAGACCTCGTGGAGCAAAGATTCGCTGTCATTACAGTAGTAATGGTGCAAATGATTGAAGACTTAGAGGTATGGGTGGTACTTGGCGATAATGTTCCGAGGACACCACTGCTTATAACAACATCTTCGATAGTCTATAGCGGCACAGCTAATGTCACGGGAGCACCGAACGGATCTGGTATGTTTAATATCGACCTTGCCTCGGTAGGTAATGCCATAACTGCATCGGCTCCAGGTTTTAATAGTGCTACGCACACAATAACTCCAGAAGATGCAGCTTTAGGTTTAATCGTGATTCCTCTTACAGAACCTATAAATGTGAATAACTTTACTGTCCGCGTTGTGGACGAGAGAGGTATTGCTATCACCACAGCAAGACTTACACAGCCATACACAGCAGCTAGTGGCACAGGAATATTTACACTAGCGGCACAAGTAGGACAAACGATTGGCGCAATCGCGCCAGGCTTTAGCGAGGTAACTAGGATTATATCTTATGCGGATGCGGCGGCGGGAGAGTTGACGATTACGCTCATGGATTCAAACAGAATACCGATTCATCCATTTAGAGTATATGTAAGAAACAGTAACGGAGATAATATAGAGACGGCAAGTCTGTTGCGGGGGACAGAGACTTTTTCAAGTACAACTGGCGCATTCGAAATCCCAGCACCTGGTGTAACTATCGGCGATACCTTTAGTGCAGAAGCTCCAGGATTCGTCTCTGGTGACCACACAATAACGTATTTGAATGCAGCAAATAACGAGGCTATTATTACGCTTAGTGCTGCGCCTATAGACATTACAGTAAGAGTAGTCGATGCAAATGATAGCCCAATTCCAACAGCAACATTGACACATCCAAGCTTGGTACCAACAGGGGCTGGCGGAGTGTTTACGCTTTCAGGAGTTTTGGGCGATGTGCATATCGGCAGCGTTTTAACAGCTTCTGCACCTGGATTTTCTACTAACAATAGTAGACAGATTGGCTTTGCCGATTTAGATTCGCCTCGAATTATTACAATTCAGCTGAGCGGTTCAAACGAAAATGACGCTGTATCAGTGACAGTAAATGTAGTAAACAGCGCAGGAGCGAATATAACAACAGCGAGCTTGACTAAACAAGACGCAAACGTAGTTGGAACAAATGGCACATTTACCATCTCTGTAATGGGCGATGAGATTGGTCAAACGCTTGTTGCAAGTGCGGCAGGCTTTGAAAGTGTCTCACGAGATATAGTAGCTATAGATTTAGCGGGAGATAGAGTGATTACGATTACTTTGGATGAGTATGTTGATGTTGAACTCACTGTAAGCGTGCTAGACACGAACAATGACTTACTTGAATCAGCAAGTCTCGTCGGAGTATCACGAATTACGCCACTTGAAGATGGTAGATTTACAGTAATAGTATCGGGACAAGATGTAGGCACTAGCTTAGCAGCCTCCGCGCTAGGGCTTAACACTGCGACACGGATGATAACATTTGAAGACTTATTGGAGGAAAATAGGCATAATATTGAGATAATTCTAGGACTTACTACTTTTTACCTCAATGTAAACAACGTGCCTGAAGGACTAACTCACGAAGGGCAAAGCGCTATAGCGAACGATGTGATGTTAGAAATAGACACAGAAGCAAATCCTGTATCATTTGGCAGACAAATAACACTAACAGCAGGAGAAGTTGAAGAAAACCATGAATTCCTAGGTTGGTACAAAGGTTTGTCAGCACCTGAGATAGGCACTCCTGTTTCAACACTTTCAGAAGTTGTGACAGCTAATATGTATACGTTTTCTATGCCAGCTGAAGATATTCAGTTTTTTGCACTTTGGGGCGGCAACGGGATAGTAGGCGCACCTTCAAATAGAGTAACCTTCCACATTTACGACTCCATGAAAAATATTCCAAATGAAAGCGGAGTAGGCGTACAGCGTGTGCCGAATCGCTTCAATGACAGCGCGGGAGGATATCGCGATTCTATCGTTGTTCCTGTAGTGTTTGGGGAGGCGATGTTTTTGGATGATATCATTACTTGGATGGAAGATGATGAGAGTGGTCATGCGTTCTGGGGTTGGTTTACAGACGCAGAGCTTGATGCTTCAGGGCGTGTGAGAGGAAATGGTCGCAGACCAACACTAGGCACTCAAGGATTTAACCTAAGCACGATATTTACACAAGAATCGTTTGATGAACTTGCGGTAAACGGTAATATTGACCTTTACGCTATTTGGGGCTTATGGGGTGATGTGAATGACGACGACTTGGTCAATATGACAGACGTCAATATGCTACAACAGTACGTGTTTGTATTACCAAATGTGCGTATCAACAGAAATGCCGCTAGAGTTACACGAGGCACTAACCCAACAATGGCAGATGTCAACTTGATACAACAGCATGTATTCTTAATGCCAGGTTCTGAGATTCCACTTCCGCGTATTGTAGCACAGCGAGTTACAAGAAGCAGTCCATTCGCATCCATAGCACAAAGCATGGTGCAGATAGCGGCAGTAGCAAAGTATAAAGATGAGTTTGGAATAGACCCATTGTCAATAGGTGATATAGCAATTTGGGAACTGACTAAAACAGTAGGCGAGAGCAACACATATATGGATGTTCGTATTGAGCTTACCCAAAACACAGCTTTTGGTATGGGCGCAACGGGGTTAATGTTATCATTTAACAATGAGGCGGTTGCCAATCCAAGACTCAGCCCACGCTTGATACGCGCTGACTTGAGTGAGGCGCAGCAACAGTTTTATGACTTTTTGAGAAGCACGGATAGATATACAGATGAACAGCTTGCGGTTTATTTCAGAGACTCACTTGGTTCTAACCACACGGTAAAAGGTATGAGCCTTATACCTCCGAGGGAGCTGGATGGTGACGTTGGATTAGTCAACTTCGGTTGGATGCCGGTCTCATTTGATGGATTCTGGGATACGGGGTTATTTCTAGATATTCGCTTCGATATCTTGGAGGGCGCATCGGCAGAAGATGCGAATATCGTATATCGAGCGCACGACGGGAATGACTTTGGAACTTTTTATAGTATAATGGGCGGTTCGCTGCCTATAGCGCATCCATCAGGGCTTGGTGGCAATCCAGACTTTGTAGTCTTGGGTGGCGCGCAAGTGGATGATGAAGGCTATAGCGATGAATTAGATGAAAACAAAAGCGAATATGAAAACGAAAGCGAAAGAAATAATGCCCAAACAGCAGAAAATGAGCGCAGAACTTTCCAAGAGCTAAACACAAGGCTCATCTACGGCTATCCTAATGGCACAGTCCGCGCTGACGCACAGGTAACAAGAGCCGAGGTCGCAATGATAATCTTTAGAATTCTAAGATTAGATAATAATAACACAGCGTCATCAATATTCAGCGATATAGATGAAAGTAGTTGGTATGCAGACGCTATAAATCGCCTCGCTAATGAAGGCGTGCTTTATGGATATCCTGATAGAACATTTAGGCCAAATGAAACAATCACAAAAGCAGAATTCGCAGCGATAGTAGCGCGATTCTTTGAAGCGAGACTAAGAGGGGTTACACTCACAGACGAAAGTAGCACACATTGGGCATCAGCATATATCGAAGCAGTCATAAACGAAGGATGGTTCACAGACAACCAAGCTATGTCGCATCACGATGAAGCGATAACAAGAGCAGAAGTGATAATAACAATGATAAGGGCAATGGGTCTAACACCTGACGAAGTGGATAGCGAGACAATATTTAGCGATCTAACTCATAATCATCCAGCGTTTGGATATATTGTGAGGGCTTCAAGAGGGTAGGTGGTGTAATGCATGTAAGGGACGCTGACTTCAGCGTCCCTTTGTGCATATTAAGCATTTCCCAGCCTCGCAATATCCTCAGCCAACTCTTCAGCATTCTGGGTTTTAGTAGCCCAAGAAGTACAGAACCTCACCGCCACACGCCCCTCATCAACTCTAGCCCATTCATGAAAAGCATACTTCTTAGCCAAAGTCGCAGCCTGTTCATTAGTCAGTATAGGGAACTGCTGATTAGTTGGCGAGTCATACAAGAACTCAAATCCCGCACTTTCACAAGCTTTCTTGATTATCATAGCGCAGTCAATAGCATTCTTTGCTATCTCCATATATAGTCCATCTTCAAATAAAGTCTCAAACTGTATGCCAAGCAAGCGGCCTTTCGCAAGGAGTGCGCCGCGCTGCTTTATATGGTAGCGGAAGTTTTTCTTATACTTGTCGTTGGTGATAACAAGAGCCTCACCAAAGAGTGCGCCTATCTTAGTACCGCCTATGTAGAAGGCGTCACAGAGAGCGGCGATATCGTGAATCTCCAAATCATTTCCAGGGGCAGCTAGGGCGTAACCTAGCCTTGCGCCGTCCATGAATAGGGGGATGTCGCACTCGCGACAGACTTTGTGTAGTTCTGTGAGTTCTTGTTTTGAATAGATTGTCCCATTTTCAGTTGGATGAGAAATGTACGCCATCCCAGGGAAGACGATATGTTCAGGCTCAGGATTCTCCACATGCTCAAGATACATCGCGCGGACTTGTTCTGCCGTAATTTTTCCGTCAGGAGAGGGGAGTGTTAAGACTTTATGCCCGCATGCCTCTATAGCTCCTGTTTCATGAACATTGATATGACCTGTGTCTGCGGACATTACCCCTTCGTATGGTTTTAGCATTGAGGCAATGACTGTCAGATTTGTTTGTGTGCCGCCTACGAAGAAGTGGACATCGCAGTTATCGCTCTTGCATAGCTTTTTAATATGTTCGGCGGCTTTTTTGCAATATTCGTCTCGGCTGTAGCCAGCGGTTTGTACAAAATTGGTTTCTATCAATCTTTCAAGTATCTGCGGGTGTGCGCCTTCTGCGTAGTCACATTCAAATCTAATCATTAGCGTTGCCTCCTTGTGGGTTGATATAGGATGTATGTTATGTGCTAATACATTTATTGTAAGTCTTTACCAGCAATTACCAAATAACAATAGTAAAATGCCATTGAGGCAGCAATCAGTAGGATTGATAATGCTACCGCTCTGATAGAGAGCCCATACGACATTAAGAAATTAAGTGTGTTCTGGGATGAAAAGTATTCCATCCCTAGACGTGGAAGCATGAGTAGCTCTATCCTCGCTAATATTCTCGATAATATTGGGATTATAATAATTACAAACACGGACGATAAAATGGAGACCGTTTTCAATGAACTTGCTGCATTATCATCCTTAATAACCTTGCAAAACGCTACTGTCAAAACGAGGTGAACAATAAAAATTATAGCAATCCTCGCAATGGATATAGCGTTAGGAAGAACAAATGGTATATCGCCGTTAAGCACAATTATAATCAAACTTTTTAACGGTAATTGAAAAGCAACAATAAACGCCACAGCAAACAGACTAATCACATGCAATACAAGCGAAAGAATAACTAACTTTCGTATAGGCGTAAGTGCAAAACTCATATCTACATTCCCTTCCAAAGCATACGGCAATACGTATCAACCTCTTAAAATCACTCGTAAAATCTTGTTCTTTATATTCGTGATAAAGCCCGCTTTAATCACACCTTTTGCTACTTTAGTACTAAAGTCAGGGCAAAACTGCATGACTTCAAAAGGCTTATATTTAAGTCGCTGAAGTATTTTAGCAGTATATTCGGCATCATTTAGTGCGTCGTGGAAGGGTTTATCCATCTCAATACCTAGTGCTGCGATTGCATTTTTAAGCCCGATGCCCATGCCTTCTAGATGATTAAGGTGTTTAGACGCTATCTTTTGTACGTCGATATAGTTGATGAAGGTCGCTTCGTTACTGAGTTTATAATAATCCATGTTTTTGCGCAGCTCTTTTATATCATTTGCACCCCAAACACAATAAACGATATTTTTTGTGCAAGCGAACTTTTGAAGCTCTGTCAAAGCGCCTGGAAAATGCTGCTTACCCAATAAGTTAGTTTCCTTAAGCCCTGTGATACGCGCAACATATGGGTGTAGTCTTTTATATATTGAAGGCTCGACAAATATGCTCAGCGAATCCTCATATTTAAAGTTATCATCCAAGCGAACAGCACCAATCTGTATAATCTCAAACGGACATCTGCCGTCTGATGGCTTACTTCTGCCGTTTCCAAAGTCGAATGCTTGATTAAATTCTAGGTCTAGCACAATGTATTTCATAAATATATCGAACCTCTATTAATTAAATAATGAAAGCACTACCCACAAGTATAGCATAGATAGAAGAAATTAAAAAGGGGTTTTTTAAGCAAGGGAAATAGAGTACAATAAAGAAAAACTTTTGGAGGGATAATTATGTTAGGCAAAATAGCATTTGAAGCTATGGAAAGAGTGCAAAGGGACTTAGAAAAGGCATCGTTAAAGATGTGGGAGAACCCAGAAGGTCCGTACAAAGAGTTCCTTGCATGTGATTTGACGTGTGAGCTTTTGGAAAAGTATGGATTTAAAGTAGAGAAGGGCTTATTTGGTGTACCAACGTCTATTCGTGCTACTTGGGGCAGTGGTCATCCAGCTATTGGTCTTTTGGGCGAGTTTGACGCGCTTCCTGGACTTAGTCAAGAAGTGGCTACGGAGCAAAAGCCAATTGCAGGGCAAACATATGGTCATGCATGTGGGCATAACTTGCTTGGACTTGCTCACGTTGGTGCTGCGATTGGGCTAAAGGCTGAGATGGAAGCGGGGAATCTTCCAGGGACTATAGTGTTCTACGACTGCCCAGGGGAGGAAGTCTTGACGGGCAAAGGTTATATGGCTAGAGGTGGTGCGTTTAAAGATATCGACTTATGTATTGCGTTCCATCCATCTACTACGAACACAGTAAGCACTGGCTCAAGTAATGCGCTTAATAATGCCAAGTTTAACTTCTACGGTGTGACAGCTCATGCAGGAGGCGACCCACATAATGGACGCTCGGCACTTGATGCGGTTGAGATTATGAATGTGGGTGCAAATTACCTTCGTGAGCATGTAGAGACCGATGTGCGTATCCACTATGTAATTACAAACGGTGGAACTGCACCAAACATAGTTCCAGATTTTGCAAGCGTATGGTACTATGTACGTGCACCTAGAAGAGAAAAAGTAGAAGATACATATGAACGCCTCTGCAAAGTAGCAGAAGGTGCGGCAATGATAACGGGTACAAGAGTAGAGATAGAATATCAAGGCGGCTGCTATAACACACTGAACAATAAAGTCTTAGCAGAAGTGGTCCTGGAAGCGATGAACGAAGCACCAAAGCCAGAATATACCGCAGAAGAAATAGAATTCGCGAGGAAACTAAACGATACAAAAAAAGAAAATCTGGATGCTATTTACAAAAGATTCAATATCCCCGCAGGTGTGCAAATCCATGAAGGAACAATGCCACTACAAAGCGGTGGGGGCGGCGGTTCAACAGATGTAGGCGACGTTCAACATATGGTACCTGGGATAATGGTTCGTACAGCATGTTATAACATCGGCGCACCCGGTCATAGTTGGCAGATTACGGCTTGCTCGGGTCATTCTATCGGTAATAAGGGTATGCACTTTGCGGCACGGACGATGGCTTTGTTTGGTCTTAAAGTAATTAAAAATCCTGATATTTATAAGAGAGCTAAGGAAGAGTTTGATGCTTATATGGATGGGACTAAGTATGTTTGCCCTGTTACTCCTGAGTTGGTGTTGCCTAAGTAGGATGTACACAATTGGACAGTGAGGACGCGCGCGCCTGCATAGTACGCGACAAGCCTAGTTTTACGAAATTTGTCGATGAGCGCAGGGGCGAACTGTGTTCGCCCCACGTATTACTGCAATAACTACACCTTGAAGGGAAAGCCAATAACATGAAAAACCAAACAGACCTGCACATGCACTCAAACCACAGCAATGATGCGGACTTTACCCCGACAGAACTAGTCCATAAATGCAAAGCTGCGGGCATAAAAATAATGTCAATAACCGACCACAACACTACAAAAGGCACAGCCGAGGCAAAGAAAGTTGCAGCGGAGCTTGACATTAAATACATATCAGGCATTGAGATTAACACTATATTTGATGACATAGAACTTCATCTTTTAGGCTATGGAATAGATGAAAGCAGCCTAGATTTTGCCAAACTGGATGATGATAACTTCGCACAGGAACGAAATGCGTCACAAAAAAGGCTCGAGCTAACGCGAAAGCTGGGTTTTGAGATATTTGAAGCAGAGCTGAATGCCATCGCAGACATTAATAACGACGGTGTCTGGATAGGTGAGACCTTTGCTGAGGTGTTGCTTGAGAGAGCAGAGTATCTCGACCATCCGCTTCTTAAGCCATACCGCGAAGGTGGTGAGCGAGGTAATAATCCGTTTCTGAACTTCTTTTGGGACTACTTTGCACAGGACAAACCTTGTTATGTGGAGATGAACTTTCCAAGTTTAGCAGAAGCAATCGCTTTGATAAAAAACAATGGGGGAAAGGCAGTACTTGCGCACCCTGGGAATAACTTAAAAGGTCGATTTGAGCTGTTTGATGAAATAGTAAAGGCTGGGATTGATGGTGTTGAAGCGTTTTGTAGTTATCATGATATGAAGACGGCTAAATACTTTTATGAGAAGGCTTTGGAGCATGGCTTGATGGTTACTTGTGGTAGTGATTATCATGGCAAGACTAAACCTGCTGTTCGGTTGGGGGAGGTTGGGTATTTGGATGGGCGGGTTTCACTATAAGTGCCATACTATTGGGAATCTAGAGCATAGGAAAGGTGTGAACAGTTTGAATGAAAAGCAACCTTTGCAAAGTGAACAGATAGAACAACAGACAAGTACAAAGAATGGAATGATACAAAAAAGCAAAGGAAGAGGTCTACCTGGTGGTTGCTTTGCTGCGATTATTATCGTTGGACTGTTTTTTTTGATGATTATTTGGGATACGGTTTCACACAGTGATCGTATGGTTGAACGTACAAGAGCATACCATCAGGCTCGTGGACATGAAATAATAAGGATGGATGATGAAAGGAATAGGGCAATTAGCCAAGCGAGGCGAATAGAGCATGAAATAGTGCGTATTGATAGATACAAGCCCTTTGTCTATGGTAATAGCTTAGTTGTCATGCAAGAAACGCCAAGCATAACTTTTACTGAAAATTTCCCAAGGCTAGACGGCGCAACGGCGGCATTTCCAGTTTTTGCAGCAATTGCTCAAGCGTTGTACATAGGTCTAGATGAATACACTGCACCTGAATTTATAACCGTTTCACAAACTGATGCGGCTTATGAACGTCTTATAAATGGCGAGATAGATATATTCTTTGGCGCACAACCATCTAGGCAACAGCTGGAGATGGCGTACCGAATTGGTGTAGAGCTAATCATGACACCCGTTGCGCGTGAGGCTTTTGTGTTTTTTGTTCATAGAGATAATCCAGTAAACGACCTAAGCATTGAACAGATACAAGATATATATCAGAGGAATATCACCAATTGGTCACAAGTCGACGGGCGTGATGAGCAAATACTCGCATTCCAGAGACCAGAAAATTCTGGAAGTCAGACAATCATGCTGGATTTGGTCATGAGAGATTTGCCCATTGCACAGCCAGTCATAGTAGAATGGATGCATATGATGAGTGACGTAGTCCACTACGTAGCAATAAATGATTACAGAAATGTATCGTCTGCGATAGGTTATTCATTTCGCTATTTCGTGACAGGGATGCACCCAAATGATGATATAAATATCTTAGCAATCAATGGCGTAGAGCCAACTATCTATAATATCCAGAGTGGAGCATATCCGTTTATCATCAATGTTTATGCTGTCACTGCGGGCTCTACAAATGAGAATGTAGATATCTTGATTGAGTGGATACTCTCTGATCAGGGGCAGATGTTCATTGAGCTTTGCGGTATTGTTCCGATACAAGGGATAGTGCCTATATCAGGGTGAGTATTTGCCGCTCCGCATCGCACCTTACATATTTTTGCATAAATATTCACAAAAGAGCTTTACAGACAGCTCCTATCTTAAACCAAACTCACCCCAACCTCAAAAGCCTTCTGATTAATCTCAACAAAAGCGGGCTTGACATTATCCTCGATAATTTTTGCCCAATTGATATCAGTAAGCCCCATGAGCTTAACAGTAGCACCCAAAAGCACTATATTAACCACGCGAGGGTTGCCAAGTTTCGCTGCTTCCTTATGAGCATCTAAAACCGTCGTATCAATCTTTGCACACATCTCATTCAATATTTTGCCTGAATACTCTGCTTGACCGATTAGTACAGGCATAGGATTTATAACCATGTTGTTTACGACGGCTTTTCCTGTAGGGGCTACGTATTCAAGCCACCTAAGAGCCTCCATCTGTTCAAAAGAAACCAGCAAATCAGCACCGCCGCGCTCAATAACAGGTGAATAAACTCTGTCACCATAACGAACATGAGTAGAAACCGCGCCGCCTCTTTGGCTCATTCCATGGATTTCGCTCATTTTTACATCATAGCCCGCCTCTAAGAGACCTTGTGAAATAATCTTTGAGGCCAAAATAGTCCCTTGACCGCCAACACCAACTAACAATATGCTCTTAGTCATTTTTAGCCCTCCTTGCCACTTCTATCGCATCAGTTGGGCAAACTTGCGCGCAAACGCCGCAGCCCATACACATATCATAATCTATTTGTGCTTTGCTATCGTTCATAGAAATAGGTGGACAGCCAGCGCGGATACATGCTTTACAGCCGATACATTTATCATCTATGACCGTATATTTTGTCTTGAACAAGTCTTTGCCAAACTCGGTATAATCAGAGTCTCCCATCGGTTTAAGCACACACGGCCAACGTGTGATTATAACGGATGGCTCATCTATGGCGTAAGCATTGTCTAAGGCTTCACGAACAGCTTTTAAGTCATTCGGGTCAATGGTTGTTATATTTTTAGCTCCTAAAGATTTAGCCACAGACTCGATATCTATCTCAGGTGCTATCTCACGATAGGCATTCTTACCAGTTCCAGGATGCTCCTGATGCCCTGTCATTCCAGTCGTGCGATTATCTAAGATAACACAGATGGTGTTGCTCTTGTTATAAAGCACTTCAATTAAGCTCGGTATGCCCATATGGAAAAACGTCGAGTCGCCCATGACAGCCACGACTCTATCAGGCTTTCTAGCAAGGCTCAAAGCCATCTGCGAACCATGCCCCGCACTAAACGCCGCTCCCATACAAATCAAATAGTCCATAGCAGAAAATGGCTGTGCAAAACCTAATGTATAACAACCAATGTCTCCAGCCACGATAGTATTTTTCCTTTTTGCAAGTTCATAAAAGAATCCACGATGCGGACATCCCGCACAAAGTACAGGAGGGCGCGGAGCAACAAGTGATTTATCGTATTCAATGTTCTCAAGCTCTTTGTCAAAGATAGCTTTACGAAGCACATCAGGTGTCATCTCACCATACGGTGGGATAATGTCTTTGCCGATGCACTTATAGCCGCGCCTTTGTACCCAATGCTCTAAATAAGGGTCGTTTTCTTCGATGACATAGACCTTATCAACCATGCCCATAAATTCATCAAGCAGATTGTCAGGAAGCGGATAAGACATACCAAGCTTCAAGTAAGTAGCGTCATCGCCAAATACTTCTTTAGCAAAGTTGACGCACATACCAGACGCGATAACGCCTACTTTGCCGCCTCTTTCTATATAGTTCATGTTTGTAGTTTCGCTGAGCCCTTTAAGGTCTTTTAGACGTTCTTCTAAAACAACGCGCCTCTTAATAGACACCGCAGGAACCATGAGATATTTCATCGGGTCTTTTTTGTATTCTTTGAATCCAACTTCTGTGCGCTCACTGAGCGTCACAGGACTCTTTGAGTGCGCGATACGTGTTGTAATACGAAGCATAACAGGTGTGTCATACTTTTCGCTAATCTCATAAGCTTTTTTCATCATATCAATACATTCTTGAGAGTTGGATGGTTCTAACATAGGAATTTTCGCAGATTGTGCGTAATAGCGATTGTCCTGCTCATTTTGTGAAGAGTGCTGCCCAGGTTCATCCGCAGAAATCAGTACCATCCCTGCATTTACGCCCATGTATACAAAAGTAAAGAGTGGGTCTGCGGCAACGTTTACCCCGACATGCTTCATGGCAGCGATTGCCCTTGCGCCCGCTATAGATGCGCCAGCCGCTGCTTCGAGTGCCACTTTCTCATTAGGTGCCCATTCGGCATAGATGCCCTCGTATGTAGTCAAGTTTTGCAAAATTTCTGTACTTGGCGTGCCGGGGTATGCTGAGGCGAAAGTTACACCCGCCTCATACGCGCCGCGAGCTATTGCTTCATCGCCGGTTAAAAGATGCTTCATTTTTATCCTCCTTTGAGTGTGAGTTATGTATTTGCATAGGCATGTCCATTCTTCGCGCAATATGCCATAACTTATTGAATCATAATATTAGTCGCCCCAATAGAAAGAATTTACGTTCAGGATTGTAGTCATACCCGATAACTCAGGTGCTACAAGATTCGCGTTAAACGCTCTAATATTCGCAGATAAGTGAGTAGGAATCCATGCGACATACCTATTAGCTGCTGCTGTAGCTTGCTCAAAGACTGCGGCACGTGCCGCTGGGTCAATTGTAGCAATGCCTTCCAATATCAGTTCACTAATCTCCTCATTTCTCATAAAGTTTCTGTTAAAGATGTCCTCAGAGTACAAGAAGTGATTCCTCAAAAACGAGATAATCCAAGCCGCGTTCCAATTGAGGAACTGCGCATCTTGATCACCTAATGTACCTACTGTCCAAGCCGCGGCAGAGTCCATCATGTTAATCGTCACAGGGATGCCTATATCGCCAAGCTGTGCTTGTATAATCTCTGCTGAACGTCTAAAAGGCTCAGTAGAGACAACTATTTCAAACCCAAGTGAAGCAGGGTCTATGCCGTGTTCAGCAAGCAAAGCTCTTGCGCCTTCAGGGTCGTGCGGAAGCACACCATCGTTAGTAGCTCCAGGCAGTATGATAGGAAGCTGTGAACGCTGAACATAACCAAAACCATCATGTGCGCCGTCCACTATCTCTTGTGGGTTAATCGCCATCATAATAGCATGTCTCGCGTACATGTTCTCAAACTGCGGACGCTCATGGTTAAGTTGTAAAAAGTTGAGCACAGGACTAGTGCGCATAAAGATAGTGGTGTTAGGGTCAGCTTCAAGCCTTGGCATATCTGGAAGGGGTACGTCAAATATAAAGTCCACTTCGCCGAGTTCAAGAGCAATTGTCCTTGAAGCACCTTCAGGGATGACACTCCACGTTACATGCTCAATCCTTGCTGCGCGTTCTGGATTCCAATAATTTGGATTAGCTCTAAAAGTCAAAAAGTCACCAGTTCTCCATTCTTCATGGATAAATGTGCCAGAACCCACAGGGTCAACATTAAAGTCATGACCCGCTTCTATCAAAGACTTAGGCATAATAGAGTTTCCATGGCTGGTCAAGTCATAAAACAGCCCTGCATCAGGCACTCCAGTATAAATTCTAAAAGTATATCTGTCCACAAATTCGATACCTTGTGCGCTTATATGTACTCCTCTAGCATCAGGTGTCTCTCTAACCCAATACCATGAAGCTACAACATCCTCCGCAGTCAACGGTTCGCCGTTAGAGAAAGTAATACCTTCATGAAGCGTAAACTCGAACAATACATCGCTGATTGCATGCCATTCTTTTACAAGCAAAGGAGTTGGGATAAGAGTATCATAATGCTGCTCGAAAAGTCGCTCGTGGGTCATGAAGTTCTTTAAAATAGCTATTTGATGGTTATGCCTTGCGGGGGAAATGGATGGTGCTTCAGTCCCAATCGCTATGGCTAGGCTACCTACTGCGCCTTCTCCATGTGGTAGTGAGGGAACAGCTCTCTCTCCTGGTGCAGTGGTGGCTGTTGGTGCGGCTGTTTCAGTAGATGCGCTTGGGTCAGCGGCTTGATTATTTGGGGTACAAGCTGTTAGAACTACTGTGGTTAAAAGGACTGCTAAAAACATACTTAAAATACTTTTCTTTTTCATATAAGGTCACCTCTTAGTTTTATATTTTTATATTCAAAATATGTCTCCCTCATTGATGCTTATGAATCTCTATCTATCACAACGCCAACAAAATAGACAGCAACTTCTCTTCAGCACTGGCTCCACGAGATACAAGAACAATAGGAACCCTAGCCCCCAAGATACACCCTGCCATCTTAGCGCCTCCAAGATACATAAGAGCTTTGCTCATAATATTACCAGTAGCTATGTTAGGCACTAAAAGCAAATCGACATCCCCTGAGACCTTGGAATCGATTCCCTTTATCTCGGCAGACTCACGACTTACTGCTAGATCAAAAGATAGAGGTCCTTCAACCAAGCAGCCTTCTATCTCCGCATCTTTATTCATTTTGGCAAGAGCGGCAGCGTCGACTGTCTCTGACATTTTTTCATTAACTGTCTCGACAGCGGCGAGGGCGGCTACTTTTGGAGTTTTATAACCCATTTTGTTCATGAACTTTACTGAGTTTTCTAGAATTGCCTTTTTCTGAGTTAGGTCGGGATAGATATTCATACCGCCATCACTCATAAATATGAGCTTATGATAACTAGGGGACTCTAGGACGGCAAGATGGGATAAAATGCTGCCTCCTGAAATACCACTTTCTTTATCAAGTACGGCTTTAAGAAGGGTCGCTGTTTGCAGATTGCCTTTCATCAGCGCCTGCGCATGTCCATCACGCACGAGTTTTATAGAAGTGCTTGCGGATTCTTCTTCGGAGCTGGTATGTACTATGGCATCTGTGTCTAGGTCAAACCCGATTTGCTTAGCAATCTCTATTATTTTATCAAAATCGCCTACGAGTTTGTATTTTACATTTAATTCTTTTGCCGCGTCCCTTATAGCTTCAAGCGAGTGTAAGTCAGCGGCGGACGCTAGAGCAATAGTTTTTGACTCGCCGCCCAGTACACTGCGCTTTAATGCATCAAAGTTTTCAAACAAAAATAATAACCTCCTAACTGAAGTAAAGTATATTCACATCCTATCATACTTTTGCTTTCTTGACAATGCAAATTGCTTAACATACAATGGTTATAAATTACTTAAACTTTTGGGAGGGTTACTGATGGGAAAGATACTCGTTGTATTTACGGGAGGGACGATAGGCTCTATTGAAGTTGGCGGAATTAAGGAAGTTGAACAGTCTAAATTTTTTGCACTGATCGAAGGGTATAAAAGGCGTAATCCTGAGAGTGAAGTAGAGTTTGAGACAAAGGAGCTCTCAACAAAAGTGTTGAGCGAAAATATGAGTGTTGATATCTGGAATCGGATAATTGAGCTTGTAAAGAGCATAGAGTTTGACAAGTATGACGGTGTTATTATCACTCATGGAACGGACACGATTGCATATAGCGCGTCACTTTTTAGCATACTTTTAAAACATGTGACGAAGCCTATTGTTTTTGTGTCGAGCAACGAGATGTTAAGCTTGCCTACTGCGAATGGGCATAAGAACTTTGAGGACAGTGTTTGCTTTATTAGTAAAGGGATAAGTAAAACGGGCGTATTTGTCGCATTTAGTTACGATTTGAAGAAAACTGTGTTCTATCTAGCTAAGCATATGACTCAGTCTCAGCCGTTTATTAATAGGTATGGAAGTTACTTAGGTAAAGACTTTGGAGTTATGGAAGATGGCGTTTTTTCGGTCATTGATATAGACATTGCGCAAAAACTTTGGACAAATACTTGGGATAATTCGGATGTGCTTAGGGGTATTAAACCGCTTGATAATTGCGTCTTGTTGGTCAAACCTTATGTAGGGCTTGATTATTCGCGAATTAGCTTGGATGGGGTGAAGGCTGTGTTACATGGCACATATCATAGCTTCTCTATGTGCCTGGATGAAAAAGTGGATGGTGAGTATCCTGAGGAGGCATCGACCACATCGACATATTATCTCTATAAGAGGTGTGTGGAGAAAGGTGTCGCGTTTTATTTTTCGTCGTTTGATTCGACTCTTATGCAGTATGATACGACAAATTATATGATGGAAAAGGGTGCGGCTTTCATTTTAGACTCGAGTGTGGAGCTTGCGTATGCGGGACTTCTCCTTGGGCATAATATGCAAGAAGAAAATGGTATGTTAAAAGAAGAGCTTCGGGAAAAGCTTGGGATTAGAATGCTTATGGCTTGACATTCCCGCGCGAATTATGGTAGACTTTTGTATATAAAAGGAAAAGACCTCACCTTCATGGAAATCTTAAGAGTCCCTATGGGCTATCAAGAGAGTCAGTGACGTGGCTGAAAGCACTGATTAAGAGAGTAGTAGAATGAGTAACACTTTTCTAGTAGGGAAGTAATGACAAGCTTTCTGGAGTTTTTACAACTTAAAAATAAGTCGGGCGCAAAATGCGTCAAAGTGGGTGGCACCGCGGGAATTAATTATCTCGTCCCACAAAAACATTAATTTGTTTTTGTGGGATTTTTTATTTGTTGGAAAAGGAGGGATAGCCTTATGCCTGAACCGATTAAAAATATGTTTAACTATGAATCGCTTTTTAAATTTGCGACAGATATTCAATCTGTACACAGTCCGTTTAAAGTGGATGCTTTTCTAAAGTCTGTAATAGACGAAACCTGGGATAGTTTGGAGCTAAAAGACAGATGGCGGCAAATCAGTACAAAACTAGGTGAGTATCTGCCAACAGACTATAAAAAAGCCATAGGTGTTCTTGACGAAGTAGTTGTGAAGTACGATGATGGCTGGGACGGAGTATTTTCGCTTGTTTTTCCCGATTTTGTTGAAGTCTATGGTCAAGATGAAAAGCATTGGGATACATCCATCGAAGCACTTGCAAACTATACTAAGTACGGCTCGTCAGAGTTTGCCGTGCGCCCCTTTATAATTAATCATGAAGAGCGCATGATGACACAGATGTATGTGTGGGCAAAAGATGAGAACGAACACCTCAGAAGGCTCGCAAGCGAAGGATGCCGCCCGGCTCTACCATGGGGGCAAGCTTTGCCAAAATACAAGAAAGACCCATCACCAATATTGCCAATACTTGAGCAATTAAAAACAGACCCATCGCCCTATGTGAGAAAGAGCGTCGCCAACAACCTAAATGATATCTCAAAAACGCACCCTGACCTAGTAGTGAAACTCGCAAAAGATTGGTACGGTAAAAGCGAGCTTACAGACTGGATAGTAAAGCATGGTTGTAGGACGCTTCTTAAAAAAGGGAATCGTGATGCGTTAGCTATCTTTGGCTTTGATGATGCTAATGCGATAGAAGTTTCTGACTTTATCTTGGACAGAACTTCTACGTCGATTGGTGCAGATATAACTTTCTCTTTCAAGGTTCTAGTCAAAAAAGAGACAAAAGTACGCTTGGAATACGGGGTTGATTACGTAAAGGCGAACGGAAAACGAAACCGAAAGGTATTCAAAATATCAGAGCTGACAGTAGGTGAGAATCAAAAGAAACTTTATACAAGAAGACACTCTTTTGAAAATCTAAGCACAAGAACACACTATCCAGGAACACATTCCGTAACACTCATTATTAATGGGGCAGAGCACGGGACGCTAGACTTTGAACTAAAAACATAAATCGGAGGAGAATATCATGAATGCATACAGAACACATAATTGCGGAGAACTACGTAAAGGCAATGTTGGTCAAACTATTAAATTAGCGGGATGGATAGATACAGTACGCGATCACGGCGGTGTAATTTTTGTTGACTTACGCGATCACTTCGGTACGACTCAGCTTGTAATACACAATGAAACTTTTATAGAGGGACTTGGCAAAGAGTGTGTTATATCTGTAGAAGGTATCTTAGAGGCGCGAGCATCAGAGGCACTAAACCCTAAACTATCAACAGGAGAAGTTGAGCTTAAAGTAGAGAAGCTTAATGTACTCAGCCGCGCAGTGAATCAACTTCCTTTTGAAATAAGTGAGTCAGATCAGACAAGAGAAGACCTTAGGCTAAAGTATCGCTTCCTAGATCTTAGGAATCCAAAGGTTCACAAAAACATAGTCCTTCGCTCGGAAGTAGCGAAGTTTTTGCGGATAAAGATGGAGGAGCTTGGCTTTTTGGAGATGCAGACTCCGATACTCACATCGTCATCACCCGAGGGCGCACGTGACTATCTGGTACCAAGTAGAAAGCATCATGGAATGTTCTATGCGCTTCCGCAAGCTCCACAGATTTTTAAGCAACTCTTGATGACATCAGGCTTTGATAGATATTTTCAAATTGCGCCTTGCTTTAGAGATGAGGATGCGCGTGCAGACCGATCACCGGGCGAGTTTTATCAGCTCGACTTTGAGATGAGCTTTGCAACTCAAGAGGACGTTTTTGAAGTGGCTGAAAAAGTTATGTATGATACATTTAAAAAATTTTCGGACAAAAATGTTAGTCCTGCACCCTTTAGGCGCATTCCGTACAATGAGAGTATGTTAAAATACGGCAGCGACAAACCAGACCTTAGGAATCCGCTGCTTATAACTGACCTAACGGACTTCTTTGCAATGGTTGATTTTGCACCGTTTAAAGGCAAGCCTGTTCGCGGGATTGCCGCACCTAATTGCGCAGTCCAATCTAAATCGTTCTTTGAAAAGATGTTGGCTTTCGCTGAAGAAATTGGTATGAAAGGGCTTGGATATATCTCTATCTTTGAGGGCATGGAGCTTAAAGGACCGATTGTGAAGTTCCTAAATGAAGAGCAGCAACAAGAGCTTATCAAGTCGCTTGAACTAAAAGAAAACGACACATTATTCTTCATCTGTGACACGCCAAACGCTGTTGCAAAACTTGCGGGGCAAATTCGTAATGAGCTTGGTAAACGACTTGAATTGATTGATACAAGTTCTTTTGAGCTTTGCTTTGTTACGGATTATCCAATGTATGGAATAAACGAAGAAACGGGAAAAATTGAGTTTACGCACAATCCATTTTCGATGCCGCAAGGCGAGCTTGAGGCACTTGAGACAATGGATCCTTTGGAGATTAAAGCTTATCAATACGATATCGTGTGCAATGGAATTGAACTCTCAAGCGGTGCAGTGCGTAACCACAGACCTGATGTAATGGTCAAGGCTTTTGAAATCGCAGGATATACTAAGGCGGACATCGAAAGAGAATTCTCTGCACTCTTTAACGCTTTCCATTATGGTGCGCCGCCTCATGCGGGCATGGCACCTGGTTTTGATCGGATTGTTATGCTGCTCGCCGAAGAGGAGAGTATCCGAGAGGTTATCGCTTTCCCGATGAACTCTAATGCGCAGGATGTGCTTTTAGGCGCGCCGAGTCCCGTGGAAGAGATTCAGCTGCGTGAAGCTCATATTAAAATTCGATAGGAGAATAAGCGAATGATACAGATTGATGATAAAAAAATGCGATATTTGGAAGAATCGTCACATATTGCACTCTCAGATGAAGAGCGCGTTAATATGATTCAAGGTGTACAAAAACTTATGGACAGAATTGCTGAGCTTAAGAAGCTTGACACCAAAGGTGTTTCAGAGCTTATAAACCCTCTTGATGCTGTAAATGTGTTTCGCGATGACAAAGTAGAGAAGTCTTTGGAGCGGAAACTTTTACTCAAAAATGCGCATAATAAAAATGAGGACATGTTTATTGCGCCTAAGACTGTGGAATAGGGGAGCTTACGCAAAGGGGTGAACAATATGATACTTAATATGAGCGCGCTTGAGCTGTCAAGGGCGATTAAAGATAAGAAAGTAACGGTGACAGAAGCGACAGAAGCGTACCTTGAGCAGATAGAGAAAAAAGAAGGTCAGCTTAACGCCTTTATAACAGTTACAAGAGAACACGCACTTGAGCGTGCGGCATATGTTCAGGCACAAATAGATAGGGGCGAAGAGCTTTCTCCTCTCGCTGGAGTGCCTATTGGTATCAAAGACAATATATCGACCGAAGGAACTTTGACCACATGTGCTTCAAAAATACTTGATGGCTACATCCCTGTTTTTAACGCGACAGTCGTTGACAAGCTTGAAGCGGCTGGCATGATTAGTGTTGGTAAGCTTAACATGGACGAGCTTGCTATGGGCGGTACGAGTGATACAGGAACATATGGTGCTGTGCATAACCCATGGAATTTGGAACGTACTGCGGGTGGCTCATCGGGTGGCTCTGCAGCGGCTGTGGCAGGTGGTGAAGTGCCTTTGTCGCTTGGCACAGACACTGGTGGAAGTATTCGCGGACCTGCGGCATACACCGGCACAACAGGGATAAAGCCGACATATGGAGCAGTGTCTAGATATGGCGTTGTAGCATATGGATCATCTTTGGATACGACAGGTGTTTTTGGGCTTGATATAAATGATTGCGCGGCACTTCTTGCTATACTTTCAGGTCCTTGCGACAAAGATAGTACATGCGTTATTCCTAAGCCATTTGAATTTAGCTTAAATTCGAGCGATAAGTTGGATGGTGTGAAAATAGGTATCCCGCGTAATTACTTTGATGATAAGCTTGGTATAGATAAAGAAGTAAAACAAGCGATACTTGATGCAGCCAAAGAGTTTGAAAGGGCAGGAGCTACAGTTATTGAATTTGAAATGCCTTTAGCGGAATATATCGTTCCTATGTATTTTGCTATTGCCTATGCTGAGGCTTCATCGAATTTTGCACGTTTTGACGGGCTAAAATATGGTCATCGAAGTGCAGAGGCTAAGAATCTGATAGAGACCTACAGTTTAACACGTGGTGAAGGGTTTGGCACAGAGGTTAAGAAGAGGCTTTTTACGGGCTCCATGGTATTATCGGCTGAGTGTTATGAAGAGTATTATTATCAGGCACTCAAGGCACGTAGACTCCTTAAGAATGCTTATAATGAGCTGTTTAAGCAATTTGATATGATATTGTCGCCATCTACTCCAACGGTCGCGCCTAAGCTTGGAGAGAACAATAACGACCCTCAAAGGATGTCTGTGGGTGGTATGTATAATCAAGCTGTAAATTTAGCAGGACTACCATCTGTGTCGTTGCCTTGCGGGTTTAGTTCAGAAGGTTTGCCGATAGGCTTTCAGCTTGTAGGTAACGCTTTTGATGAAGCGAAACTAATAAACGCCGCAGGAGTATATCAAAATAAAACAACACATCATACAAAAAGAGCGGGAGGTGAATAAAATGAGCTGGGAAATTGTAATGGGGCTTGAAGTACATGCCGAGCTATCAACACAGTCTAAGATTTTTTGCGGATGCTCTACTGAGTTTGGAGCAGAGCCTAATACTCATGTATGTTTAGGTTGTGCAGGGTTTCCTGGAAGCTTACCTGTTCTCAATAAAGCGGTTGTTGAGTATGCCGTACGTGCAGGGCTTGCGCTTAATTGTGATATAACGAAGATTAATAGATTCGATCGTAAAAACTATTTTTATCCTGACCTTCCAAGCGCGTATCAGATATCACAGCTATTTGCGCCGATTTGCCGTAACGGCAGCTTAGAGATAGAAACAAACGGTGAGAAGAAGCAAATAGGCATACATCAAATTCATATGGAGCAGGATGCAGGAAAGCTAGTTCATGAAGCAAGGATAACGATGATGGACTTTAACCGCTCAAGTACTCCGCTTATAGAGATTGTTACGAGACCTGACTTTAGAAGCTCCGACGAGGTTATTGCATATCTTGAAAAGCTTCGTGAGATTCTACTATACTTGGATGTGTGCGACTGTAAGATGCAAGAAGGGTCTTTCCGTGCGGATGTTAATCTTTCAGTGAGAAAAGCAGGAGATGAGAAGCTAGGCGTAAGAACAGAGATGAAAAATATCAACTCGTTCAAAGCTATCGCGCGCGCGATAGAGTACGAATCAGCGCGCCATATTGAGGTTTTGGAAGAGGGCGGGACGCTTGTGCAAGAAACTCGCCGTTGGGATGACGATAGAGGTCAGTCATACAGTATGCGCGAGAAAGAAAATGCTCTTGACTATCGCTATTTTCCTGATCCTGACCTACTTCCTATTGCGATTGATGATGAGTGGCTCGCTAGCATTAAAGAGAGCCTCCCTGAACTTGCGCACCAAAAGCGTGAGCGTTATATCAGTGAGTACGGTATCGCACCTGCGGACACTGTGATACTGACGGGACATAAGAATATATCAAACTTATTCGAACAGCTTGTAGAGAAGGGTGCAAAGGCAACAGAAGCCGCTAATTTAATTGTGGGCGAACTTATGTACCTTATGAACACGACAAGTACTTTGCTTGAAGACTTGGACATAAGTGCGGATAAACTTGCTACGCTCATATCACTTTTTACAGAGGGCAAGATAAGCCGCGCAGCATATAAAGACGTTGTTAAGGCTGTTTTTGTAGACGACGTTTGTCCTGAGAGTTATATTGATGAACATAAGCTAGTGATGGTCAGTGATACGAATGTGATTGACAAGGTAGTCGAGGCTATAGTTGCTAATAACCCTAAGGCAGTCACCGAGTACAAAGAGGGTAAAGAGAAAGCCTTTGGATTCTTAATGGGTCAAGCGATGAAAGAGCTTGGCAGTGCAGGAAATCCAGATATGGTTAGAGCGAAGTTAAAAGAATTATTGTAGATTCTAGAGGGGGGCATGGTTATGTCCTCCTGTGGTATATAAATTATATGAGGGAGACTGTTATGTCAAAAATAATTAATCTAATGAGCGACACAGTAACTCAACCAACCGAAGCGATGCGTAAAGCCATGTATGAGGCCAAAGTTGGTGATGATGTGCAAAAAATGGACCCAACAGTTATTGAACTGCAAGAACTTGCAGCTCAGATGACAGGTATGGAGGCTTCGTTATTTGTACCAAGCGGAACAATGGGGAACTTGATTGCGCTAATGTGTCATTGCCGTGCGGGTATGGAAGTGTTTATGGAGTCAACGAGTCATATCAATCTCTACGAAGTCGGTGGAATCGCAAGAGTTGCAGGGCTTATGCCGAATGTAATTAAAGGCGAGTACGGAATTATAGATCCAGATGCTCTTCGAGGCGCCATACGTAAAGAGGATGTACACTTCCCAACGCCTGGCATGATTTGTATTGAGAATACTCACAATGCGGGGGGCGGTACAGTGCATCCGCTTGAATATTTAAAAGAGTACAGAACAATCGCTGATAAGCACAATATGAAGTTTCACATGGACGGTGCAAGAGTTTTTAACGCTGCAGCTTACTTAGACATAGATGTCAAAGAAATCTTAAAACATACCGATAGCGTAATGTTTTGCCTTTCAAAAGGGCTGAGCGCACCAGTTGGCTCTATGCTCTGCGGTACTAAAGAGTTTATAAAAGAGGCTTTGTTTATCCGCAAGATGCTTGGCGGTGGGCTGCGCCAGGTAGGTGTTTTAGCAGCGGCTGGCTTAGTTTCTCTTAGAGAGATGACAACAAGACTCACAGATGATCATAAATTAGCAAAAAAACTAGCAGAAGGACTAAACGCAATCGACGGAATAACAGTTGATTTAAAAGCTGTTCAGACAAACTTAGTCTTCATCAAGTTTGACGAGGGCAAAAAGGATGCTATCTATTTTGGCAATGAGCTTAAGGAGAAATATGGAGTCTTATGCGGTGTAAGAAACGCAGGACTGATTCGTATGCTGACACATTGTCAAGTGGATGAGGCTGATATTGATTATGTGCTTGATAGCGCTAGAAAGATTATGGCGTAAGGGATAAATAACTTGCAATTTGTGTGTATAGTAAAGCTACTCCCAAACAGTAACATCTTGAGAAGCTATGTGAGATAAAGACAAGGTGGTTGGGGGAAGCTTTACTTTAACTTTAATAAAAGATTACAACCCCAAAACAATCTCCCTAACAATCGTACTAAAATCCTTAGGACTATCAACATCCGTGGCGTGTCCCGCATTTTCTATCCAATACAACCCTTTGTGCGGAGCGTTGATTTTTTCAAAATACTCTGCGGCGAAGGTGCTTGGCACTTGCCAATCATCTCGACCTAGGACATAGTATACAGGGGTCTTGTAGTCAGCAATATCCCAAATACTATAATCCGCAAGATAATCAGACCAAAGCCCTTCCGTTAGTTTCGGACTCCTGAGGAAGTAATAGAAGTCGCTAATTCTAGTTACTGGACTTTTAAAGCCAATTTTCAGTAGCTCTAGAATATTGACAGAGTGACCATACTTGGACTGTATCTTTTGAAACTTTTCCAAATGTCTACTTAAGTCTTTAGAGGCGAGATTGGAGAAATTATCCAAAGAGATTAATTTTGCCAAATCTTTCGTAGCACCTTTGCGTTCAAGCGTCTCTTTTAGTTCGTCAAAAGCAATATCAAACCCTTTGCGCATATTCACAATTTGCCCATTGCCAATATAACAAGAAATGTCTTCAGGGTACCTAAGCGTATATTGCGTACCTAGAACACTTCCCCATGACTGTCCTAATAAAATAACTCTATCCGTTTGATATTTGCTCTTCACATATTCAACAGTTTCTTTTAGGTCGGCAAGCAAAATCTCTATTGTTAAGTCGCTTGCCTTGGCTTTGTTCATTTTGAGAGTTTTCCCTGTGCCACGCTGATCATAATATACAACACTGCAAAAATCCCAATGCTCCATCAAGTTGTATGCAAAAGCAGACGTAGGAGAACCAGGACCACCATGCAAAAATATAACGACCTCTTTTTGCGGTGATGGGTAGTGTAAAAAGTATTGTTTAATGCCATTTATCTGTACATATTCTTCTGTAAAAGGTTTTTTATACTTCATAAATTAACGTTTTCCTTTCATTCGTAAAACACAACATCGTCCTCAACCAACTTATCCCCATCATAAACAAACTTAGCTGAGAAAAAAGGTCTATCCTCTAAAATCCAACTCCAAAAAAGACGGTCGCCCGCCCAAAGGTTTAAATCAAGTATTTTATCATTATCTATCCAATGCAGCTCGCCCTCGTCACAATCGCCTATTTTGCCAATGTAATCGGATGCGGTGTAGATGAAGATGTAGAATAAGTTCTTTGGATTATTATTCGCAGTGCTAAATGTAACGATGCCTCTCAACTTAAACTCAGTGAGCGTAACTCCTGCTTCTTCTTTTACTTCGCGCACAAGACATTCTTCAGGTGACTCACCCTGCTCAAACTTACCTCCCAGACCAATCCATTTGCCCTCATTGATATCGTTTTCTTTCTTGTTGCGGTAGAGCATGAGAGTCTTGCCGTCTTTTTGAATATAACAATCTGAGCATAAGACCATATTATTGGACCTCTTCTTTTTGTGAAATGATTTTTTTAACACTTTTTTCAAACTTGGGGCGTGGGAGCATGACTAAATGGCCGCAAGTTTGGCA
>Ga0123355_10001235_pt1 | contig 35651 bp, 27 predicted proteins | sample TergutEmb28metaG_3_FD_89872 | JGI IMG/M metagenome (GOLD analysis project Ga0123355, IMG submission 89872) | Embiratermes neotenicus P1 segment gut microbial communities from Petit-Saut dam, French Guiana - Emb289 P1 | ecosystem: Host-associated > Arthropoda: Insects > Digestive system > Gut ...
GTCACAATTCTCATCTAAGCAACCATCGCATACGTCGCACAGGTCACAGTCGCAAGTACCAACAACCGGACAGTCACAAGGGGTGCACTCATCACAGTCACAATTCTCATCTAAGCAACCATCACAGATGTCGCACACATCACACTCGCAAGGCTCGCCGCCGCCATTGTCATCCGGATTATGCAAGACAACGTCAACCCTCTGATTAAACACCACGATGCTAAAATCAATAAATTCCCAATGGGCATTTTTGTCTACGTCAATCATCGTTATCGCATCGCCTGTTATCGGACGCAAAAGAATCAGATGTAATGCACACGCCCCGGTATCTCTAATTGTCGCAACCATAGTGCTTGTTGCCGAACGTGGTATCGGTGCATTGACACCATCAAACTGAGTCCACATACGGATTGTACCGGCATTTGCCAAACTAACATTAGGAGTGCTTGGGCTGCCCTCAGGCCCATTGTTAAAAATGTTTAGACCAAACCAACCCGGGAACAGGTCATTGACCAGAAGCACTGTCACAGTTTGACCATATACTGTCATGGAAAATGTAATGGTCTCCCATGGCATATATTTACGTGCATCAATAGAGCGAACCAATCCACCAACATAATTGACAGTGATAAAATCCATTGCATCATTGCCATCTTGATCCAGAGCGGTCATTGCTGTATATGGTACATCAGCACCTACATTCATAAGCCGCGTCCACATGCGGATTAATCCGGCGTTTTGTAAGCTTTCATTGGGGCGTGGATATTGTGTTCCACCCGGACCGTTGTTAAAGATATGAAGACTAAAGTATCTGCTGTTGACCAACAATATTTCATAATCTTCACCGCACACGGTTATGGTGAGTGTAATCGTTTGCCACGGCGCATTTTTGTTTACATCAATATTGACAAAGGAGTTTGTCCAGCCTGTACCGTCAACCCACTGTCTGTTTACAGTCACAAACCCGATCGCATTATCTCCGTCTTGATCAAGCGCCACTATGGTATCTGCCACGGCAAGCGGCATCAGTGTACTTGTGCCATCAAATTGCGGCCATATACGAATTGTACCGGCTGCCGCCAAGTCGGAATTGGCTGTGGACGATGAACCTCCCGGACCATTGTTGAAAATCGCAACACTAAAGTCTAAGCATTCGCTGCAAATGCCGCATTCACCGCAATCCAGACATTCATCACACACACAGAAGCTGCCATTATGCAATACAAAAGTATGGACATAATCACAAACCGTTATGGTGATGTCTATAAATTGCCAATCTTGAGTCTTAAATACATCAAAGAAGTTAAACGTAGGTGTATTGCCTACACCGGCAACCCAGACCGGGGTGTTAAAGAGCAAAAGATCAAGAGCACATTCGTTGCTTCCGCGTATGGTGGCTGTCATGGTATCTCTCACTTCAATCGGAAGACGAACACCCGTACCATCAAACTGCGTCCACAGACGAATTCTGCCTTCTGCCGTAAACGTTGGATTATTTGCAGACGGAGAACCTTCCGGACCATTGCTAAAGATCGCAAATCCAAATTCCGGACACTCGCCGCAATCCAGGCATTCGCCGCAGTCCGAACAGAGATTACATGGGAAGCCCGGATTTTCATCGCAGCAGTCACATGCAATAATAAGTGGATTGTCGCCATTAAGCACAAACGGAACTTCATGTTGCACTAAACAGCAAAAATCAAATCTTACAGTAGCAGCCCTATAATTGGGATAATCGACAAGCAGCCAGATCACATCACCTGCTTGAGCTGGGTTTATAATCCAACCATTAGATTGCATACGCACATTCGACACACCCGCCGGGACTGTTATATACGCCATATATGCAGACAGGTCTACATACAGGTACGCATAACCATCATCGTATCCTTCAGATGATGTTCTTGACAGCGGGAAGAATCCGGCTCTGTTTAAGACAACATCATAAGTCCTGTTGTTAAACACGGTGAAAACGGTATAATCCGGATAGACATAAGCAGCAACGCCATTGTCCACCCAATTGCTGCCAGAACCGCCGCCTACGACACCGAGGGTGTTGCCGCCAACCGGCACGCCTCTGACATACAGTTGTATTACAGGTGCATCAATGACATAAGTTCCATTCGCCGTAATATCACGAGAATAGACTAGTCCGTCTCTAACTGCTCTTACAGTAGTTGCGCCGGATGCACTAAACACAACAGCATCATCGAATGGACCATTGGCAAGAGTCTGCCATGCGCCTGTCCAATATTGTATGATCATATCTTGCAGTCCGGGGAACCTAAAGGTGATGCGACCACAATCGCAAGGATCACATGTGAGGCATGCATCGCCGCACTCAGGACATGGATCACAGAGGTATTCACATACATCACAACCACATATTTCGCATGGCGGCCACAGACAATCAGGACAACCGTCAGCGCCTTGACATGCAAAACCACAATCACAAGGGTTAAAGTGATTTGTAAGCTCTACTGTTGTGACATGCCCACAAATTAACTCTATATCAAGCACCATGGTTTCCCAAGCAAATCCGCGCAGACCATTATCTCCGAAGGCCGCACGGCGAAGTCCTGTTGAAAACGTAGCCGGTGGACCTCCGGCAGAACCATCAGGGAAAGTTGCGCCAAAAGCAACAGAAACCTGAGTAGGAGTAACCATCCTAATCAAGCCCAGAGCCATTGCACATTCACCTGTATTTATCTCCGCAGAAACTACTCTGGCTATATTAGGCTCATTTGCATATCTATAACCGTAACCTCCGACGTGTGCAGGGAACGCCCCAAAGGCAAAGACCTGAAACCAAAGGCGAATCGTTCCACCGTTGTATAGGCTCCAGTTAAATCCACCGGACGGAGGATAGCCATTGGCATTAAACTTGTTAAAACGATAGCGATCACCGCATGCACACTCCGGGTAAGAACCCAACGGAACTACAGTTTCGAAATTGTCTGCATCACTAGGGACAGCCTCTTCATAGGCTGCCATCGCAGGTAGCATAAACGACGTCATCATCGTCAACACGACGAGCACTGCTAATAACTTTCTTAATCCCTGTTTTCTCATTTTTAAATTGAACCTCCCAATTCAAAATTAAAATTTGCAATCTCACTTTTTCTTGCATGGTTTATATATTTTAAACCGCTTTTCTCTGTATGCCTAGGAGTTGCGGTTCTCCATTCAAGCCATTTCTTGTCGGATTGCGATGTACAATACGGCCAACAATACCTCTAATTTACTTCGATTTACGCCCCCTTTATGTAAAGAATATTATCTAATTCGAACATGCACTCAATGGTGCAGAATTATTATTCAATCAAAAATGAATACACTTTTAATTTAAGCATGATATTATAATAGAGTATATTTGTCAAGCTTTTCTGATTAACCTAGCACAAATTCGTCAAATTTTGTTTATACTTTGTACATAGCTTTCGTAAAATATGCCTTTTCTATTGTTGACACTGCTGTTATATACTGCGATACTATAGGCATGGTAATACAGATTATAGATCATTAATCTGTCCTACATATACTACGGCGTAACAAAATAACGAAAATGGAGATGTACATACCGGTGGATAATAATTACTTTTTAGGCCTATATGAAAAATCCATGCCCAACGACATGCCGCTGACCGAAAAGCTCATATCTGCCAAGGCGCTTGGATTTGATTTTTTAGAAATCAGCATTGACGAAACAGATGAAAAGCGCTCCAGATTGAGCTGGAATAAGGAGTCGCGCAACGAACTCGTAAGCGCATCGCTTGATCTTAACGTGCCAATCGGCAGTATGTGTCTCAGTGCGCATCGAAAATATCCTCTGGGACATCCGGATACAGCAGTGCGTGAGCAAAGTCTGAGCATCATGGCCGATGCGGTTGATTTTGCTTGTGATTTCGGCATAAGAATCATCCAATTGGCCGGATACGATGTGTATTATGAGCCCGGTGATGAGCGCACGCGCGAGCTGTTTAAGCTCAATCTTGCAAAGAGTGTGGACATTGCCGCCAAAGCAGGAGTTATGCTTGCTTTTGAGACAATGGAAACGCCATTTATGGATACTACAGAAAAAGCCATGCGTTATGTGCGCGAGATCAATTCGCCATATCTTCAAGTCTATCCCGATTTAGGCAATCTGACCAATGCGGCAGGTTTGTATGGATACAACGTCTGCGATGATTTAAAGTCCGGGCGCGGGCATATTGCGGCCATGCACCTCAAGGAGACCAGACCGGGAATATATCGTGATCTCAAACCGGGCGATGGACATGTGGATTTTGAAAGAGGCATTAAAACCGCTTGGGAAATCGGTGTGCGCAGGTTTGTATGCGAAATATGGGACAATGGTGACCACCGTGCTCAGATTGAACACACCGGGAAGTTCATTAGAAATATATTTAACCACTTCGCCTAAAGAAAGGACATCTGTAAAATGTATATTGGTTTGGATAATGGCGGAACACTATGTAAAGCTGTATTGTTTGACAAATACGGAAAGGAGCTGCACAGCGCTTCCGAAGAACTGGTCATGCTCACCCCTGCAAATGGTCATACTGAAAGGGATATGGAAGCGCTTTGGCAAGCAAACTGTAGAATACTCAAACGCATCATCACGGAGTCAGGTGTTGATCCTCAGTCCATAAAGGGTATTGCATGTGCAGGACACGGAAAAGGATTGTATCTCTGGGGGAAAAACGAACAGCCTGCAATGAACGGCATCGTCAGCACGGACAGCAGAGCTTGGCAATATCCTGAAAAATGGGCAATAGACGGCACGGCAGATAAAGTGTTTGATAAAACTTTTCAGAGCATTCTGGCTTGTCAGCCGGTGTCATTGCTTTGTTGGTTGAGGGATAATAGGCCGGATGTCTATGGAAATATAAAATGGATATTTGAGGTTAAGGATTATATACGATTCAGACTCACCGGAGAAGCTTATGCCGAGCTGACAGATATTTCAGGCAGCAATCTGCTCAATCTTCAAACGAGGCAATACGACAGAGCGCTGCTTAAGCTGTATGGATTGGACGACATATGGGGTTCGCTGCCTCCGCTCAAGCGCTCGTTTGATCCTTGCGGTAAAATCACCACAGAGGCATCGGAGCTGACAGGTCTTGAGCCCGGCACCGTGGTCGCTGGGGGCATGTTCGACATTGATGCTTGTGCGATTGCAATGGACATCACCAGTGATGAGCATATTGCCGTTATCGCCGGAACTTGGAGCATCAATGAGTATATTTCAAAAAAACCTGTGCTCAACAAGAGCGTTATGATGAATTCGATATACTGTATGGATGATTATTATCTTGTCGAAGAATGCAGTCCGACTTCTGCCGGAAATCAAAAATGGTTTATGGAAATGTTTATGCCCGATATACAAAGTCACAGCGCATTTGTCGCACTCGCCGAAAGTGTCAAGCCTGGTGAGCAAAATCTCATATTCCTGCCGTATATCTTCGGCTCTAATTACAACCCGCAAGCCAAGGCCACTGTGTTGGGTATGGACAGCAGCCACACACGAAACCACCTTGCACGAGCTGTGCTTGAGGGTGTGTGCTTCTGCCACAAGGTGCATATTGAAAAATTGCTCCTCAACCGAGAGAAAACGCAAGCCATTCGTCTTGCAGGTGGCGCTGCCAAATCTCGCCTGTGGGTGCAATTGTTTGCGGACATACTTGAGTTACCGATAGAAATCATTGAGACCGAAGAGTTGGGTGCGCTCGGTGCTGCAATGGCTGCTGCGGTCGCCGCAGGTGCGTATGCTGATTTTCCGGAGGCTGCGCAAGCGATGGTAAAAATAAAACAGCGCATAGAGCCAAATCCGGATACTTTTGAAGTATACAGGAAAAAATATGACTTGTATAAATGCGTTTCTGGAGCGTTGGATGGCATTTGGAAGGGTTTTTAATTGCTTCCGGTTGACCCAAATCCACCATCTCCGCGAATCGTTTCATCCAAATCTTGGCACAAGACAATCTCAGGTAGCGCACATTTGCAAATCACCATCTGTGCAATCCGGTCTCCGTCTTGGATGACAAATGGTTCGTGCGACGTATTTTTCAGTCCTATAAGTACTTCTCCTCTATAGTCAGAGTCTATAACGCCTACACAGTTTGCCGGGATTATACCACTTTTTATACCAAGGCCGCTGCGTGCATATATAAATGCCGCATATCCGGGCTCTAGTGCAATGGCGAATCCCGAGCCTATCACTTTAGTTTCTCCGGGCGCAATAATAATTATTTCTGATATGCAGGCGCAGATATCATAACCTACGCTTCCATCTGTTTTTCGCTCAGGTGATCTGGCATTTGCGCTCAGGCATTTGATTTTTAAATGTTTCATAAAATGATTACAATATAGACCCTTTCAAATTTTAGTCGTGCACAAATATTATACCGCTCTATGTGTAAGTGTCAATGCACCATTCATAGTAATGCCTATGCAAAATGAGTAAGTTAACTTTGAGGCTAAATTGTAACCAGTTTTCTCTTTATTTCGAAATAAACATAATATATACTACTCACAAAAATAGCCGGAGGGATGTATATGTCCGAAATCAATAATAAATCTCAAATAAAAATAATGCCGCCGGAAGAGGCTGAACGCATGTTCGCCCGCCTGGGTGAGCTGACACTCGACACATCCGATATCAGGAGAAAGTTCCTCAATTGTCAATATGGCGAAAACCCTATGCAGGCTGTGGACATATATCTTCCCAACGAAGGTACCGGGCCTTTTCCTATCGTCTTTTATATACACGGCGGCGGTTGGCAGCACGGCCGAAAAAACGATGTGCAAGTCGTCCCATTTATGCCCGGCGTACACAGAGGATATGCGGTAGTCAGCATCGGATATAGACTCGTCCCCGAAGTGAGATATCCGGACAATATGTTTGATATAAAAGCAGCGCTCAGATGGATTGCCGAAAATGCCGATTCTTATATGCTCGATGCCTCGAAAACAGCTCTATGCGGTTCATCCGCAGGTGCACACCTCGCCATGATGGCAGCGTTTACACAGGGACAAGTCGCTTTTGGCGATATTTCCGGCGCACCTTTTTGCAATATCCTCTGCCTCGTTGAACAGTTCGGGCCTACCGATTTTGCAAAAATCCACGCGCACTATGATGAGTCAGGATATGCCCGAATACATGTACCGGGTACACCCAGCTCCATTGATGCCATGTTGGGCGCGCGTGCCGAATCCATACCGAATCTGCTTCGCTTTTACAATCCTATTGATTGCGTCCACCCGCATGTGCCTCCTATACTGCTGCAACATGGGCGGCATGATCCCATGATTCCATATCAGCAGGCCATTGAATTATGCAACAAAGTCAACGCACTTTCAGGTGTTGAAAAAGCGGAACTGGACATCAGTGAGGAATTTTTACATGCCGATCCCGGTTATGCCGCTCCGGAGAGTGTCAATCGGATTTTTGACTTTATTGATAAACACCTTAAATAAGTCCCATATATCAACAGCACTATTAATTTACCGCTTGAGCCTTGATTTCGTCCGGGCAAGTATTTTCTCTTATTTGGCAGAGTGGTCAGAGTTTATAGGTTAGTTTATAATTTCGCCGGAAATCAAACCTGAATTTTAATCACTTGATTTAGCTGCTGCTTCATTGCGACAACTCATAGACACGAACAACTGCACCACAACCTCTGACCATCTCTCATCAATACAGGTACTCTTCTACGCTATGATCTTCTATGCTCATCCGCTCTACATATCCAAGCACTTTAAATCTGCTTTGATCAGGCAATCTACGAAACATGCCCAACAAATCAAGTTCTGCCTCACTCACAAGAGATGCTGAGGAGTCTTCCGACAAAAGCCATTCGAGCGGCACATTGTAATAATCGGCCATGATCCTCAGCGTTGGCTTTCTGGGTATCGTTAAATCATGTTCCCATCGGTAAACTGAATTCATAGAAACTCCCAGCACTTTGCTTTGTTCACGCAGAGTCTTCTTGGTTTTGAGACGCAGACTTCTCAGTTTATCGCCGAGACTCACCATCTCTCCCCTCCCACACTTTTTTACTATTGTGTCTAACGTTGTCGTTTGATTCTTAGAATAAATATTAAAGCAGCTTTAAGGTCAAGTGATTTTCAATACTTATGGTATGTTTTTTCACCATTATGATACTCATGTCAAAATTGCCAACTAATCCGTCAAAAAATACATGTTTCTCAATACAAAAACATCTGTTTCAGCATGTACGGCAAGTATGGAATTAACAATTTTTGACAATTTTCACCATTTTATTCCAACCCATATTTAGCAAAACTTTAAACTGTTTAAGGTTTTGCTTTTTCGTGCTCAGATATATGTTGAAACCTTCCATACAAAGTGTTAGAATCCCATCAGCTTTACCGATTTATCTATTGTGCGTTCATATCGAACAAAACTATGGAGGAATTTGCTATGGGCAATACATTATCCATTTATGAGTTTTCAAAAATCTCCGGGATTGAACCCTCAACGCTCCGATATTGGGATGAGATTGGGCTATTTTCGCCGATCATGCGTCATCCCGAAAACAATTACCGCCATTACTCGGCAGAGCAATTACCGGCACTCAATTTTGTAACCACGCTCTGTGAACTTGATATCCCACTCAAGGTTATTGCCCGGTTACAAAAGTGCCGCTCCCCTGAGCTGATGCTCGACTTGCTTGAAGCCCACGAACACAATCTGGATGTGCAAATAAATAAGCTGAGGATATGCTATTCGGCTCTCCACGCGCGAATGGAGTTATTACGATTGGGCATGAGTGTGGATGAGTCGCAAATCTCGGTTGTTAAGCAACCTGAAAAATCAATGATACTCTGGCCGCAAAACAACTATGAAGAGGAGCAAACTTTTCTTGACCCTCTGGCTGAGCATATTAAAGGTTCAGGCGAAAGAATGGTCAACTTAAGTTTCCCCGTCGCAGGATATCATCATAAGCTTAATGCTTTTGAACAAAAGCCTGCTTGTCCTGATCACTTCCTTTCTTTAGACCCTATAGGCATGCATAAGAAAAAAGCCGGGAACTACCTGGTGGGGTATGCTCGCGGCTATTTTGGTGATATCGGTGACTTGCCGGAAAGGATGGTTCGTTATGCCAAAGAAAATTCTATCACCATTTCAGGCCCTGTTTATACGATATATCTTCATGAGCAGATCAGCACTTTAAACCCGTCTGATTATCTTGCACAGTGCTGTATTACTATTGCAAGAGAAAAAAGGTCAACAGATACTCCGGACTGACGAGCATCCGAGAATCGGCGGAGTCTGACGCTTGTCAGCACAAAGCGCACGCATTAGTCTTCTATTCTCTGATTTTGATATGCACATCTCTAAGCTGCATATCTGCTACCTCACTCGGTGCGCCAAGCATCACATCCTGAGCATTGCCGTTGAGTGGGAATGCGATGACATCTCTAATCGTCTCTTCGTCTGCCAGCAGCATCACGATCCTGTCAATGCCCGGTGCCATACCGGCATGCGGAGGCGCTCCGTACTGAAACGCTGTGTACAGTGCGCCAAAGCGTGCTTTTAGCTCAGTTTCATCGTATCCTGCGATTTCAAATGCTCTTTTCATAATTTCAGGCGAGTGGTTACGCACCGCACCGGACGAAAGCTCAATACCATTGCAGACCACATCGTATTGATGTGCATATATGTCTAGCGGGTCTTTTGTTTCCAGCGCTTTCAAGCCGCCAATGGGCATCGAAAATGGATTGTGGGTAAAGTCAATGCCCTTTGTCACCGGATTATATTCATACATCGGGTAGTCGGTAACGAAGCAAAACTCAAAAGCATCTTCCGCTATAATCTCAAGCGATTTTCCGAGCCAATTTCTTACTTGACCTGCCAGACCATCTACGACCGCCGCTGCATCGCAGACGAAAAACAGCGTATCGCCTTCATTAATTCCGAGGGAACTTATGAGTTCTTGCTTTTGCGCAGGTGTCAGGAACTTTTCGATTGGCCCTTTAAAGTCTCCATCGGCCAGTGTGATGTATCCCAACCCTTTCATACCGATTCCGGTCGCAAATTTTAATGAGCTTTCAAAGAACGCTCTGGAGCATCCTGAGCAATCGGCGACAATGCCTCTGACGGGTTTGTTCTTAAACAGAGGAAATTCTACATGAGAGAAAAACTCCGTCAGGTCAGCAATGATGAGGGGGTTGCGCAAATCCGGCTTATCTGAGCCATATTTAAGCATAGACTCATTGTATGTAAACCTGCGAAACGGCGGAGGCGAGACTTTTTTTTCTGTAAATTGTTTAAATGTCTCGTACAGGACTTTTTCCGCTACATTCAAGACATCCTCTTGCTCTGCAAATGCCATCTCAAAGTCAAGCTGATAAAATTCTCCGGGTGAACGGTCGCCTCTGGCATCTTCATCTCTAAAGCATGGTGCTATTTGGAAGTACCTATCAAATCCCGAGACCATTAACAGCTGCTTAAACTGCTGAGGTGCTTGAGGCAGGGCATAGAACTTGCCTTTATGCTTTCGGCTGGGCACCAGATAGTCACGAGCGCCTTCGGGAGATGATGCCGTAAGAATCGGCGTTTGTATTTCAACGAAATCAAGCTGCGTCATTTGTGTGCGGATGAAACTGATAATCTGAGCACGCAGTAGAATGTTGCCCTTGATGATGGAATTACGCAGGTCAAGATATCGATATTTAAGTCTCACTTCTTCACGTGTGTTCATTGACTCACTGATGTCAAAAGGAAGCATGTTGCGGCAAGGACCGAGTATCTCCAGCCGATCGGCAACCACCTCAATATATCCGGTATCCAGTTTCGGGTTTACCGATTCTTCGTCGCGTGCCTTAACTTTACCATATACAGATATGACTGTCTCACGATGGACACCTTCAAGCAATGATGCTTCGTGTAATACAACTTGCATGATGCCGCTGAAGTCACGCAGGTCAATAAATGTAACTCCGCCATGATCACGGATTGACGCCACCCAGCCGGACAGGCGAACCTCCTGTCCAATATCGCCTTGCTGCAGCTTAGCTGCCAGATGTGTTCTAAGCATTGTGTTCACTCCTTAATTATAAGCTGACGAGAGTCAACGGAATGCGACGCCCATCAGCCTATGAAAAACATAGATAATCTATCGTATAATTTTATCCCTTGGAATTTGCATTGTCAAGGAAAAGTTAAAAGGCGGCTTTCGCCGCCTTTGTAATTTAATATTGCATTAGTCTGTCACATATGGCAAAAGTGCCACTTGACGTGCACGTTTGATGGCCACCATCAAGCGTCTTTGATGTTGCGCACAAACACCGGTGGTTCTGCGGGGCAGTATTTTGCTGCGCTCTGATAAATATCTCTTTATCTTAGTTGCGTCTTTGTAATCAATATCCTGCGCTCTATCAACGCAAAACTGACACACTTTTCTGCGCTTGCGGTTCTGCGGTCTATGTTCTCTATCGTTAGACAAGATAATTCCTCCTCACATTAAAATGGTAAATCCCCATCATCCATATCCAGCTCTGCAAAATCAGAACCTGCGACAGGGGTTGAGAAACCTTGGCTGTAATCGTCTCTTTGGACGACTGGTAACCCGCTGGCTTCTCTGCTTTTTTTGCTCTCGGTAAAATAGATGTTATCGGCTACGACTTCCGCACTTCTGCGTTTGTTTCCATCTTTGTCCGCCCAGTCTCTAATTTCGAGACGTCCCGTTACAGCCGCCATTTGTCCCTTGGTAAAATACTTTGATACAAATTCACCGCTCTTGTTCCATGCGACGACATCAATGAAATCTGTCTGCCTTTCCCCACCGTCTTTAGGTGCAAACCTTCTGTCCACCGCAAGCGTAAAGGACGCTACCGGCGTTCCATTTTGTGTATGTCTCAGCTCCGGGTCGCGTGTCAGTCTGCCCATAATAACGATCTGGTTCATTGTAAACTCCTATTCTTCGATGACGGTAATAAGTGAACGCATCATACCGTCAGTGATTTTGAGTACACGGTCAAGCTCTGCGGGGAACTCCGGTCCTGATGTGAACTTGACGAGTACATAATACCCTTCAGGTTTATCATTAATCAGATATGCAAGCTTTCTTTTGCCCATTTCCTCAAGCTCATTGAGCGTACCGTTTGCTTCGATGAGTGTCTTAAACTTCTCTATCATTGCAGCGATTTGCTCTTCACCGAGATCTACATCGATGATATACATAAGCTCATAGTTTGCTGACGTCTTTGCCATAATTACACCTCCTTCTGGTCTAATCGGCCCCCGATCTTTGCCGGGAGCAAGGATGCGGGGCGGCTAACCCCTATGTCCTATTTACTATTTGTGCAAGACTGACTTCGTGTGTCAGAATGCTTTGTAATTATACATGATTACATGTATTTGTCAACACCCAAATCCGGCAGTTTGAGTCTGTTCCCACCTGCCGGATTCATAGAAATCTGTCGAAAATCGATACATGCAATATGAAATATTCATCACATACATTTTGAATGTAGATTTAAATTATTACAAAAATATTTTTTAGAGCGCCGCATCATCTCTAACTATTTGATAAAATCCGCTCTACCTGCTGTAGCTGCTCCGGTGTATTGACTCCTAAGATTTCATCACCGAGATTTCGCTTAAGTAATCCTATTTTTGCACCACTTTCACGCATGATCTCCGGCACATCCGTCAGATAGTATTCGCCCTGCGCATTGTCATTTTTGAGTTTATCCAGCGTATCTAAGAGCTGCACTGAATCAAACACATAGACTCCTGTGTTGACCTCTGTGATCTGCGCTTGCTCCGGGGTACAGTCTCTATCTTCGACAACACATACAAAGTCCCCATTTTCATCTCTGATGATCCGCCCGAAAGCAAGATCCAGCGTGGTTTCTCCGGTCAGGATCGTGCACACATTATTTTGCTCAAAATGCGTATTCAAAAGCTGCGCATAGGTCTCTTTCTTTATGGCCGGCATATCACCATAACAGACCATCACCGCACCTTTAAAGCCCAAAAGCTGCGCTTTGGCTGCCATGACCGCATGTCCGGTACCCAATTGCTCTTTTTGCTCCGCAAATTCATATCCGTCAAAGTATTTTATTACCTGATCCTTGCCATACCCCACCACAATGATGATATCTTCTTTTTGAGTCACCGGTAACGCGTCCAGCACATATTCAAGCAATGGCTTGCCGCAGGCAAGTCTCATTACTTTAGGTGCATCATTATCATCGGTCTGCAAGCGTGTACCCTTCCCCGCCGCCAATACGACTACCTTAATCAGTTGCTTATCCATAAATTTACCATCCTCATTCATCATTTTGTGGGTCAAGAAGCAGCGCGACCGTCTCTGTGATTTTCTCAATTGTAAATCGGTTCGTCCGAAGATATGCATACACTCCGGGTAAGACCGAGGTGGTTTGTTCGTTGCACAAAAACAGCAAATTGTGTCTCGCTCCACTTTCCCTTGGAAGCGTAGCGGTTATGTCCGACACAGACGGTGCTTCATCATCTATAACACTTCCGGCACTATCCCAAAAAATCAACTGATGCGCCTGCGCTGTTTCCCGCGCCTGTTCTGTTGCATCTGAGGCTGAAATAATCACCGTTCTGACTTTCGCCGCTTCAAATAAAATCGCTGAGATTTTTAAATACTCTTCAAAAGTACCCTCTTCTAACCAAATCCCAAGTGTATGACCTGTTCCGGATATTCGGCGAATCAAGCCGGGATCGCTAAAAACATCTTCCGAATTTACGAAAAAACACGCGCGGACATGCGCTGCCGACTCTGTATCAAGCAAGTCCAAAATCTGTTCGGCGCTACCGCCTGACAGATCGAAGAAGCTCAGATATATCGTTACATCACTATAATCCGGAGGCAGTTCAGGTTCAACCGGCGGTAGCGGCGATGGCGGGTCTCCAACAACAGGCGGCCCGGGCAAGGTCTGAGGCGGCACAAATCGCTCTTCAAATGCACTCCTTATGCCATCTCTATTCATCCCCACTGCCGTAGGGCCATTGATGGCTGAATGAGAGATGATTCTCACTGCTTGCATGGGGCGCTCCGGAATGATCGAATCAGGTATCTCGACGATTTGAAAGGTCAGACCAAAAAAATCACTGACTTGCCGGAGCGGAACATAAAATCTTCCGCCGACACTGCGTGCATGCGGCCATCGCAAGATCAGACCGTCGTGATTGGTTGTTCTGGCATCTCCGGGGGTGGTATAAAAGTCAACATACCTGTCACCTCTAAACAGGCGAACAAAATCGTCTGAACCAACTGCCCATACGCCCAGCTCACGAAAGACATTAATCGGCAACACCGGCACAAACATTTCACCACCCACAATAAAAGGCATGGTGCTCTCACTGAATGGAAGCAGTGTTTCATTGACGAGCACAAAGTAGGGTGTCACAGCAGCTTGTGAAGTGATCGGTGTTAGGGCAGGTGTTATGAGCAGTATAAGCAATATGCATATCATTCTCTTTTTCAAACGCGATCTCCCCTCCTTTTTTTTGCAGATTCTTTATGATTACAATAATACCATGACTGATCTGCTTTGACAACTTATGTAAGCAACATTTGACACATCCGCAAATTCAGAGTAAAATCGAAAGCGAGTAAGCTGAGCAGCCGCGTGAGACGGTCGAAAGACCGCTCACGAGGAAAGTCCGGGCTCCATAGGGCAAGGATAACGGGTAACGCCCGCCGAAGGCGACTTCAGGACAAGTGCAACAGAGATATACCGCCTCGGCAATTGACTATGAATCAATGACCACCGACAATATAACCCGCATGGTCACTGATCCACAGTCAATTGCCGAGGTAAGGGTGGAAAGGTGAGGTAAGAGCTCCCCCGGCGCTCGGAGACGAAACGCCGCTGTAAACTCTATCCGGAGCAACACCGTGGGAGTGCTGCGTTTAATCGCATGGCCGGCCCGGCCGCACTCAGGAGGTGGCTTGAGCTCATTGGCAACGATGAGCCTAGATAGATGGCTGTTCACGACAGAATCCGGCTTACAGGCTTACTCACAAAAAAGTGCCGATAACCCATTGGGTTTCGGCATTTTTTATGAATTTCGCTTTCTCCACTGCTCGATTTGCTCAAGCCGCTCTTTAACTCTAGCTTCCAACCCCTGCGACGTAGGCTCATAATACTTGCGCCCTTCAAGTGCGTCCGGCAAGCATTTCATCGTACTCAATTTATCTTGCGTGTCATGAGCGTAAACATAGCCCTGACCATACCCCAACTCTTTCATCAGCCTGGTTGGCGCATTTCGGATTTGCATCGGAACCGGTTCGGCAAGCATATTGCGCGCATCTTCCGAAGCACGCAAATACGCCGCATCCAGCGCATTTGACTTAGGCGCAACAGACATATATACCACCGCATGAGTCAAATGGACACTGCATTCCGGCATCCCGATAAAATGACAAGCCTGATATGCCGCAACGGCAATTTCCAATGCGCGGCTATCCGCCATACCGATATCTTCTGAGGCAAATCGAACGACTCTACGTGCAACATAAAGCGGATTCTCACCTGCTTCAAGCATTCGGGAGAGCCAATAAACCGCTGCATCCGCATCACTGTTTCTCATGGACTTATGGAGTGCAGATATGATGTTATAATGTTCCTCACCGGTCTTGTCATAAAGCAATGATTTCTTACTGATGCATTGCTCGAGCATTTCTAATGACACTGTCGTACCGCTTTCGTCAACATCTCCATTGACAATAACCATTTCCAAGGTGCTCAGCGCCACCCGCGCATCTCCATTTGAAAATCCCGCAATGATGTGCAGTAGATCATCAGCAATATGTATAGACTGCCCCCCAAAGCCGCGCGGATCTGTTAACGCTTGTTTTAAGAGCTTAAACAAATCATCTGCGGACAGCGCATTGAGGACAAACACCCGACAACGTGACAGTAACGCTGAGTTGATTTCAAATGAAGGGTTCTCAGTAGTTGCGCCAATCAAAATAATACTGCCTTTTTCGACAAATGGCAAAAAAGCATCCTGCTGCGCCTTATTAAATCGGTGTATCTCATCAACGAACAAGATGGTCTTATCCCCCATCACGCTCATACTATCCGCCCGATTCATGACATCTTTGATTTCCTTTATTCCGCTCGTGACTGCACTAAAGACAATAAAATCAGCTTTTGTCCGCCCGGCAATGATTCTGGCAAGGGTGGTTTTGCCCACACCCGGCGGTCCCCAAAAAATCATTGAAGCAATCATATCCCGGTCAATCATCTGACGCAGAATCTTCCCTTCACCTAAGAGGTGACTTTGTCCGACAAATTCCGGCAAATCACGAGGCCGCAAACGACTGGCCAGCGGACCGATCATTTCAGGTGAATCAAATATTGAATTTTGTCTGTAATTGATGTTCATAGCTTACACCTATTGTGAAAAGAGTTTAAAAAAGACTCTTCGCTATCGCTCAGAATGACCGGCAGTTGTGCTGTCACGCTGAGGGCATCTACCGCCCGAAGAATCTTTTTTATGCGCACTGTATTGACAACCTTTAGAACTTGACCACTTTCGGCTCACCTGCAAAAGAAGCAAACGTCGCTGTAGCATCTTTAAGGTAGAGCACCTGTGTATTGGGGTCTTCTGCCGAATACATCGCTTTGAGCTGCGGATGCTCTTCCAACATGGCTTTTTTCGCCTCAAGACGATCATCATTCACAGCAGTTGCTTCCAAGCGTAACCAAGTACCATCATGCATTGCACAAATTTCAACTTTCGGATTTTTAGCCATTTGCTTTGAGCATGGTTTGAGCTTAGACGTCTGAATGTAGAGCTTGCCATCATAAATGAGTTGTGTTCCAAAAGGACGCACTCTCGGTTGATCACCTTCAACCGTTGCCAAGTAATATGCCCCTGCGTTTTTCAAAAATTCATAGACTTCTTGCACTTAAACTTCCTCCTCATGTAATTATAATAATCGGAATATGTTGGATATTTTATCACATCATCGATGCAATCACAATGTATTTTTCGCCATGGTCCTCAAACAATCCTGATCGCACTTGCATCAACACATTTTCCGGTTTGCGCATCAATCTTAAAAATCGCGCCTTCAATTTTACCCGGGCCATCCGCAGGTTCAAACCGACTGGGCGGATTGCCCAAGAATCGCGAAACAGGCTCTTTCGCTCTCATACCGATAATCGAGTCACGCGCACCGGTCATACCTAAGTCTGTGATATATCCTGTACCTTTACTCAGCACACAGGCATCCGACGTCTGGACATGTGTGTGCGTACCCCAAATAGCGGAAACCCGCCCATCAAGATGATACGCCAGCGCAAGCTTTTCACTCGTCGTCTCCGCATGAAAATCAACAAGCACAATCTTTGACTCAATCTGTTTCAGAATCTTGTCCGCTTCAAAAAATGGATTCTCGCTGCCATGCGGCATTTGCGCGCGACCTATGAGGTTGATGACACAGATGCTTCCGAATTCAGTCTCAAATTCACCCCAACCTCGCCCCGAAACTTGCGGCGCAAAATTCGACGGTCTGAGTATATATTTGTTGTCATCCAGAAAACTGCTTATTTTCCGAACGCCCCATGTATGATTACCCAATGTGATGACATCCGCTCCGGCATCAAACAGCGCCTCTGCATCCGAAGGACTCAGTCCCAAACCTGCCGCATTTTCTCCATTGATCACCGTAAAGGATATATCCGCAAGCTTCTTATATCCGCGCAGTCTTTCAGATAAAAAATCAACGCCGGTCTGTCCGCACACATCACCTATAGCCAGCACATTAATTGTCATAAAGAAACCTCTGTCCTTTGTCAAAACCGTGACTCATATAAAATCTAAACAATAACACTTACCGCTTTGTGCGAGTTGCTGATCTCCACTTCCCTGTGTACCCCGCCATCCTCACCATCAACTGTCCATGCGACATCTTCCAAAAATGTAAACTTCACATGCGATGCATGGAGCAACTGAATATTGTCGCCATCATAACTCTGAGTCGCAAGTCTTGTGAGTAAATCTAAAAATGCAGCAGGGTCTACAGGCTGACGCACCAAAACAATTTCGAACATTCCATCAGACAAGTCCACACGACTGGGGTCTAACTTTAAAAAACCGGCAACAGATGTAGAATTCGCCACAGCACCGAATATGAAATCCCCGGTGATCGTGTTTCCATCATATTCGACAATGGTCTTGCGCGCCTTTATCTGCGGCACCTCCGCAAATCCACTGAGCACATAAGCCAAGTGCCCCAGAGAGCGCTTGGCTGTTTGGGGCGTGGAATATGCCACACTGGTAAATGCACCAAATGCCGCAATATATGTGAAGTAACCTCCGGCAAACAGCCCGATATCCAAAGCAAGCGGCTTGCCGCCTATGATGGTTTTCACCGCCTCAGCAGGCGATTTGGACAACCCCAGCGTCGTGGCAATGTCATTGGCCGTACCGGTAGGAATATATCCTATCGGTATCGATGCACCCGAGCGCAACAACCCGGAGACGACATGACTGAGTGTGCCGTCTCCCCCGAGACATACAAGCAGGTCATATTGACCGGCATATTTGAGTGCCAACTGCTCCGGATAAAGTTCGCCGGAAAAATGCACAGTGACCACATGTCCATTGCTGCACAGTTGTGATATGATCGTGCCAATCGCAAGTCTGGACAGACCTTTGCCCGAAAACGGATTGGCGATAAGCATTGTTTTGGTCGCTATATGAACCACCTCACAAATTGATACATTTATGGCAAAACCCTGACTCGCGTCACACCATCGATTGCCCTCACAGCATCTTCAAGTCCCGCAGGCACTTTGCTGAGCTCTGCGATAATGTATGCGTGCGTCATTTTTTGCGTATTGGCATCGAGCATATTACCCATATCACCGCCAAACTCAGCAATCACACTTTTAAGGTGCTCAGCAACACCCGCTGCGCTCTTGTAGATCACGCAAAGGCGCGGGCTACCGGAACGCGGCATATGCGCAGCAGGTAGATTCACCGAATTGACAATGTTTCCATTTTCCACATATTCAATCACTTCATCGCAAGCCATGGCAACACAATTGTCTTCACTCTCCGGTGTTGACGCACCCAGATGCGGTATCGCTACAACCCCCGGTGCTCCTGCGGTTCTGCCATTTGGGAAGTCTGTTACATAGCACGCTACATGTCCTGACTCCAGTGCTTCCAGTATTCCATCATCGCAAACCAGCTCGGCGCGTGCCATATTGATGATGCGCACACCCTGCTTCATTTTGCCTATGGTGTCTCTGTTTATAAAGCGCTTGGTCGCTTCCATGTATGGCACATTGAGCGAGATAAAATCCGCTGCGCTATACAGTTTATCAAGGCTGTCTATTATCGTAATTTCAGGTGACAGACTCTTTGCAGCCGCCTCAGATATATAGGGATCGTAACCCAAGACTTTCATACCCAGCGCATTTGCGGAATTGGCGATTTTTGCACCTATTGCACCCAGGCCGATCACGCCCAGCGTCTTGCCCAAAATCTCCGGCCCGGCATATTGCGCTTTCTGCTTTTCAACGAGCGCTGCAACTTCGTCACCTTTATCTGCAACGGACCGAACCCACGAAACGCCATCTATAATCTTACGCGCTGACAAAAACAGTCCGCATAATGCCAGTTCCACAACACCTTGAGCGTTTGCGCCCGGTGTGTTAAATACAACAATACCTTCATCTGCGCAACGCTCAAGCGGGATATTGTTCACCCCTGCGCCCGCACGGGCAATACATAGCAAATCTGCGCCAAACTGTTCATCATGAAGCTTGGCTGATCGTACCAGTATGGCATCCGGAGCTTCTATCTCCGCAGACACTTCATACTTTGTGTTGCAGAGCCTTTCAAGCTCTTTGGACTTAATGTTATTGAGTATTTTGACCTTGTACATGGCAATCAATCCCTTTCTTTAAGTATTAATTATTTCGTTCGAAGTCGCGCATAAACAAGGCAAGCGCCTCAACACCCTCGGTAGGCATTGCATTGTAAATGGACGCACGCATACCGCCCAAGACACGATGCCCTTTCAGATTTTCAAAGCCTGCGGCAGTCGCAGCTTTTATGAATTTATTGTCCAGTTCTTCATTATCGGTCTTGAACGTCACATTCATATCCGAACGCGCTTCTTTTTCTGCACATCCGACAAACATCTTACTCTCATCCAGCATATCATAGAGCATCTTGGCTTTTGCAGCTTTGATCTTCTCCATGCCCTCAATACCGCCTTGGGTATCAAGCCACTTGAGCACCAAGCCCAACATGTAGATCGTATAGCATGGCGGTGTATTGTGCATAGAATCGCCGTCAATATTAATCTTATAGCTCATCAGCTTCGGTGTCAGCGGGTGCTCATGACCTGCCAGTGACTTGTCTAAAATCACTACTGCTGCACCTGCGGGTGCCATGTTCTTTTGTACACCGGCATAGATGAGTCCGTATTTTGAAACATCTACCGGAATAGACATGATATTAGATGACATATCACAAACCAGCGGCACATCACCGGTCTCAGGCACATACTTCCATTCAGTGCCATATATTGTGTTGTTTGAGCAATAATGGAAATATGATGCTTGCGGGTCGAGTTTCAGTGCGCTTTGCGGTGGAATATAGGTATGGTTTTTATCCTCGGTATCACACGCAATATTGATTTCGCCATATTTTTTAGCTTCTTTAGCAGCTAAGCCTGAGAAGTTACCTGTAACGGCATAGTCTGCCTTTCCGGTCTTACCGATCAGATTTAGCGGCACTCCTGAAAATTGAAGTGTGGCTCCGCCGTGTAAAAACAATATCTCATGCGTATCCGGGATTTTCATAATTCTCCTGAAGTCTGATTTTACCTCTTCGAAAATATTCAGATAAACTTTGCTCCTGTGGCTCATTTCCATAACCGACATACCACTGCCGCGATAGTTGGTCATCTCTGCTGCTGCTTGCTCAAGCACTGTGAGCGGCAATACTGATGGCCCGGCCGAAAAGTTAAAAATTCTTTCTGTAGACATGCTTGCATCCTCCTGCTATTACAATAATGTAAGTCACTTGATGGTCACATTATATAGCACGAGATTTGATTATGTCAATTGGAATTCATTTGTAAAACCGTAACGTAATCAATGTGACTTCCGGTCTGGCGAAAACTCTGGGGTAATATTCCCCAACACCACGACTGACATAAGCCGGCGTACCATCACGAGATTCCGACCATCCCGATCTAAAGCGCGTTCCATAATGGGAAATCACTCTCGAATCAAGCCCAATAGACCACCGTCCGAAAAAATTGAGCTGCCCACCGTGCGTATGTCCGCTGAGTATCAAGTCAATCTGCATGGTATCCTGCATCATCGTCACATCCGGGTTGTGAGAAACCAACAGCACAAAGCTATCTGCACCTGCACCCATTATGGACTCAGAAATATTGGGATTGCGATTCCACATATCCTCCACTCCGGCCAGATAAAACCCCGCCCGTACACAGACACCACTATTAGACAGCGCAACCATATTAAACGCACGCATCGCAGCAAATAGCTCCTCATACTGATCATGATTGCCCTCAACACCATAGATACCATCTGTAGTGACTATCTGCGATATCAGCCGCATTGCTGATGCTAAATCCGCACCACCATGCGCAATGTCTCCACCGAGGATGAGCATGTCTACCTGTCTTTTGTTCAGCTCATCTACAATGGCCTTTAAGCGCCCATCAAACCTATCCAATGCATGGACATCTGTTACAAACGCAATGCGATATCCATCCATCTCCGGCGGAAACACCGACGAGACAAATGATATTTCATTATATACAACGATCCGATCCAAGGTCATTGCATGAATGACATGCACCAACACAATGGCCGCAACAACGGCAAGTGCGGTCACTTTAATTATGCGCCGCACTTGCCGTTTGTTGTTTTTTTCACTATTCATCAAGACCGCTCCGATGCGCGGGCGGCTTTATTATATATATGCCTTTCAATCAGAACCGCCGCACAGACTACCGCACTGCCTGCAAAGTAGCCGCCAACGACATCTGTCAGGGTGTGCACGCCCAGATATATCCTACTCAGCCCAACCAGAAGCATGCAGATGATCGCAAAGGTGAAAAACAAAACTTTCATCACCTTACTTCGGGCATAGCGCACCACCATGACCGCACACATACCGAAAAATACAGTGGCGTTCATGGCGTGGCCGCTGGGATAGCCGAAGCCACCTGCATTTACAATTTGGTTGATCGTAGGGCGATCTATAGCGAAGATATTCTTGAGTATGATCGGCCCTAATATCGCTGAACTGACCAGAGCTACGCCTACCGGCACGCCGACTTTCACTCTGGTGTGCGAAAGAATCAACAACATCAGTATGATGGGTGTGTAGGAATACCAATGAGTGAGGTTGCTGATCCATACAGCAGTCGTCGTCAGTGTCGGGTGAATCTTGTCGGCGATGAGCGTGTAAAACGCATGGTTTATATTTGCAGTTGCTGCATTTTCAGTCAGGACAAGAATCGTTACGATGGTAAAGAGTATGAGCGATTTTAGCAATGCTAGGATTATCATTTTTGTTTTCATGTCATTTCCTCCCTTTTATGACTCATCAGGTCATATCAACGATGATTCCACAACATTGTTTTCGATAAAATCCGCATCGGATGCAAGCACTATAAATCCACCCTTAGTATATCATACGCACCGCTTAAAGTCTAATTTTTCTACACTCCAGATAATATCTTTTATCTCGTGCATGTCCGACCGAAAAGCTCTTCTTGGGAAATACGCCGCGCGCTTCCACCGTAGCAAAAAACTCTCCTTTATCCATCGAAGGCAATATCAGCCCCAAAGTGCGCTCAGCCTCAGCAAGCTTTACCACTGAGTCATCCCCATGGATATAATCAATACGTGCGTCATTATTTTGCGCATATGCATCCAAGAATTCTTGAAGCGCTGAAAGCATATCTCCGATACACGCTGCAGCCACCGAAATCTCTCCGCTTTGATCTTGTATCACCCAGCGAATTTTATAATCATCTCCGGCGGGCATGGCCTGCTCCAGTGCACTGAGGAGTGCTTGAGGCTCCACATCAAACATCACGCGATGAATCGCTTCAAAGTCGATTGCATCATCATAAACACAGTTGAGCTCAACCAGAGCGCGGCGTGCCGGGTGGGTCTCCTGTTCAGCCGCACTCAGTCCTTTTTTAATTTCATCCCAATATACTTTTGCGGCAGCCAATGAGTGATTGCCATCACCGATCACCATGAGCATTTCATTTTTTGCGCCCAAGGCTTCAAGCGCAGTCAAAACGCCAAGAGCATCTGTACCGCACACTTGCATCCCCTTGATATGGCCTCCGCCTTCCATCAAGTCAAAATCGTAGAGTACCGGAAACCGTGCGGCATTTGCCATGAGCGGCGTCATCACCGTATTGTCTCTATCATCAATAAACGTAATGATGTGCGGCAGTTCCAAACAGGCTTTTTTTCTGACGCTGATTCTCGGCGGCAATCTATCCAAGACAGTGCCTTCACTGGCCCGAACAATGGCTTTATCCGTTGCAAACTCATAAGTCTCTAAATCCAGAGCGCCGACAACGCCCCGCCGCACTCTGCCGTCAGGCTGTGTGCGCTCGACCAAAATAAAGCTATCTGCAATTTCGTTAAACACATCACCGTCCAGATAATCGGCCATAGTCTTGCTGATGTGCCCGATGGCTTCGTCTTCGTTTATTTCTTCTAAATATGCCTCGGGAATGATCATCTTAAGCGTGGAAGGAGCATCTCCGACCAGCTTTTCTACCCGCTCCCAATAATCATGCTCTGATGAAAATTGATCACAGGCTATGACTGCCCATTTTTCCATCGCTGCATTCTTAGGTAATAAAATATTGGTTGGTGTAAAAGTATTTTTCGACATGATATAACCCCCAGTTGTCTAAATTAAAATGGATACCGATTAGAGGCACTCAAATGCTTTTTTTAGTTTACTGATATATTCCGGCGTTGTTCCGCAACAGCCGCCAATCAGTTTTGCGCCAATTTCCGCAAAGGGCAGCATCTGCTGTACAAATTCATCAGGCCCCGTATCATAGCTTCCCACTTCCGACACAGGCAGTCCTGCGTTGGGCTTTATGATGAGCGGCAATGTGGTTGCGGCGGCCATTTTTTGGGCCGTTTCAAACATTTCTTGAGGTTCGAGCGAGCAGTTGAGCCCCACTGCGAGCACACCCATATCTTGCGCTGTTCTGGCAAAATCTTCCGGCGTGCAGCCCATAAATGTACATCCGCTCTTTGTAAACGTCATGGTGGCCAGAACCCCTAAGTCCGTGTGCTCCCGGACAGCCAAGATCGCCGCTTTCATTTCCTCAAGATCACTCATGGTTTCAATCGAAACATAGTCTACCTCGGCTTGCGCACCTGCAATCGCTTGTTGCTTAAACAGTGCATATGCCTTTTCCACCTCAAGGTCACCCATCGGGGCGAGCAGCTTACCCGTAGGACCCATATCCAAAGATATCTTTGCTCTGCCATTGCTTGCGCGTTTTGCAATCGCAACGGCTGCGCTGATGATCTCTTCCGGCGTATATCCTGTGCCTTCAAGATTCATGGCGTTTGCGCCAAAGGTATTGGTACCTATTATATCGCTTCCGGCTTCAACATACAAGCGGTGCACGTTTTCAACAGCATCCGGGCAGTGGATATTCATCAAGTCCGACCGCTCACCCGGCTTTAGACCGCTTTTTTGCAGCATCGTTCCCATTGCACCATCGTAGATAACAAATTTTTTATCCTCAAATAACATGATTGGTCACCTCTAAACCTCTAAAACAAGTTACGTGCACAATAACATATGTCATAGCTTATATCAAGATCATTTACCCCAAAGCGGAAGAAGCCCAATCCCATGGGCGAACAGTTGAGCGCGCAAGCACCGCACTCCATACAAGCATCTTTGTTCTTAACATATATATATTTTCAACCGTATTATATCAAATCATACCCCAAAACACTAGTTTTTCATTTTTGAAATACTAGACAATGCTTAAATTTTGCGGTATTATGAACAACGTATATGCAAAAGTACAGGCCAGCAAGGCCTGATTAGGAGTGAGATTTTGTTAGTAAGTATTCTAATCTTAGTAATACTCATATTAGTCAGCGGCTTTTTATCCTCATTGGAAATCGCAGTCAGCTCATCCAATAGAACGAAAGTCAAAATGCTGCAAGAATCGGGCGACAAAAGAGCCGCAAGGCTGCTTGCCACGATTGATGCACCGAATAACTTCTTTGCCACAACACAGCTCTACATCACATTCATCGCATTTTTCTCAGGCGCATATGCCGCCAATTCTTTTACCGAACCCATGCAGAACATGCTGAGCCGGGTTAATCTCAACCTGTCTGAATCCGTGATTGAACCTGTGGTTTTTATCGTAATCACAGCCATCTTGACATATATGGCATTGGTCTTTGGCGAACTCGTTCCCAAGCGTATTGCCCTGCAATACGCCATCCCATTTGCACTTCGGGCATTGCCGGTCATCCATGTACTGGCGATCATCGCCTTTCCATTTGTAAAGCTTCTATCCACATCCTCAAGACTCATACTCAAGATCATCGGCATACGCGATGACTCCCCTGAAGAAGACGTCACCAAAGAAGAGATCCGCCTACTGGTCGAGACCAGCAGTGATTGCGGAAACATCGCCGAGGCGGAGCAAGGCATGATCGAGAACATCTTTGCGCTTGATACGCTCACCGCCGAGGATGTTTGCAGGCATAGAATTGATGTGATTGCGCTTCCGCTTGATGCTGATTTTAGCACTGTCACAGAGGTGCTCACCAAAGAAAATTACACCAGAGTTCCGGTTTATGAAGAGAGTCTGGACAATGTCAGAGGCATACTCAATTCAAAAGACCTACTGCACTACTTGCTGACCCATTCAAGTAAAGCAACCAGCAAAGCAAACTTCGACTTAAAGGATCTGCTGCGCGAGGCTTATTTTGTACCCTCATCCAAAAGAGCTGATGAATTATTCCAAGAAATGCGCGAAGAACATATCTATATGGCGGTAGTCGTTGACGAATATGGCGGCACCATGGGCATCGTAACCATGGAAGACTTAGTAGAACTGATTGTCGGCAGCATCCATGACGAATATGACGAAGAGGAACTGCCGGACATCACAGACCATGGCGAGGATTCATATCGAATCCAAGGTTCAACCGATTTAGAGACGGTTCAAGAACATCTGGAAATAGAGTTGCCCATCGAAGAGTATGACACAATGAGCGGATTTTTGGTCGGCGAATTGGGTTACATTCCGGCAGAAGACGAGCACCCGGAAGTCACATATAATGGCATCAATTTCAAGGTCGAAAGCGTACAAGAAAAGCGTATTGCAGAGGTCACTGTAACCAAGTGCGAAAAAGAACCCGAGTCAGATGAGGACGGAGCTTAAGCTTCCGGGAATCGCACCCCATCGCCTGACGGCAGCTCAATTATTCGCATAATTTCTTGATCATTTTACGCAACATTACACAGAACTGATACATCCAAGATACACTTTGTTCATACAATATTCCAAGTGAATAAACATGCGGGCCAGACACCCTCAGTCTCGCTACGCATACACTGACGAGTATCCACCTTCTCGCCGGTTCGAAGCTCCCCTAGAGGGAGCTTATTTCAATATGATGGGAGGGATCATAATCAAACCGATAATATCCCTGAAAAATGTCCGTAAAATCTACAGAATGGGCGATGAGCGTATCGTAGCGCTGGACAACATCAACCTCGATTTTGAGCAAGGCAAGACCTACTGCCTCTTAGGCACTTCCGGTTCCGGAAAGTCCACACTGCTCAACCTGATCGCCGGACTTGAAAAGCCCACTAAGGGCGAGATCATTTTCAAGTCAGCGCATTTAGAGCAAATGAGTGAAAAACAATTGGCGGACTACAGACAAAAATACATCGGCTTTGTTTTTCAGTCCTACAATCTACTGTCCTCCCTTTCCGCTTTGGAAAATGTGACCATCCCACTCATATTTCGCAAAGTGCCGAAGAAGATGCGCGTTGCTGAGGCTCGTGCTATGCTCAAAGCGGTCGGACTTGAAAAGAGGGAAAAGCACAAACCCAGCCAGCTCTCAGGCGGACAGCAGCAAAGAGTCTCCATCGCCAGAGCTTTTATCAGCAAACCATCCATTGTCTTTGCCGATGAACCCACAGGCAACTTAGACACCAAGACAACCTACGAAATGATGGATCTCATTACCGGAATCGCCAGAGAGAACGACCAAACACTGATCATCGTCACGCATGATCTCGAAATCGCGCATTACGCGAACACCATCATCTATATCCGTGATGGGCATATTGAAAAAATAGAAAATACCGCAGACCCTGCACACGCATACATGGAAAATCCATCTGAATTGGGGACAAATGACTGATGAAATTATTTATAAGAATCGTAGCTTTAATCCTTATCCTCGGCATGTTTTCTTTCGCCGCCGCAATCGCAACCGAGCCAAATGGTGACACCGGCGAGGGTGACACCACAAATAATGGCGATGGAAGCGGCTGCACGAATGGCAGCGGCGCAAACGACAACGGTGATGACAATGGCAATGGAGGAAACGGCAGCAATGGCGGCGGCACAAATGGTGGTGGCACAAATGGTGGTGGCGGTCAAGGCGATATCAATGATCAACATCAGCGTGAGCTGGCCTATTGGATCGCCCGGGTGCAACAGCTCGAAAGAGAACTCGACCGCATCAGAGAAGACCCCATCGCCCCCCCCCCCAGAAGACCACTGATACATGTCACCGACCCGCTCTGGATCGAAATGGACGCAGGCACGCGCAGAACCGTTAACTTCACCATAAGAAATATGGGCGCTGACGGTGCGCAGTCGATTGTTACGACAGCGGATATGTCTGATGCGCTGGGCATCACCGGCGTTTTTATGGATGCACACCATAGCATAAACACGCTGGGTGCAAGAGCGGAAAGAACATTTTCATTTCAAATCACGGTCAATGAAACAGTCTCTGAGGGCTTTCATCGCATCACATTTAACCATGAATATTTAAATGCAAGAAATGAACGCATCACCAGTGTCAGTCATGTCACTGTCCGCGTATTAAATCGCGCCGGTAGTGTCTCCATCAGAAACATTGCCTCCAATCCAAGCCGTGTTTCCCCCGGCACTGATTTTAATATATCTGCGGCAATTCATAACGACAGCGCCGCCACAATACGCGATGTTTCCATGTCGATCACCAGCGGTATGGCCTCTGATGGAATATTTTTAAGAGATTCTACAAGCATCGTCAGCATGCCCAATATGTCCGCAGGTCAAATTGAAAACATTTCTATAGGATTCACCTCTGCTCAAAGAGCACGAAGCGGTGCATATCCGCTCGGTCTGGAGCTTTCATTTATAGATGGCAGCGGTGAAAGACAGACACAGCGGCAGACCTTTTTCGTTAATGTGACGGCTGAGACTGAGCAAGATGAAGCGGCAGATGTGATCATCACCAATATCTCTCGTCCATCAGGAGCCATGCGCGTTGGGCAAGAGTTCGAAATGGTCGTCACACTACAAAACACCGGCGAGTATTCCGCACGAAATATCAGGGTGGATGCAACGACAGATGCCAATAACGCCATTGTCCCTCGATCCACAAGCAGAATGCAAGTAAGCAGACTTGAACCCGGCGCAGAGACTTCGATCAGTTTCAGATTCGCACCTACGGCGACCTCGACTACCAGAAGTTACGATATCGGATTTGTCGTCAATTATGACAGTGGAATCGAAAACGCTGATGGCGATATGAATACCGTAACATTCACTCAATTCCAGGGCGTCAATGTGTTTAATCCCGAACCGGACGATGACAACGGCGACCGTGACGATCCGGCACGTATTTCTACCCCGAGGATCATCGTCAGCGACTTTCGCTCAACGCCGATGATCGTACAAGCAGGTCAGGAATTTGATCTTGAAATTTCGTTTATGAATACCAGCAGTGATAGAACCATCAGAAACATCAGAGTGACACTCTCTGTCGAAGAAGAAGTCACCACCGGAACAGAAAGGCGCGGCAGCGTATTTACTCCTGTTGGGCGCTCCAGTACATTTTTCATTGATGTCATCGCACCGAGAGATGAAGTGGTGGAACATATCCGATTCTTTACGCTCCCTGACGCACCGCCTCGAAACTATGTCATCAACGTAAACTTTGAATATGAGGATATTGACAATAACCCCTTTGAGGCACGTGACAGAATCGGTATTAATGTGGCGCAGGTTACACGTTTGGATACGAGTGAGATTTTCATCCCGGATTCAGCCGCTGCATTTTCACCGATATTTTTCAGCTTTGAATTATACAACACAGGCAGAGTCACACTTTCAAATCTCATGATCAGAACCGAAGGCAATTTCATGATCAATCAGTCTTCCATGTTCTTTGGCACACTCAACCCCGGCTCTATGGACTTCTTTGATAATACAATCACACCTATGGAGTCCGGCAGACAGCAATTGGCCATAATCATGACCTATGAGGATGACTCCGGCGAGCTGATTGAGGAGCGCAAGGAATTTTACATTGATGTATTTGAGATGGATTTTGGCAGCGGCATGGACATGATGAGACCGCCATTCGGCGATGGAGATTATGTCTGGGATCCTGAGCTGGGTATGTTTGTTCCAGCATCCGAAGCCGGGCTGGGACTCTGGGCGATTATAGGCATCATCGCCGGGGCTTTGATCGTTGCAGGTATTGTTGTACTGATCATCGTACGCAGAAGAAAGAAAATGAGAGAACGCTTGGAGGCATTTGATGAATAGTCTGGATATTATCTCTATGGCATTTAGAAACCTCCTCAAACGTAAGCTGCGCACAGCGTTGACTGTCATGGGTGTTGTCATTGGCACGGCGGCGATTATTGTCATGATCAGCCTCGGCCTTGCGGTCAATGCATCATTTGAAGACATGCTCTCCAATATGGGGAATGTGAGAATACTTACAGTAAGAGATTCCACTGCCGGCGGAGGCATGATGCGCGGCGGAGGCATGGTTGTGGTCGGCGGTTCCGGCGGCTCAGCATCTCCGAGCCGCGGGTCTGACCAGCCGGAACTCAATGATGATGCGGTCAATTCCTTTAAGCGTCTGGCTAATGTCTCTGCAGTGACACCCGTTGTAGACATTCAGATGGCCGCAGTGAGCGGCAGATATTTAAATTCATGGATGCAGATCAGGGGGATCGCCCTTGGAGCCATGGAGGCTTTTGGCTTTAGACTCGCCGAGGGTGATTATCTAAAAGGCGATAATCATGGTGTCGTATTTGGGGCAGAAGTCGGTTTTAATTTCACAAATCCCAATGACCGCAACTGGTGGATGAATATGGATTGGGACAATAGAACCTCGCCCATTGATCTGATGAATGACCGAATTGAAATGAGCTTTGAAACCGGTTTTGGATGGGGAGGCAATACCTCCGGAGGGCAGGACCCCTCCGGTTCAAGACCCAGACCCATAAGACTCAATGTCAATGGCGTACTTGAGCCTATGGATTGGCAAACAGACTTTGCGGCATATATGGATATTGATGAAGTTCTGCGTATCCGGAGAGATCAGCAGCGCTATCAGAACAATGAGGGCATAAGACAACCGGGGCAAAACAGAAGTTCCCCCAATTTGTTTGATTCCGTCATGGTCTTGGCTTCTGATACAAACAGTGTCGAGCAAGTCAGAGATGCAATTGTCGATATGGGGTTTCATGTCGATAGCTGGTTTATCGATATGCTCAGAAGCATGCAGGATATGTCACAAGGCTTACAACTTTTTCTTGGGGCAATAGGCGGTGTATCTCTGTTTGTCGCCGCCATTGGGATTACCAATACCATGATTATGGCCATTTATGAAAGAACCAAGGAAATCGGCATCATGAAGGTCATCGGCGCGAGGATAAAAGATATAAAGCGGCTGTTCTTACTGGAGGCCATACTCATCGGATTTATCGGCGGCGCAATCGGAGTGGCGATAAGCCTCGGCATATCCCACTTGCTCAACTCAACCGGCGGCGCGATTGCCGGCGGCATGATGGGGATGGGCGTGGGTACAAGACTGAGTATCATCCCCTTATGGCTGATCACTGGCGCACTGGGATTTTCATCACTGATTGGTCTGGTTTCCGGCTACTTCCCTGCCCGCAGAGCGATGAATTTATCCGCGCTTGCAGCCATCCGAACAGAGTAACACATGTGCAGCGTTATACTTTCCCTACAATTGTGAGCTTCTGAGTGAAATGGCCATCTGAAATTTTTGTTTGCATAGAGCACCTCTTTTCCGTGCAGTTTCCGGTCTTGTGTTAGTATTTTTGCGATGATAAAGCTCGGAATAACCAGAATTAGAGAGCAGAGCAAATCAATCAAAGTGAAGTTAAATAGCTGCATCGACATACTTCCAGACATGATGTTTTTGTTACTGACTTAGTGTTGATCAATAAGATACCTGCACAGTAGCATATTGTCAACTTTCGTTAAAAAATGCCAGTGATGCTGAGGTTTGTGTCCAAAATGGGCACAAACCTCGATTTAAACACACAGATAAAGCGGTGATCAGTCTCTATACAGGTCTAAGAATCTTGCAAACATAGCCGCAGCTTCGGCTCTGGTTGCAACATCCTGCGGTGCAAAGCGACCGTCTGCATGACCAACTATAATCCCCGCCCCTTGCATCATGGCTACCCCATCTACTGCCCATGGCGCTATATCATCCAAGTCTGTAAATGCGACTGATATATGCTGCGGAAGTGTAACGTCTCTTGCTTCAATGTAATTATTGAGTAATACCACCATTTCTTGACGCGTTATCGATCTGTTCGGTGCAAAGCGGCCATCACCTACTCCACTTACAATCCCCTGCCTTGCCGCCCACACTACTGCACCAAAATACCAAGACGAGGACAATGTATCGTCAAAGCTCGCTTGTTGCGTTGCGTACGGCAATAGGTCTACACCGTTTAAGTTGGCAAGCACTTGCACGAACATTGCACGGGTAATATCTCCCCGGGGCGCAAATATATTGGGCGCAGTACCTTGAAATAGCTGCTGTTGCCACATGAGACGCACATATGAATAATACCACGATGCAGCCGCTACATCGTCAAAAGGCATAGATACCGAATGTGCACGTTGCATATTATTGGAATATAATTCCGGCTCATTGATATCGGGAACATGAGCATCGCTTACATCTGATTCAGACGGATGGGATGTAGCAGCATCCTGAGTACAGATATTGTGATCTTGAGCGTCATTGTCTGCACATACTGTGTTTTCAAACAATTGTTCATTTCCACTTTCATCAATTGCACCCACAATCACATCATCAACAGCAAGCAGCAGCGCAACATCAGAGACATCAATATCACCGCCAACGGCAGTGAGCATTTGTCTGCCATCATATAATGCCACATCAACAAATACTCTTTGTTCCAAAATCTCAAATGATGCCTCAATCGTCGAAAAATATTCATCCACAGGTACTGTCTCTTCGGTGATTTCTATTGTTTTAACAAAATAATTTAAAATCCCTGAGTCTGTTCCCATCAGATGTATATCATAAGCGCTTTCATCTAAAAACACGATGTACTTTGCGTCATCAATGATGAATATTTGCAGCCGTTCCACACACGCATTAAAATAGACAAGCTCATTATCCGAAACGGTGGCTACATGCACCCCATCGTCATCATATACACGTATATCCACCGGGCATTTAAATGCAGTAACCAATGCTAAAAAGTGCCGCACCCCACAGGTATTGCCCCATGGCAGCGGATAGTGCATGACCTGATGTCTATAATATGGGATATTGTGCGGGTCATAGTATGTAAATTCAAGTCCGGCAAACAGAGTTGAAAAAATCCCGACAGAACCCGGCCACCATAAGCTTTGACCAAATTTGCCCCAGTTATATCCGGGCATATCCATGGTCAAAATAACATTTCCAATCGTCCCCGGAACTCTGGTGACCGGATCATTAAAATTGCGTATGTTTATGATGTTGTTGTAATTCCCCCATGACCTCATATGCCTTACAGCGACATCAGGCCCTGCAAAATTGTAGCTAAACAGATGATTGGGAGACACGCCATTATCGCTCATCAGCCGGTACGACAAAATATTGGCAATGGCTGCACCGCGACTGGATCCGGCAATCAAAAACCTTGTGCGATCACTCGTTAATTCTATATCATGATCATTCAAATATACCAAAAGCTGCATATGTGCAACCTGCGCCGCTCTGGCAAAGTCCGCATGTTTGCCATCAAAATTGTTGGTGAAAATCCCTGTAGTAAAATTACCCATCCATTCTCTTAACTCTCCGCTTGTACCTCTTAATATGACTGCAACGACATTTATTCCATTAGGCAGCGTCTTTATACCAAAACGCACAAATGCATTATCCGCAGACATGTCAAAGCCCTCGCGAGGCAACTCAAATCCCCAATAAGCCAAACTTTCTGCATAATTTAAATCACTATAAGGCCAGCAATATAATAGCTCTGCCGCTAAAATTGCAATATTCTGGTTATATTGTCCCGATAATCCATGATACATCACAATGAACTCGGGTGCGATAATCCCTGTAAATCCATCCGCTCTGAGTACCGGAAGACCATTATTCGTATGCACTCTATATTCCCAGACCGTGTCCCAATTCCAACGATTTAACGGTGCCACCATATTATTTCTCAATTGCGATTCGGAAAGCGCAGCGCCCCAATGTGTCGTGTTTCTGCTGCCCAATAAGTCGCCGGAATGCGACACATTGTTTGCATGAGCCATATTCATGCCCAAAGCCGAATCTGTTTTATCCCAGATAGCACCTAAGATACCACCAACACTGCGCAACGCTGTGGGCAACAAGTGTACAGACGCCGAACGGCTTCGTGCATAAACAGAACCTGCCGCATAACTGTTAACAATCCTAAGACTGCTGCTGCCCCACAGCATTCCCACCAGTCCACCGGCTACCGCTCTCGGTGTATCCATACGCAAATGACTTAAAATACCTGTTCCGGCAACAGCATATGCCCTGACATGCGCATGGACAAAGCTGTCGATAATGATGACATCTGCACTGTTTTGAACCACACCAATAAGACCCCCGGCAAATGCATCACCATGTGTATTGGCCGCATTGCGTCTGGCATAAATTTCACCGCCCATGACAGAAGTTCTTTCAATCAACACTCTCCCGCCATGCACTCTGCCCATCAATGCACCGGCAATCATTTGCTCAGCACCTCTATATGCATTACCATGCCGCCGAATGCTGCCATTTATATTGAGTCCGAGATTCAATATGGTCACATTGCCGCCAGATACTGTACCCAAAAAACCGGCAGGCCCATTTCCGGAGTTTACAGAAAATGTAAGCGAATGACCATTGCCGTCCAGCGTAAACCACGCCGCCTCATCAGACAAATTAATGGGTGTCCATGCGCCGAGATCAATATCGGCATTGAGTTTGATCATTCTATGAGCCTCAGGAGTCGTCAATGCATTAACCAGCTCTGCCCTATTATTTACAATTATCGGAGCGCTGAAAGCTGCAAATGCGACATGTTGCTCCGGTAATTCTAAATAATATACCTCTTCCAGATCAGTCACATGCTTGGCATCCGAAAATTGAAGCCATGCGCCAAGCTCATCGGGTGAAAATACATACATATCTGCCATGTACATATCTACTTCTGCCATATATGTTTCTGCATATATTTCTACCATATCCGAGTCTATCATGTCTGAGTCGATCACATCCGGCTTTATCGTATCCGAGCCTATCATATCTTCAACGATGCTTTCCTCATACTCCAGTGCCACGATTGACGATATCTGCAAAGCCGAGAATATCATCACTATCAAAAGCATCCACGCCACTACACACAGTTTCCTTAGTTTCATTGTCATTATGCCCTTTACTTTTTATTTTACATCTCAAACGTGTTTTCTGTACTAAATTTGTCAGCTTTGGATCATAACATATTCACATATATTTTACAATAACTTTACATCCGACGACGAAAGACGAGAGACGAACTTTCGTCGCCTCTCGCCAGCTACTACACAACTATCATTACATGTCCATCTGCGTCTCCAGCACCTTTACAGTCAACGCTATACACGCTTCAATATCTGAAATGGCGCACATCTCATTTGGAGAATGGATATGCCGTGTCGCTATGGAAATAACACCCGACGGAACCCCTTTCCTACTCACATGAATTGCACCGGAATCTGTACCACCCATTTCAAGAATCTCATATTGATACTTTATATCGCCCGCTTCGGCACATTTTTCAAGATGCTTAATGATCATGGGGTGGCAAATCACAGAATTATCCTTTAACTTTATCGCAGCTCCATCATACATCTTCATAGGCATCGGCATAGTCTTTGGCGTATCGGCTGAATACGTCACATCAAAGGCCAGCCCATAATCCGGATCTACCGAATATGCCGATGTTTTGGCACCTCTGAGTCCCACTTCCTCTTGCGTGGTAAATACAAAATAGAGATCATATGCAGGATTTTTGA
>Ga0123355_10001236_pt1 | contig 35640 bp, 32 predicted proteins | sample TergutEmb28metaG_3_FD_89872 | JGI IMG/M metagenome (GOLD analysis project Ga0123355, IMG submission 89872) | Embiratermes neotenicus P1 segment gut microbial communities from Petit-Saut dam, French Guiana - Emb289 P1 | ecosystem: Host-associated > Arthropoda: Insects > Digestive system > Gut ...
AAAGTTGCAGGCAGGCGATCAGTTAGAGCTAGTTCGTGAACCTGACAATGACTATGATCGCAATGCAATTGCCGTAGTTGCAAGCAGATTGCGTGGCATACAGGGCGGTCAGCTGGGCTTTTTAAATCGCGACCTTTCACGAGAGCTTGCCCCAGTTATGGATGAGGGCACAGCTTATAGAGCCAGCGTGGCCGACGTCACTGGTGGGGAGGGCGACCATTCACGCGGTGTGAATGTTCTTATTGCTCGTGCTGATGCACAAGAAGCCTGCCAGCACCATCTAGAATTGGGTCGCACAGAACGCGAGAGCTTGTCGGCGCTGCCACCAGAGCTTTTAAACGACAGCTTACGTCGTGCTTTCATTGGAGAATTTGACTTGCATGATGCGCAGATAAGTACTCTTGAGTCGCTGATGGCAGGGCATAATACTTTGACAGTCATGGCTACGGGACGTGGAAAATCCTTAATTTTTCACATGCATGCTGCCATCACAGCACTTAAAGAGCGTAGGCCGAGTATATTCATTTATCCCCTACGCGCGCTGGTCTCTGACCAAGCCTATCACCTTGAGGAAGCCTTTGCGCGCATAGGCTTGCGTATTGCTGTTATCACAGGGGAAACAAGCGTTGAGCAGCGCGAAGATAGCTACGCGCAGCTTTCTAGTGGCGAGGTTGATATAGTTCTTACGACTCCAGAGTTTTTGCATTTTCATGCCGAATCTTTTGTGGGTAGTGCAGACTTTGGCTTTGTGGTTATTGATGAAGCTCATCACATTGGACAGTCCCGTGCAGGCAACAGGCCAGCTTATGGCTTGTTGGGTAAGGCGATTGAAAAGCTGGGCAATCCCACAACTCTTGCAGTTACGGCGACCGCAAGCACTGAAGTCGCAGCACGTATTTGTGAGACATTGCGTATCCGCAAGCGCATCCTTGATCCTCATGTACGCGAAAACCTTAAGCTAGTTGATAAACGTGCTGAGAAAGCTAAGGATTTTAAGCAGAAATATCTGTTAAACCTTGCAGAGGAAGGCCCTTTGAAGCAAGGTACAAAATTGGTAGTCTATGTGAACTCGCGCAAGGAATCAGTTAGCCTTGCGCGTATCATCAGAAAGGTATTGCCAGACCTTGCCTGGAAGACTGCCTTTTACAATGGCGGAATGAAGCGTGATGAGCGTGCTGAAGTCGAATCTCGTTTTCGTAGCGGTGAGCTGCAGGTTATTATTGCTACAAGCGCCTTTGGCGAAGGGGTAAACATAGGCGATATTCGCGATGTCGTGCTTTATCATTTCCCCTTCAATGCAGTGGAGTTTAACCAGATGTCAGGTCGTGCTGGCCGCGATGGAAAGCCTGCGCATATTCACTTGCTCTTTAACCAAGAGGATGCCCAGATAAATCGTTTCATTTTGATGCCCTTGGCTCCTCCACGCCTATCTCTTGCAGCGCTCTATCAGGTGTTGCGTAGCTTAGCTGAAGGCGAGGGCAATGGCTTCAAAATTACCAATCGCGATCTTGCTGAACTGAGCAATGATCAACTGCGCAAAAGTGGTGCTTTTGACAAGGGCAAGAATAAAGAAAAGGAAGAGAAAGATCTCTCAAAGGATGTTCAAGTATTGCGTGAAGAAACGGTGTCGCAGGGCCTTGGTGTGTTTCGTGAGCTGGGCTTAGTGACTACAGCGGGACATTCTTCAGCGCGCACTATTACTGTTAGTGATGTTGCTGCAAAGGTAGACCTGCAGTCAAGTGTGCGCTATCTTGAAGGACAGGATGAACAGGCAGATTTTGAAGACTTCATGGCCTGGGCGCTCTCTGCAACTGCTGAAGAGTTGCGTAACCGCTTTACACGTCCCATCTTGCCTGAAAATTAGTGCTTGACCCATTACTGTATTAATGACATAATACAGTAATACAGAGGACTCAGCCTTAAGAATTGTTAAGAGGAGCAGAGATTTTGGCAAACAATAATCTGGGAAGAAAAATCATCGCACCCATTATCATTACTGTGCTAATAACTTTGTCGGTGATTGGGCAGGTAGCAGTGTTTCTTTTTGCTACACCCTACCTACCTTTCTGGGTAAGTGCTATAGCTATTATTGCCTCTCTCATCTTCTTGGGGATAATGGGTTCTGTGCTTCTTGAAAGAATCAGAGACATAAAGAGCGGAGAAGAAGATGATCTTGACAACTACTGATGAAATTAGTGGTAAAACCTTTGAGCATCTGGGACTTGTACGTGGAAGTACTGTTCAGACTAGAAATATTGGACGCGATATTACCCAGCAGCTTAAATCTATAGTTGGGGGAGAACTGCATGCTTACACAGAGATGATGGATAAAGCGCGCGCTCTTGCTACAAAGCGCATGGTTGAGCAAGCAGAAACTATGGGCGCAGATGCAGTAGTGATGATTCGTTACAATGGGTCATCTGTCATGCAGGGAGCAGTTGAGATAATTGCTTACGGAACAGCAGTGAAGTTTCGCTAGTGGCATCCTAAGGTTCTACCAGTTATCCTCGTAAGGAGGGCGTATGATCAAATTCAATACAGAGAAACCACTCTATGTGCAAATTGTTGACCTAGTGCAAAGCCGCATCATTGCGGGGTTTTATCCGCCCGAATCAAAGCTTCCCAGTGTTCGTGATCTTGCAATGGAACTTGGTGTTAACCCCAACACGGTGCAGCGCGCTTTTGTGACACTTGAGCAAGAGGCCTTTGTGAGGTGTGAGCGTACAGCAGGACGTTTCGTGACAGGCGATATAGGATTTATTGCAGCAGCACGTGAGGCTCTTGTGTATCAGAAGGCGCAGGACTTTATTTCAAACGTGAGACATTATGGATGCAGCGCAGAAGAGATAGTCAGAGTGGTGCGACAGTGTATAGATCACCATGTGGACCAGTATGGGAATCCCCATATGGATCAGTATTCAGAAGGGGTAGGTGAGACGATATGACACTTCTTGAATGTAGAGGTTTGTCAAAGTCCTATGGACAAGCAGGCTGGCAGGCTCTCAACAGTGTTAATCTTCACGTAGCGAGGGGTAAAATAATTGGCCTTTTGGGCCCTAATGGCAGCGGAAAAACAACGCTTATCAAGCTTATTAATGGATTGCTTGTTCCTACGGCAGGTGAAGTGCTTATCAACGGCAAGCCTCCTGGACCTGACTCAAAGATGGCCATCTCTTATCTGCCCGATAAAACCTATCTTGCAGATTGGATGCGCGTTGATCAAATCTTGGACTTCTTTGTAGATTTCTATACTGATTTTGATAAAGACCGCGCACTGAGTATGCTTCGCCAGTTGCAGGTTGATCCCTCGCTAGTCTTTAGGACGCTTTCGAAAGGTACAAAAGAGAAAGTTCAGCTTGTGTTGGTAATGAGCCGTCGTACACAACTTTATCTGCTTGATGAACCCATCGGAGGAGTAGACCCAGCGGCTCGCGACTTTATCTTGCGTACTATTATTTCGAACTATTCAAGTGATGCTACGATTCTTATTGCAACACATCTTATTGCTGACATCGAGAGTGTTCTTGATGAGGCCATCTTTATTAATCGTGGCCACATTGTTGTCCACGACAGTGTCGATAATATTCGTGCGTCACGTGGACAGTCTGTTGATGAGATGTTTAGGGAGGTGTTTGCATGTTAGGCAAGCTGCTAAAACATGAGTTTATTGCAACAGGGCGTGCGCTCCTACTGGTGTTTGCTTCAGTGATTGCTGTTGCTGCCTTAACTAGTTTGTTGGGCTTAGCACTAAGGCCTGCTGACATATCAGTTCCGCTTAGCACTTCAGATTTGATGTTGACGGTCATTATTCCCCCTCTCGTGCTTGTTAATCTGACAGCTCTTGGAGCAGCACTCATTGTTCCCTTCATAGTTATTGTTGTGCGATTCTATCGAAACTTTTTGATGGCAGAAGGTTACCTGATGTTTACTTTGCCCGTAACGCGACATCAGTTGATTTTGTCGAAGCTTATAGTGGCAGCTGTTTGGTACGTGGTTGCCTGGATTGTGACCACTGCCTCTGCAGTAATTGCTCTTGCTGGTTGGATTCCCGCAGACTACTGGGCAGAAAATATGTGGCTTTTTAATGCGCTGTTTACTGGATTAACTCAGCACTTTGATCAGGGTGGCTTAATGTTTGCGATGTACATCATATCAATGGGCATAGGTACTTTCAGTGGCGCTCTTATGGTTTACTTTGCAATGGGACTTGGACAGCTGGCCAACGCTCATCGTGTACTCTTATCAATCGTTACTTATTTTGCCTTGCTTGTAGGCACGTTTGTTATGACGATTATGGTTACCCTTCCCATAAGCTTGACCTCTAGCCTGAATAGCAGCGTAACAGATACACAGATTTTCCAAGAGACGATAATTTCGCTCGCCGTATCTAATGTGTTATCACTCGTCCTTGCGGTTGCCATGTATTTCGGGACAGAATATTTGCTAAGAAAGCGCTTGAATTTGCTCTAGCACGTACTTTTAGCTGTTCCGGACTTGTGAAGTAAAACTGCCCTGAAACAGGGCAGTTTTACTGTAAAATAGAAAGCTTGATTGCACTTTTTCACATTGAATCCGCCAGAAGTATGCACAGGCAATGCTTTGTGCGCTCTGTTCGTGTTGATAGCACCCTTTATGAAAGGAGATCTGCCCATGGCCTTAACTCAGGCTGAAGTTCGAAAAATTGGACTAATTGCTCGCCTCGAATTGACTGATGATGAAATCGAGGGACTCCAGGGAGAACTCAATACTATTTTGACCTATGTTGAGCAGATGAAAGAACTTGATCTTGACGGAGTAGATCCAACTACTCATTCAACAAATCTTACCGACAGTTTACGCGATGATGTGTTGGTGCCTAGTTTGCCACGTGAATCTGTCCTGCTTAATGCCCCGCAAGCAAAAGACGGAGCATTCCTTGTCCCTAGAATCAAGGCTCCAGGGCAAGATGATTCTAAAGGTGTCCGTTGCACTTTGACAGAAGGAGGCGCATAGTGTCTGAATCACATGCAAAAGACCTCGGCACAAAGATTCCTTTTTTGTCTGCTGCAGAAATCTCAAAACTAGTCACTGGCAAAGAGGTGAGCGCTCGTGAGGTAGCACAAACTATGCTCGGCCGCATCGAAGCTCTTGATGACAAGGTTCACGCCTTTAACGAAGTTACCTCAGAGCTAGCCTTTGTTGCAGCCGATAAGCTTGACAAGCGTATTGCAGACGGGGCAGATGCTGCTGAACTAGGTGCCCTTGCAGGGGTTCCTGTTGCCTTTAAAGACAATATGAATATGATTGGTACACATACAACCTGTTCTTCTAAAATGTTGCAGAATTTTCAGTCACCTTATGACTGTACAGCAGTGCGCAAGCTTCTTGATGCTCACACTTTGCCTCTGGGCAAGCTCAACATGGATGAATTTGCTTTCGGGTCCTCTACTGAAACTTCGGCGACAGGTCGCACCTTTAACCCCTGGGATCATGAGCGTGTTCCTGGTGGGTCTTCTGGTGGTAGTGCTGCTGCTGTTTCTGCAGGCATGGCTACTATTACTTTAGGTTCGGACACGGGTGGATCAATTCGCCAACCTGCAGCTTTCACTGGCACAGTAGGACTTAAGCCTAGTTATGGTCGTGTTTCGCGCTATGGCTGTGTGGCGTTTGCTTCTTCGCTTGATCAGATCGGACCTTTTTCGCACACTGTGCGTGACAGTGCGCTTGCCCTTGGTGCAATCGCGGGCAAAGATTCATTGGATGCAACTAGTTTAAGTGTGTCTGTCGATGATTATGCACAGAGCTGCAATCAGGGCGTAAAAGGTATGCGTGTTGCTCTTGCAACTGACTTGCTGGATCAAGAAGGTCTTGACCCACGTCTAAAGCAAGAAGTTCTAAAGAGTGCAGAGATGCTTGCAGGCCTTGGTGCAGAAATTGTTGAAATCACCCTGCCTTCCACAAAACATGGCCTTCCTGCCTACTATGTATTGGGGCCAGCCGAAGCCTCTAGCAATATGGCACGTTTTGATGGCATCCGCTATGGTCACCGCGCTGAAGATGCGCAAGATGTACTTGACTTGTATATGCGCAGTCGCAAAGAAGGGTTTGGACCAGAGACAATTCGCCGCATCATGATTGGTACTTATGTGCTTAGTTCAGGTCATTACGATGACTACTACAGCAAGGCTCAGAAGGTGCGCACCGTTATCAAGGGCGACTATGAAGCTGTCTTTGCTCGCGCTGATGTATTGTTGACCCCGTCAACTCCTACGCTGCCTTTTAAATTCGGAGAATTTGCAGATGATCCTGTTGCCATGTACCTCTCTGACTATTACACGATTCCTGTGAACATGGCAGGTATTGCTGCGATGTCTTTGCCGACAAGCCTTATTGATGGTCTTCCTGCAAGCGTTCAGCTGGTTGCTAACCATTTCGAGGAATCTAAACTGTTCTCTGCAGGCGCTGCCCTAGAAGAAGGCTGTGCTTTTCCCTATGACAGTGTTCCTGTGAACCGTTCATAGGCAGATGATTCAGAGGTAATTGGGCAGTTGTTAGATAGTTATTGTTAGACAGTTACAGATAGTATAGAGACGAAACTTATGGGAATTTTCCAAAAACTATATCGCAAGAAAGATGCTAGCAGGGATGCTACAGTTGCAGATGCTGATCCGGCAGATGCAAAAGGTGCCGATAAGGCTGTTGATGGTTCAGGCAATGAGGATGATACAGCACTAAGCAATCAGCTGCAGGGCTTGCGCGGGGAACTCAAATCAAAGCTTCCTGAACCAGAACAATTCTTGAGCTTTGATCAAGCGCTTGCTGATAGAGAGGGCGGCGCCGAGGACGATGAAACTGCACCTGGCAAGTTTCCCAATTCACCGCGGGTACTTGTTCGTTATGGCGCTATCGTCACAATTGCCACCCTGGTTATCGTTGCAGCTTTAGTAGTCTTTCTGCGTGCTGACGTGCCTAATGTCATAGGTCAGACTGCCGTTGAGGCCAGTGAAGCTATTGCAGAGGCAGGTCTCAATGTTGAAATTTTTGAAGAAGAGACTCCCGATGTTCCTGATGGTCAAGTAATGACTACAGCTCCAGGTCCAGGTGAAGTGACCATGCGCGGTACTACCGTGGTAATTCGCGTTGCACGAAATACCAATGAGGTTGCAGTTCCTAATGTGAGGGGAAAGACTCTGACAGATGCGCGAGAAACCCTTACCTCGACGCGCCTTAACACTCAGGTCAAACGAACCTTTGACAATTCTGTGCCCGAGGGAACAGTTGTTGGCTTCTTGCCCGTGACAGGCACCTTGGTACCTCCAGGATCCAGTGTCACTTTGCTTGTTTCTGCAGGTACGCTTGATACAGCTATTGAAGTTCCACGCGTCATTGGTCTAACCGAAGATGCTGCCCGTAGTGCACTTGAACAAATGGGCTTCAACCCTGTCTTTTACCATGCCTATTCTAGCCGTGGTGAGGTTGACTATGTTGTGGCGCAGACCCCTGGTGGAGCCAATACGGTAGCACCTGGCTCACCTGTGCTTGTCATGATATCAATGGGCAACTCTACATCAGGACTTGCAGTTCCAGATATCACAGAGCAGGATAGAGCATCAGCTAGCAGGGCTATTGAAAGCAGCGGTTTTCTACCCGAGGGCTTTGGCATTATTGATGACAATGTAGCCGCAGGTGCCGTTATTTCGCAGATGCCTCCTGCGCAAGACAGCTTTCTGCGCAGGGACGAATCACTGGGCTTTCTGTTTTCTGTGGGTGGACAAACCCATGCAGAGGTGCCCAGACTCCTTGGTCTTAGCCAGGCAGAAGCCTTCAGGATTATTCGCGATGCTGGCTTTATGCCCGTACTCTCTGCTTCTGATGCAGCGATACATGCTGATTCTAGTCAGGAATATCTAAACCTTGAAGGAAACGTTATCACTCAGCAATTTCCCGCCGCGGGCAGTCAGTATCAGATTGGACTTCCCGTTTTGATGTATTTGTCCGCGCAAGATTAAAATTGGGTCAACGCTAAAGAAAGGTAATACTATGTCTAGAGACTTGCAGGAGATATTGCAGGATTGGGAAGCGGTAATCGGTCTTGAGATTCACACAGAGATAACAACGGCAAATACTAAGATGTTTTGTGGTTGCCCTGTTGCCTTTGGCGGCGAACCTAATACACGCACCTGCCCAACTTGCGCAGGCCTGCCAGGGGCTCTTCCCGTTCCTAATGAAAAGGCAATCGAGTGGACGGTGCTCTCGGGGCTTGCTATTGGCTGTGATATTGCCCGTTGGAGTCAGTTCAGCCGCAAAAATTATTTTTATCCTGATATGCCAGCAAACTACCAGATTTCACAGTTTGATACCCCCTTTTGCTTTGATGGTGAAATCAATATCGAGGTGAGTGAAAAGTTTGCCTGGCAACGCTACGACCTTGCAGAAGCGAGCAATGTTCAGGTGGACAAAAAAGAGGGTGGCTATCAGGCGCGAATCGGGGTCACGCGCATCCACCTTGAAGAGGACACAGGTAAGATGATTCACATCGGCTCAAGTGATGGTCGCGTTGCTGGTGCGACCGCCTCGCTTGTTGACTTTAACCGTGCAGGAACCCCTTTGATGGAACTGGTGAGTGAACCTGATATCCGCACCCCGGAAGAGGCGCGTCGCTTTGTTGCGAAAATGCGTACTATCTTTCTAAGTCTTGGGGTATCAGACTGCAATATGGATGAAGGCTCTATGCGTGTTGATGGAAATATATCGGTTCGTCGTCGGGGCAGTGAGGCCTTTGGAACTAAAACAGAACTTAAAAACATGAATTCTTTGCGCGCCCTACACGATGGTCTTGCCTGTGAAATTGTCCGTCAGGTCGAGCTAATCGAATCGGGCGGGGCAGTCACGCAAGAGACTCGACACTATGATCCTATTACAAAGCGCACCTCTTCTCTGCGCTCGAAAGAGGACGCACAAGATTATCGCTATTTTCCTGAACCAGACATTGCACCCGTTATACTGACTGATGAACAAATTGAAGCTATTGCTAAGCAGCTGCCAGAGTTGCCTGATCAGCGCAAGGCGCGCTTGATGAACGATATTGGACTGCCAGCTCATGATGCAGGGGTGATTACCGGCGATGTTGATCTTGCAGCCTTTGTCGATGAAGGTTTTGCGATTTTGGGCAAAGATCGCCTTGAGGTACTTGCAAAGCCTTTCGCCAACTTGGTCTTAGGTGATTTAAGTGCCTACCTTAATGCAGAGGGGATCACTGCAGCGCAAAGTAAGATAAGTAGTGGTGACTGTGTTGACCTGGTTGTTTTGGTGCAGGAAGGCAGTATCAGCGGCAAGCAGGCAAAGGAAGTATTTGAACTCATGCTTAGCACAGGCAACAGCCCTGCAGCTATTGTAGAAGAACACGGAATGAAGCAGCTTAGTGATGCAGGCGAACTTGAGGCTATTATTACCGCTATTGTTGAAGCAAACCCTGACCAGGTAAGTGCTTATCGTGGTGGAAAAACAGGGCTAATGGGCTTTTTTGTTGGGCAAGTAATGAAAGAGACTAAGGGGCAGGCTAATCCTAAAGTGGTAAATGAAATCTTAGGAAGACTGCTGGCATAGTATGATGAAACAGCCGCTCCTCTTAGACCTGTATCAGTTGACTATGGCGCAGGGCTACTTTCGTGAAGGCAAGCAAGATGTTCAGGCTTCCTTCACCTACAGCTTTCGTGAAAATCCTTTTGGTGGCGGATTTGCGATATTTGCTGGCATCGAAGAGATGCGCAAGCAGCTAAGCGGATGGGGCTTTAGTGAAAAAGAGAAACACTGGCTTGCAAGCATAAAGGCAGAAGATGGCACAGATCTGTTCGGAGCAGATTTCCTTGATTGGCTAGAGGTCCAGCGTGCAAATTTTGACTTAGCCGCAGCCCCTGAAGGAAGCATTGTTTTTGCCAGGGAGCCTCTTGTAAGGGTGACAGGTCCTCTAATTAGCTGTCAGCTGCTCGAGACCATCCTTATGAATCGCTTAAATTTTGAAACGCTTATTGCCACAAAGGCTGCCCGCTGTTACGTGGCAGCAGGCGGTGATCCTGTTCTAGAATTTGGGCTTCGTCGTGCTCAAGGACCTGACGGGGGTATTAGTGCAAGCCGAGCAGCCTATGTTGGGGGTTGTAGTGCGACCTCAAACCTCGAAGCTGCGCGCAACTTTGGCATCCCTGTGGCAGGGACTCACGCGCACTCTTGGGTAATGGCCCATGATAGCGAGAAAGAAGCTTTTGAAGCGTGGACGCGCTCTTCTGCTAATAATTCAGTGCTTTTGGTAGACACTTATGATTCCTTGAAGGGGATTGCACAAGCGATTGAAGCGGGTGCTGCGCTCCAGGCATCGGGGGGTACTTTTGCAGGAATTCGCCTAGACTCAGGTGACCTTGCCTGGTTGTCAAAGCGCGCACGCAAGATGCTTGATGCAGCAGGATTAGGGCATGCAAAAATCTATGCGAGCAATGATCTTGATGAATACACCATATCAAGCCTAAAGGGACAGGGCGCTTTGATTGATTCTTGGGGCGTAGGCACGCGCCTGGCAACCGGAGGTACGCAGTCAGCACTGGGCGGTGTGTATAAAATGACGGCTCTAAAAAAAGACGCTGCAAGTCCATGGGAGCCGAAAATTAAAGTTTCTGATCAGGCAATTAAAACAAGCACACCAGGGGTTCAGGGAGTACGCAGGTACTTCAATGAAAAGGGTAGGCCCATCGGGGATATGATTTATGATCTTGAAAATCCACCTGCCGCTGATGAACAGGCGACTATTATTGATCCGCATGATATGACTCGCAGAAAGAGCTTTGCCCCAGACTTTAAGAGTGCCGAATTATTGCAGCCTCAGCTTAAAGACGGAATAGATGTCGCGCCTGCTCGCGACTTACATGAGATTCGAGAGACTGCACTAAGCAATCTGGCTGCACTGGACCGCAGTCACTTGCGCTTTATGCAACCGCACCGCTATCCTGTGGGCTTGGAGCGCTCACTGTTTGAAAAGCAGTTAGAGATGATAATTGCCCATAAAAGCATTTGATGGATTGACATCCAATTTCTGCGCAACGGGCAGTAGTTAATATAAAGAAGGAGACAAGACAATGTCACAAGGACAGGCACAGCTAGCCGTATTTATAGACTTTGAAAATCTTGCTGTAGGAATACAGCAGCAAGAGGGAAATGGCAGACGACGTAAACGTACTGAAAAATTGGACATGCAGCTCATTCTTGAGCGCTTGGTAGAGAAGGGAAAAATTGTTGCAAAGCGCGCTTATTGCGATTGGCAGCGATTTCCAGAATATGTTGTACAACTGCACGAGCTAGGTATTGAACTTATTGAAATTCCTGACAGATATATGACAGGTAAAAATTCTGCAGACATACGCCTGGTGGTAGATGCTCTTGAAATGGGTTTTTCGAAAGAGCATATCGACACCTACGTCATTGTGTCAGGTGACAGTGATTTCCTTCCCCTGGTAAGCAAGCTGCGTGAAAATGGCAAAACTATCATCGGGGTAGGATTAAAGAATTCGACGAGTGATTTGCTTGCCAACAACTGTGACGAATTTATCTTTTATGATGATCTGGGCACAGGTGGCGAGATGCCAAAAATTGGCGACAATGTTACGCGTAAACAGCGCCCTGCTTATAAACTGCTTTTTGAAACAATCGATGCTATGCAACGTGAAAACACTACGAAAATGCATAGTTCGCTGGTCAAAGATACAATTCGCCGTAAAAAGCCACAGTTTTCAGAGCGCAGCTATGGGTATCGCAGTTTTAATCAACTGCTCGAAGATGCTCAAACAAAGGGATATCTTGAGATCAGCAAGGATCAGCGCAGCGGCACCTATGTTGTGGAAGGATTTGCTAAGCAATGAGCACTGAAAATCTACTTAGGCATGTTACAGATGATGCTGCACTGCGCCGCGAGCAGTTGGGCAAATTGGTGTCTTATCAGTCTCTGGCCTTTCCGGGCAATGACCCGAAACAATCAGAGGAGTGCGCCCAGTTGGTGGCAGATATGTTGCAGGAGTTGGGTTTTACCGACATCGAAATGCTAGACGTTGGCGGACAGAATCCAACTGTCTGGGCAGAAACTAGGGTAGATGAGAGTGCCCCCACTATATTGCTTTATGCGCACTATGATGTACAGCCTGCACCTTTAGAGCAAGGTTGGGATAGTGATCCATGGACCATGATCGAGCGAGGAGGCCGTCTTTTTGGGCGTGGTACGGCAGATGATAAAGCTGGCATAGTTCAACATCTGTCTGCTCTGCGCGCAATTTGTGCTCACAAGGGGTTTTCAACGGTGTCTGAACTTCCTTTCAATATCAAGGTTTGCTTTGAAGGCGAAGAAGAGTACGGTGATTCACTGCCGACCTATATTCCCACTGATTCAAAACGCTTTGCAGCAGACATTTTCCTTGTGTGTGATGGCGGTAACCTAGAGGTCGGCAAGCCCTTGTTGCAGACAACTTTGCGCGGGGTAGCAGAGCTTACTTTCTCTTTGCGTACCCTGCCTAATGCGCAGCACTCAGGTGCCTTTGGAGGGCCAGCCCCTGATGCTTTCCTAGCTTTAACACGGCTAGTGCAAAGTATGTATGACGGGGCAGGAAATACCGTTATTGCTGGTGTAAAGAGCAGTGATTATGAGGGGGGCATAGACTACAGCGAAGACCTATTCCGTCGACAGATTGAAGTGTCATCTGAGGGGGAATTGGCAGGAACAGGTAGCATAGCCTCGCGCCTTTGGACGCGTCCAGCAGCAACTGTTGTAGGGGTAGACATGCCCAGTGTCAAAGCATCGTCAAATATTGTTATTCCTGAGGTAAGCGCAAAGATCTCACTGCGTTTTCCCCCGGGGCAAAGTGGTGCAGAAGTTCTTGGTGCTCTGAAAAAGCATGTGCAGACTCACGTTCCCTGGAAAGCAGAGATAAGTTTCATAGATGAAAACGTCATGAACGCTTTTGCGACAGGTAGTTCAGATGGGCCTTACGCAGAAATAATGAAAGAGTGTTTGACGGAGGCTTTTGAGCTACCCTGCGTTGAAGGGGGTAGCGGAGGCAGCATTCCTTTGCTAGAGGTATTGCAAAAGGCATCGCCAGACGCAGAGTTTCTTCTCTTTGGCCCTATAGATAACGAGCAAGCGAATATGCATGGTGCTAATGAAAGTGTCTGCGAACTTGAACTTGAAAAGAGCACTAAGGCAGAAGCACTGTTCTTGGACAGACTCACTCATTAATTTCTTGCGCAGGAGCAAAGGCTCATAGTCTTAGCTATGAGATAATGAAGCCTTGAAATTTACGGCTAGGCTTGCAATTCCTTAAAACAAGGGCGAAGGAGACAAAACACATGCCAGGAGTAGTATTGTTAGGTGCTCAATGGGGCGATGAAGGCAAGGGTAAAATCACTGACCTTCTTTCACGAGACTACGATTATGTGACGCGCTTTCAAGGGGGAAATAATGCGGGACACACCGTAATAGTGGGAGAACGCACACTTAAACTGCATCTTATTCCCAGTGGCGTTATGTATGATAATGTTACGCCTGTTATTGGCAATGGCTGTGTTCTTGACCTTAAGGTTTTGATTGACGAGATTGATCGTGTTGAATCAGAGGGTATTAGTTGTGCGCGCCTTATTATCAGCAGCAATGCCCATATCATCATGCCCTATCACCTTGCCCTAGATGAGGCAAGCGAGCGAAGACTGGGCAAGAATCTTATCGGTACAACTAAGCGAGGCATCGGTCCTGCCTATCAGGATAAAGTGTCACGTATGGGACTGCGCATGCAAGACCTCTTTGATCGAAGCATTTTCAAAGAGAAGGTTGCAGCTGCGCTAGTCGAGAAAAATGATGTTCTTGCAAAGGTCTATGATCTGCCCACTTATACGGTTGAGCAAATTGCTGCAGAGTATGAAGCTTATGCTGATCGCCTTAAGCCCTATATTAAGGACACGGCACCGCTGCTTAATGAGGCGCTTGACAGGGACGACTGGGTGCTGTTTGAAGGCGCGCAGGGCACCTTACTTGACATTGATCATGGCACCTATCCCTTTGTGACAAGTTCGAACCCAACTGCCGGTGGTGCATCTGTTGGCACAGGGGTTGGTCCTACGCGCATGGACCGCGTTCTTGGCATTGCAAAGGCCTACATTACTCGCGTTGGCTCAGGCCCCTTTCCGACAGAACTTAATTGTGCGGATGGAGATACCTTTATTACTGTTGGCAAAGAATTTGGCACGACAACAGGTCGTCAGCGTCGTGCGGGCTGGTATGATGCTGTTATTACAAAGTATGCCGTACAGGTCAATGGTCTTACTGACCTCTGTATTACAAAGCTCGACATCCTATCTGAATTCCCCACCATTAAAATATGCGTTGCCTATGAACATCTAGGAAAGACTTACACTACTGTTCCTGGTCATCAAAGCGCCTTTCATCACGCGAAGCCTGTCTATGAGGAAATGCCTGGATGGAATGTCGACATTAGCGACTGTCGCTGCTTTGAGGATCTGCCTGTTGAGGCACAGAACTATATCTCACGCCTAGAAGAGCTTGCTGGTGTACCAGTCACAATGATTGCTGTAGGTCCTGAGCGCGAGCAAACTATTCATCGCGGATTCCTTCAACGAACAGAGGGGTAGAGGCGACCATGAACATTCTAGTTATTGGTTCGGGTGGGCGCGAGCACGCCATTGTGCGTGGACTTGCCGCAAGCCCAGAAGTTGAAACTATTTACGTTAGTCCTGGAAACGGCGGTACAGCGCTTGAAAAAAAGGCCGTTAACATCGATCTAAGCGAGCTAGCTGACGAAGAGGGCCTTGGTACCCCTGAAGAATTGGTAAATTTTGACCAGGATACCTCAAGTCAGGATACAAGTCAGAATACCCTAAGTGCTTCCCCTTCACCAGAACTGCGCTTTGCTCTGGCAAACGATATTAATCTAGTGGTCATCGGCCCTGAGGCTCCGCTTGTAGATGGCCTTGCTGATGAACTGCGCGCAGCAGGCGTTGCCACTTTTGGGCCAGGTGCTGCAGGTGCTCTACTCGAAGGATCAAAGCAATTTAGCAAAGACTTTATGTTCACCTATGGCATCCCGACTGCTGCCTACGGAGTGTTTACAAAAGATGAACGCGACGCAGCAATTGCCTGTCTAGAGGATTTCTGTACAGATGCTGATTCCTCCAAGCCTGCAGTTGTTGTAAAAGCTGATGGTCTGGCAGCTGGCAAAGGGGTAACTGTTGCAGCCACTTTTGAAGAGGCTCGCGCTGCCCTGGATGAATGTTTCGATGGCCGCTTCGGAGACGCTGGTGACAGTGTAGTTATCGAAACCTGTCTTTCCGGTGATGAATGCTCCATGATTGCCTTTGTCGACGGTCTGACCGTCTTACCGCTTGCTCCCTCACAGGATCATAAGCGCGTGGGAGAGGGAGACACCGGTCCAAATACGGGGGGCATGGGTTGCTACTCACCTGTTCCAAGCGTCACAGATAAGCAGCTTGAAGAAATGACAGCAATCCTTGAGCGAACTGCAGCAGCCCTTGTTGAAGAGGGTATCGAATACAGGGGCATTCTCTATGCTGGCTTCATGCTGACTAAAGACGGACCTCAGGTACTAGAATTTAACGTACGTTTTGGCGACCCAGAAACACAGGTGCTTTTGCCGCGCCTTAAGACTGATCTTGCATCAGTTATGCTAAAGACTGCTCGTGGTGAACTTGCCGGGACAAAGCTTGCTTTCAGTGATTCTGTGGGGGTTAGCATAGTTATTGCCAGCGCAGGATATCCAGGAAGTATTAAGACAGGTCTTCCTATCACAGGCATTGATGTAGCTGCCCAAGTTGCTAGGGAGAAATATCCACAGGCAGACATTCAGATTTACCATGCGGGGACTAAGCTACTTGAGGATGCCCGAGGCATCCAAGAACTCGTTACTGCAGGCGGCCGTGTCCTTAATGTTACGGTGCTAGCACAGACCTTTGAAGAGGCGATTGCTGCGGCTTATTGTGCTGTTGGCAAAATAGAGTTTGAGGGATCATTTGTCCGCAATGACATCGCCCAGCGCGCACTCGACTATCATGTCTAGTCTTACCAAGCTTAGCAAAAGGCTTTTTCCGCAAGCAAGCCGCCACGTGCAACTCTTTTTCGGGGCAGTGTTATGGCTTATTGCTGCTGGCATGATTTTAAGGCAGGCAATGGTATTTCTGGCCTTAGTAGGCACTGAAATCTGGTGGATACCCCCGCTTGGAATGGTACTGGGACTTTTAAAGGCTTACTGGCTCATGATTCCAAGTGCTGCAAAATCGATTGAGCGTATCCGAGAAAAAGGTCGCGACTGGCTGCTGAGCTGCTTTTCGCTTAGGACCTATCTGACTATCGGAGGCATGATTGCCCTAGGTACCATGCTTCGCACCCTTGGTCCTACTGATCATTTTGCCTATCAGGCCTTTCTTGCCATTTTGTACTTGACCATTGGCATTGGGCTTTTCATTTCTGTTGGAGTATTTTTGGCAGCCATGCGCAGAGGAATTGCCATTGAAAAGGCTAGTCAGCGAGACTAGTATTGCCAGGCTAACATTCGTGATTTCGTGATTGACGTTAAGGCTTAGTAGTGCGGGTGTTAAAACCTAAGAACCTCTGTGGGGGTCACAATGTAGTCCATGCGAACGTCATGATCTTCTGCGGGAATCTCATCATAGAGGCACTCGTCGTAACCTATGCCAACCACAAGGGCTTCTTGTGAAAGGGCTAAAAGATAGTGATCATAATAACCCTTTCCGTATCCTAGCCTGTTCCCGCTGCGATCAAAGGCAAGGCCAGGTACCAATATGACATCAATATTTTCTGGCAAGACGACCTGAGCACTATCTTTTGGCTCAGGAATACCATAGCTACCAGGTGCAAGTTCTTCCAAAAGGGCAAAATGCATAGAGAGAGTGTTCTTGCCTGCAACTTTACCTGCTACACGCGGAAAAGCCATGAGTGGACGATCTAATTTCATACGTCTAAGCAGGTCTAAAAAGACATTGGGATTGACCTCTCCTTTTGAGGGAGCATAACTTGCAAAAACAGGGGAGGAGAAACCCCCACATCTACCCTTGCCCTTCTCAAGAACACTCCAAACTGCAGGGATCTCTATCAAATGGTGCGCAATTGCATTTGCTGTCTTTATCGAGGAATCGCTACTTGAATCACTGCTAGCAATATCTGTGCGAAAAGCACGTGCCTTTGCACGCACGCGAGCTTTGCCCTCAAGATAGCACGCACGCTCTTTTCTGAACTTATCTTTCCTGGGGGGGATCATAGATGACTCTACTTTTGATATTCCGCTAGTATGGTGTGCACAAGCTCTGCCCATCCTTCTCCTTGTGACCCTCTGGTCACATAGGCGTTGGGTATAGCCTCAAGCGCCTGTGTCATACCAGGTGCGCGCAGCGAGTTTTGCAGCATGAAAATAGCTGCAACATAGGGGCCACATTCGAGATCAGCCATGCCGTCACCCACCATGATCGCTTGGTCTTTGCTCAGGCCTCGGCGCGCTAGGTCAGCTTGAATAGCGAGGCCTTTTGTGGCTCCTGTTGGAGCCAAATGATAAGCACGAATTGGCTCAGTGCTTTCTGCTAAGCTGTGCGCAGAGGGTGCGATTACCCCGTTTTCTATCAGTGCGATGGGAACATCAAGATCAGCAAAAAGCGTGTTTGCCTCGCTGGTATCGATGCGTCCGCGCAAGACGTTGGTTGCCTGCCTATTTACATTCCAGGGGCTGTGATATTCAATCTGTCCTGGGTAGGCTGCAAAAAGGCGATCCATTGCTCCACTTGCATTGATTATGTCAAGGGGCGAGTTGTTTGGGCCTAGCTGCGTGCGTATCTTATCTGGCCACAGTGGTGTGCCATAGATATTCTCGCGCGTGCCAGCCTGTGTGTTCCAATAAGATCTTACTGCCCCAGCTTCGCCAATAAAATCATCCCAGCCTAAAAGCCGTGAAATTTCAATAAGCTGAGTCACGCTTCGCCCTGTACAGGGCACAACTTCAAAGGCGGGGCTTATATTTGCTTGAACAATTGCCTCTGCAGTAAGTGCGCTGGGTTGGTTCTGGCTATCAATTAACAGGCAGCCACGTTTGCCCAGTATCGTTCCATCAATATCGGTATACAAAACCTTAACGCGCCGAAGGATATCAAGCAGCTCTCCACCATTTTGTTGCGCATGCTCTAGTTCTGTCTGAAAATTTTTCACTAAGCCATCCTTTGCTATTTTCTCTAATCAAGCCTTCATTATACCCTCTGCCCAGTTTGACAGTAGTTGACAGCTTTCAGGCATTTTGTGGAGATTCCACCACTGTTGCTACGGCATAAAGTATCATTGAGTATTGCACTTTAGTGTGCGACTAGATTGAACATGAGGCCTCCGTGGCTCATACAGAAAGGGTTTTTGATGATTTTTGATCCAACCTTCATAGCGATTATGATTTTTGGAATGATTCTTGGCGGTATTACTCAGTGGTATATCAAGAGTACTTTCAAGAAATACAGTAAGTCAGGCCTTGCACGACCAGCAACAGGCGCGCAAGTTGCTGCAACGACGCTGCGTAAAAGCAATCTGCCCATTGCTGATCCTAGCGGACATGTAGGTGCGACTGCTTTTGGCAAGCGCCCCGTAACGATTGCTCGCTCAACCCAGGGCAAGCTATCTGACCACTTTGATCCGCGCAGTAATACGGTTGCTTTGTCTGAAGAGGTACATGATAAGAGCAGCATTGCCGCTGCCGCTGTAGCTGCTCACGAAGTAGGGCATGCGGTTCAGACAGCCGAAGCCTACTTGCCGGGACGTATTCGTTCAGCACTTGTGCCTGTGGCAAGTTTTGGCTCATCAATATCAATATGGCTTATCCTTGCAGGTCTTGTTATTTTTAGTGGAACAGCATTGGGCGTAAACCTTATGTGGGCAGGCGTTGCACTTTTTGCAGCAGCTGTACTTTTTCAAATAGTGACACTGCCGGTAGAGTTTGATGCAAGCAGACGTGCCATGATTCTTTTGCGTGAATCAGGGACGCTTACGGCTCAAGAACTTCCAGCGGCACGTAAGGTGCTTACCGCTGCAGCTTTGACCTATGTTGCAGCAGCTCTAATAGCTATTCTGCAGCTTGCCTATTGGATTGCGCTTGCTCGCGACTAAGTTTACGCCTATTGGATGCCTAGATTGACACCATGAAGAGAAGTCACTCAAAAACGGGACGTTACTTCAGAGACGCTACTTCTGGGCAGCGAAGAGCTGCGCTTATCGCGGGGCTTTTGTGCATTGTTTTATTGGTCGCATCCATTACCACGTTTTTTGTACTTGAAAGTAATGCGCTGCGTCCTACTCCAACAACTGCAGCAGAATCACAGTATTTGCGTGCCCGTGATGCTGAATCACAGGCTATCGCAGATGCTCAGGCTGCAGGCAGAGCAGTAGGCTCTGATCCAGCTGTGGTTACCGCACGCATCAATATTGCAGATGCTCAACTTTCGATGGGGCAGCAAAATGCAGCAGCGCGCACTATTGATGCCGTTATCAGAGACAACCCAGAAAACCTCCGCGCTCAAGTCTTGCAGGGCAATGTGTATGAGGTTCTAGGTGATAAAAACCGTGCACTAGAGATATATCGAAGGATTCTTGAGCAGGATTTAAGCCGCGATCCTGAAGTCAGGCGCGAGGCTTTGCGTGGGATTGGCAATAGCCTCATCGCACTGGGCGATAGTGTGCAAGCGCTAGATTCATTCACTCAGGCGGCCCTCGTTCCTCCAGAATCCATCACGCTTCATCTGACTGCGGGTACGCTTGCACTCGAGCTAGAACGTTGGCAGACGGCAGCAACGCATTTTTATTCAGTGTTGCGCTTTGAGCCAAGTAATGAAATTGCACTTGAAAACTTAAGTATGCTCGAGCGCGATCATAGTGCCGAAGCACAGGCTGCGCTTGCAGATCTGGTTGGTGGTACTGCCTATCAGGATGCGGGCGTTGGGGTGGACACGACAAACGCTGAGGACTCTGACTGATGACTGACAAACCGGAAGTTCAGGGGAGCGACATTAAAAAGGTCGTCAAGGTAAGTGAAAAACGCTTTCTTCTGCCTGTCGATATTCGCAGAAAGCGTATCTTTTGGGCACTCAGTGCTTTTTTCATTTTTTTGATGGGTCTTGCAGTGCTTCTGCTAATTTTGATGCTTAATATGGTGAGGCCGCCTGGCTTTGGCATGGGTGCACCTACTATTGTTGCAAACTTTCAGACATCATTTTATGGTCCTGCAGATTCCTTGCTTAGTAGGCCTACAGGCGTTGCTATTTCTCCCTCCGGTGAGGTTTATATTGCTGATACAGCCAATGCGCGCATAGCTGTGTTTGACAAAGAGGGCAACCTCTTGCGCAGCATCACAGAATTTGTCTCTGCAAGTCCTGATGATGCTCATCTTCAGGATGAAGAAGATACCTACGTGGCCCCCTACGCTACTCCTCTTGAGGGCGTTCCAACTGCCTTTGTTGCGCCTACATCGCTAACTTTTGCCGAGGATGGTCGCTGGTTTGTTGTTGATCAGGCACTGCGCATGCTCCTCTTTTTCAATGAGGGCAATCAATTGATGCAGGGAATTAGGCTTCTTGAAGAGGCTCCCATTGACGTTAAGGTGAGTATAGTTGACGAAGAGGAGCAGCTCTTTGTTACTACACGCTCGGGTATATTGCAGGGTAGTCTTGATGGAGTCTTCCAGCATACCTATATGAACTGGGGTTTTCGCTCTGGACAGCTTGATAATCCGGCAGCAGTCATTGTTTTTGATCCAGAGAAGATGAGCGAAGAGGCATCCATATCTACCACTGATACAGCAGTTTTGACTATCGTTGCTGACACGCTAAACAATCGTGTGCAGGCGTTTAGAAACTTTCAGACAGAACCAGAGATTGCCTGGATATTTAGTGCTCCACTTGTTGATGCCAGCGTTCAATCGGGCTTTGATTATGAATTTGAAAATATGATCTATGGTGACATGTCAGCACCAGTTGATATGGCACTTTCCCCTCTGGGACGACTGTTTGTTGTTGATGGGCTAAGCTCAGAGGTTGTGGTTCTAGATGCACAGACCGGGGCTTATCTGTACACCATATCGAGCGTCGGCTCCCGGGACGGACTCTTGTTTTACCCTTCAGGAGTTTGCTTTGATGCGGGCAATATCTATGTAGTTGATAGATTCAATAACAGGCTGTCAGTTTTTGAAGATGCACCACCATTGCCTGTTGAAGCGCCTGTAGAGGAGCCAAGGGAGGCTCTTAGTCGTTGGTTGCTACTTGCCATACCCCTTGTGATCTTTATCATTGTGCTGGCAAGACTTCTGACCTTAGCTATGCCTCGCTATGTACTTGATTTGAGCGCGCTTGAACACTTGGCAGAAGACGATGATGCTTTGCACTTTGTAATAGAGCACTTTGATAGTATGACCATAGTTCCTGGGACAGAATCAGTTGCAGAGAAGATGCTTCCTGGATTTGACTGGAAAATTCCTGCGGTAAAAGAGGCAAAGCGCGATGCTCTTATCGAGAACTATCCAGGCCTTGATGATCTTGAGGCAGAGGCCATTGCGCTTGCGTCAAAAAGAAAACGTCGCAGCTATCTGTTAACTGCCTCACGTCCTGTCGAGCGCGCTGGGGATGAACTTGGAATAAAGGTAGTGCGCTACGCAGATTTTCGTTCAGCAGCGCATGCATTTATGAGCGATGAGCGTAGCAGGTTAGAAGAAATTGACGCAGAGAATGCCGAAAAGGCTTTAAAGAAGGCTGAGAAAGCCGATAAAAAAGCCTCGAAACAAGCGATTGATGCGACTAATGAAGACGAAGAGAACACCTAAGCCTCAAAATTACTCCACGGAGTCAATTTAGCCTGCTCCCTATCAATATTGCATAAAAGATTGTATTATATATGTGTGGGATTTTCTGTTTTTTAGACAGTCCGCTGTTCCGACTAACTTAAGAAGTAGGCACATGATGAAGAAATGTATAAGCACAAAACGAATATTATTTTTATGTACGATTGCCGCCTGTGCAACAGTTTTTATGGCTGCGCCTGCGTTTGCAGCAAATACTACTCAGGTTTCAATCGTAGGTTTAAGTTCAGCACTTGCTGATGGTGAGGTTCCGCCCCCTCGTATGTTCACTGAGGGCTTTGACTTTATCGCACATGATGCCAGTGGTAACCCCATTGACGCAAGTCTAGCTGCCGAGAGAGCCGTCTTTGATACGGCTGGCAGAAGGGTTTATCTTGATGCTGCGAGGCAAGCCATCTTTGAAGTAAGCTCTGGCAGTGGGACTTTCCTGCGCTTTGATGCTTCGGGCAATCTAGTGCCTGTACCAACAGATGAAGTGATTTTTGGACCAGCCTACACCTTCCCCAGTGACGGTAATGAGTATGTGTTTGGGGACACGAATCTTTCTACTTGGGAATTAAGAGGTCGCGGCCCCCACGGTGGCTATACAACTACTTCAGCAAAGTGTGCTACCTGTCACTCTGCTCACAGCTCTCCATCATATAACCCAGATGCAGTTCCTGGCACTGCTGCCAGATCTAATGAAGGCAATAACATTCTTAATATACGTGGTCAGAATTTCCTGACTCGCCTTGGCTCAACAAGCTGTGAATTCTGCCACCTTACGGGTACTCCTGTAGGTGCAGCTGGCATGAGCACTAACATTGTCTACCACGGCGGTGTTGAAGGTGGCACAAGCCAATTCTCAGGCGATGATTTCTCTGGACACACCTTGCTTCAGGCTAATACTGCCATTCCAAATTCCGAGGTAGTGTCAGGTAGTGGGGAGATAACCCTTCAGGAGGGCTTGACCTGTGCTAGCTGCCATGCGGTGCACGGAAACGTGGGAACTTGGCAGCCTCAGGAATTCTTTAGAGGTGATGTTAGTGATCCTATAAGCGTAGGCACCTTCTCAGTGAATGACAATCAAGCTGGGCAATTCGAAAATAATGAAACAGTGACGCAGCTTAGCTACAGGATGCTTCGCTCAAATCCCTTGGCCATGGTTTCACCTACCAATGCGGGAGATGCTGCTGCAACAAATGTAGAGACAGCTAGCGATCCTCTGGTTTACGCAAAAGATCCTAATCAGGTCAACCAGTTCACCATGAACGTCTGGTGTTCAAGTTGCCACAATAGTCCTGGTGTAGATAAGACTATGACAAGTATTCGTCCAAGCGGCCTAGAGCCAGAGACTTTTGATTCGCTTGTAACAACCTTTACGGTAAACAACACTTCTGACATTCATAACGAAGCCGGTGGTTTTGCTACAGCCGAGGGCGAGACTAGCCCAATCGCAAGTCAACACTCAACAGCTTTCTGGGGCGTGTATTCCGGTCCTGGACAATGCTATACCTGCCACCGTGGCGATCTTAATACCGTTGAACCCTTTACTGCTCAGTGGGCTACCAATGGCGATTTTGATCTGCAGCCAATTCCTGACAGTGTGAATCCGCCTCTTACAGGGGATAACAGCCTAGAGCGCTTCCGTGCCCTTGGTTATTACACGATTGACAATGCCACCTCTGCAGAGATGTCTGCTCAGCAGGCACGTAACCTTGCCTGCGGCAGCTGCCACTTTGGCACTGCAGACTACGCACGCTGGGCACCTCAAAGTGACTGGCCACATAGATCTCCTGACGGCGACATTTCGCTGCTAGGTCTCTTTGAGCGCCCAGGTCTTGAGCTTAACGGCTTGACTCCTGCCAGCAGTGATTTGCCAGAACTAGTTTGTGCTCGCTGTCATATAAGCGACCCCGAAGATCCCAGTCGCTTCTTGATTTCGCATCATTATCTCCTTCACGCTTACGTGGATACTGATGCTACAGGTGAGCTCAATCCAGAAACACCTCTCAGTCCAGGAAATGCTCCCCCGAATGGTGGCAATTCCTCTTCCTCTGAGGAAACTGGAACAGGAAGCGGAGCAGCCTCCCCATAGGCTGAATTGGGATAATAAAGTACAATGAAGAAAGCGGGAGGAATCCCGCTTTCTTTCGTAAGGTCAGCTGCGGCTGTAAAAGTGATTAAGTAGGAACAAGCAAGAAGGGAAGCATTTACCATGTCTTTGAAGAAGCGTTACCTGATGACACCTGGACCGACCCCTGTCCCAGCAGATATTTTGCTCTCGATGGCAAAGCCCATCACGCATCACCGAACGGCTGAATTCGAAGATGTTGTCAAAGAGGCTCGCGCAGGTCTTCAGTATATTTTTAATACGCAAAACGAGGTTCTCCTTTTTGCGTCAAGTGGTACAGGCGCTATGGAGAGCGCCATTGTCAATTGTTTTTGTGCAGGAGATAGCGTTATCGTGGCGCGCAATGGAAAATTTGGCGATCGCGAAAAGCAAATTGCTGAAACCTATGGCCTTGAGGTCGTTGATCTCGAGTATGCATGGGATGAAGTAGTAAAGACTGGAGATATTGCACGTGAACTTGCTGCTAATCCAGAAATTCGTGGAGTTATAGTAACCCAATCAGAAACATCTACAGGTGTACTTAATCCTATCAAGGAAATTGCTGAACTGGTACGTGGCTATGACAATGCTCTTATGATTGTAGATTCTATTACAGGAATTGGAGCCGTAGCCTGTGAAACAGATGACTGGGGCTTAGACGTTGTTATGACAGGCTCGCAAAAGGGCCTTATGCTGCCACCAGGTCTTGCAGCTGTCTCTGTGTCAGATAAGGCATGGAGGGCAGTAGAGCGCTCAACATTGCCAAAGTTTTACTTTGATTGGAAAAAGTACCTCAAGAGTATCGAGAAAAATACAACCCCCTTTACCCCAGCGCTAACCTTGATTCAGGGACTTAATGAGGCCTTGAAGCTAATGCGTGATGAGGGGCGCGAGAATCTTATCGAGCGTCACAGTCTACTTGCAGAGGCTACTAGACAGGGGCTAGATGCAATCGGACTTAAGTTGTTTGCTCCCCCAGAGGGACGGGGCAGTGCAGTAACGCCTGTGTGGTCACCAGAGGGGATTCCTGCTGGAAAGATTGTGAAAGTCATGAAAGAAGACTACGGGGTAACTATCACTAATGGTCAAGACGACTACAAGGATAGAATTTTCCGTATAGGTCACCTGGGCTACTTTGGAATGTTTGACATTATAACTACTCTAACAGCATTAGAGATGGCTCTTGTAAAACTTGGCTATGAATTCGAGCAGGGTGCAAGTATTAAGGCAGCAGAATCAGTCTTCTTAGAGAGCGCACACTAGCTGCGCGATCTTTGCACTGGTTTGCAAAAACGAAATGCTCACGTAGGGAACTACGCTCCGCGCTCATTTTTACAAACCAGCACAAATCTCACACAGTTAGAGCACGCTTCTCATGCTGTGGTAGGGATGATCGCTTACAGTTTATTTAATACATAGAAAGGTGTAGCATGAAAGTACTTATTGCAGACAAAATTAATCCCGCGGGGATTGACTACTTGAAAGACGCTGGCTATGATGTCGATGTAAATATTGGCCTTAGTCCAGAAGAGCTCGTCGCAGTAATTCCTGCCTATGACGCACTGGCTGTGCGTAGTGCCGTGCAGGTGACGCGCGCTATTATAGAGGCAGGTGCTAGACTCAGGGTTATTGGTCGTGCAGGTGTTGGTACTGATAATATCGATAAAGTTGCAGCAGCAGAGCGCGGTATTGCTGTGGTAAATACCCCCGATGCAAATACTGTTTCAGCAGCAGAGCAAACCTTCGCCCTTATGTTGGCGTGCGCTCGCAATACTGCCCAAGCCAATGCAAGCATGCATGCAGGTCGCTGGGATCGCTCTGCCTATACTGGGCTAGAGCTTTGCAGGCGAACCCTTGGAATTATTGGGTTCGGGAAAATTGGCGCATTGCTAGCAGAGCGCGCCAAGGCTTTTGGCATGATAATTCATGCTTTTGATCCCTATGCTGATCCTGATTTTGTTACTGCGCATGGTGCGGTGCTCATGCCAAAGCTTGAAGACTTACTAAAGACCTCGGACATAATATCGTTGCACTTGCCAAAGACACCAGAAACAGCAGGCATGATCTGCGCAGAGCAGATTGCTGCGATGAAAGATGATGTCATCATCCTCAATGTGGCACGCGGGGGCATCTGTAATGAGGCAGCACTTTTAGAGGGCATTGAGAGCGGCAAAATCTGGGCAGTAGGCATTGATGTCTATGATCCAGAGCCGCCAGTAGACTGTCCTTTGGTGGGCTGCGAGAGGGCAGTGCTCAATCCACATCTAGGAGCATCAACTAAGGAGGCTCAAGTAAGGGCAGGCGTTCAGGTGGCAGAAGCCATAGTGGACGAGTTAGCGCAAATCAGCTAAACTGTCATTCGCAGCTTTTACAGTGTGCGCGATTAGCTCAGTTGGGAGAGCACTTGCCCGACACGCAAGGGGTCACTGGTTCAAGTCCAGTATCGCGCACCATTTCTTCTGAACTTTATGTACTCGACTGCTAACCCAGAAGATTTTTTGAGCTACTATTCGACACGTGAAATCCAGCTAAAATTCAGCTATCAGTCAGATATAAGCCAAGTATAGGCCAGATATAAGCCAAGTATAGGCCAGATATAAGCCAAGTATAGGATATAGTCATGCTATGGGACATGTTGAAATTATAAGCAGTAAGCAAAACGACTTCTTCAAAAAGATCAAGTCATATCGCCTTGCAAAATATCGCAAGCAGGACAACATTGTGCTTGTCGAGGGACAAAAAGTCTATGATGAGGCACTCTCACGTCTAAAGCCTATATTTACCGTCATCAGCGAAAGCTATTTGGATAAGCACGAAGACATGCATACCATCGTCCCCTCCAATCTGCCTTTCGAAAAAGGGCAAAACCTCGAAGGTCAGCAAGGGAGGGAGCAGGAGCACCGCTATCTCGCAATGTCGGATTCACTATTTGCGACTCTTTCAGAGCTTAAGACAGATCAGGGAATTTTGGGTGTTTTTGAAATTCCAAAATTTCAGGTAGACCTCATGTCTTTAAGCAGGGTTGTAATTCTTGAGGGTGTTCAAGATCCGACTAATGTGGGGGCAATAATTCGCAATGCTCATGGACTAGGTTACGGGGCAGTATTTTTGGGCGAGGAATGCGCACATCCTTTTTCCCCTAAGGCAATTCGGGCTTCAATGGGATCTGTATTCCACATACCAGTAGTTAGCTGCACATTATTTGAGCAAATTCAGCGGCTCAAAGATGAGGACTTTGTCATTGTTGCTACAGACTTGGCAGGCGACAGCAAGGCGGCACCTTTCAAAAAGTGCGCCCTTTTGATAGGCAGCGAAGGTAAAGGACTTTCAGTAGAAGCACTATCCATGTCTGATGAAATTTTCACCATAGAAATGCGCAATAATGCCGAAAGCCTTAACGCGGCTGTAGCAAGTGGCATAGCGATGTATCTTTTTAAGGAGTAAGCGTGGAGATCATACTGGCACTAGTAATTGGACTTGCAGCAGGTGCTGCTGCGGGCTATTTTTTTGCCTATCTAGGGGCACAAAAGAAAATATCTGAATTGCGTGAATCAAGCATAAGAGTAGAAGCACAGCTGCGCGACGCCAGTGCCAACGCAGAAGCGCAGCTGCGTGAAAGTAATGCCAGCGCTATGGCGCAGTCCAACGCTTACAAAGAGCAGCTCGAAAAAGCAGAAGCTCAGCTGACAGAACTTAACCGACAAAAAACTGCCGAACAGCAGCAAGAAAGCAAGGTCATAGAAAAGCTTGCCCCAGTTTCAAAGAGTGTCGAAACGATGCAGCAAAAAATTACTCAACTAGAAGAAGCTCGCCTGCGACAAGAAGAAAACCTTAGTAAAACTATCGGACAGCTTCAAGCCACTACAAACACCCTTGCGGGCACCCTGACCAAATCGCAAGAACGTGGTCGTTGGGGAGAGGTTCAGCTAGAGCAAATCTTTGAAAGTGCAGGTCTGATAGAGGGTATTCATTTCGACAAGCAGACAACTGCGTCTTCAGCAGCGCTTGAGAATACGCGTATCCGACCAGATTTTCTGCTACGCCTGCCTAATAGTCGCGTAGTTCCTATCGATGCAAAAGTACCCTTTGACAGCTACGATAAGGCTTGCGAAATACCCTTGAGCGCAGATTCTGATGATTTGCGCAGAAGGGATGAGCTGCTAAAAAATCATGCAATTGCCCTCAAAGATCATGTTAAAGCACTCTCCCGTAAAGAATATGGGGAATCTTTGCCAGGGGCACCAGATTTTGTAGTTGCCTTTTTGCCAGCAGAAGCCCTGCTCTCTGCTGCACTTGAAGCGGATCCGCAGCTGGTAGATTATGCCTTTTCTCAACGTGTGGCCCTTGCCAGTCCAGTAACTCTTTGGTCGATTGTTAAATCAATTGCTTACGCTTGGCAACAGCAGGAGGCAACAGAAAATGCCCAAGAAATTGTGGAAGCGGGCAAAGAATTGCTTAAGCGCATGGCGACTCTTGCGGGTCACAGCACTAAGCTCAAAGGTAATCTTGAAAAAACAGTTAAGTCGTACAATGATTTTGCTTCAAGTCTTGAACGTAATCTTTTGACTCAGGCAGAAAAGCTACAGCGGCTTGATATTAGCAAAGAGCTGCCAGTGGCAGAGCAGATTGACTCAGTGCCACAAGACTTCTCCAAAAAGGAGCTGAATACACCAGACGCTTCCTCTTTGCACTAATCTGGCAGATAAAATATTTGCATAGGAATCACAGCACTCTGCTTCTTTGCGCACAAATTAGTCGCAAATCTTAGGCATCTGAGGCACTTGAGGATTGATATTTGTTATCATGAGAATCTCTATTTAAGCTCACGATGTAAGGAGAATACATGTCTATCGATAAAGCACTAGTAGAAGAAGCGTTAGCAAAGATTCGCCCGCGCCTGCAGGCAGATGGTGGCGACATTGCACTTAAAGAAATTCAAGATGACGGAACTGTCTTAGTAGAGCTGCAAGGTGCGTGCCGCGGCTGTCCTATGGCAGGACTTACTATGGCTTCGCAGGTTGAATGCACCATAAAGGACATGGTTCCAGGCGTCACTAAGGTGGTAAACGCAGCCTCGTAAGGAGCCTTCATGATTATCATCTTAAAACAAGAGATTGACCAACAAGAACTAGATAACCTCATGACCTGGCTGACTAATATGGGCCTTGAAATTCACATGAGCGAAGGTGCAAATACAACTATCATGGGGCTTGTGGGGGACACCTCGACAGTAGATATTAATCTGCTGCAGGCACTTGACTGCGTTGCTGATGTTAAGCGTATTCAAGAACCCTTCAAAAAGGCTAATCGTAAATTCCATCCGCAAGACACGGTCATTACCCTCAAAACCAACGCCCCTGTCACCTCACACGCAGCTGCGAGGTCTTCGCAGGCAGCAGAGGATTTTGCGCCAGCCCCTAACAGTAACAGCAGCCAAAGCATCGAGGCAAAAATTGGCGGCGGGCACTTTATGGTGATTGCTGGACCTTGTTCTGTTGAATCCCCGGAACAAATCTCTGCCATAGCGGCTGCGGTAAAAGGCAGCGGGGCTACAGCCCTGCGCGGAGGAGCCTTCAAACCACGTACTTCGCCCTATGCCTTCCAGGGCATGCAGGCAGAGGGTATTGAACTTTTGAAGGAGGCTCGCAGGGCAACAGGGCTACCTATCGTAACTGAAATCATGGATTTGCAGCAGTTAGCCTATTTTGACGACGTTGATGTCATTCAAGTAGGCGCGCGCAATATGCAAAACTTTGTCCTTCTGCGCGAACTAGGTAAAATCAACAAGCCGATTCTTCTCAAGCGCGGCTTTGCGGCCACTATTGAAGAACTGCTTATGAGCGCTGAATATCTTATGGCAGGTGGCAATGAGCAGGTCATTTTGTGCGAACGCGGGGTGCGCACCTTTGAACCATTGACGCGCAACACGCTGGACCTCTCTGCCATTCCTATCATAAAAGAGCTATCGCACCTGCCTGTGGTAGTTGATCCCAGCCATGCAACAGGGGTAGCCCGCTATGTGCGCCCCATGTCACTGGCTGCCGTGGCAGCAGGGGCAGATGGCTTGCTCATAGAGGTGCACAATAGCCCTCAGACCGCACTTTGTGACGGACAGCAGTCAATCACTCCAAAACAGTTCGATAGCCTGGCAAAAGACATTGCAGCTATGCGTATAGCCATAGGTCAGTGCAGCGGCCAGTGACGGACACGCAATAACTAGCTTAAGCTAGCCTAAGGATACTGCGGGGCACTTGAAATCTATGCAACATCCCCTCCCTAAAGGGAATGGATACCTACGAAAATAGCAAGATCTACCAGCAATAAGAAAGCAGCAGCGCATGAATGACACAATGCTTAACAGTGAAAAGCCGACCCTTGCCGACAAGACCATAGGCATTGTAGGCTTGGGCCTCATCGGAGGCTCGCTAGCAAAAGCCCTTAAGGTTAATACGAGCAACCGGCTACTGGGCTATGACATAAACCCCAATGTGATAAAGCAAGCCTTGGCAGAGGAGGTCCTTGACGACGCGCCTGCATTAACCCAGCTACATGAATGTGACATGGTGTTGATAGCACTCTATCCTGAAGCTACTATTGATTTTATTAAAGAAAATTGGGACAACTTCAAAAAGGGCACAGTCATCATCGACTGTGCGGGTGTTAAGGCAGAAATATGTGCTGAGTTATCGCAGCAAGCTGCAAGCAAAGACCTTTACTTTGTAGGCGGCCATCCCATGACCGGTATCGAGCGCACGGGCTATGAACACTCTTTTGCTCACCTTTTCAGTGGGGGCACCATGATCCTTTGTCGTGACCAGTACACCAACATCATTGCGCTCAAAGCGGCAGAAATGCTCTTTACAGCCATTGGCTTCTTGCACATAACTATCACTAGTGCAGCAGAACACGACCGCATCATTGCTTTTACCTCACAGTTGCCCCACGTAGTTGCGGGGGCTTTCATTCGCAGTGAAACTGCCAAACAACAACTGGGCTTTTCAGCGGGCAGCTATCAGGATTTGACCCGTGTGGCTCATCTTAATGAGCCAATGTGGGCAGAACTTTTCATGGCAAACAGAGAAAACCTCATCTTAGAAATAGAAGGTCTGCGCACACGCCTTGAAGACTTTGCCCAAGCCCTCGAAGCGGGCGACGAACAGCGTGTACTCAAATTGCTAACAGAGGGCAAGCAGGCAAAGCAGCACTATGGCTAAGCTAGTTCCTTAAGGTAGTAACAAGGCAGCGATCAATAAGGCGGGGGAGGTGTCCATGACTGAAAAGGCGCTTATAATGGATGGCAAGAAACACTGCGATGTTGTCGTAGAGCCAGCACGTCTTTCAGGTAGCATAGCTGCCATTCCCTCAAAGTCATATGCACAGCGAATCCTCATAGCAACAGCTCTTGCAAGCTGGTTTGGTCGACCCCCTGAAGTTCCTCTGAACTATCTATCAGATGACGTTAAGGTTTGCGTGGCAGCGCTAAAGTCATTATATGGAACAAAAAGGGACGTAGAGGTAATGGGTTCAACTTTTCGCAGCATCAATTGTGGCGAGAGCGGAACAGTTGCGCGTCTGTTGCTGCCCATAGCTACAGCCCTTATCGAGCAGGGTACTCTTACGGGTGAGGGCAGTCTTTTAACACGCCCCTTTGAAACATTTTGCAGTTCTCTAGAGCAGGGCGGTAGAATTCATTTCGATCAATACACACTGCCCCTTAGCTGGAAAGGACGTTTGCAGCCAGGGACTTACTATTTGCCAGGGGACGAAAGCTCGCAATATGTGTCAGCTCTTCTGTTTGCATTGCCTCTGCTATCAGCTACCAGTACCATTACGCTGACCTCACCTTTAGAGTCAGCAGGCTATGTAGATATGACCCTTGATGTACTGCAGCAGTTTGGGATATCAAGCAGCTACGATAGTGCCACGCGCACTTATACTATAGACCCGCAACAATATCGATATCCAGACACTATGAGCGTCGAGGGCGATTGGTCAAACTCTGCCTTTTGGTTAGCTGCAGACCTAGAAGTAACAGGACTTAAGTCTGATTCTTTGCAGCGCGATCGCAGCTTTTTACAGGTAAAAGATCAAAGAGTAATTGACGCGACAGATATTCCAGATCTTGTGCCGATACTGAGCGTATATGCTGCACTACGCGTAGGAACAACATGTATACATGGTATTGAACGCTTGAGAATCAAGGAAAGCGATCGCATTAAAACCACTCTTGCCATGCTGCAAGCACTGGGATGCAATGCAGAGTTACGAGCAAGCGAGGGCGAAGAATTGCTTATTCATGGCACGGCTACTATTCCAGGTGGCACCGTAGATGGAGCCAACGACCATCGCATTGTGATGGCGGCGGCAATTGCTGCAAGCTTCGCCGAAAAACCTGTTACTATACAGGGGGCACAGGCCGTCGCAAAGACTTATGCGCGCTTTTTTGCCGACTTCAAGCAATTGGGAGGTAGGGTTCATGTCGTCTAGCTTTGGACACAACATCAGGATGCAGGTTTTTGGGCAATCACATTCTGAAATGTTAGGCGTGGTGATTGATGGTTTGCCTGCAGGCTATGCTATTGATTTACAGCAGGTGCAGGCCTTTCTTGACCGCAGGCGTGGTGGACAAGATGTCTATTCGACTGCGCGTGCAGAGGCTGATACGCCACGCATTGTATCGGGATTACTAGACGGTGCGACCTGTGGTGCACCTTTATGTGCGCTGTTTGAAAATGAGGATGCACGCAGCAAGGATTACGATAAGCTAAGCGCTGTGCCTCGTCCCTCGCATGCAGACTATTACGCTGACGAAAAATATTTTGGTGCACAAGACTTTCGCGGAGGCGGCCACTTTTCTGGTCGCATGACCTTAGCACTGTGCTTTGCCGGTGCGATTTGTGCGCAATTGCTTGAAAGATGGGACGTGCATGTTGGGGCGCACATTGAGCAGATTCACCACGTGCTTGATAGACCTTATAATCCTTTGGAGTTAAACCTTGGCGACCTTCGCTATGAGGGGTTTCCTGTCAATGATCTGGCAGTTGAAGCGGATATGAAACAGGCAATACTTGACGCTGCATCAGAGGGTGATTCAGTTGGCGGCATTATAGAGTGTGCAGCAATTGGACTTCCTGTAGGGGCAGGGTCTCCCCTGTTTGCTGGTGTCGAGAATCAACTTGCACAGGCAATTTTCGCAGTACCTGCTGTGCGTGGTATCGAATTTGGCGCAGGTTTTGATGCGGCAGCCATGTTGGGAAGCGAACACAACGATGCTTTCTGCATTGAAGAGGGCACAATCTTGCATAAGACAAATAATGCAGGGGGTGTTGTTGGGGGTCTTACTACGGGCATGCCTCTTATCTTTAGAGTTGCCTTTAAGCCGACTCCATCCATTGGGAAAGAACAAGATTCGGTTAACCTAGAGACTCTTGAAAACGTCAGGCTGAAAATTGAAGGCCGTCATGATCCCTGCATTGTCCCCCGAGCCGTCCCTGTTATCGAGGCAGCTACTGCCTTTGTCTTAGCAGATATGTTGGTAAACAGCCATGCAGAACTGTAATAAGAACACTAAAGACACAGCTGATAAGGACGCGCTACAGCAACTTTGCGAACTGCGCACACAGATTGATACGCTTGACGACCAACTGCGCCAACTTTTTCTTGAGCGCATGGATTTGGTTCAACAAGTGGGTGCCTTGAAAGCAGAAAAGGACATACCTGTCTTGCACACTGATCGTGAAAATGAGGTTCTCATGCGCGTTAATACTGGCTTGACACTAGAACAAAGACAGAATGTGACAGAGCTTTTTCAGACGCTCTTTGAGATTTCGCGAAGGCAGCAGAGTGGATAAATTCACAATTTGACCATAAATAACCAGACATGTCACCTGTTACGATGCAAAAATTATGGAGTTACAAAAATATGTCCCTATACAAGGCTATACTGCGTTAAAGTTTATGACAAGGTTGTGAGCCAAACACTTATTGGCAGCACATATTTTTACCACAGCTAAGCGTGCTAGATTAGAGGCTTCGTCCAGTCGTATGTCTAGCAAAGGAGGCTTGATATTGTTCGTCCATTGTCAAGCTTTTCTCGCGCATGTCTGCGGTGTGAAGGAAGTACGTTTTAGTTTTACCGAAGAAGGAACGCGAGGTTAAAGATGATTAACGTTTTGAGAGGTGTTCGCCCAAGGTTACGCGTGTTTTCGCTTATGCTTGTATGCGCACTTGCTTTGAGCCTAGCAACAGCTAGTGTGGCGATTGCAGAGCCAGCACCCATTCCAGTTGACCCCAACACTTACGCAGAGCTCATTAAAGTAGTAGGGCGTCCTATGGGTGTGCATTTGCCAGAGACAGGATTTAATTTTTCTGCGACTCCGCATGCTTTTAATGGTGGATCTGCCACTGCAGCAAATTTCCCACCAATTACTTCGATTTCTGTCACTACAGAAGATGGAATTTTGCCTGATGCGTGGGTTGACACTGTGCCAGAGGTCTGGGGAATTAAGTCAATCGAGCGCAGCATCAGATTTGATCTTGCGACCCTTGTATTTACTCAGGCAGGTGTATATGACTACCTAGTTGAACAGCAACCAAACAGCCATGAAGATATGGCTGATTCAATGAATCAGGCCTTGCTGCGCATTACCGTTGGTAATGACAACGCCATTAGCAATGTTGCCTTCTTTGAATACAATAACGGTGCTGTTGGGGCAGAGCTTTCACCGCCCAGATTCCTAAGTACCTATACCCCTTATGGTTCAATGACCGTTACTGCGAAGGTCAGTGGTGAAAATGCAGATCCGAATAAAGATTTTGACTTTAGGATACGTCTTACCAGCACAAAGTTTGCGCCCTTTGACGGAACAGTCGAAGCAAGAATAAGCAACGATGGTGGCTCTGGTGGGGCTGGAACAACTGTTACGTATAATCGTTGGTACAACTTTAGCTTAAGTCATGGTCAAGTGTTTCACATTGATAGCCTGCCTCTAGGTACGGCTTTCATGGTCGAGGAATATGCTGCGACTGACTATGTTCCCAGCGTGTCTGTTGTTATCAACGGAGGAAATCCCTTTACCTTTAGTGCTGGGGCAGCTGATCGTGCCCTCTCGTCAGAAGCCGCTCTAGGCCTGTCTTTCCTTGTTGAAGACCGCGTAATTGGCGCAGGGGAGAACAGTGTTACCTTTACTAACTACCTACCAGGGGTAGCAGATCCACATATCATCATGGATAACCTTTTGTGGATTGCCCTAGCAGGCTTTGCCTTCGTGGCCTTTGCTGGCTTTGTGATATTTATTCGTAGTCGTGGCTAAGGCTGCTTTGGACAAGGGACAATAGAAATTGTCAAGTAGCCATGCAGGTTATAGTCCGCTAGCTACCCTACTGACAGTCTGAATAAATGATACTATGAGCCGCTTGTAAAAGCGGCTCATTTCTTATCTTGTGAGTCATTTCCAGACTCAATAGAGGCTTATAGGACAAAAAGTATACTTAGATTCAGTGCCCTCCCCAAATCCCCAAACCCACCTATGAACATATAAAGTCAATAAAGTGAAGAATTCATGAATTAGTTAGTATTAGACTATCTATCTCTAAAAATCTCTGTATACTAACTAACTTAATATC
>Ga0123355_10001237_pt1 | contig 35632 bp, 23 predicted proteins | sample TergutEmb28metaG_3_FD_89872 | JGI IMG/M metagenome (GOLD analysis project Ga0123355, IMG submission 89872) | Embiratermes neotenicus P1 segment gut microbial communities from Petit-Saut dam, French Guiana - Emb289 P1 | ecosystem: Host-associated > Arthropoda: Insects > Digestive system > Gut ...
AACGCCATCAGAAGCGCGCGCTGACGGTGTAAAACTTAAGGCATACCCGCGGCTTTCCTTCCAGATTTCAATCAAAGGAGAGAAGGAAATGGACTATCGAATCGAGTCAAAAGAGGCATTTCAGGTTTTTGGTATTGAGGATGTTTTTGAGGAAGACGCCGGGCTTTCGGCAGTTTTGGGTACAAGTAAAACAGTGCCCGAAAGAAAGCCCAGCGACCTATGGGACCAGTGCCATGCAAACGGCGCTTATGAGAAGTTGTTCGCAGATGCAGGTGACCCGCCGGCGTTTTTAGGCAAGGATTTATGCAGAGTCCATGCTGTATGCGATTATAAGGAGACGGACGAAGGCACATTCCCGTATATGCTGTGCGCTTTCCGCGGGCCTGGTAGCAATGTTGACGGTTATACCGTTGTGGATATTCCGGCCCATACGTGGGCTATCTTCCCTACTGGCAAATTTGTATGGGAAGAGTGCGGAACTGTCTTGGGGGGACTTTACAAGCGGATTTTCTCCGAGTGGCTTCCTACTTCCAATTACGAGCAGGTTGGCAGCCTAGATATGGAGCTTTATGGTGGCGATGATGAGTTTGGATATGTGGAGATTTGGCTTGCTATAAGAAAGAAGGGATAGGTGCAAAACCTGATGTATAGCAATTCCCCCTTAAACCGGCCTCGCTTGTCGCCGAAAACCCGTTGAAGCACTCGGGATTTTTGGCTTGGGCGAGACCATTTAAAGGGGGAATTGCTATATGACATAGGGAAGGAATGGTCTGTCATGTAACACAGGGAAGGCCTAGGAACCTGTCAACTACGATTGAATCATAATCGCACACGGCAGATGGGTTCCTAGGCCTTTACGTTTGTGGCGGTAGTGGGAACAAGCCTTAGGTTTTTGCGCCAGCTTTTCTACGGATTATGTTCTTAATGGTTGTTCCGTGGGATTTTACCTGTGCTCACATCTTCCTTGATACGCCTTCAACACCTGAGTGTAATGCTCACCGGTTTTTCTAAAATATGTCTCACTTAATATGGCTAGTATAACAACGAACACTGACACAGCCAGGAGAGCTATAAACCACGGCATTGTCCAGTCTGCAGGGATTGCAAGGAATGTAAAAAAGCAAAGGGCTAGAAAAAGTATCAACGACAACATGAACATGATACACCGTTTTGCAAAGCGCCATTTTTTTATTATTACATCGCTTAAAAACACACCCCATAACAAGGATATTATTGTTGACAGCAACGCGCCCTGGATTACAAAAGCAAAGGGTATTGCATAGTCAAAGGCGTTGCCTGTGATTGTGGTGTAAGCAAATCCGCTTACCATGTACAATATGATAATCCCAGCAAATATCATTGAAGCAAAGGCCTTAAGCGGTATTGATAGAGCAACCAATTTTTTCATAACGTCACCATCCTTTTTTATTATGTTTTTGCAGCATTGTGCTTTGTGCGGCTTTATTTCTTATCATCTTAATCCCAACTTCTGCTTCAATATTTTGGCATACTGTCGGGAGACGATAATCTTTTCCCCATTGTTCATAGTGGCTTCGATACGACCACCGAAATCTGGGTACAGTGATTCTATTTTTGCCATGTTAAGAATCTGTGATTTTGAGCATCTGATAAAATCGGCCTCAATCAACAGTTCCTCTATTTCGTAGAGCCTAAGCGGCACTTCGTAGACATCATCAGCCGTATATAGATAGCATCGCTTGTCTACAGACTCAAAGTACAGCACATCACGCCTGTCGACAAAGCATGTTGCGCCATCCTTGGTGCAGGTCAATTTTTTTTCATTGCTGTACAGCAGGGTTTCAATTTTTCGGATAGCTTCCGTTGCTTCCGGGCATTTGATAACCACCTCTATTTCTCCATGACCTTCTTGTATTTGTACCTTCACGCTGCCACCTCCCTCGTCATGAGTTAATTATATTTACATCGTTATCGGCACACAACACAACCTGGTATGCAAAATTGACAACTTGGGAACTGCTTAAAATCCTTGCAAATGCCTGGCCGTGGCGGCGTCTTTGCGCAGTGATACCCCTTTGCTATAATAAAGTCTACGCATCAGCAGCATTCCCAATAAAACACATACATAGGGGGGCATCATGTTCCTAGAATCTTATAGCTTCAAGTATCCATGGCGAAAATACCAAGCCAATGTCTTGGCGGAGCTGGATAAGCGCATGCATGCCGATAAGCTAAACGTAGTAGCCACCCCGGGGTCAAGCAAAACTATCCTTGGCTTGGAGGTAGTACGCCGAATCAACAAAAACGTCCTTATCCTGTCCCCTACCCTAACCATCAAAAACCAATGGATAGACCGTTTTCGCACCCTTTTCGTCCAAGACAACCCCATCCCGGACTTTATCAGCACCAACACCCGTTGCATGAGGAAACAATCATGGAAAATCTGCGGTTTTACAGTAGCTTGCTGAAGCAACAATACCCTAAAAAAGCTAATGGCCTGCAGCGTAGGCAAGATGGAAAGTATTGTAGAAATAGCCCGGCGGGAATACGCCTGCCTCCAGGATAACCTAAGCATGGTAATCCTCACAGACTATATCCGCAAAGATGCCCTTGAGCAGGATGAGTACAATAAAATCGGGGTTGTGCCAATATTTCAAAAATTGGCTAGTAGGCATAATCACCGATGCAATAATCTCAAAAAAAATCTATATAATGATAGGCACAGTGGCCCTACTAGGCGAAGGCTGGGACTGCCCCGCCATAAACAGCCTAGTCATGACCAGTGCCCGTAATAAGGCCAATGCCGAGATTATTTCCGGCATCACAAAACAATCCGACTATATTGAAAGGAGTGATTACATGAAAAACATAACCGAAAAACATGTCACCAGCAAAAAGGCCAACGCAGATAGCAGTTATTGCGATGACGCAGCCGCAGGCTTTTCCAATGATGATGCCGCCAATATCGAACAAGGCAATTATTACTATAAACAGGCTCAAGAGCTGGTTAATATTTACTGGCCCAAACAAGGAACACATCTTGATGACAGAGAAATTTCTAACACATACAAGGAAGCTCTAGCCTATTACAAAGAAGGTGTTGTCCGGCACGATGAGGCTCAAACTTATTACAAGAAAGCTACGGCCTTCTTCTCGAAAGCACTGAGTCATAACACAGAAAGTGCACAGCTGTATAACAGCCGAGGTTTATGCTACGCAGAAATGCATACTGATTATTATGTTAAAGCCATTGATGATTTTACAAGGGCAATAGAGCTTGCCCCGGATTTAATCACCGCCTATGTAGCCCGCGCCAAATGTTACCACTCATACGGAGAATTAATTCAGGAAAATCTGGAATGTTTTGCAAGAACGATTGAATACGAGGAATCAGTAAAAGGAACGATACATGAAGTCGATACCTCGCAGGCATGGCAAGCCGTAAAAAATGCCATAAAGTATGCTGTTTCAATAGAGCATAAAAACGCAATTCAAGGCCTAGCGCACAAGCTCAATAACGACCCAAGAAACGCCATGTACAATTTAAAACTCAGTTTTACAAGCAATGTATGTGAACAATACAACAAGATATACAGCAAAAAAGCCTTGGAAGATTACAACATGGCAATACATCTTAATGATAACTTACGAGATATTTATTTTGGCAACGACAAAAGATTTCAAAAAGACCCTAATTTACGAGTTATTCTTGACGCAGGCATCTACTCAAGAATTGTATTCGGCCCTATTTTACGAGATGAATATTTGGGTCACGGCCAGCGATTACAGCTTGCCCCTTATCTGCGAGATGTTTGTTTTAACCGTGGTAAAGTAAATGCTGTATTAGGGCAGCATGAAGATGCCGTCAACGACTTTCGCAAAGCTATGTTTTTGCACGATTGCCCTATAGCCATATACCATTGCTATATTACTCGCGGTTTAAGTCACGCAGCACTGGGAATGGCTGAAAGTGCGGTGAAAGACTTCCGTAATGCACTGCTGTATAACCCAGGATGCCCAGTAGCAAATACAAAATATTACCAAAATCTCACCCTAAAATATTACCAAAATCGTGTCAAAGACGATCCCGCATTTGCGCAATACAGGGAAGCAATCGAAAATTACTCCCAAGCATTAAAGGACAGCAATAATAAGAAGCTGTATTCAACTCCGACAATAGCGAATTTTCGCGGCAGATTTTCGTCAATTGAGGCGGTTCTGACGCGGCTTGCCCATAAGGCAAGCAAGGAGGAGCCAACGAAAAGTGGCGGAAATATGACCGAAAAAGCGCTGTTGACGGGGTTGAATACAGCTTCTAAATTCGAATACTATATCAACCGCAGCATAAGCCGTAGCATTTACAAAGATATCAGAGACCTGAAAGATATGCCACCAGCTGATATTGAAGAGGCAAGAAAAGATTTTGAAGAAGCAAAAGCATTAAACCCCGCAAAGGCACATTTTATCCGTGGCTTACATTATACTATGTGCAATTTACATTATTCTAGGGTGATAGATCTTGAAAATATGACTACGTACAATGACAAAGCAATGGAAGACTTTGAAAATGCGATTATGTACAATTCCAACTATGTAGAAGCCTATTTTAATTGCGGTGCAAGCTACGAACGCTCACGTGCACGCAATAAGGAGATAGGATACTACGCCAAAGCAATATCATGCTACAACATGGCAATAGAGCTTGCCCCCGGATTCTCAGAAGCCTATTATCGTCGCGATATGTGCTATTCCAGTATGAAGGAAAAAAACCCAGCAGAGAGCGGTCTTATAGAAACTCGTATGCTCTTTCCTAAGCATAAGTATATACCTTATGCCAATTTCAGAAACGTAAACGCTCAGGAGGCTAAGAAGCTTATCGCAAAAATTGAGGAATACACAAAGGCAATGAATTGTGACACACCAGCAAACGCACATGCTTTATATTATGGCAGAGGCGAATGCTATCAAAAATTGGAGCTATATGCACATGCAATCGAGGACTATTCAATTGCTATAAAGCATGACCCTGAAAACCCGCAATACTATAACAGCCGGGGGATAAACTACTTAAAGATTTCTAACCGCGCATACGTGAACCGCACACACGCGGAAGAAGACTTTACTAAGGCTATAGGGCTCGCCCCCCAGTTTGCTGAAGCTTATTTCAATCGCGGAAGCGTAAGCCGTTCTCTTAATGATTTCCTTAGCGCAAAGGAGCTTGACTCTCGAACATATGCAAATCTTTGCGTCATAATGCATTATCCATACGGCTGGACCACTCCTCCTAATCCCAGTGAGCTCATAAATAAAGGCAATAGCTACGAGTACTTCTCGGACCTGTCAAGCCTTGACCCAAGATCTGCATACGGGCATCATGAATGTGCCATTGCAAACGGTGTACTTGGCCCACCAGAGGTTGCAATAGAAAACTGGACAGGCTTAATAGGGCGTGGTTCTAAAAGTGTATACCTATATATATGGCGCAGCCAAGCGTATACAATAGCTGGCCAGTACCAGCAAGCATTGGATGATTGCAACAATGCAATAAAACTAGAGCCTAAGAATCCCTATAACTACGCAGCACAAGGCCATGTACACGATGCATTTGGGCAACACAAGAAGGCTATAAAGGATTACACAAAAGCAATAAAGCTAGGCTCAGGAATCCCAGACCACTTGTTTTACCGAGGCAAAAGCTATGCCAAATTAGGAAAACATGCCAAAGCCATAAAGGATTTTACACGCGCAATTGAAGCGGTAGCAGCAATAGAAAAGCCTGTAATGGGCAGCTTAGAGTCTCGTACTGCTGCTTATACCGAAAGAGCCAAAAGCTACACAGCATTGGGCAAACACCATAAAGTTGAGGACGGCAAAGAGGCATAGATATAAAGCATTGGAGATATACAATTGAAAATGATGTAATATTGTGAAGGAGGATGTCTGTTGATTTCGCAAGAATTGATGCCGTCACAGGAATTAGTATTGCCGCAAGAATTGACAGCCAAGGGCTTCAGCCTGTCTGTTGCAGAGTTATCCGATGTACAAGATTTTGTACATATCACAAGGCTCGGCCTCAAAAAATATGTAGACGCTGACAGCGAATTCTTCGGCCAGTGGGATGACAAACTTGTTGTAGAGGATTTTAATCATAAGATGAATCACACATCTTTTCAGAAATTGCTGCTGCACGGAGAGATTGCTGGCTTTATGGCTTATGACATAAGAGACAATGAAATCGGCGGTATTTCCATAAACTTGGCAGAAAAGGCACGAAACAACGGGATTGGCTCATTGTACCTGACGCATATCGTCAGGTTATCAAAACAGAGCGCAAAGCCTGCTTTTCTCAAAGTTATGAAAACAAACCCCGCACGGCTTCTTTACGAGCGGTTTGGGTTTACGGTTTGTGACGATGCGGGGCCGCTTTATACAATGACTTATAGCTCATAATCATTTATGTTATGACCATCATCTATAAGCATCCGAGCCCTAATATCAGTTGGTTGTTTCATTTTTGACAAAAGCGATCCTCGGCTTATTCTGCACATCATCATTGATCTGCATGTCATCCTTGGCCTGTACATCATCCTTGGTCTGTGTGTTATCCTTGGCCTGTACATCATCCTTGAAATGGCAGCATACTTTTACCGGCATCATCAAATAATCTGTCTATAATAATATAGAGGGGTTGTTTGAATGAAAAAGAGTATTTTCCAGTCGGCGGTATTGCTTCACGTTCTGGTAATAAGCGCCTTTATTTGCACTACGCATATGATCTTTACACGCATGGCCTATGCCGCAACGGCCAACCCTGCTGTAGCCTGTGCAACAGATACCGACATAGAAAACACATACACCTACACAACAGTCTATCCCGACAACTACACCCCACCCAAAAACGCAAAAATCGTGTATCTTACCTTCGATGACGGCCCAACCAAGTACACCCCCGAGATATTAGATATCCTAGAAAAATACGATATCCTGGCAACCTTTTTTGTAGTGGGCAACCGCGACCATACCCATGTGATGAGTGATATCGTAGAACGGGGACATTCTATTGGGCTGCATAGCTATAACCATGACTTTGGGCAAATATACGGCTCTGTGGATGCCTTTATAAAGGATTTGGAAAAAATAGACGAGATTGTGTATGATCAAACGGGAGTGCGCAGTGATATCATGCGTTTCCCTGGCGGCAGCAGCGTAAAGAAAGGCGCGGCTAAGACTATTATGCCGCGGCTTAAGGAAGAAGTAGCCAAGCGGGGATATCAGTTTTTTGATTGGAACTGCGACAGCCGGGATAAAATGGGGGTAAAAGAGGCATCTGTTGCCCTTACCAAAATCAAGTCCGCTTCCAAAGATGCCGGGGATGTTATTATCGTGCTTATGCATGATACTGAAAAGATTACCGTGCAGTACCTGCCTGGGGTTATTGAGCACTTTAAGAGGCTTGGGTATGACTTTTTGCCCCTGACTAAGAATTCGCCTGCTGTTCAGCATTCTTGGTGATGGGGGCTAAAATAAGTAAGGGATGGTGGCTATATGCAATTTGTCAAAATCTACACAATGCAAGATATCGCACCTTATTTGCCACTTCTTACACAAGCAAAGACACTAGCCATTGACACAGAAACCACCGGGCTGAACCCACACAACCACAGACTGCGGTTAGTTCAGATTGCAGTCTGTGGGCTGCCCATTATGGTGATTGACTGCTTTGTCTTTTTGCCGGACGGAAAAAACATCCTTAAGGATATTCTTGAAACCCGTGGGGTAAAAATTTTTCAGAATGCTAAGTTTGACTTGCAGTTTTTTATGGCTATTGGGATATATCCAGCCCCTATTTTTGATACTATGCTTGCGGGCCAGCTGCTACGGTCTTCCGGTGGAGCTTCCCGTGCAAACCTAAATGCCCTAGCACAGCATTACTTAGGCGAGGATGTACATAAAGACGAGCAAAAAAGCGATTGGTCTGGGGAACTACGAGAAAGCCAGCTAGAGTACGCTGCCAAAGATGCCGATATTCTACTCCGGCTGCGTGAGGCCATGGTCAAGAAAATTTATGAGAATAATCTAGCCGAAATAGCAAAGATAGAGTTCTCATGCGCAAGTGCCATCGCCCAAGTAGAATACACAGGTGTTAGCCTAGACATACCAAAATGGAACATCCTACTTGCCGCAACCACAAAGGAACGGGACGAAGCCTTGAGTGTCCTATATACATATACAGGTAAGCCCCTTATCCAGATGAGCCTCTCCGGCGATGATGTCATCATCGGGCACAACTTTGACAGCAACCCATTTGTACTAAAATTGCTCAGATCAAATGGCATACACACCTCCTCCACTTCAAAGCAGGACTTAGCACCATACGCAAAGCACCCCCTTGTATGCGCTATATCTGCTTACCGAAAGGCCGCAAAATCCCTTTCCGGCTTCTTATACCCCATACCATCGGCAATACACCCGAAAACAGGCCGGCTTCACCCGCGCTATGGGCAGATAGGCGCATACAGTGGCCGCATGACCTGCGGCAACCCAAATATTCAGCAGATTCCACGGTCAAAGGCTTTTAGAGAATGCTTTGTCGCAGCCCCAGGGCACAAGCTTATCATTGCGGATTATTCGCAAATTGAGCTACGGGTTGCCGCCGAAATAACAGGGGATACAAGAATGACAGCCGCATACCAAAGCGGAGAAGATTTGCATAAGCTAACCGCGTCCCTAATGCTTGGAAAACCCACCGGCTCAATATCAATCCAGGAACGGCAAGCAGCTAAAGCGGTCAACTTCGGGCTGATATACGCAATGGGAGCCGCGGGGCTTAGCCAATATTCCTTGCAATCATATGGTGTTGAAATGACTATTGAGGAAGCAGAGGAGTTTAGGCGCAGGTTTTTTAATGCATACACAGGTATAGCCCATTGGCATAGAAAACTAAAAAAATCCCCACCAACAGAAAGCAGAACGCTGGCAGGGAGAAAATTTGTATTTTCTGAAAATGCGGGATTATCTGGGCTTTGCAATACACCGGTACAGGGTACGGCTGCCGATATTGTGAAAAAAGCATTGGGCCTGCTTGTCCCTCGGCTAAATGGCACACGGATCATTGGCGTTGTGCATGATGAAATATTGCTGGAGGCATTGGAGGGGGATGCGTCCCATGCTGCATCTATATTGAAGGACACAATGGAAGAAGCCGGGAACTCCATTTTGCGCAAAGTCCCTTGCGTAGCCGATGTGAATATATCGTCTAGCTGGAGCAAGTGATGTCGTATATTAATCCAATTCCATATGAAATGCACAAAGCCCCCCGCAAGGGAGAGTGGTTTTCTCTTCGCCGCAAGCTACGACTGATGAGCCTCAGGTTTGGGAAAAGCTATTTTTGCACTTGCATCCTTTCTTTTAATGTCGCTACCACATGCCTCACACTACTAGGCGGAAAGGGCGACACACAGCTTACATTCATTTCGCAAAGGGTATATTTTTCTTCTGTCTGCTTGGTGTTTACATCATTTATGAAAAGGTCTATATCCCATAGCAGAGGCATCGCTTCATCTGCAATTGAATGAATTTCTTGCAGCTGGGGTATCCATTTTTCGTTCATTATTTGTCTCAAGTCCTGAAACAGACCGCAGTCTTCACTGAAATAGTAGCGGCGGCTTATTGGCCTTGATTCTGAGTCGGGGGAGCTTGCTTGAGGGCAAAGGGCAACGGTTTCTTGGTAACCAAACCCCGACACCTTTGTTCCTGTCAAATAGCATCTTACCATTCCATTTGTGATGCCGTGGGCCCATTTTTGGTTTACAATCATGCCGCCGCTTTCAAAATATTTTTTGAACTCTCGGTTAAAATCATCCTTTGGCAATGTAGTCCTTTCCTGTGGCGCATCGGCGGGCACAACATTGAGGGTGTTTTTGCAGGAATCTCCTGCACTTACTTTATAAACACCCTTTCCTCCATCTCCGCGATATTGCTTTAGTATTCGGATACTTAGTTCATCCATGGAGGGTAGAAAGTGTTTTACAAAATCCTCATACGTTGTGTAGATTTTGGTGTCTCCGCCCCAATCCATTTGACGGGTAGAATACAGTACTTCCTTGGTTCCAAGCTTGTATATAACCTCTGGATGGGTTGAAACATAAACGCCTTTCCGGGATATATCAACCAGGAGCCTGTCCAAGCTGCGCCTATCCAAACCCGGCTCCATAATGGGGTTTACCCATACCAACACCGCAGAAAACCGCATTAGGTCTGCTTCCAGCTCCCTGACTTTAGAGTCGTGATACAACATAGACTCAACATAAAATCCGGCTTCCAGCAATGCGTCAGCCAAGGGCTTGTAATTTTCCTCGGTTAAAGCATTTCTTGATGGGTTACTGCCTTGGTATACCATTAGTGCGATTGAGATTGGTTTCATTGATTCCTCCTAAGTTTTTGCATTATGTCAATCATGCTATCAATAAAATAGGCTCTTATCAACAAGGCTCACGTGCAAACCCAGGGCAAATACAAATATAGTAATTCCCCCTTTAAACGGTCTCGGCCGAGCCGAAAATCCCGAGCGTTTCAACGGGTTTTTGGCGACAGACGAGACCGATTTAAAGGTGAATTGCTATAAAGCACATTCTCACTTTTGACACCCACTACATCCTACGGTAAACTCAAAAAAACAAGCAAAGGCAGTGAAATCCATGGCAAAATCAGATACCACCCACCCTCTAATCAAACCCCCAGTAGAAGTGCAGTTCGCCAAAGAACTAGAATCCCTCCGCGCATCCGATACTGGCCCAAAGCCAGACAACTGGCTGCTAAGCCCTAGATCCGTCCGTACCTTTATATTAGGGGACAAAAAGCAAAACATATCCCAAAAATACTATGGCAACGACGCCTTGGTAGAACGCTGCATAATTACCCTGGCTGGCAACCGCGGCCTGATGCTGGTTGGCGAACCAGGCACAGCCAAGACCATGCTGTCAGAGCTTCTGTCGGCGGCAATCTCCGGCACAAGTGTCAACACAATCCAAGGCACGGCAGGCACAACCGACGATAACATCAAGTATTCCTGGAACTATGCTTTGCTGCTGGCAAAGGGCGCGTCCAGGGAATCCCTTGTCCCTGCTCCGCTATACATAGGCATGGAAAAGGGCCTAATCACCCGCTTCGAAGAGATAACCCGCTGCTCCAGCGAGATTCAGGATACCCTAATCAGCGTCATGAGCGATAAGGTGCTTTCCATACCCGAGCTTGGGGAGACGGGATTTTTATTTGCAAAACCTGGCTTTAATATCATCGGCACAGCCAATACCCGGGATCGCGGTGTTAACGAGATGTCCAGTGCACTAAAGCGCAGGTTCAACTTTGAGACGGTTTTCCCCATAAATAACGTGGCCTTGGAATGCCAAATCATAGAGGAGCAATGCGCCGCCCTGCTTGGAGATAAGGCTGTCAAGCTGGTGGATAAGGATGTTGTCAACCTAATTGCCACAACCTTTCACGAGCTGCGAGCCGGAAAAAGCGCCGAGGGCACAAAAATAGACCCGCCCTCTGCCGTAATGAGCACCGCCGAGGCGGTATCTGTTTACTACCAAACCGCCCTAACTGGGTTTTATTACAACGAAAGCACCCTGTCTGTGGATAATCTAGTGCAAAACCTTATGGGGGCAGTGGTAAAGGAAAGTCGTGATGATGTGGCAAAGCTTAAAGGCTATTTCAATTCTGTTGTGAAAAATCGCAGCAAGGCTAGCGGCGGCCTCTGGGAGATTTTCTATGAGGCGCGGAAATGGATCAGGTAGATATGGGCATGGACAAGTCTAGCGAAACAAAACATGATGCCATGCACATAAGCCATGATAATGTATATGAGATGGAGTGGAGCGAGTGCTCCGACATTGGCGCTGCATATGAAAGCAAGCAGCTTAACCGTCTTATCATTGACGTCTTTGATACAGATCGCGATATCGCCTTCTTCCCCATACGCCACCACAGCCCTGCCTGCGCATATCATATACAGCAGGCCATTGAGATATACAATCCCGATTGCATACTAATAGAAGGCCCCAGCGACACAGACCCGCTGCTACAATATATGCAAGGTTCTGAGCCGCCCATCGCCATATACTACTCCTACCAGGACAAGGAAGGCAGCCATGCCTGCTACTACCCGCTGCAAAGCTTTTCGCCGGAATATGTTACTATTCAGGTTGGGCTTGCCAAAGGTGTGCCGATACATTTTATAGATTTACCACTGGGCAACCTGGTACTGGATCAGCGGAGTCAAGCACAAAACCACCCAGAGTCATGCCCTGCCCCCCAAGATGCCAACCGGCCTCAGCCAGCTCACACCCCAACAGAACCAAGCGCGACGCCACTGCCACAAAAGGAAACCGGAAACAAATCCTGGTACAACGACTACTACCTCCAGCGCAGCCAGTACATACAAGCCCTATGCGAAAAAGAAAACTGCCGCTGCCATAACGAGCTATGGGAAAAGCTATTCGAAATGCCAGCCCTGGCCCTATCCACCCAGCAGTTCGTACAAAACCTGCTGGCATTTTGCTATTTCTCCAGAGTCAACTATCCCCGCCAGCTAGAGGTGGAAGAGCAAAACATTATCCGGGAAGTGTACATGGCACAAAACATCCGGCAGCATCAGAAAAAATACAGCAGAATCCTAGCAGTAACCGGCGGCTTTCATACTGCGGCACTGATGCAGCTTATAAATACCCAAAGCACGGCCGCTGCACCTGATTTTGACCGCAACGACATACCCATTCACCAGAGGCAAAAGTCCAAGCCCCCCCACCCCAAGCAAGCAAAGACACCAGAAATCAGGCCCGTACCCGGTCAAGCCTACCTAATCCCCTACTCTTTCGAAGAGTGCGACCAACTAACAGGCTACGCCAGCGGTATGCCCCACCCTAGTTATTACCAAGATATGTATCACCGCCTCACAAGTGGCGAAAAAGACTTCTTCCACAAAACCACCCTAAGCTACATAGCAAGGCTGGCTAAAATCCTGCGTAAGGATCGCGAAAGCATCTCCCTATCTGAGGAAGCAGCCGCATTTGCCATGGGCCTAGGCCTGGCAGCACTACGCCAAAAGCCTCAGCCAGGAGTCTACGAATACCTGGACGGGGTGCAATCCGCCTTCATCAAGGGCGAGCTTAACCTGGCAACCTCTTTCATCATGGAGGAAGCCATAAATCAGCTACGAGGCAACAAAATAGGGGCAATTGCCCCAAGTGCTCCAGTACCGCCCATAGTTGTAGACTTCCTTGCCACCACCAAGACCTACAAAATGAACACCTCCACCACCATCCTAAAAACCATCACATTAGATGTAGTGTCCAAACCCCGCCACCGCCAGCAATCGGTATTCCTACACCGCCTGGCCTTCTTAGGAAATTCCTATGCAAAAAAAACCTACGGCCCCGATTACGAAAACCGTACCGGCACAAAGCTGGTACGAGAAAAATGGGACTACGCCTTCACCGCCCATGTGACATCAGCCCTGATAGAAAAATCCCACATGGGCGGCACAATTGTAGACGCCTGCGAGTCCATCCTTTCCGATTCCATAAAAAATGAAATTCACTCCTCCTCCCAAGCGGCAGATTTACTGCTAAAAGCCGGGCTAATGGCCCTGCACACATCAGACAGACTAGCCGGCCTTGTAAGAGAAAACATCTCTCAAGACAATTCCTTTATATCCTTAGCAAGCTGTATAAGAAGCTTAAACTTCATGCAAGGAATTGAGCATATCCTACGCCTAAACCAAGGCCATATAATTGCCCAAGCCAAAGAAGAGGCCCTGACAAGAATCATCCCCATGATACCCACCCTAACCGCCCCAAGCGAAAAAGAAGACTACGAGCTAGCCCAGCAAGTGAAAATGCTATACCAGACCGCAGGCCTTACCCAAAACACCAAAGAAGCATTCCTAGACGCACTTATCGACCTTACGGGCGGGCCAGACATGAGAGGAAGCATATCTCAAAGCGGAAGCCAGCCCAACACCGCCCCTACCCTAAGCAGAGGCCGATCTAGCATTCCACCCACCCTGGATGGCGCTGCAACGGGCCTTCTTTACGATGCCGGACATTTCTCCCTGGAAGACACACGGTATCGAGCCAACGCATACCTAGAAGCAGCTCCAGATGTACTGGCCCATGTAGGCCGGTTTTTACGAGGGATTTTTCTCACAGCTAAAGATATAGTATTTTACGAAAGCGGCCTTATCGAAGCCCTAAACAGCGCAATCAGCACCGCGCCTTATGACGAGTTTATTGAGATGCTGCCAGACTTGCGCCTGGCATTTACGTTCTTTACACCCCGGGAAATTGACCGCTTAGGCAAAGCCGTGCTGGCAGTGCTAGGGCTTCGGGCAGACAACGAAAGCATCACCACCCTGCCAGAAATCGACGAGCTTCAGCTAAAAAAAGTGAATGAGATAGATAAGGCAGCACGAGACATGGTTTTAACCAACTTTCCGTCATTGTTTGAAGCCTAATAAAAGGAGGTTCCATGACAAAACAAGAACAACTAAACCGCTGGCGCTTAATACTAGGCTCCTTCTCCAATGACGCCCTAGGCTTCGGGCCAGACGCCAACGATTTCGCCTACCACCAAATAGATGACCTAATGGACTTCCTATACGGCAGAGAATACGGTGAAGACCGCGGCATCCGTGACAAAGAAGGCAGCCTAGGCCCTTCCCAGATGATAGTCCCAGAATGGATACGCAAAATCCGCCGGATTTTCCCCAAAACCATAGTCCAGCGCCTAGAAAACGAAGCCCTAGACAGATACCAGCTAACCGAAATCCTAAACGACAAAAAAGTACTGGAATCCATGGAACCCAACATGCACTTACTAAAAAATATCCTGACTCTAAAAGACCGAATGAAAGGCGATGTACTGCAAATAGCCAAGGAAATAGTCCGCAAAGTAGTAGAAGAACTAACAAAAAAACTGGAAAATGACATAATAAGAAGCTTCTACGGCAGGCTAAACCGGCTGCAAAGCACAACCTTCAAAATCAGCAAAAACTTTGACCTAAAAAAAACACTTCAAAAAAACTTGCGGCACTACGACAAAGAACTAGGAACAATCATCCCCCACCGCCTATACTTCAACCCCAGAATCAAGCGCTACAACCCCTGGCACATAGTAATCTGCATAGACCAAAGCGGCAGTATGCTTGACTCAGTAATCTACTCCGCCGTGATGGCCAGCATTTTCTCCAAGCTGCCTATCTTAAGCGTAAAACTAGTTGTCTTTGATACAGAAATTGTAGACCTTTCCGGATATGTAGATGACCCGGTAGAGGTGTTGATGAGCGTCCACCTAGGTGGCGGAACAAACATAGGCAAAGCCATGGCCTACTCAGAATCCCTAATGGAAACCCCAGCACGCACCATAATGGTGATGGTAACAGACCTCTACGACGGCGCAGGATACACCCCCATGTATGCCTCGGCTAAGCGGATAGTGGAATCCGGGGCCAAGCTGTTTATCCTTACAGGCCTGGATGACCAAGCCCAAGGTATGGTAGATACAAATGCCGGAAAAAAAATGGCCGGGCTCGGGGCCAAAGTAGCAACTCTCACGCCTGATGCCCTGGCGGAATGGGTTGCTGAGGCGATTACAGGGTAAAGTAAAGGCCCCGCAAGGGCAGGGCGGTTTGCCTTTCGCCGCAAGCTACGGCTGATGTTGAACAGCCTCAGGCTTGGAAAAATGCCGTTTCTCGCGTGTTGTCACACGCAGAAACGGCGTTTTTCCTTGCGCCTGAGTCTATTCAACGCCTTCGCAACAGCGGCGAAAGGCAAACCGCCCTGCCCTTGCTATACCCTTGGCTTGCCGGGTAAAAGAGCAAAACATAAGTCTGCTAAAAACAACCATATACCGCCTTTGCCATACACGCTAATCGCGCATCATATGGCAGGCGGTTTTTTCTCCTTCATTAGCAAGCGAAAGCACAGCGCGGTCGGGCAAGAGCTTGTTTTGGCGCGTCTGTGGAGGCGTCCGGTAGACTCAGGGGCGAAAAAACGCCGTTTATGCGGATGGTAATCCGCAAATAAACGGCATTTTTTCGCCCCTGAGGCTGCCGGGCATCAGCCGGAACCTAGCGCCAAAACAAGCTCTTGCCCGACCGCGCGGCCCCCGATTACATAACGCAAGCCAAACCACACTAACCATATACAACCGCATTTCCCAAAAGCGAGTTGACATTACCGCACCCATAATGATATATTGTGTATATGCAATATACACAATACGCAACAAACAGGAGGGATCATCCTGGACATCATAATCAGCAACAACACCAGCAAGCCAATCTATGACCAAATAGCAACCCAAATCAAGGCAATGATAATGAGCGGTGAGCTGCAAACGGGTGCGCCACTCCCATCCATGCGAGAGCTGGCAAAATCCACCCATGTAAGCGTCATCACAGTGAAAACTGCTTACGAAAACCTGCAACGGGATGGCTTTATAGAAACCGCCATTGGCCGCGGCAGCTTTGTGTCGGCACAGAACAAAGACTTCTTACAAGAGGAACAGCAGCGCAGAGCAGAGGATTTTCTGCAACAAGCCGCAGAAATAGGACGGACATACAACATTCCCCTTGATACCCTGGTTGATTTGCTGAAAATATTCTATGAAGGAGATGATTAAATTGGGCGCGATATTAGAAGTTAAAGGCTTAAACAAAAGCTATAAAAATTCGGATTTCCAATTAAAAGATGTTTCACTTTCAATACCAAGCGGTGCAATCATGGGCTTTGTAGGCGAAAACGGCTCAGGCAAAAGTACCACAATAGGCTGTATTCTCAACACTCTTATAAAAGACAGCGGAACGGTGAAAATTTTCGGGCGCGACATGACCGATGATACCACCGACATCCGTGACAATATTGGTGTGGTTTATGACTCAAACGCATTCCCAGAACACCTGACACCAGCAAAGATATCTTCCGCAATGGGGCATATTTTTTCACAATGGGACAAAGCATTGTTCAATGAGCATCTGAAACGGTTCAAGCTTCCCGAAAACCAGAAGATTAAAGTATTTTCAAGAGGCATGACAATGAAACTGGGGGTTGCCGCAGCACTTTCCCACCATCCTAAGTTATTGATTTTGGATGAAGCTACAAGCGGGCTAGACCCTATTGTGCGCGATGATATTTTGGATGTGTTTTTAGACTTTGTTCAAGATGAGAACAATTCGATTTTCCTATCATCACACATAACCAGCGATCTTGAAAAGATAGCCGACTATATAACCTTTATCCATGACGGAAGCATCATTTTTAGCGAAACCAAGGATAATCTGCGATACAGCTACGGTATTATGCGGTGCAAAGCCGCACAGTTTCACCAGATTGACAAAGAGGATATGCTCGCATATAGAACTCACGATTATCAGACAGATGTACTGATTTCCGACAAGCAAGCCGCCGCAAAAAAATACCGGGATGTCATTATCGACAATATCTCTATAGAAGAAATAATGCTAATGCTAGTGAAAGGAGCAAAATAGCCATGAAAACCAGAAAACCATTCCTTGGATTACTAACATATTCATTTCATTCTATCAGCGGCAGCTTAATACTCATTCAGCTATTTGCCTTGCTAGCAGGGCTTACGGGTATTGCCGCTAAAATAGGCGGGTTGGATATCATCCTTCATAGTTTTCCATGGATGGCAGTAGGCGCTGCCCCTTATATACTGGTATCGAAAAGTGGAAGCATAGAAAAATGGGAGCGCTACCAGCTTACTATGCCTATAAAAAGAAAAGATTTAGCCACGATGCTGTATCTTAACGTATTTCTCTCATTGCACTTGGCCTTTCCGGTTGTTGGGGTAGTTTGGGGAATCGGTTTTATTTTTCAGCAAGCCAGCCTGTATACATTGATACACGGATGGTTCCCATCTATTGCATACGCCTATGGCACGATACTGCTATTTACAGCACTGATTTATCCTATTGGCAGTACAAAACTTGGAGGGCGAAGTAAAGATGGATTATTTTTTGTCTGTCTAGTTATAGCAGTTGCAATTGTTACCCCAATGACGATAGCAGGCCGTGCAATGGGTTTGTCAAACGTTGTCATATCCGTATTGGTTATAGCAATAACAGGGGTTGCCTTTGTTATCGGACTGCTTATTACCAGGGCGATGTATGCCAAAATGGATTTTTGACATAACTATAAGGACAACCTTTTTATGAAAAAGGCATCTTATTTAACGAACAAGTGGCATGTACTGCAAGGATTTCAGATCGCTTTATATAAAAAAGGAGGCATACATTATGCGAAAATTAATTAAAAAAGTAACAGCTGTTCTTCTGGCGGCAGCAATGATACTTACCCCTATTGCGATAAGTGCAGAGGAAGCAACATCATATCTGGATGAAACAGGACACCTAAACGCAACAAGACATGCAGCAGTTGCCCAAGCCACCCAGCTTATGGAAGTCTTATCAATAGCCGGAATGACCATTGCCGTGGTGGATATAGACAACGATTTCACATGGCTATACGCCTTAGGCTACGCCGACGCGGCAAACCAGATTCCCGTAACATCCCAAACCCTTTTTAACATAGCTTCGACATCCAAGGTATTCACAGCCGTGGCGGTTATGCAGCTTGTGGAAGCAGGTATCCTTGACCTGGATGAGCCAATTACGGCTTATCTCCCCGAGTTTAGCCTCTTGCCAAACCCTGTTCATGGCGGGGACTACAGAAATATAACTACAAGAATGCTGCTGACTCATGTTTCCGGCGTCCACGAATATAGCGGAGAAGGGGCTTCCACAGTTGACGGCAAGAATCGGGATTTCATGAACAATCTCCTCCCTGCCCTTGCAAATATGCATATGCAAAACCAGGAGCTTAACCGTATTACCTACAACAATACAGCCTATGCACTACTTGGTATCCTAGTTGCGCGCTTGGTTGGCAGTGACAATTATTTTGACGGTTTTGTAAGCTACACCCAAGAAAATATCTTCACCCCTGCGGGCATGGTCTCCAGCAGCTTTGATGTAAATGACAGCAATAGAGCAAATATCTCCTTAGTCCACCTTGACGCAACCACCCCCCTTGGCGCATATCAATATGTAAGTGCAACATCGGTGGGCGGCATGGTATCAAACGCATATGACATGGCACAGTTTATGCACATTATGTTAAGCGGCGGCGGCGATATTCTTCTGCCGGAAACAGTGGAGGCAATGCGCCAGCCCCAGGATTTTGGTATTCCTTTCCCAAATTGTATCCCCAACACACCAATGGGGCTGGGCCTTATGAATGTAATCCACTCAGATGGCGTTGTCACAACAGGCCATGGCGGAAATCTATTGCATCATACAGAGTTTTTATTGGATTTTGACAATGGTATCGGTGTTTTTGTATCCGGCAACAGCATTACAGCCGCCGGTGCATCCACCCCCCTTGCCAATTTTATCTTGCGTGCAGCAGTAGAAGAAAAAACAGGCGCACCCATGGCTGCCACTTCCTCCATTAACTTGGCCCCACTTACTAATGAGGCACGGATTGCCGGATGGTATGCCGGCTTGATACTTGGATCAACAGTGGAAGTTGCCCCTTGCGAAGATGGATTGCTTCATATAGCAGGCATCCCCGGCGCACCGGCACTCCCTCTTACCCCTGCGGAAGACGGCAGCTTTGAAACCATGATAGGCAGCTTGTGGTTCCAAGAAATTGAAAATATTGTGTTTATGCACCTTGGCCCGCAAGCCGCCCCAACATTAGTAGGTGAAAGAATAGAAATATCCTATGCATCTCCCAGTGTTGACGCATGGGCTGGAGAGTATCACTTCATTCTGCCTGACGGCACGATTGCGGCCACAGCAACTGTAGGGGTAAGCGAGCATGGTTTTGCATACTTTAGCATGGGTGGCATCATATTTTTTATGAACCAGGTAGATGAGTATACATTCCACTTTCCTGGCAGAGTTAGGGAGTTTGGCTCAGTCCTTCGGTTTAGCATGGACGACGATACGGCGATATTGCACTATAGCGGCAGCCAGCTTGCGAGAGTAAGCAGCCCTCCTCCTTCTAATGATGCTTATGAGGCGGTAGCGCCAACCACCCAGCTACGCTTTGTAATCGGCAGCACCGACTTTACCTACAATGGCATACCTCACCAAATGGCAAGTGCGCCTTTTGTTGACAGAGAAAGCAACCGCACAATGATTCCGCTTGGCGTTGTTGCGGAAGTTTTTGGTGCAGAGGTTGGTTGGGCAGAGGCTACCCAAACCGCAACTATTGTGCTTGGCGGGATAAGCCTTGAGATATCAGCAGCAGAACCATTATTGCATAGCTTTGGAATGGCACAGAGTATCAATGGGCATATTTTTATTCCGTTAAGGTATATTGCGTATGCCTTTGGCTTGCAGGTTCGCTGGGATGGGGCTAACCAGGCTGTTTACGTTTATAGATAATACAGTACAATATTTTTTAAAGAAGTCGAAAGCCGCCCCTGTGTTCAATTAGGAGGCGGCTTTTTCATGACTTCACGCTGTTTTATTGTTAAACAATAACCTCAAAAATCTGCTTGCCGCCAACTTGTACCCACTCAGCCTTGGTTGTTTTATTCCACTCTTTACGAAAATCGAAGGTCAAAAGGTAGCCCTTTTCCAAGTGTTTAGAATCCATGTAATCCAGAAGCTGCGCATAGGCTCTATCTTGTGCCTTTTCGCCCTTCCACAGTTTAAGCTCAATAATAAACTGCTCGTGTCCGTAGTCCACGACAATATCCATACGCCGCAAGTCAGTAAATTGGCTCTCTATATGATAAAAACCACGGCCATTTATTAAAGGGAATAGGAATGATAAGAAAACCAATCGACCATTCTCTTCAAGGAATGCAACATCCTTGGAAGTGAATACATCTTTATAGAAGCTAGCGAATTTTCGCAGACAATTTTCCATATCAAAAACGCCGTCTCTCACGATTTCACTATAGATACCACTGCATATCTCACGCCCAATGCGGGTAGTGCCTTCCGCTTTGGAGACAAAATATCTGCTGATTACAACCTCGAAAATTTTGTTTGCAACATGGATATTCTGCTCCTCGTCAATTGATATCAAGCCAAACATACTGCACCACTCTACAATCGGGTCATGTATGGTTAAGGCTTTCTTCTTGCCATTGAAAAGCAAGCTACGCAGAATGTCATAAATGTCTTTGCTGTTTTCAAGGTTTTTGATAATATCATCAAACAGGACGTTCTTTTCTGACACTATTATCCTTACCGCGCTCTGTACACCTTTTAAAGACCAGTCGCCGCTTAATTTCTCATCAATGTGCTTGCAAATCCTTGATACCAAAAAGGGATAGCCCTTTGTATATTTATATATTTCATTGGAAATTGATGAAATGCACATGCCTGTATCATGCTCGGTTTCATATGAATCAAGCATTGTTGCTATTTCATCAGGCATAAATGACATATCCACATTAAAATCTGCGGCAATATTCCACGGCGAGTTATACAAGTGCCCGGCATCGCCCGACTGGGTTAGCCCTTCGTTTAGCAGCTTCAGCTTAATATTCTTAACATCATGGACTCCGGCCAGTATCACACTATGAAATGCATGTGTATATCCGTCATTTCTTGAGAGATACTTGCTCCTCAGCATACCTAAAAATTGCAGGAACACCCGGTTATTGCTGGTTTGGTCGACTTCATCAATCATTAGGATAATTTTTTTGTTTTTGCAAAGCTCTTCTATGTGGTATCCCAGCATGTCAAAATCAGTAATGCTTTGGTCTAGCCACATAGACGCAAACTCATTGTCGGTGCGGCTTATCACCTTGGATACTTGCAAAAGAAAACGCTGACAGAATGAAGCAGGATCCTTAAACATTGTATCGCCTACACCCTCAAAGCTTAAACGGACACACATATAATCTCCTGGCAAAGCCTTTTCTAATAGGTGCAAGGTGGTTGTCTTGCCATATTGTCTTGCTCTATTTATTGTGAAATACTGTCCATCGTTCACATATTCCATAATCTTTAACAGCTTATTTTTTATATCCACCATATAATGCATACTTGGTACACATGTTCCGGTTACATTAAACTTTTTCATGGCTAATCCTCCTTACGATTTACGGATTGCATCCTGTTGGTAGTATACCAAATTTTTGTGGTATATTTATACATGAAATAATGATTTACGCTTTAGTTAGGAAAATAATAGTAGTATAGTAAATTAAATTGAAAAGAGGGCGTCCATGTCATCCCTAAAAGACCAACTACACGCAATAGATGAAACCTATCTTGTGGGCATAGCCAATAAGGGATTGATAAGCCGCGCGCAAAAGGAGTTTGAAAATGAAGAGCTGGTGAAAGCCATAAGCTTGTCCTTATCCGATTCTACACTTGAAGCCCTTTTCGGTGACGGCACAACAGTAACCATAAATTCTACCCTTAACAACTTCGAATGCACATGCCCGGCACGCACCATATGCAAGCATGTTGTGATGGCAATTATGAAGGCCATGCAAAGTCACACCGCTGCAGAAGATAGAGCAGAAAGCACCACGCCTTCATCCCCCAGCTTCGACTATCTACTAACCCACACTCAAGAATCACTAATAAAAGCCCATGGCAAAAAAGCATATGATGAGGCTCTAAGCCGGGTACTATCAGGCCAAGCCGCCACAATCCATCAAGGCCCAATGCTAAGCATTGCAATGCTGGAAGGGGCCATAACTGTAAGCTTTCTTCCAGGCAATGGCCTAGACGAGGCCATTTGCACCTGCAAAACCGCCAAATGCCTGCACCGCTTGGAGGCGTTGTTTCATTACATACAATTCAAGATGGGTGAGCTAAATTTCACACTAACATCATCAGACAATACCGTAGACATGGACATAATCCCTCATGCCTTAAGCTTTGTGGAAGATATTTACCGTATAGGAGTTTTTCGGCTGCCAACCGAGTATTCCGGCCTTTGTTCCCAGTATGCTACCCTTTGCCATGGGGCGGGCTTTGCGGCCCTGGAGAGGCTTTTCGAGGCCTGCGGCCGTGAACTTGCGCTGTACAATGCAAAAAACGCAGGATTTAATATAAACACCTTGGCCCGTCGGCTGGGGGCCATTTATCAGATATGTAGCAACCTCTTGATGGGGCAAGATACAGCCGCCCTCGGGTTTAAACAAAAATACATGGGCCTGCCAAAAATCCACATCCTTGGCCTCGGGGCTAGCCCTTGGTATGCCCAGTCAGGGTTTTGCGGGGTCACGGCGGTTTTTTATTGCCCAGAGATTAAAGATTGCCTTACATATGCACTAACCAGGCCTGTGGATTCGGAAGACCAGGGGCTTAAATTCATCAAGCAGTTTTGGAATGATAAGTCCACATGGGGCCTAAATATCAGCCTTGCAGAGCTTGCCCGGGGCGAGTTTGCGCTAACCGGGGCCAAAATCAGTGATGGCGGCAGGCTCTCTTCTTCCGAAGGCACAAAGGGGACTATTGTCAGCCCCCACACAGATTTGAATAGTCCGGAACTTGCCGAGTTGGTAGTTGATGATTTTTCACAGATAAAACGGCTGTTTGGCAATGAGGATTCAGTTTATGCCGTGCTCAAACCAGCCAAGGTAGACGCGGGGCGGTTTGACCAGATTACCCAGGAATATAAGTTGCCCATCTACGACAAGTATGACAATTGCCTGCACCTCACCGTGGGATACTCTAAAGTCAACGAAAGCGTACTGCACCACTGCGAAACCATGGCCCAGAAGCAGCTACAACCCGATGCCATAACCGTAAGGCTTTCCATTTCCAGAGAACATTTTAGATTGCTGGTACAACCGATTGCATTCTGGGTCAATGGTGAGATTAAAAATCTTGGCGCGGCTCCCCAAAGCGCTAAGGATAAGAAGCGGCATTCCTATTTTGCGAAGTTTTTCAACACTCCATAAGTCTTACGGCATTCCCGTGGACGTGAGTATATACAGCAATTCACCTTTTAATCGATCTCGCTTGTCGCCGAAAGCCACCCCAAGCCCCCCCCCCTCAAAGGAGATACAGATGAACCCTATGGCCAACCACATCCAGCAAACGAACCAGATATCCGATTCCATACAACAGGCAAACCCAGTCTTCGACCATATCTGCCAAGCAAAATACCTACTGCAGCAGCTATTGGAAAGCGGTTTCCTATCAGGACGAGGTTTTGAGTCCGAGCTTCATCTATGCCAACAATCGGCCCAAGCCCTAGGACTAGAAACCGGCAGCAAGTTAGCCGGCCAACTATCCGCAAATCTGTCACAGCTGCGAGCCGGGCAAGGCCATTTTGGCCATGCAGCCCTGATATACAGTGCCCTAACCGCCTACTATGATTTTGTAGCAGATAAGCTTATACTAGAAAACCTAACAAGTCCCACGGCGTCTTAATATCAAAAATAGTAATAAAATCTTGAATACGCGAAATAACATCCAAAAATACCCAAACAACTCAATATCGCTTTTGTCAAAAGTGAAACAACTAAATGGAGGGCAAAAATGGAACAACTATTATTGCAACTAATCAACGAGGAAGCCCCGGCCCCATACTCAGACAGCGACAACCAGCAATTGGCCGCGTACATCATGGGGGAAACCACATTCGAAAAAATACGCCCTCTGCTAAAAGTTCACAAAAACCGCTGGTACTACTACACAGACCCAAAAACGCGCAAAATCGCAAAAGATATCACCCAAGACAAGGAAACAATGCTGCCGCGTGTGGGACGCTTTTGCCGCATACTACGGCACGTAGGTAGTGACCGCCGGGTTTACGATTTCCTGGCAAATGTGCTGCAAGGAGTTATCCCGGCAACAGAAATATATACCGCCGGCGGCATGGGCATTGAGGATTTGCTAACCGACACTCTAGACGCCCTACCGGAATACTGGGCATTTGATGCTAAAAATCTAGGCTTCAAAAGCTATCCGCAATTCTTTTCCCACATACTTGAAAACCATCCCGAAGCCTATGAAAAGCTGGCTCAAGGCAGCAACAAGCCCGCCTATGCCCTATTCGCAAGCTCATACCTATACGCCGCAAATCCAGCAAAGTACGCACACATGGAGGATTGCATAATCACCCTAGCCGGGCCTCTTCTCAACAAAAAAACTGCAGAGGAAGCCATAGCCGCCGCCCAGGAAGAACCCGCCTTCGCAAACTCTCCCTTCATAAAGCAGCTGCGCCAGCACAGCCGAAAAAATATTGGCGCAAAAGCCGACAAATTTGCCATGGATATGTTCTACATGGCGTATGCCAAAGCAAATTCAATGAGAAACAGCCCCGACCAAGCCCAGCCCTCCTCCATTCTGTTGGATATAATCAGCTACCTGCTTATCTACTGCGAAAAGCATGATGCCTTCGCCAGCATGTCCAAGGCAGAGCAAGCCCTAAACAACAAACAAGACGGCAGCATCTACGAAGGATGCATCGCCAAAGCAAAACGCGGCATACTCCCCATGACCCAGTTCCTGGCCTATTCCGGTAATGCCGTAGTCGGCTCCCAAAGCAATATAAAGCTGCTTAAGGAACTGGTCCTGCAACACGAAGCCCACACCATAAAGGCAACAAAGCTCACAGACATACGAGGCGGCATAATCCTGCTAAGCGCCTTTTGGGAAAAAGGCCAGCTGCAAGACAAGCTGGCAGCCTACGAGAAAAAGGTAGTACTAACCCTAGATACAAAGGATGCCGACCTGCTGGCATATTTTCTAGGCAATGCCCTAGACCTGCCAAACCGCGTGCCCATGCTAGATATCAACGACTATAACCTGGCGTGGACAGTGGCCTATATGGTTCCCTACAGCCAATTGCCGGCTCGGCTGGTAAATTACGCCTTAACATTTAACAGATGGCCCAACTTCCTTGGCTTCCTGCTGAAAAATATAAATGACTATTTTGGTGACGAACCAATAGCAAAGTTCGTAGATGAAATCCCCGCGCCGGTTCACGAAAAAATAGCCTCTTTGGTAAACTCAGCAGTCTACGTCTACAGCGATGCAGAAAAAGCGCTGCTGACTAAGGAAGCCACCTGCCTGGCAAGCACCGATACCCAGCTATACGAAAAGGCATTTGCCAATGCTTCTGCCGATGCAAGAGTAACAATCCTAAACCTAGCCTACAACCAAGAACCAGACTATAACCCGGACTGGCTGATAGCCGCCCTAGGCGACAATTCCAAAAAAGTACGGGACACTGCAATAGCATATATGACATCTAAAACCCAATATAAACCCCAGATAGAAGAACTGGCCAAGAGCAAGAAAAAAGCCCAGCGGGAATCTGCGGAAAAACTGCTGATGGCCTACAACGCCACAGGTAAGGAATCCGACAGCTTTGACCCCCTGGCCTATGTAATAGCCAACATCCCAGCCAAGGCGGCAAAGACTATAGAATGGGTTGGCTTTGACACTTTGCCGAAAGTGCGATTAAATATAAACGCCAATGAAGCCGAGGCTGTAAACGGCGGCAGCACCACCCACCAAGCCGATGCCAACGATGGCGATACAGCCACAGCGCACGGCTACGATACCACTTCCCCAGACGGTATCCCTCCTTCTAACTACGCCGACGACCGCATAATAATCGGCTACATCTACCTAATGGTAACCCAAAATGAAATGGCCCTGCCCCGCCCTGCCACCATGATTCGGGAAACCCTAAACAAATCCGATCTCCGCATCCTAGGCCAACAGCTATACCACGTATGGAAAAACAGCGGCGCCCAAGCAAAGCACCGTGCTGTACTGGCTTTGGCCGCAATAGATGGCGATGATAACTTCGTAAGGGCGCTGACAAAGGACATCCATACCTGGGCCGAAGCCTCACGTGGCGCACTGGCAGCCGAAGCAACAAGAGCTCTAGCCCTGCAAGGCGGCTCGCTGGCCCTGATGACCGTGGACTCTTTCTCCAAAAAATTTAAAAATAAACAAGTAAAACGTGTAGCCGAAGAAGCCTTCCAATTCGCTGCCAAGGAGCTAGGGGTTGACCCAGAGGTACTAGGCGACAGAATCGTCCCTACCCTAGGCTTTGACAACCGAGGCCAGCAAATCATAGATTATGGCAACCGCCAGTTTACCGCCACAATAACCCCAGACCTGCAAATAAGCCTAAAAACCGACCAAGGCAAAGCCATAAAAACCCTGCCAACACCAGGAGCCAGCGACGACAAAGACAAGGCCGCATCCGCCAAAGCCGACTTCACAACCATGAAAAAGAACCTAAAATCCGTAGCCACCCTACAATGCCTAAGGCTGGAGCAAGCCCTTTCCAGTAACCGCACCTGGACAAAGGAAGCCTGGAATCAACTCTTCGTAGAAAATCCTATAATGAATATGTTTGCAATCGGCCTAATCTGGGGCACATATGAACAGGCAGCAGACACGGATACAACAAGCTTAGCCGCAACTACAATAAGTCCAGGCACTAGTACAACAAGCTTAGTAACAAGCTTCCGATACATGGAAGACGGCAGTTTCGTAACAGCAGATGAAGACGACTTCCACCTGTCAGACAACGCACAAATAGGCCTATGCCACCCCCTAGACCTAGGGGAGGCTCTAACCGCCACATGGAAGCAGCAACTTGAAGACTACGAAATCACCCAGCCCATAGACCAGCTATCCCGCAAGGTATTCAAAGCCCCGGCAGACAAAAAAGCCACCACAGTAACAGACTTTGGCGGCGCGGTAGTCTATGCAGTCTCCCTATGGGGCAAGCTGCAAAAGATGGGCTGGTACAGAGGCTCAGTAGTAGACGCAGGGGGCTACTTCAACTTCTACAAAGAAGACAGCAAGCTAGGCCTAGGGGTTTTGCTAGACTTTAGCGGCACATATGTAGGGGCAGACAATAGCGAAGAAGTAACGGTTTACGATGCTGTATTCTACAAAGCCGGCACAGTAAACTACGGCTCCTATGTTTACGATGAGGTAAAAGAAGACGACCGTATCCCCCTACATCAAGTACCTGCAAGGTTTTACAGCGAGGCCTGCTATGACATAGAGCGGGCCACCGCCAACCGTATTGATACCATAGAAAATTGGGTGAAAAATAGGTAGCAAAATAATGAGAAAGCAGTCCCGCCTGTCGCCAAAAACCCGAAAAAGAGCCTGGGATTCACAGAATCGCTACGCGATTCCATTCAATGTTTCCGCTCGGGTGGGACTGTTGCTCATTGAATTTGCGTTATCGCCTGTAATACGGGCAGTCTGTGTGCTTGCTTTCGCTACAGCAGTATGTTTCAAACTCACTTAAGGACAAATCATTCTTCTGTGTATTGTCCAGCTTGCGGCAACGCCATTCACCGCTTTCATAGTAATAATACTTACAACGGAATGAGCTCATGTTGCACCTCCTTTCATATTCATGCTTACTACCAAAGCTTTAAAAGAATATATACAGCAGCAGCGCCAGCCATATCCTTTTTGTCTGTAAAAGACACAAAGTTATTGCGTTCATCCCTGTTTTCGAGATAAATCTTGCCACCGCTAGTAACATTGGCAACATAGGAATCTCCAGGCACAATTATTATCCCGCCATCATCACCGCCCCCGTAGCTCCCCTGAAATGTTCCGCTATTGTCATAGACACTAAAACTTCCGCCACCCTCATCCTTATAAGTACCAAACTGTGCACCTCCTACATACACAATCCCATTGCGATAATTGCCAACCACTGAGATATTGTCAGAGCTGGCCTTATATGATGAGAAATACGTAAGATAAACCGCACCCATACCCCTCGGGGACTTCCTCAACGCCTTAGCCAGCATTCTTTTATACTTTCGTGCAGGCTTTTTTTCTGTATCTTTTTGCCATGCACTAAAGAACCCACAAATGATGAAAATTATCACAACAACCTTAATGCCAGGATGGATAGGAACAAACACTATTGTTGCATATATCGCGGCTGCTGTAAGCAAAATAATCAATAATTTCCTCATAAAATACACATTCCTTTCACTACACTCAGGTATAAATAGGCATGAGAGAGAGTTTTTACACTATCTCCTGCAGCTTCATATCCACCCAATAACATCATAAATCCGCCTTAAATCCCGACTAACTCCATCAAATATCTAGCGTTGGTGGTAGTAGATTTCCCCACCCTAATCCTATAATCAAACAAAATCTCCCCACCCCGATACTCCTCAGAAAAATTATAATTCTCTATCCGGGGCAACAAAGCCGCAACCTCGCAAAGCTCCAGGTCATGGGTAGTGATAGTACCAACAGCCCCAAGCTCATGGAGCTTAGACAATACAGTCCGGGCCCCACTAAGCCTATCCACAGAGTTTGTACCCCTAAAAATCTCATCAATAAAGAACATCACCGGCCCTTTTTCGGCCAAGGCAATAATACCCCTTATCCGCTTAAGCTCGGCATAAAAAGTAGAAACTCCCTGGCTTAAATCATCAGCAATCCTCATGGATGTCATAACCGGGATAAGCGGAAAATCCAAGGACTCGGCACAAACATAGCTACCAGCCCGTGCAAGCACCAGGTTTAGGCCAAGGGTGCGCATAAAAGTTGTCTTCCCAGACATATTTGAGCCGGAGATTATTATTATCTTATTATCCCAGTGGATATCATTACACACCCGTGCATCTTCCTGAATAAGGGGATGCCCAAGGCTCTTGGCAAAAACCGTATTTTCTCCCGCAACCGAAGGCAAACACGTATTGCCGCACACATTAGGAAATGCAGCAAAACACATAAGGCTCTCAAACTCTCCCAGGGCAGCAAACCAGCTTTCTAGCGCACTTGCATACTTATGCCTCCACTGCTCAAACAAAACCGCACACCAAAAATCCCATAGCAACAACACATTGGCAATAAACCAAAACATAGCGTTGTGCCTGAGATTGACCTTGTTTGCTATCGCTTCAAGCTCCTTGATGGCTTCTATCGCCTGTGATGCAAAGACACCTTTAATCTGGTTTAGCCTCTGCGACTTAAACTCTCTGTCAGTTATGTTTCCAATAACCTCGGCATAAGCACCTAGGCTATAAGGTAGCCTGGATATTGGCTTCAGGTATCCCATGGTCTTAAGCATCGTGGCAATCCACAGCCCCATCTGCAAAACCGCAAAAGCAACCCCAGCAATAGCAACACCACTGTGTCTTGTCCACGCCGCTGCAGCAATACATGCAACTGTCACAAAAGGCATCACCATCAGCAAATACTTTACTCCATTGCTTTTTATGAAATCACCACCGCCAGCCATGTCCTCCGCCAGTTTACACACGGCACTACTAGCGCCGATTTTGGAAAAGCAGTACTCCATATGGTTAGAAAATTCTATGTCCTGTGCTAACTCTGTAATGGCTTCTTGTCTAACGTGCGTCTCACCAACATACCCATCAGCATCACCAAGCAATGCCCAGGCAAAACTCTGCCGCCCATACCATGTATGGGTTGTGTTCAAAAACTGAAACAGGGACTTATTCCCCACAATATCAAGATCTCCAGAGTACGGGTGCTCTACATCCACAAACTCTGCGCCCATGTCCGCAAAATCCGTCCAGCCACCAGATATTCTGGCCAAATGCCGCTTATTTACCGCAATAAGCCCCTTCAGGTAGCCGATTTTCTCATATATTCTATGATGATAAACCCAAAGGGCAATAAGCCCAACAAGCCCTACCCCACCAAGCAATAACAGTACCTGTGGGAAGCCTCGGGTAAACATAAAAAACACCAGTGCCCCCATAGTCAGTACCAGTAATAGTTTTGCATAGCCAACCTTGTTAGCCCGGCGGGTATTTTCGCCAAGTAATTCTTCATGCTTTTCTAATTGCGCAATAAACTCTTCCTGCCTCATACCTCACTCCAAACCGTCTCATAAACCAACGCTGTGTTCAACTATAGCAAATTAAATGAGAAACAGTCCTGACCGAGCCGAAAATCCCGGACGCTTCAACGGGTTTTCGGCGACAGGCAGGACTGATTTCGAATTAATTTGCTATACGATTACTATAGCATGAAAAACCCCGCCAAGCATCTCACGACACATGGCGGGGGTTTATGAGCAGGTCAGAATCAGTCAATCACATAAAAACTTGTTTTCAGCTTGACTGTCAATTCCTTATGACTTATTTCTTCTTCGGGCCACCTCCTTTTAGCATATCCACAATCCTTTCCTCGCGATTATAGCGGGTTAGGTCTGCTTTGTACTGGCCTTGGGCGGCCATTTGCTTACCGGTAATTTTCATGATACCAAAGGCGGCTATACCCACCAGCATTACAGCACCAAATATGGTAAAGGTTACTGCCATGGGGCTGGTTTGGGGGTTGGGCCTGCCCGGTACATTGGGTGACCACAACGCGCCAATAGTCATATCTCTGCGCACTGTCAACGGGAAGTTAACACGTACCCCACCGGTGTGCCATCCTACAAAGGTGTAACCGGCACGGGTTGGGTTAGGCATACTGTTGATTACAAAGCCATATGTGCCTGTGCGTATGCCGTTTTCTGTCCCTGTAAAGCTACCAGGACTTGGGTCAAATACCGCGACCAAGTGACCAGGAGGAACTGTTGGCAGTGGCGTTGGGGTTGGCGGCGCTACGGTGACCCATACAGCAGTCAAGGTAATATTACCGTTTATCCTCAATGGCGTTGCAACAATATGGTTTCCGTGATTCCATCCCGCAAAGATAAAGCCTGCACGGGTCGGGGTTGGGAGCGCGGTAATCATTGTGCCATAGGCATGGGTTTGCGGGTTAACTGTGTTGGCTGGCAATACACCACCTTGTACATTAAAGGTAAGGGTGTAATTACGGCCAGCAGTTACACGCTCGTAGTGCGCATACAGCGTGATGTTTCTGGTTAGTAAGACATCACTGTTTACAGGGTTAGACTGTCCTGGATAAAACCAGCCAATAAATCTGTATCCGGCAGGTGGTATTGGGGTTGGGAAGTTATTAAAGCTAACTCTATGCCCGTAATTACCGCTGCGGGTTCCGCTTTCATTTGCAGGAAGATGTCCAGCCCCTGGTTGGAATCTTAGCGTGAATACGCCAGTTGGTGGGGGCGTTGGAGTTGTTGGTGCTGGGCTCGGTGTAGGACTTACTGGCGCTGGGCTCACGGGGCCAGGGCTTACTCCTGGGCCGGGGCTTACTCCTGGGCCTGGACTTGCACCTGGGCCGGGGCTTACTCCTGGGCCTGGACTTACGTCAGGGCCGGGGCTTACTCCTGGGCCTGGACTTACGTCAGGGCCGGGGCTTACTCCTGGGCCTGGGCTTGCACCTGGGCCGGGGCTTGTGCCTGGGCCTGGACTTACATCTGGGCCGGGGCTTGCGCCTGGGCCTGGACTTACGTCAGGGCCGGGACTTACATCTGGGCCTGGACTTGCGCCTGGGCCGGGACTTACGTCAGGGCCTGGGCTTACGTCTGGGCCTGGACTTACGTCAGGGCCGGGGCTTACATCAGGGCCGGGACTTGGGCTTGCGCCTACTCCGCCTTGCTGCTGCCACTGGGCCGTAAAGGTAAGCGGCGTTGTTACGTTAATCATACCTACTTGAATCGCTGTCAAGTGCGTTGCGTTATTTGGCTGCGTCCATCCCAGGAAGTCCCACCCATCCCGCTCAGGAACAGGTACATTGGCTTCTGTGATAAATGTATTATGGTTGATGCTTACAACAACAGGAGTGGTAACATTGCCTGGCATCATGTAACCGCCGTTAAGCATAAAGGTTACATCATGCTGCTGTATACCGCCTATTTGCAGCCATACAGCCCTAAAGGATAGATCTGCAAAAGAAGCTGTATGCAAATCCCATGGCCATACAATATCACCGTCGTGCATCAATGTGCCACCTGGGCTAATGCCGTCTGGGCCAATAAGGGCGCTACCGGATAATACCCAATGCTGGAAGTTATATCCTGGCCGTGACAGCACATATACAGGTGCAGGCAGATTATTACCAGGCATGGGCACTTCAAGTAGTGGTATCTGGGTATGATTTGGAACATGAGTCCCTATCCACACACCACCTGGCGGCACTGCGCTATTAATCATACCGCCTTCCAGATAGTACCTTGGTATAAAGTGACCAGGGACATCATCAGGCTCCCACAGCGCTACAAAGGTAAGAGGCACTTCCAAAAATGCTGGGTCAATGTTTGCTGAGTCTAAGACAGGCCCATCTGTACCTTCCACTACCCAACCACCAAAGGTGAAGTTTAGCCTACTTGGGTCGGCTGGAATATCTGCAGCAGTTAACACAGCATGGGTTTCGATGGCACAGTCGTAGAAACTGACACTTACTGTTGATGTGTTGCCAAGGATATTGCCACCCATCAGGTTAAATCTTACTTGATATTGCCACACAGCGGTGAAGTACAAGTCACCTGCAGGGGTAAAGTCAAGATCTGATGGGATTACTTGCTGAAGAACAGGTGTAAGGGCGGGGCCCGTCACCAGCATCCAACGCGCAAAGGTATATCCTGGCCTTAATAATCCTTGATCTGGTGGTGTAGTGGGCATTGGCACATCAGCCGCTGCCACTTGGCTGCCTTGGTCAAATGTTCTGGGAACGGGGCCCAGGCCATATACAAGATAGGTTCCGCCAGCAAGGTCAAAGGTTGCATTGTGTACTCCACCACCAAGAGGCTCCCATACGGCCCTAAAGGCTATGTTAGCAGCCGCATTGGTATCAAGGTTCCATGGGTCTACTTCGGTTCCGTCTGGAAGCATGGATCCAGCCGGGCCAACCAAGGCGCTGCCGGATAGTGCCCAATACTGGAACACATAGCCTGACCGTACCGGTTCAAAGAAGGGCACATCCGGGCCGATCGGGCCATTGATTGCAAAGGGATTGGATACCCTTGGGCCCGTTCCAAATATGGTATAAGAGCCAAGTTCAGCAGGGCCAGGCCCAAAGTAGAAGGTTGCGGTAATCATGCCAGCTTGCGGCACTACCGTCCAGGTTGCGGTAAAGGAAATATCGCCAACCGGTACTACAGCCAAGGCCGAAGGTGATACAACTGGGGAAGTAGTCCCACCAATAACCCAGCCTGCAAAGGTAAAGCCTGCCCTATATAGTCCAGCTCCCGGCAACGCTACCGGTGATGATGGCAGTGGCACTGCCGCCGACGGTATCTGCTGGCCTGGAGTAAACTGCACGATAACCGGCCCTGTTGGATATCCTGGGTAGGAGCCACCGGCCAAGTTAAAGGTAGCCTCGAAAGGCAAGCCTCCACCAAAGTCCCAGATAGCGCCAAAACGCCATATACCTGGTGTGATTATTATGTCTTCGACTTCGGCAAGGGTAAGGGCAGCACCGGTTGCATTCCAGGTTCCGCCGCCTGCATAGCCATTGGCATCCCAAGTCCCGCCTCCGGCATAGGAAAGCAATTGCCATCCGCCAAAGGTAAGGGTTGCATGAGAAGGTGTTGGCGCGTTAAGCCCAAATGTATCATCAATTGAGTTAATGCCTACAAGTGCCTCAGTCATATGCAGTACAACATCGGTAAAGACATTGACAGCACCTTCTGTCACAAAGCCACCGTTAAGGTCAAACATTATAGGTATAGCATACTCGGCAGCAAAAGTAACATCTCCGGTTATCTGCAGGCCAACTAAGCCATTTACACCAGACCCTGCCACGGGCAAGCTGCCAATATAATTGCCGAAGCCGTCGGTAAGCACCCACCTGGTTACTACCCATGGGGCTGGCGGTGCAACTATTGGCATATGGGCCAAGGTAAGGTTGGTGTTAGCATTAATCACAATTTCAACAGGTGTATTAGCACCGCCGGGCTGTGAACCAAAAGTGCCAGGCGCAAACCCTGCACCAACACCGCCAATAAGTGCATTACCGCGGTTGAAGGTAATGGTAGCTGATACACTGTTCCAATCTGCGTTAAACACAAGACCGGGGCCTGTCACGGGGATATCCATAGCCGCCAATGCTGCTGATGAAACCGCCGGGCCAGCTACACCTTGCTGCAGCCATGCTAGCTGATGGAATGGCTTTACAGCAGTGGGGATATTATTAAAGTCAATAGTCTCACCGTCAAGGAATGGAACAATTATCGGCCCTGGATTATTGCCAGGCATCACATGGCCGCCATTGAGGTTAAACGTCACGTTAAAAATCTCACGCCATACCGCAATATAACCGCGGTTGGCCGTAACTGCTGCTGCGCCTGGGTTAACAATCCTGTCGTTCCAAAGAAGAGAACCGCCGGATGCTGCCCAGTGAGAAAATTGATGATTGCTTCTTGCCAAATCTGGAGTTGATGGTACTTGGGTTGACAAGATGCTGCCGCCAGAGGCGATGTTGGAGATTACTACAAAACCAGCTGGGGCTTCTGTTGGCGGGTATGTTCCGCCGTTTAGGTCGAAGGTTATGGTGAATAGTTGAGTCCAGGAGGCTACAAATGTTATACCGCCTGACAGCACATTTGTTGCCGCTACTGCTGCTGCGTCTAACAACGCTCCGGCTCCATTTATTTGCCAGCCGTCAAAGTCGAAACCACTGCGTACCGGGTCTGATGGTACATTTGCCGCAAGTACGGCCTGGCCCACTGGCCTTGATACTGCTGATGGGTTCGGTAACAAGCCTACATAGTTGAAGTCAAAATTTACGTTGGCG
>Ga0123355_10001238_pt1 | contig 35605 bp, 37 predicted proteins | sample TergutEmb28metaG_3_FD_89872 | JGI IMG/M metagenome (GOLD analysis project Ga0123355, IMG submission 89872) | Embiratermes neotenicus P1 segment gut microbial communities from Petit-Saut dam, French Guiana - Emb289 P1 | ecosystem: Host-associated > Arthropoda: Insects > Digestive system > Gut ...
ATGTGTATAAATGTTGATGCAGACGTTATCTGGATTGCTTCGGCCCTGTGCTACACTGGCTTCTTAACTGCCATTGGCCTTGCAATGACAGTTGAGCGTTGCGTTGCTATTAGGATGTCCACGACAACTAAACCATCAACTTCACCCGCTTCAGCCGCAGCGCATTGGCCAGCACCGATACGGAAGACAGCGACATTGCCACCGCCGCTATCATTGGGTCTAGCAGCGGCCCGCCGGCTAGGTACCACAGCCCCATGGCGATGGGGATGCAGGCCACATTGTAAATGAAGGCCCAAAACAGGTTTTGCCTGATGTTTGCGATGGTTTTGCGGCTTAGGGTGATGGCGGCGGCCACGGCGGTTAGCTGGCCGCGCATCAGCACGATATCGGCGGATTCTATGGCCACATCCGTGCCGCCGCCTATGGCTATGCCCACATCGGCCTGGGCCAGCGCCGGCGCATCGTTGATGCCGTCGCCCACCATGGCCACAACTTTGCCCTGGGACTGTAGCTTCCTCACGCTTTCGGCCTTGTCCGCCGGCAGCACCTCAGCCAGCACAGCCGTAATGCCCGCTTGCTTAGCCACGGCGGCGGCGGTTGCGGCGTTATCGCCTGTTATCATCACAACCTCAATGCCCATGGATTGCAGCTGCGCCACGGCCTCGCGGCTTTCGGGCTTTATGATGTCCGCCACAGCGATGATGCCCGCCAGCACACCGTCAATGGCCATAAACATCGGCGTTTTGCCCTCACCCGCAAGGTTTGCGGCTACATCAGCATAGTCCCCAAGCCCAACGCGGCTTTCATCCATCAAACCTTTGTTGCCTATCAATATATTCTGTCCATCAATTGCCGCCATAATCCCCTGACCTGTGATGGAATTAAAGGCGGTGGGTTCTGTAAGGGCCAAGCCATCCTCAAGGCCCTTGTTTACAATGGCCTCGCCCAGCGGATGCTCGCTTAGCCTCTCCCCAGAGGCCGCCAGCCGCAAAAGCTCGGCGGGGCTATGGCCGCCAAGGGCTACAATGTCCGTCACATGGGGCTTGCCCACGGTTATCGTCCCAGTTTTGTCCAGCACCACCGTCTTCACTTTATACGCCATTTCAAGGGATTCGCCACTTTTTATCAAGATGCCGTTTTCCGCGCCTTTGCCCGTGCCAACCATGATGGATGTAGGCGTTGCAAGACCCAGGGCGCATGGACAGGCAACTATCAGTATCGCGATAAAGATGCGCATAGCAAACCACAAGGTTTCGCCACCCAGAAAATACCAACCCGCTAAGGACAGGATGGCGATGATAATGATGGCCGGCACAAAACGCTCTGAAATGGCATCCGCAAGGGCCGCAATGGGGGCGCGGCTGCCTTGGGCCTGCTCTACCAGCTGTATTATCTGCGCAAGGGCCGTATCCTTGCCAACCTTCGTCGCGCGATACTTTATGGCCCCGTTTTTGTTGATGGATGCGCCGATGATGCCATCGCCAACGCCTTTGGTAACGGGCATGGATTCCCCTGTTAACATAGATTCGTCAACGCTGGTTTCGCCTTCAACCACCACGCCATCCACGGGCATCTTTTCGCCGGGCCGCACCACGATGATGTCGCCAACGGCCACCTCATCAATAAAAACTTCGGCTTCAATGCCATTGCGCAACACCTTCGCCGTCTTTGGCGCAAGCCCCATCAGCTTTTTAATGGCCTCGCCTGTTTTGCCCTTGGCCCGGGCTTCCATGTACTTGCCCAGCACTATCAGCGTCAATATAACGCCGGCAATTTCAAAATACGGCTCGTAATGCCCGGCCATAAAGGTGTTGGCAAATGTTAGATACAGGCTGTACAAAAACGCCGCCGCCGTGCCTTTGGCTATCAAAGAATCCATATTGGGACTGCGCCGCACCATGGCCAAAAATCCCTTTTTGTAGATGGCCCAATTAACCGCCACAACAGGCAGTGTCAGCCCAAGCTGCAACCAGGTGTTTTGTGCGGGAAAATTGTGCATTATCCAATGGTGAAGCTCCGGCATACCCATCCAGTACATAAAATGCGGCACCATGGATATCACAAAAAGCGGGGCCGTGAAGATGGCAGAAATTATCAGCCGCCGCCTAAGGCCGCCAATTTCCTGGGCCTTGCGCACTTCCGCCTCATCCACGCTTTCTTCCCGCGCCAGCGTAAAGCCGGCCCTTTCCACCACGCGCATCACATCCAAAAGGGACACCGCCGCCGCATCATATCTCACATGCAGCTTCTCCGCCGCAAAATTGACGGTGGCCTCGGCAACGCCATCCAGCTTGCGCGTCACACGCTCTATATTCTTCGCGCAGGCGGCGCATGTCATGCCGCCAACGTTTAAAATCACGCTTTCCATCATTTCACCAGCCTTCCCACAGACTTTATCAGCTCATCAACCACCCCATCATCGCCCCGGGCAAGCTTTGGCCCGATGCACGTCTTCACATGGCTTTCCAACAAAACCTTCCCCACGCCGCTTAAAGCAGACTGCACAGAAGCAATTTGCGTCAACACATCGTCGCAATATTCGCCCCTCTCTATCATACCCTTGATGCCCCGCACCTGGCCCTCTATACGGTTAAGCCGCGACACCAGCGATTTATTAATACCATCCGGCCTTTCAGACATTTTCATCACCTCAACGCAATTATACCATACCCCCGCACCCTATGTCAACCAGCAAAAAAATCTCCCGCTGACGATATTGCCGTTGCCCAAATTGCAACAGAACGTCCACGACAGCCCAACCGTCATTGCGAGGACTACGATAGTTGAATTATGATGAAGTACAAGTCCGAAGCAATCCAGTTAGCCGATGTGTATAAATTTTGATATTGACGTAAGCTGGATTGCTTCGGCCCTGGGGGCGGTATTGGCTTTTTAACTACCATTGGCCTCGCAATGACAGTTGGACGTTTCGTTGTTACCGGATAGTCCGCTATGGTTAGCTATGGTATAACCCAAAACCGAAGCAATCCAGCATACTATCGCACAATATCCGCCCACAAGTCGCGCCATGTGGGGTTATCTTTTTCAATTAACCTCATTTTAGCAGCCCTGCCGCCGGCCTTTATCTGCTTTTCTCGCGCTATCGCATCACGCATATCGTCAAAAACTTCATAATAGCCAAGCTTGTTGATGCCATATTTTTTCGCAAAGCCGTCAAATGTTCCCTCTTTGTGTTGGGCTATGCGCTGTATCAAGCTTGATGTAACGCCGGCGTAGAGGGCGCCATTGCGCTTGTTGAAGAGGATGTAGGTATAGCCGGGCTTTTTCATGATGGCCTCACTTTTCATGTTGTCTGGATTGCTTCGGACCTAGGCTGTGTTAGCTTTTTGGCTGGCGTTGGCGTTGCAATCGTCAATACGGTTGGACGTTGCGTTGCTAATTGGATGTCCACGACAGTTCAACTGTCATTGCGAGGACTACTATGGTTGAATTATGATGCGGTGCAAGTCCGAAGCAATCCAGTCAGCCGATGTGTATAATTTTTGATATTGACGTTGCCTGGATTGCTTCGGCCTTGGGCTGTGTTGGCTTTTCATCTGCCGTTGGCCTCGCAATGACGGTTGGACGTTGTGTTGCTGCCGGGATGTCCACGACAGTTCAACTGTCATTGCGAGGACTACGATGGTTGAATTATGATACAGCTCAAGTCCGAAGCAATCCAGCTAACCGATGCTTGCCTCACGTTATCCCCACAAAATCAAGGAAAATATTCAAACCAAATCTCTTCTTCGCCGCTTATTAAATCACGACGTATAACCATCGTGGTATACTCCTCGGGAAAGTCCACATCGGGGCCGTGCCAGGCCCAATGCATTGCAGTTTCATGCACCCACTGAAATGTGCTTACGGCCACCAGGGTGCCGTCAACCCAGTCATGAAATGTATAATGCCGCCCCGCCGCGCTGCTCATCCAAGCCTCAATCTGCTGCGTTGCCGGGTTTGCATCCAAATTAAGCCCATCCGCGCTAAGCTCTGACAGCTGGGCATTGTACACAAATTGCTGCGCCGTGGCATCCCACAGCCAATAAAACTGTGGCCCGGACCATCTGTTGCCACCGTGGCCCTTATGAATTATCATATCAAGATACCCGTCAAAATTAAAGTCCACAAAGGACACATGCACCGTCCAAAAATACCCTTCCACGCCCTCAATGCGCTGCACAAGGGCACCAGAGGCATCTGTTATCTCAATATCCAGCAAATGGGTTAAAAAATCGCCGGGGGATGGAATCCAGTCTAGGGGGTGAATCCTGCTGACGGTAAAATCAAAATAAAGGTGGCTATCCGTGCCATCTAAGCTTCTGGCAAGGGTGAAGTTAAATTCTTCCACCTCGTTAGCATCCTGCACAGACACGAAATTAAAAAACCTTGTCCAGCCCGATAGCAAGTTTTTAGTTGTGTTGGTTGTCACCCGCACGCCATCTGTCTCTTCCGCCTGCCACGCCCATTGGCTCGTCGCCACAAAATCCCCATCGATATATTCCAGCGTAATGCGGTCAAGGCCGCCATAATCATCAATATGCCGCACCGCAGACAACCTTCGGCGGTCTACCTCAAGCTCTATATCATTTTCCCAGCTAAGCTGTGTCAGCGTCTCGTTAAACACAAAATCGCCTAAATCCTCATTCCAAATCCAGAAATAATAAGGCATATACCGGCCCGGCGCTTCCGCAAACATCGGTATGCGCTTATCCATATGGCCGTTAAAATTAAGGTCTAAAAATTCGGCCTCTAAAGCAACTTCTTCAGGCAAATCAGGCAATTCCCCATCTTGCGGTGTCTCAACTATCTCCTCGGCTGGGTCATCTTCTTCATAAACATAGCCATTACAAGCCGCCAGCACCAAAGCAACCAGCACCGCCGCAAAAAGCCTCGCAATTTTCATCATCTTCTCATTACCTTTCGCCAAGCTGCTCTCTAACATATCCAAAAACCCCATCTATCTCATGAAATTGGTGCCTCATATGATGCACCCACAAAGAATCATCAAAATTAGATTGCAAAACAACAAAATGCCCGATGGTGGAGGTTAGCTCGTACATCTCATCATCTTCATCAAAGCCATTGCCCCAAGCGATAACTGCAAAGGGGTCCATGCCCCTTAGCTCGTTAGGAAAAGTAATTAGGCAGCAGCCATCGAGGCACATTATGGCAGGGTTAGACCAGCCACTGGGGCGCGAGCCCAAACTTGTGCCGACAGTATAACCACTGCTAAGCCAAGCCCTGTTTATTATGGCTCTGCCGTAAAATTCAAGCCATGGCCGATGATATCTGGGGGAAATAATTTCGTTTACGGCCTGTCTGTCGTTTCCGTTTAGGTCTACAGAATACGCCGCACCGTCATAAAGGCTTGAGAAGAAAATTCTATCATTGGCTATTTGAAAAGGGCCAAGGGTTACTTCATCAACGATGATGGTTTTGTTTTCGCCGTTCATGTCCATTCGCCCAATGGGCCCCACGCCCGGCGTGCCGCGTATCTCTATCAAATCAACAAAATAAAAATATCCGTCATGCCATATGATATGTATGGCACCCCTGCCCAGGTCTTTAAAATCTCCATTTGCATTGGCGGAAACAAAAACCGCCCCATCCCTAAAAGCAAACCATTCGCCGCTTCCGCCTGCCAAAGGCTCCATATGAAGAAAAAATGTGCCACCATCAGCATAAATCACCTGCCATAACCCAGGAAAGGTGTCAGCGTCCATCCAATAAAATCCAGTCTCATAAGAAGCCAAATTTGCGGCATCTTTCAATGCCTCGATGTCATCAATTTCCCACAGCGGCGGGCTTGGCCTGTTAAGCGCAAACCAATCGTTGCCCATATACCTCAAAACTTCAACGGCGCCGTCTTCCGCAAACGCAAAAACATTCATGCCATCGGTATATTTGCCGTCGATATAAGGTTTAAGCCTCACGAGATAAGGGGTGTTTAGCCAGCCTCGCTCAAATTCCACCGGGGCATCTTCTTCTTTGACTTCTTGCGCCTCAACGAAGCAATCATCCGTCTCTACTGCAATATCAGCTTCAATATCAACATCTTCGGCCAACCCAAAAACTTCCGCTTCATAGTAGCCATTGCAAGCTGCCAGCAACAAAGCAACCAATGCCACCGCAAAAAATTTAGCAATTTTGCTCATCATAACCGCCCTTCGTAGGGGCGGCTTGCAGCCGCCCGTTACCAAGCGCATCCACTACAGCCGCCCCATCAAATACTCTGCCAGTCCCAAATCCATCACATTCGTTATCTTCATATTATCCCCATTGCCAATAACAATTTTGGGCCGTATCCCCGCCCTTTCCATCAATTGACAATCATCCGTCCCCAAAAAGCCCTCACGCCGCGCCCCATCATGGGCCGCCATCAAGGCCCCTTTACAAAACGCCTGGGGCGTCTGTATGGTGTAAAGGTTTTCCCGCGGCAAAGTCTGCATCACATTGCCCTCGGCATCCGCCATCTTTATCGTGTCCGTGGCAGACAAAGCCAGTGTCGCAGCCTTATGCACACCCGCCGCGGCAATAACAGAAAGCACTGCATCCTTGCACACAAAAGGCCGCGCCGCATCATGGATAGCCACAATTGCATCGCCTTTCACTTCCAAAAGTCCGCCATAAACCGACTCTTGCCGGCTTGCACCCCCCGCAACTATGCTCGTCACCTTCGTCAGTCCATGCTCCGCCGCCAAATCCTCACAAAACCCGCGCCAATCCCCCGGCACAACAAGCACAACACCATCCACCTCATCCATTTTCTGAAACACCCGCAAGCTATGCAAAATAACGGGCACACCCCCCAATGGCAGAAACTGCTTAGGCACATCGCCGCCAAAACGCGTGCCGGCACCACCCGCCACCACAATCACATAACAAGGCCTGCCTTCAAACATACATACACATCCTAACTCAAAAATGTCTTCAATTTATTTTGTCCTATAAATTGCTTCGGCCCTATGCTGCACCGGCTTTTTGACTGATGCCGACCTCGCAATAGTCAATACAGTTGGACATTGCGTCCCTGCCGGATGTCCACGACAGCCCAACCGTCATTGCGAGGACTACGACAGTTGAATTTATGATATAGCACAAGTCCGAAGCAATCCAGTTAGCCGATGTGTATAAATTTTGATTTTGACGTAAGCTGGATTGCTTCGGCCCTGTACCGCACCGGCTTCTCAACCACCATTGGCCTCGCAATGACAGTTGGACGTTGTGTTTTATATAGGGATGTCCGAAACAGTTCAACCGTCATTGCGAGGACTACGGCAGTTGAATTTATGATATAGCACAAGTCCGAAGCAATCCAGTTAGCCGATGTGTATAAATTTTGATTTTGACGTAAGCTGGATTGCTTCGGCCCTGTGCTACACTGGCCTCTTAACCACCATTGGCCTCGCAATGACAGTTGGACGTTGCATCCCTACCGGATGTCCACGACAGTTGAAATGTCATTGCGAGGACTACGACAGTTGAATTTATGATATAGTACAAGTCCGAAGCAATCCAGATAGCCGATATGTATAAATGTTGATGTTGACATAAGCTGGATTGCTTCGGCCCTGTACTGCACTGGCTTTTCAACCACCATTGGCCTCGCAATGACAGTTGGACGTTGCGTCGCTACGGGATGTCCACGACAGTTCAACCGTCATTGCGAGGACTACGGCAGTTGAATTGTGATACAGCACAAGTCCGAAGCAATCCAGTTGAACATTGTGTTATAATTAGGGATGCCACGATAGCTATAGCAATTTTAAAATTAAATTGCTATATCAGCCCTTCCTAAAATCCTTCACGCTAACGCCAAAGCTCTTCTCCTGCTCTAAAAATTCAATAACATTGGGGTCGTCCATCACACCCACAGGAAATTTAAGCTCTACGCCGCCTTCGCTCTTAATTTTTGTCATGCCAAATTCCTTGATGCAAAACTTTTCGCCCAAAAACAGGTCGTCCACAATGCCCACTTCCCGCACCGCCGCCACAAATTCATCCCGGGCCGCACCCTCGCCAAAGGCCTGCAATGCCACGCTTTCCAGCCGCACATCGCCATCATTTTCAATGGCCTCTTCAATAAGGGCCAACTGAAATTTCGCGGTGACAATAGGGCTTCCGTCCAGATGCTTTGCCACCACATCCTCAAGTGTAGCCTTTATCAGCTTCGCCGCCTGCTTCCTTGACAGCGAAGCCCCCGTCTGCAAAAACAGCTGGGAAAAGTAGTTTACAATCTCGCCCTGCACAGCATGGGGCTTTTCTATAATTTTCAGCACCATAGGGCTATAGGGTATTATCACCGCTTCCGTCACCTTGCTGCCACCCAGGGGCAGTGCAAAGCTGCTTTGCACGATGTGGTTTTGCCCATCCTTCACCTCATGGGTATAAAACACGCTGTGGTTAAGCTTAAAAATACTCAAATATTTTGCGCCCTTTATATCAAATTGCGTAACAAGCAAGTCCGCAGGGGGTATCTCGCCGTTTTCCAGCATAATTTCAGCCAGCTTCGTACACATCTCGCGGCTTGCGGCCTTAAAATCCACCTCGCCCGCAATATACTGCCCAACCGTGGCCAGCATGGCAGAATCCGCATTAAACGTGGCTTCCTTAACATCATTGCCATCCATCATCTTCTTGATATGCCGCCCCAAAAAATCCGCCACCATATCGCTGTCCAAATCCAGCTCAGACTCCGAAAGCACAACCTGCCCCCGCTCGTTATCAATAATGTGCAAAATACCATGATTTATAAAAATTTCCATCTTGCGCCTCCTGTGTTATGTAAATCTAGCTTCGCCATTATACCACATCCACACAAATAAAAACAGTCCTTGTTTTTGAAGGTTGACAAAATGGTATGGCTGGTGTATAATAGAGGTATAATAAAAGAGAGAGTGCGCTAACACCCTCTCAGTGCGCATTGGCCGACAGGCTTTGCAATTGTTTTATGTTACTTTAAACGCCGCTTGCCTATACGATTAATGGGGCGGCGTTTGTTTTTCATTTTTCTTTCGATATAATCGGCCAGTGCCACAAAGGCAACAATGCCAAGAAATGCCGAATCAAAAATATAACAAACATCTATCATAAGCTTCACCCCCTTTCAGGTTGGATTTTGTTAATCCAGCCTTTCGGGACGCAAAGCCTGCCGCCCATAACGCGCATCTTCATTATACCCCACAATTCGACACAGCGTCAACCTATTTTGCCGGTTGACAAAGCAGTATGCCTGGCGTATAATAGAGGTATAATAAAAGAGAGAGTGCGGCAAACACCCTCTCAGTACATGTTGCTGTTATGCAACGGTAAGGCTTTGCTTATTTAATTGTTAAATAAACGCCGCTTACCTGCGATTATTGGGGCGGCGTTTGTTTTTTACTTTATTTTCGATATAGTCGGCAATAGCTACGAAGGCTATCAATCCCATAAATATCAAATTAAGTAAATCCCAAACGAACATAAGTTTCACCCCCTTTCAGATGGATTTAACCACCTTTTGGGAGCAAAGCCTTACCGCCCATAAACAGCATTATGCTTCTTTGATTATAAACTATAATTCGACACAGCGTCAACCTATTTTGAAGGTTGACAAAGCTGTATGGCTGGCGTATAATAGAGGTACAATAAAAGAGAGAGTGCGCGAACACTCTCTCAGTACATGTTGCTGTTATGCAACGATAAGGCTTTGCCTTATTTAAGGTTTAAATAGACGCCGCTTACCTGCGATTATTGGGGCGGCGTTTGTTTTTTACTTTATTTTCGATATAGTCGGCAATAGCCAAGCGAATATGTGTTTCACCTGCCTTCAGATGAAATTCATCAACCCTGCTTTTGCACAAAAAAGTGGGCCTGCTCTTTGGCAAAGCATATTTAGCTCTCTTTTGCCTTTCCTTTTATGTATTTGGCCATACTGTCAAAATCATAATATACTTCCCCAAAATTAATGTCAAAAACATCGTCCAATTCTTTTAGTATTTCGCCAGTTCTTTCTATTTTAATTTTAAATTCAAATTTAATATCCTGCAAAGGAAAGTATTTTCGTTTATGAGAACCTTCTTCATACATTCTTTCGTATACGTCCATAATAAATAAGGCGTTTTGCACCCTAGCACGCTCAAACAGATCCAAAGGCTTATATATCATAGGGGGCATGAAATTCTCTCCTGCATGTGTTTCCTGAACGCGATTAAGATAATATATTAACAAATTAACATAATCTTTCACACATCCTTTTTGATCTGACTGATCATTAACGCGGCCTGGCTGTTCCAATTTCTTAAAATTAATTGGTAGCTCACTTTTATCTTTAGAATAAAGCATTTCACAAATTTTAAGTAAGATTTTATGTAAATCCTTATAGTTAATGTTAATATCTTCCGATGATGGCGAAAGCATCTCTATCACTTCTTTGCATTTCTTTTTAACTTCAAGGCCCTCATTTTCGCGTATATCTGGATATTTATCTATTTCTTCTATTCTAGAAACAATTTGAAAAATATAAGAATTAATTTTTTCAGCACCAAATTTATGAAAAAGGTTTTTTATTCTATGATAATATTCCTCCGACACATATTTGTCTCCATCGCGCAACAGGGCTGATACCCTGCGTTTGGTTTGATGTTTTGGTAAGCCATCTATGATATCAGTAACATTAACATATTCTTTGTTAAGGATATAAACATAGCCCATATCACTAGGTTCATTTTCAGGTTTACAGCAAGCCATGAACAAAGCAACCAAGTGATCATAGGTTACATCCAAAAGGCTTGTATCTATTCCATAATGTCTTGCAAAAACAGGAAAGTGCCTTCTTTGTTTTTCATCAATTCTATGAACCACTCTATCATAGAAATTACGAAGAGTTCCGAGGGAAGTCTCATATCTGCACCGCCCCTTTTCGTCAAGCCTAAAAGCAGCAGAACGTCTCTTTTCATGCCCATTACCATCAGGCCCACCCCCAGCCTCTCCACGATAAATCACATGATGATCGCCATCTTTGCCATCCTTAGTTCCTTTTTTTACCCTATCGTCTAAGGCTAGTTCAATAGCTTCAAGATAACTGCCAACGCTTGTTACAGCTTCTTTCGTTACGTGATAACTTCCGCAAGTACTAGGTTCAAATATATTTTTAAAAGTTTCGAGCAAAACAAATCACCTCTTTTCATCAGTGTAGTATTCAAAATTGAACGCAATGTACTAATTATATAGTACAGTTAACTCCTTGTCAATGCAAAAAGCTAAATTGAAGCATAAATTTTGATATTTCATTTTAAACAAAATAGTGTTATAATAAACTCATAACAGCCTCATTTTTTTCGACTTTTTCAAGGAGGAGCATCATGCCCACAAAACACGAACCCATCCACATCTTTGGCCATAAAAACCCTGATACGGATACTATATGCTCTGCCGTTGCTTACGCCCATTTGAAAAGAGAGCTTGGCGAAAAGGGCGCCAAAGCCTATCGCCTTGGGGAAATAAACAAAGAAACGGATTTTGCCCTAAAGCATTTCGGCGTAAAAAAGCCCAGCCTGTTGCATGATGTGCGCGTAAAGCTGCGTGACCTTAAACTTTACGAACCTGACATAATGACGGCGCAAGAGCCCATAAAAAAAGCCTGGGATATGCTTGTTAACGCCGATGGCAGCCGCATCATACCCATTGTTTGCGAGGAGAAGCGGGTAAAGGGCATCATGGGCATGGGCGATGTTACGCGCATCTTCATGGAAGTAACAGATGAGGACATTGTAAAACGCCATGAAATTTTATACAAAAATCTGGTGGAAATCCTTGGCGGCGTGCAGGTTGGCGGCGAATATGGATACGAAAAGCTGGAAGGCTCGTTGTACATCGGCACAAATTTTGACCCTAAAACCGAGATAACCGACAAAGACGTGGTTATCACCGGCAAAATAGACAATGCCTGGCGCCTGGCCTATGAATACGATTTTGGCTGCATCATCCTCACCAATGGCGTAAAGCCCAAGGGCCTTGAGGGCGCAAAATGCGCCATTGTTTGTGTGGACCATTCCATGTTTAAGGCCATCAGCCTTGTGTCCCAGGCCATTTCGGTGTCCAGCCTTATGCTGGACGTGGGCAATATCATCACCTTCTCTGAAAACAACTATCTGGACGATGTTTCCGACGTTATCCGGGTATCAAAGCACCGCAACTTCCCTGTTGTGGACAAGGACGGCGCAATTTACGGCATCGTGTCCCGCCGTCACCTTATGTCTTTCAGCGGCAAAAAGGTTATCCTTGTGGACCATAACGAGAGAAGCCAATCCGCAGAAGGCCTGGAACAAGCCGAAATTATCGAAATTATAGACCACCACAGGGTGGCTGACATACAAACCGACGCGCCCCTGTATATCCGCAGCGAGCCCGTGGGCTGCACCGCCACCATCATCTGCAAGATGTATCGCGAAAACGGCGTTGCCATCCCCAAGGACATGGCAGGCATCATGCTTTCGGCCATTTTGTCCGACACGCTGATGTTTTCATCCCCAACCTGCACCCCCGCCGATAAGGCAGCCGCAGAAACCCTAGCCGGCCTGGCTGAGGTGGATATAATGGAATATGGCCGCCAGATGTTTAAAGCGGGCACATCCATCGAGAAATTTACCATAGAGCAGGTACTGGCCATGGACCGCAAACGCTTTACCTTCGGCAAGCATGTGGCCTTTATCTCCCAGGTAAACACCCTGGATTTTGCCAGCATAGCCAAACGCCTGGACGAAATCTTCAACAAGATGCGCGTCTTCTACGAAAAAAACCCATGCGACCTTGTGATGCTGATGATAACCGACATAGTGGCAGGGGGCAGCGAAATCCTCGCCGTGGGCCGCGCAAAAGACTTGCTGCAAACCGCCTTTGACATGAATTTAAACGAAGACCATATCTTCCTGCCCGGCGTAGTATCGCGCAAAAAGCAAATTGTGCCTGTTTTAACGCAAATTGCAACCACAGGTATTATATAGCAACTTTATTTGGGGATTATACAATATGGCCGTATTGGTGGAGCTTCTGAAAAAATTAATTGACCTTAGAGCCTGTTTAATATCTCGCTTTCGGCGAATTTTCGAGCGTTTTTTTCCAGGGCAAGGCGCGCGCGACGACGCATATTATATAGATATCTGCTAGGAGCGCGCAACGCGGCCATGGGGAAAACAAGCCGAAAAGGCGTCGGAATGGAGATATTAAACAGGCTCTTAGAGAAAGAGAGCGACTTATGATAACGTTACAGCCTATAACAACAAAAAATCTTGATGCTGTCTGGCTGATGAAAGCAGACCCTAACCTTGTAGCCCCTAATAATTGGAGCTTAGCAGAGGCCTATGCTTATTGGGTAGAATATGGCCAAAAGCCCATTGTATACGCTATCTGCCACAATGATGCCCCCATCGGTTTCATTGCGGCATTATACAATCCGCCGGCAGAATTTATTTCTTCCATCGACAACGGTGGCAAGCCCTTTTATTTTCTTTGGCGTAATATGATTGACGAAAAGCATCAAAATAAAGGCTATGGCAGGGCTGCAATGGAGCTTTTAATTGCAGAGGCGAAAGCAGGCAAACACGGGGCTGCCAGCGCCTTTTACACCGGTACCGACCCCAAAAGCAAAGTAACGCCTAAGTTTTATGGCAGTTTTGGTTTTGAGTATACAGGCGAGATTGAAGTGGAAGATGAAGAAAGTTATGAGGAAATTATGCGATTGGCACTTTGATATGCAGAGGTGGGATATTTGAAAACTTTAAGCTGCAATTACGAGATGTTAAATCCCAATATCATCGTAAGTGAAAACTGCTGGGTTATTGACGAAAGCGGCAAGAGATATGTGGATTTTGAGGCGGGGGTTTGGTGCGCATCACTGGGCCATAACAACAGGCAGATAAACGAGGCGATGATAAGGCAAATGGGCATCATCAGCCACGTGGGCTACAGATATACCACCAAAGTTGTTAACGAGGCGGCGGAAAAAGTCCTCGGCTTGCTGGGCTTTGCAGATGGCAGATGCGTCTTTCTTAGCTCCGGCAGCGAGGCGGTTGAATTTGCGGTGCAACTGTCCAAAAAGGCTATGGGCAGGCCCTATCTCCTTTGCCTGGAAGGCTATTTCCTGTCGTCCTACGGCACCTCTGCCGTGCGCGGTAAAAACGAATGGATTTCCCTTGATATATCCCAATACAACGGAAACCCAGAGGACTTTCTGCGAGATGTACCCTTTGGCGACATAGGGGCATTTGTTTTCGAGCCGGGCAACGCCTCGGGCATGGTAAAGCTGCCGCCCAAAGACTTAATTGCGGCCATAGAGGCCAAAATACGTAAAAATGGCGGTATCATAGCCGTTAATGAGATAACCGCCGGCACGGGTAGGACGGGGAAATGGTTTGGCCATCAGCATTACAGCATCCGCCCTGATGTTGTTGCCATAGGCAAGGGCATCGGCAATGGCTATCCCGTAAGCGTTGTGGCCCTTTCAAGCCAAATGGCCGATATGGCCGGGAAGGCCGGCTTTAGATATGCCCAGTCCCATCAAGATGACCCTTTGGGTTGCGCCGTCGTAAGCGAGGTTATCACCATCATTGAAAATAACGGCATGATACAGAGGTCTGCCGATATGGGGCTGGTCCTCAAGGCCCAGCTTGAGGCTCTGAAGGCCAAGCACAGCTTCATCAAAGAAGTGCGCGGCATCGGCTTAATGTTTGTTATGGAATTTCATCACGACAAAAAACTTCCCCTGGAAAAAATACATAGGGAAGTGTTTGATAAAGGCTATATTGTGGGCGTTAGCCCTCTGGCAAACTTGCTGCGCTTTTATCCGCCCCTCACCATTGATGGGGCCCAGATAAAAGCCATGGCGGCGGCCCTTGATGCGGTTTTGCGAGGTTATGCATGAAGAAAAGAGTTTTAATTCCGCTTATATTTGCAGGCGTTTTCTCGGCCTTTCTTGTTTTCTGCTGGGTGGTTGCTTTGTTTGATGCCAACTGGTTTTGGGGGCATCTGGCGCATCCAATTGCTTCGGCTTTAGGACGGCTTAATTTAATGGGATATAATCACGACATTGGCGGCAGCCACGCGCATTTGCATGACATTGTTTGGCTATGGGGCGTGGGGGCTTTCCCTTTAGCATATGCCGCGGCAATGGGGTATATCGTCAAGATAAAATCCCGACAAAAGATACACATCACGCTGTTATGGATAGCCGTTATCTCTGGGGCATCTTTTGTTACTTCCGCGTTCACGGTTGATAGCTTTTTCATTATGCTGGAAAGGTCTGCGTATAGCTACTTCGTCCCACAAGTATAAGCGAGCGCATCCTCACCATTTTTCATATCGTATCATGCTTTCCAAGGCCCTTCTGGGGGCCTGTTTTCCTTTTTCATCCGAATAGCCAATTGTCACAACGCCAACAACATATTTATCCCGTGGGATATCCAATATGGGTCTGATGTCATCCTGCACGAAATATGCTGTCCAGCAGCTTGATAGGCCGATGCTTTCTGCCTCTAAAAGGATATGCTCTATGGCAATGGCCGTGTCGCGTATAATTTGCTTTAGCTCTCGCGCGCTGCTTTCCTCATCAAAAGAAAGCTCGGTTTCGTCTTTAATGCGGCATCGTATATCGGCCACGCACACAATAAAAACAGGCGCGTCCTTCATCCACATTTGGTTTCCATCGGCCTTAGCAATTTTCTCTTTTGTCTCTTCAGACCTTATGATGATAAAGTTCCATGGCTGTGTGTTGCTTCCGGAAGGAGCCAGCCGCGCGCTTTCAATAAGCTGCATTATCTTTTCATCCTCAACCGGCTTGCCGTTGTATTTTCTGATGCTTCTCCTTGTTGCTATCTCTTTTATCATGTTTTACCCCGCAATCTTGCAAATATCGACACAATGTGTTATGATATAGCAATTCTACTTGAAAACAACGAGGCCGCGCGCGGATACAGACAGCGCTCCAAGTGTGTATTCGCGCGCGAGCTGAGGCGATTTTCAAGTTGAATTGCTATACATCCATCCCATATATGGAAGGAGGTGGGATGGATGTCACGTAAAGTGATTATGCGTTACATAGCTGATGCGCTTAAAGCTGCAAAGCTCGTCAAAGCAATCGTCACAATTATCAAAAACTTAGCAGATTTGCTTAGCTAAGTTCAAAGCCTCCAAGAAACCAGCTTGGAGGCTTTGTTTGTCCCATAAAAATTTGGTGGAAGATGTCACGTCTTTCACATTAAATATATTAACACAATCCATGTGTTTTGTCAATCAAATTTTTGAGAGTGGCGCATAAATAGTTACTATAGCAATTTCTTACTGGCTTATCATCCGCACAACATCATTATACGCAATGAAGGCCGCCAGCGCCATCAGCAGCACAAAGCCCGCAAAATGCACCATGCCTTCTCTGTTGGGGTTTATTGGTTTGCGGCGCACGGCTTCCAGCAGCAAAAACATCAGGCGGCCGCCGTCCAGCGCAGGAAGGGGCAAGAGATTGATGATGCCCAGGTTGGCCGAAAGCAGATAGGTGAAGGACATAAGCGACCAAAAAGCCGCCATGCCGCCGCCATCAGAGAGGCTTTCTTCAACTTGCCCGCCTACAACGGTAACAATGCCCACAACGCCCATAACATCGTTGGCATTAAGGCCCCCCGTTACAAGCTGCGTCAGCCCAAAAATTGTGGCCCTAACAGAAAAAACCGTATTGTGAAAGCCATTGGCAAGGCCCGCGAAAAAGCCATCGCGCTGCATCCAAGGCGTTTCGGCCACGTAATTTATGGTGCCGTCTGCCGCTGTCCATGTATCCGCGAAAAACGGCCCAACGCCTATACCGGGCATAAAGCCTACGATAAATCTGTTTCCATTCTCTTCGTCTTCAATAAACTGCGGCGTCACTATGATAGGGTCCAGCCTTTGGCCGTCACGCTCTACAACAAGTGTAATAGGGCTGCCGTCCGACCGCTGCATCTCAAGGGAAAAATCCCCCCAGATATTGACGTTTCGGTTGTTTACGCGCACAATCCTATCGCCAATTTGCAAGCCGGCTTCGGCTACAGGAGAAATTTCGGTAAAATTTGCCACGGTGGGCACGCGATAGCTGGTAAACATTGACATAGACGTGGCAATGATAAACGCCAACACAAAATTCATGGCAGAGCCGCCTACAATAACAATAATGCGCCAGCCCACAGGCTTAGAATTGAAAGACCTAGGGTCTTCCACGCCTTCGTCCTCGCCCAGCATCATGCAAGAGCCGCCAATGGGGAAAAGCTTGATAGACCACCGCGTTTCTTTGCGCACAAAAGACAGCAGCCGCGGCCCCATGCCTATGGAAAACTCTTCCACATGGATGCCCGCCTTGCGTGCCGCCCAATAGTGCCCCAGCTCGTGTACCACCACTATTATCGTAAAAATAACCAAACCAATTATAATTGTTGTCATGATGTTATGTCTCCTTTATTTTTGTGCGTATGCGCCCGGGGTGGGAATGCGGGGTAAACCCCGCTGAAGTGAAGGCTACAAGCCAACGCCCCGGTTTGTAACCGTTACTTTAGCGTGGTTTACCCCGCACTGCTTTTAAAGCCATCCCACGCGCCCATTTCTCCACTTCCAAAATCCCATCTATATCAATAGCATTATTGCCATTATATTCACATGTATATGCAGAAATTGTCCCATCTATAATTTTTGCTATGTCCAAAAAAGATATTTTCTTTGCCAAAAACATCTCCAGCGCTACCTCATTTGCGGCATTTAGCACATTGGGCAGCATTCCGCCTGCTTTGTAAGCCTCATATGCCAGCCTCAAACATGGAAAGGCCTCAAAATTTGGCGTTTCAAACGTTAGGGTGTTGCTTTTCGCAAAGTTTAGCCGCGAAAAGGTATTGCTTGCGCGATGCGGATATGTTAGCGCGTATTGTATGGGCAGCCGCATATCAGGCGGCCCAAGCTGCGCCACAATTTGCCCGTCTGCAAATTCCACCATGCTATGCACCACGCTTTGGGGATGCACCAGCACCTCAATTTCCTCTGCCGCCGCATCAAACAGCCAGCCCGCCTCTATCACTTCCAGGCCCTTGTTCATCATCGTTGCAGAATCTATCGTCACCTTGCGCCCCATCGACCAATTTGGATGCCGCAGGGCATCTTCCACCGTCACCTTTTCAAGCTGACTTAGCGTATAGCCTCTAAAAGGCCCGCCTGATGCCGTTAGATAAATTTTATGGGGCTTGTTGTCCCCATTGCCTTGCAGGCATTGAAAAATAGCGGAATGTTCGCTGTCTACGGGCAAAATGGCAACACCTTTTGCCTTGGCCAGGGGCATTATAATTTCGCCTGCGCATACCAGCGTTTCTTTATTGGCGAGGGCTATGTTGCAGCCTGCGTTTATGGCGGCTATTGTGGGCAAAACGCCTGCACTGCCCACCAAGGCGTTTACAACAAGCCCATCCCCGTTTTCCGCTACGGCAACTATCCCATCGGGCCCTGATAATACTTCGCAGACAGGGCCCACACGCCGGGCAAGCTCCAACGCCGCCGCCTCATCATACACCGCCGCCACTTTTGGCCGAAATTCCGCAATTTGCTGTTCCAGCAGGTCTATATTAGAATGGGCCGTAAGGGCCGCAACTTCAATATTGCCCAGGCCCCGCACAACCTCAAGGGTTTGCGTACCAATTGACCCCGTAGAGCCCAATATCACAATCCTCATAGCACAATGCCCCCTAAGAAGTACAATATCACAAAGGCCAACGGTGCCACAAAGATGATAGAATCAAACCTATCCAGCGCGCCGCCATGGCCCGGCATTATGTTGCCAAAATCCTTGATATCTCGGCTTCGCTTTATAGAAGATGCGGCCAAATCTCCCAGCTGTCCCGCAACAGAGCATACAAAGGCCACAAGGGCAAAGACGAGGATATGCCCAAAGCTGCGCAAATCCAGGCTATACAGCACAAAGCCATATGCCGCAGCCAAAAACGTGGCCACCAATGTGCCGCCAATGGCACCTTCCACCGTCTTTTTCGGGCTTAGCGTCGGTGCCAGCTTGTTTCGCCCAAAAAGATATCCGGAAAAATACGCGCCGGTATCACAGCCCCAAGCCGAAATGAAAATAAGCCACACTTCAAACGCGCCAATGCTTTCGCGCACCAAAAGGACAGTTGACAGCATAACGGCTATGTACAAAAACCCGAAAACAGCCATGAAAGCATTACTTGGCTTATACGCCTTGCGGCGAAACACGCCAAAGGCCATATACGCCACGCCCAGCAATATAGGCAAAGCCACGAAGGGCACAACTTGCAAAACAACCTCGGCGCGTATAAAAGCCATATACGCCACCGCCGCCACAAAGCCCAAAAAATGCACGGCCCCAATATCGCCAAAGGCGCGGTAAAGCTCCCACATAGCGATGACAACAACTGCCATCAGCGCAATTTGCAGCCACACGCCGCCTATAATCATCAACGGCACCAGCACAACAAAGCCTATAATGCCTGACATTGCTCGTATAAACATAATTTCTCCTTCGTCAGCGGGTATCTTCTTCTATCATCGCCAGCACCGTTTCCAGCGCGTCCATACCGGGCCTGTTAAAATAATGGGGGATGGTGCCGGCCTCAAGGGGCCGCCCATGATGGTCCGTCACATAAAACACATCCATCATAAACACAATGCCACTGTTTGGCAAAGCCACCATTGTGCGCGGTCCGCCATAATGTCCGCTGGTTATTTCTCCCACCAGGGTTGCAACGCCGGATTCCTTTGCAATCCAAGCCGCTATTTGCGATGCGGACCACATCCCAGGGCCGATTAGCACCCAAATTGTGCCGTCAAAGGCTGCCAGCCGCGCGGGTTGGATGCGCAATTGGCTATGTATCCCATAATGCAATCTCTCAGCATCCGCCATGTTAAAATGCGGCAAATCGAAATCCGAAAGGATTTCGCCAACAGGCCTCTTGCCCAAATCCGCTTCTATAGTCCTAACGGGGTTGGCGGCGGATAATACCCTTTGAAAAGTGCGCGGGTGTATAAATTCTGAAGAATATTCGCCGTAAACAAGAAAGTAAAAGGCATCCAGCACAACAAGCTCGTCAATATTAGGCGCAACTATAGCATTTACAAAATAATCATAATTACCGCCCCCGCTGTGTCTCAAATCAACAATAAGATGGTCAAAGCCCTGTATTTCCTCGTAAAAATTGAAGGTTTTTGCCGTGTCGCTTGCAATTCTTTCCGGATGAAAAACAAAGCTTGTCACCGACAGATAGGCTATCCGCCCCTCTTCTATTATCTCCGTAAAGATGTTGGTATCATCAGGCATTGCAAAAAAATCTTGGGCGGCTTCCTGGGCAGGGTGCCTGGGCTCGTAAAAGGCAATCACATTAGGCTGCCGCAGCCGCGCATAGTTGCTGGGGGCAAGAAACCACAGTATATTGCGCCCTTGGGGGTCATCCACAAAAAACGAATGTCTTTCGGGGGAAAGGATGGCAAAATGGGCAACATCCCCCAACGGCCAGAAATTTCTTATCAAGGCTTTGTAAAACCCATCCACATCCATATCGGGATATGCTTCTATCTCCGCCCTAACATCATCCACAATGGCGTAAATATCCACGCCCCGCGCCCAATAGGCCACATCAAACAGCGCGAAATTATTTTCAAGGGTGTGTAGCATATAGTCCAAGTCGGCGTGTAAAGGATGTGCTGTAAGCTCGCCTGTGGCTTCTTGGTTTGGGGCACCGCAAGCGGCAAAAGCCGTTATGACCAATGTCAAAATTGCCGTCAGAAGCATTTTCCTCATAAGAACCCCGCCTCTCTCATAACGGGTAGCATGATGCGTTACACACTGAGCCGCTACCAGCCCTCTTCTATCATACTCAACACCGTCTCCAGCGCATCCATGCCGAGCCTGTTAAAATAATGCGGGATGGTACCGGCTTCCAGCGGCCGCCCGCGGCTATCGGTTACATAAAGCATATCCATCCGAAACAAAATGCCGCTATTTGGCAGGTCGAAGAAGATACGCGGCCCGCCGTAGTTGCCGCCCGTAACTTCACCCACAAGGGTGGCAAAATCTGTTTCCTTAGCTACCCAAGCGGCAATTTGGGTGGCAGAGCCCATTTGCGGGCCCGTAAGCATCCAAATTTGGCCGTTAAAGGCAGGCTGTCCATCAAAACGTGGCAAACGTCCGGCATTGATGCCAAGCATTGTGCGAAAACCATAGTCCATATGCCGCATATCGTCCATATTAAGGTCGGGAATATCAAATTCGTATAGCATTTCCGCAATGGGGCGCGGCCGGTTGTCTAAAGCAAGCATTCCAGATGAAAACATAGTGGCAAAGGGTTGGTCAAAAGTCTCCACAAGATATGACCCAGGCCCAAAAAATGCATAGCCACGCATTTGAAGATTGGTTTCGATATTTGGCCCCATTATAATATCCGTAAAATAATCCACCCGTCCGCCGCGGTTTCTTCTAAGGTCGATAATCAAATGGTCATAATCGCGGATTTTTTCAAAAAAGGTATGGATTTCCTCTTTCTCTTCGTCCCACAACCCGTCATGGTCCATAAAACTGTTTACGGACAGATAAGCAGTTCTTCCCTCTTCAATGATTTCAGTAGCTACATTGGGAGTGTTTATCAAAATTTCAGCGGCTTCATCTATCAGCGCAAGAGCGGTAGCTGTATCCTGTGCGCGGCGTGCGGCCGCTATGTCCTCGGCCAGTTGCGTTTCACCAAAAAGCGCAACCCTGTCAATGAAAAAATCCGCCCCGGCATCTGTTGTTTTCGCCAAATATATCATCCATGCTTCCACATTAGGCTCGGTTCCGTCGCCTTCGGGATGCCTGGGCTCGTAAAATGCCAACACATGAGGGTATTGCAGCCGCGAATGGGTGGGCATTGCACGAAACCACCTATATTCTTCATAGCTTCTAAGTGCATAGAGATGCCTCTCGGGAGAAACAAGCTCAAAATGTGCTACGTTTGCGATAAGCATGGGGCTAAGTCTCATGAATAGACTGTCATAAAACCCATCTACATCCATCTCGGGATTTGCCAAAATATCGGTGCGCACATCTTCGGCCATGGCACGCATGTCAAAGCCCCGCGCCCAGTATGCCACATCCAGCAGCGCGAAGTTGTTTTCCAAGGCATATATCAAATATTCTAAATCCGCAAGAAATAAATGCTTATCCTCTTTAGCGGCCTCTTCGTAATGCTCTTCACCCTCAGCACCACATGCGGTGAGAGTTTTCATAACCAGTATCAAAATTGTTATCAGAAATATTTTTCGCATTGCGCTCTTTCTCACTTCAAATTTTTTTATCACCCTGTTTAAGGCAAGGAAGCGACGACGAAATGGGCCAGAGTGCACACGAGGAGAAGCTGACGAAGTTCTTGGTGCAAAAGACAAGTTTTTGTTACTGTTTTGGCGAGATATTAGTATAATTAGCCGCAAGCATCCTTTGTGGTTGCACACCTTTTTCTTCGCAATACGCCAAATAGCTTTCTACTGCCTCTTTGAAATCCTCTTGAAGGTCTTTTAGGGCCTCACCATGGTACATGAATAACCCATCAATGCCCAGTATTTCTCCACACAACAAATTATCCTCAGCAGAATATTCCACAGAGCCAAAAAAACCTTTATATTTTAAGCATTTGTTGGGGTCAATCATATTAAGTCCTCACTTTCCAAAATTTTCAATATTTTGCTAATTTGATACATCAGCAATTCTTTGCGGTTTCCGTGCGGCTTATGCAGCTCTATGGACATCGCGCTATTATGTTCAAACACTACGCGAGAGCCGCTGGTTTTCCCCTTGTTAAATCTCGCATAACCCAAAGATAGCAACAAGGTTTCCATTTCTTCAAAAGTCATGTCTTTTGGCTTAGATTTTAATTTTCTGCTTAGGGCCTGTTCCCACTAACGAAAACGCATCTTTGCGGTCGATATTTCCGCCATTCTGCGTCGCCTTCTCCTAGCGTGCCTTTAGACACGCGTCGTCGTCGGCTCCTTGCTTGGCGAAAAATCGCCTCGCAAATCTGCATTTTCTTATAGTGGGAACAGGCCCTAGCTTTTGCTTCTTGCTCATCTCCCGCCAAACCGCCTTTCCCTGCTTTGATACTGGGCCACCGCCTCATACAAATGGTCTATTTTAAAATCGGGCCACAGCACGTCTATGGGAAAAAATTCCGCGTAGGCGGCCTGCCATAGAAGGAAATTGGACAGGCGCATCTCGCCGCTGGTGCGGATGATAAGGTCTGGGTCGGGCATACCGGCGGTGTCCAGGTATGCTTCAAAATCAGCTTCTTGTAGGGGCGAACTGTGTTCGCCCGTCATTGCCGCCCGCGCTATTTTATCCGCCGCCCGCACAATTTCATCGCGGCCGCCGTAGTTTAGGGCTATGCAAAGCAGCATACCGTCGTTGTTTGCGGTTATCTCCTTTAGGTTGGCAATTTTCACGCGCAAAGAAGGCTCCAGCCGGGACACATCGCCAATAACAGTCATTTTCACATTGTTTTTCTTGGCATCGTTTATATATTGCTGTATATATTCATGCAGCAGGCCCATGAGGTAAGCAACTTCCTCATCCTCCCGCTTCCAATTTTCCGTGGAAAAGGCATATACCGTCAGCATTTTAAAGCCATCGCGGTTCATACGCTCTGTAAGGCGGCGCAGGGCCGTGGCCCCGGCCCTATGGCCCGCCGCACGCTTCATCATAAATTTTTTGGCCCAACGCCCATTGCCATCCATGATGATGGCGATATGCCCCGGCAGGTTTTTCATATCTACATGTGGTTTCATTGCAAGCTCCTGTAAAAGGTTAAAAAATTGTCGTTTGCGCCGCTTTGCGTAAAGCCCTGCTTTTCCCAAAAGGCGGCGGTTGTTTCAAAAGAGCCCAAATTAATTTTTGTAAAGCCGGCCATTTGCGCCGCACAAACAACGCCTTCTGTAATTTGCGCGCCAAGGCCGCTACTTTTCAGGTCTTCGTGTACAACAAGAAAACTAAGCCAAAGCTCGTTTTTGGTGGGCGAATTGCCCAGCAAGTCTACAGCAGCAATGGCCTTGCCCTTTTGGCAAATGGCTGCAAGATATTTGTCCGCGGGGTTAAAGCCATCAGGCAGCTGGGCAATCGCGCCCAAAACACCCTTTTCTTCAACCAATTTGCCATATCCTTCAACCAAAAATTCTAGGTTGGTATCAAAAACCTCGCGCACAGTGTCGTAATTGTCCTCTGTTATGGGCACAACGTCATATGGCAAAGCGCGCTGCATTTCTGTATATAATTTCATTATACTAATATCCCCAACATACAGCAGCGGGCGGACCGCTTGCGCTTGCGCAAACAAACTATCCGCCCCTGCGTATGTTTTCCAAGCAATATAGTAATTAAACTTATACTGCAAATAATTCATCCATGTATGCAAATAATCCCCATGTTGTGAAGGTTCCATCGTCAATCATACGGTTAATTTCATCACGGCTTGCCCACATTACGTCACAGGTTTCATCGGCAGCAAGGGTTACGGTTGTTATATCAACATTTTGCCGAAACAGCCAAACATCACCCAAACAATGGCTGCAAGCATCACAACCCCGTATTTGATGTTTAATCATTCGTCCGTTCTGCGGTTTAAGGATAATGCCTAATTCCTCTTTTGCTTCTTTTAATGCCGTAGTTAAGCTATCATCACCCGCAACCGCATTTCCGCCTGTGCATTCCCATAAATTAGGGAAAGGCTTGTTAGAAGATCTTTGTGATATAAGGTATTCGCCATCGTCGTTTACAATCCATACATAAACCGTAAGGTGGTATTCGCCTTTGCTCATGGGCTTGCCACGCTCGTGAAGGCGTCCTGTTGCGTTGCCGTTTTCATCAAGAATATCCCAAAATTCAGCCAAGTTTATTCCTCCGTTAACGCAAACAAAACCATTATACCGTCATAATTTCCTTCGTCTTCTTCTCAACAATTTTGTCAACTTCTTCAATTTTCTTGTCTGTAAACTTTTGGATGTCTTCTTTGTCTTTTTTCAAATCGTCTTCGGTGATGTCGCCCTTTTTCTCGGCCTTCTCTACGGTGTCAATGGCTTCGCGGCGCACATTGCGTATGGCAACCTTCGCATCCTCGCTGCGCTTTTTCACCTCTTTGCCAAGGTCTTTACGACGCTCTTCTGTAAGCTCCGGAAAAACAAGGCGTATAACCTTGCCGTCGTTATTTGGGTTTATGCCCAAATCTGATGTCATGATGGCCTTTTCAATGGCCTTTAGCATGTTGGGGTCCCATGGGGCTATTTGCAGCAGCCGCGCCTCGGGTACAGTGATATTGGCCACCTGGCTGATAGGCGATGGCGCGCCATAGTTGTCCACAGTTATCTTGCTTAGCACATTGGGGTTTGCGCGGCCCGCCCTTATGGTTTCCAAATCTCTTTCAAAAGCCGCTACGGTTTTGCCCATCTTTTCTTCAAATATCTTGGTGTCTGCCATGTTTTCCTCCTCCTTAGAAATCAATATATTTGTCTTGTTTTGATATATGCTTATAGCGAAGCAAATAACGCAAATTAAGCATTGGTTAGCTGGATTGCTTCGGCCTTGTACTGTATCATAATTTAACCATATTTGGCCTCGCAATGACAATTGAACTATCTCGGACTTCCCTATAACAACGTAACATCCAGCTGTCATTAAGCCTGTATCGAAATTACTAACACAAACCAAGAATTGGTTGGCTGGATTGCTTCGGCCTTGTACTGTATTGGTTTTTCAACTGTCATTGGCCTCGCAATGACAATTGAACTGTCGTGGGCTTCCAATAACAATGTAAACGTCCAACTGTCATTGCGAGGCCAACGATAGTTGAAAAACCAGCGCAGTATAAGGCTGAAGCAATCCAGCTAGCCAATTTTTTGGCCTCGCAATCGTCAATACAATTGAACTATTGTGGACTTCCAAAACAACGTAACTGTTCAACTGTCATTAAGCCTGTATCGAAATTACTAACACATCTGGATTGCTTCGGCCTTGTACTGCGTCATAATTCAACTATGTTTGGCCTCGCAATGACAATTGAACTATTGCGGACTTCCAAAACAATGTAAACGTTCAACCGTCATTGCGAGGCCAACGATAGTTGAAAAGCCAGTACAGTACAAGGCCGAAGCAATCCAGCTAACCAATTTTGGTTTATGTTGATTGTTTTGTTACAGGCCTAATCATTGCACAGCGCGAATAAACTTCATAGTTGCGTAAAATCCGCTTCGCGTATCTTCTGTTTGATAAAAGCCAACGCCCAAATGGGTAGCATCAGTTCTTAAAATATTGTCTCTATGTCCGGGGGATTCCATCCAAGCAAACACTGCCGCCTCAGCGGACCTTCTTCCGACGCCAATATTTTCAGCCCACATAAGGTATGGTATGCCCCACCTATGAATTCTATCTCCGGCATTACTTCCATCAGAGCCTGTGTGGCTCATAAAGCCGTTTACGGCCATATCTCTGCTATGCTCGCGGGCGGCATTTGCCAAAGCATCGTGCCAAGCAAGAGGATGCAGGCCGCGCGATGTTCTTTCAGCATTTACAAGCTCAAGCACGCGGGCTTCAAATATGGCAGCTTCAGAGGTTGCAGTAGTAGGCGTTGGTGTTGGGGCGGGTGTAGGTGTTGGCGTTGGTGTCGGTGTAGGCGTAGGTGTTGGCGTAGGTGTTGGCGCAAGGGCAGTAGTATGTATGCGCACCGTGCTTGTGTTGCCATCCCAGCCAACTTGATAGCCCACACTTTCCAAAACGGCGCGTATAGGCAGCATCGTCCTGCCTTCAACTATTTGCGCAGGCACATCCAGCGGAAATCTCACGCCATTTGTGGTAAATGTGCTGCTGCCCACGGTGATGCTCACTAAAAAGTCGCTTCGGGTTAAGGTGGCCGTCAATGTGGGCTGATACCAGTCCACCCTAAAGCCTAATGCCTCAAACACGCCGCGCACAGGCACCATCGTGCGGTTGTCTACAATGGCGGGGCCTTGGTCTGCAAAATGCACGGTTACACCATCAATTGTAACGCCTATATCATTGGCATTTAGCCTTACAGGCGCAAATATGCCCAAAGCCATCACGGCTATCAAAGCTGCTGTCATCATTTTCTTCATGGTTTCATCCTCACAATCTTTTACGGTATCATTATCACTATTTTTAAAAAGAAATTGTATGAAACGGTTTCAGGGCAAGCCTATTGTTATGCCGTCACCGTCGTGCCAATTTTATGCACCTCATCCTCATCTCCTGAAACGCATTTTACAATGGCGTTGGGCTCATCCAGCTTAAATATAATAGAAAATATTTTTTGCTCTTCGCATATGGCGGAAGCCGCAGTGTCAATTACGGTAAGATTATTTTTTATTACATTTCTATAGGTGATGTTGCGCAGTTTTATCGCCCTATGGTTTTGGTTGGGGTCAGAATCATACACACCATCCACATTTTTGGCAAAAAGCAGGGCATCGGCTTCAAGCTCTGCTGTGCGTATGGCGGCAATGGTATCCGTAGAGAAAAACGGATGTCCCGTGCCCGCCGCAAATATCACCACATTTTTTTCGGCCATATATTTTAGCGCGGCCTTTTTGGAAAATTGCTGGGTTACAGTGCCTATGATAACAGGCGTTAGGATGATAGAATCTATCCCGGCTTTTTCAAACATATCCGTGAGATACACGGCATTCATCACCGTGGCCATCATGCCTATTTGGTCGCTGCGTACTTTGTCGATATCCTCTTTGCTGTCGCGTCCGCGCCAAAAATTGCCACCGCCAACAACCACAGCCACTTCCACGCCCTTATCCATAATTTCTTTAATTTGAGATATGATGCCGCCAATTATGTTGTCATCAAAGCGCAGGCGCAGCTTGGCTTTGTCTAGCTCTTTTGCCTTTGCGCGTTTGTATGTGTCGTCAATTTCAAAGCCATCTTCCATCATCTGTTGCGTTTCGTCAATAAAGCCCCCTACATATTCTTGTGTTTGATCCATCCCCGCAAGGGCCTCTCCGCTAAGCTTTATGACTACCCTTTTGTACATAACACACCCCTTTATCCGATTCTTAAATTATATCTTTTAATTTATCATAAACACAAAAAAAATGCAAGCACAGACTATTATAAATCCAACCAATTTTGCTTGCATGTTTCGTAGGGGCGGATGACAGTTCGCCCCTACATATGATATTTTAACCACGGAAATCACGGAAGGACACGGAAAAAGGCCTTGCCCTTATGCACTTTTCCGTGCTTTCTGTGCATTCCGTGGTTAGAGTCTTTAAGGGTTTAGCTTACTCTTCTTTTTTCTCCTTGTCACTTCCTTTTCGCTTCTTCTTTTTAGCAACACCGCCAACGGTCAAATTCAATGTCTTCTCCGCATCTTCCAGCTTTTTCACCACAAAATCCATATTGCTATTTTTTTTGACGGGCCGATATAAAATTTGCTTCATCCTATTTCGCATCTTTGATGTCATGAAAAATCACCTCATGACAATATATGATTGGTGCCCTCAAAATTGACAGGCTTTTGCTCTCCAAATATTACAAATGTATTAATTTCCAGTTGACTTTGTACAATTTTCGTAATATAATTGTAAAAAATTTAACAACACAGGGGGATATATGTTTATACAATTATTGGCCATGGTTTTTCCTATGCTTGCTTTGGGACTTCATCCGGCACCGGGCCCTCAAGATTATTATTACATAAATATTAACGAATTTACAGTTTTTGAGGCACAGTCCACATATATCGCCAGATATGACGCAACTTGGTTTGATGAAATACAACATGTTTTTGGCCGCGGGACCGACGCCACCATCCGCGATATCGCCACCGGCCGCACATTTGAAATACGCCGCACCTTTGGCACCAACCACGCGGACATAGAGCCTCTGACAAAAGAAGATGCTGCCGCCATGTACGACATCTGGGGCGGCCACAGCTGGGCACGCAGGCCCGTTGCTGTATATGTAGGCGGATATGTTTTTGCAGGGTCTCTCACCAATTTCCCCCACGCCGGCGTGGATAGCGAGCCTGCCCTCGCCACCGTAAACAACCGAAGCGGCGGCTTTGGCCGGGGACTAAACTTTGATGCCGTTAAAGGCAATGGCGTAGACGGGCATATGTGTCTGCATTTCGCCGGAAGCCTGCTGCATGGCAGCAACCGTGCCAACCCCGCACATCAAGATGCCGTGGCACGGGCCATTGAATACATACGTGCAAACTATTAGCATGAGCTTTGATGTTGCCGTACAATGCGAGGACTACAACAGTTGAATTATGATATAGCACAAGTCCGAAGCAATCCAGATAGCCGATGTGTATAAATTTTGATGTTGATGTAAGCTGGATTGCTTCGGCCCTATGCTGCACTGGCTTTTCAACTGCCGTTGGCCTCGCAATGACAGCTGTACGTTACGTTACTACCGGATGTCCACGACAGTTCAACCGTCATTGCGAGGACTACGATAGTTGAATTGTGATACAGCACAAGTCCGAAGCAATCCAGATAGCCGATGTGTATAATTTTTGACATCGACGTAAGCTAGATTGCTTCGGCCCTATGCTTCACTGGCTTCTTAACTACCGTTGGCCTCGCAATAGACCTGTAACGAAATTGCCTATATGCCACCCGTAGGGGCGGCTTGTAGCCGCCCGCATATGCAGTGACATAATACATTGAATAGATGGTACGTCAGCAGAATAACGGGCGACCACAGGTCGCCCCTACAAGCTAAGGTTAGGCGGGCAATGACGCCAGCATCTCAATAAATTTCGGATACTTCGCCATCAACACGCGGCAAAGCGTATACCCAAAAACCGTAACCACAACAAACTGCCCCAAAGCCACTGTGGCCGCAATGGGCATAAACGCCGCAAATGTAACGGCACTGCCGCCGCCTATCAAAATAACCAGCGGTATTATTATGGCATTGACGATGGTTGGCCAAAGGCTTGCGATAAACAAATTATTCGTAAGCTTTTTTGTTGCCAAAATAAGCAGCATGGCAATGGCCGATGCCCCTGTGCCAAAGATGATATCCACAAGGCCATAGGGTGAAAAAAGGTTTGCAATTAGCACGCCAAGCACCACCGCAGGCGCAAAAATGGGGTTAAAAAAAGCCAGCAAATTAAGGCTTTCCGCTATACGAAATTGTATAGGCCCAAAGCCAATTGCAGCTTGAGAGATGGTGACGGTGGCATAAATAGCCGCAACCATGGCCATAATGGCCATGGTTTTGATGTTTAATTTCATGAAAAATCACTCCTGTTTTATTATTTTAAAAGGTGGTTTGCAGGCACACCTTTTTATCCCTTTACAGCCCTTGTTTTTTCAAAAAGTCCTCAATCACTTCATCCATGCAAGGTTCGCCTATTTCTTGCAGGGCATATGTCACCCTTGTGTTAGGCTTGTTTATTTCAATAATTCTCGCAAGGTCTATGGGTGTTGCAACAATTACGCTGTCGCAATTGGCGTTCTCAATTGTCTTTGACAAATCTTTCATTTGCTGCTTTCCATAGCCCATGGCAGGCAAAACTTCGCCGATGTCCGGATATTCTTCATAGGTTTCGCGCAGCTTGCCAACGGCATATTCTCTGGGGTCTACAATTTCAGCCGCGCCATATCGCTTGGCCGCAATAACACCGGCGCCTATTTTCATTTCGCCATGTGTAAGGGTTGGCCCATCTTCAACAACCAAAACCCGCTTGCCCTTTATGGTTTCAAGGCAATCCGCCTTTATGGTAGAAACCGCATCTATCACAACCGCATCGGGATTAAGCTGGGCTATATTTTTTCTAACTATTTGGATATTTTCAAAATCCGCACTGTCAATTTTGTTGATAACCACCACATCCGCCATCCGCAATGTAACTTTGCTGGGATAATAGGACATTTCGTGCCCCGGACGGTGTGGGTCTGTTACGGTTATCATCAAATCCGGCTTATAAAACGGCGTATCGTTGTTTCCGCCGTCCCAAAGTATAACATCGCAGCCGTTGGGGTCGTTTTCCGCCTGTTCTAAAATTGCTTCGTAATCAACACCGGCATAAACAACATTGCCGCTTGTTATGTGCGGTTCGTATTCTTCCATTTCCTCAATGGTGCAATTATGTTTTTGCAAATCTTCCAAAGAAGCAAATCTTTGTACTTTTTGTGCGTTTAAATCGCCATATGGCATGGGATGTCTTACAACAATGGCCTTTAGGCCTCTTTTGTTAAGGGCTTCTATAACCCTTCTTGATGTTTGGCTTTTTCCGCAACCTGTTCTGACGGCACCAACAGCGATAACCGGCTTTTTGCTGGCCACCATCGTCTGTTTGGGGCTAAGCAGGGTAAACGCCGCCCCCGCAGCATTAACCCTTGTGCTAAGGGTCATAACATAGCTATATTTTATGTCGCTGTATGAAAAAACACATTCGTCAACATCATACTTTTTAATAAGCTCTTCCAGTTCATCTTGATGGAAAATAGGAATTCCGTTGGGATAAGCATCTCCGGCCAATTCTTTGGGATATTGGCGGCCTGCTATATCCGGTATTTGTGCAGCAGTAAACGCAACAACCTTGCAGCTGGAATCGCGCCTATATCGTACATTAAAGTTATGGAAATCTCTTCCAGCAGCACCAATAATGATAATTCGTTTCATCGCAATCCCACCTTTACATATATGATACTAATCTTACGTTAAAAACATTGAAAGCAAGCTGCGAAATCTACAGCGATTCAAGTAGTTTTGCAGGGCAGCTTTCAATTATTTTTAACTTAGATTAGTATAAATTCTTTTAATTATAAATGGTCTTGACAAATAGTTCAAGAGGATATGTCAAAACCAGCGAAAGTTATACATGTTTGGTAATATCAGACAAATTTGCTGTCATATATCACAAAATAATATGGTTTCAAGCTGTTTTACAATACTAATAGTTACTAATGAAAAAACCACCTTCCTAATTAGAAAGATGGATTTTGTATATTAGTATAAATAGTGGGCAATAACGGAGTCGAACCGCTGACCCCATCCACGTCAAGGATGTGCTCTACCAGCTGAGCTAATTGCCCTTGTTAGCAAAGCCTATGATATCACAGCTTTGCCTCTTTGTCAAGATTTAATTCGGGTTGATTTATAAGTTGGCTTATAAGCGTCTGTTCGATAATATATCGCGGCCGTTGCTTCACCTCAAGGTAGATTTTGCCGATATATTCGCCGATGATGCCAATGGCCAGCAGCTGTAGGCCGCCTATGCCCCAGATGGATGCTATGGTTGATGTCCAGCCTGCCACGGTGCCGCCACGGGCAAAATCTATGATAACATATACCAAAAAACCCGCGCTTATCAAAAATGTAAGCAGGCCCAACATAGAAATGATGCGTATGGGGCGGATGGTGAGGGATGTTATGCCCTCAAAGGCCAGGGCAAGCATCTTCTTTAGAGGGTATTTTGTTTCGCCTGCAAAACGCTCTGCCCGTTCGTAATGCACAATGGCAGTGTTATAGCCTATCATGGGCACAATGCCCCGCAAAAACAGGTTTACCTCGCGAAATTGGGCCAGGCCTTCCAGGGCACGCTTGCTCATCAGGCGATAGTCCGCGTGGTTGCTTACAATTTCAATGCCCATGGTGCGCATTATCTTGTAAAAACCCAGGGCCGTCCGCCGTTTGAAAAAGCTGTCTGTCTCGCGTTTGCTGCGCACGCCGTATACAATATCGGCACCCGCCTCATGCTTTGCCAGCATCTCGTCCATGGCGTCAATATCGTCTTGTAAATCCGCATCCATGGAAATTGTGATGTCGGCATGGTCCTTGGCTACCATAAGCCCCGCCAGCAGCGCGTTTTGATGGCCGCGATTGCGTGAAAGGTTTACGCCCGCAAAAAGCGGATTGCCTTCATGCAAATTGCAGATAATTTCCCATGTTTTATCGCTAGAGCCATCGTTAACAAACATAATGCGAGATTGCGGCGCAACACGCCCATCCGCTATCATCCCGCCAAGCTTGTCCGCAAGGCGCGCGGCGGTTTCGGGCAGCACTTCCTCTTCTTTGTAGCATGGTACCACAACATACAAAATATTTGCTGTTTTCATCACCATTACCTCCATCTACTGCTTGTTATAATCCGAAATATATGCTCCGGAGTGTGCAGAAAAATCCAGGTGCCCTCTGTGGTTTCTATCGTGGTGTGGCGGGTTAAGGGCGTTGTTTGGCCGTCATGTGTGAAAAAATATTCGCCCGTCACATCTGTTGGTAAAGTTATTTCCATTATCAAGCTGTCGTTTTCACGGATAATATATACGTCCATATCCTTTAAGGCGGTAATATTGTTGGCGGAAAACACGGTTAAAGATGCTGTTAGGCCGACGATAATCATGATGATGCTTGCCGCTATATGCATTTTACGATATAGCTTTTCTGAGGCAAAAATAAATGCAGAGCAAGCAACAAAGGCGGCAGGTATGAAAATATCCAGCAGGCCCCTTTGCCCTACTTCTGTTAGCGTAAGCATCACAAACACAGCTGCGGCGCAGCCCAACCCATTAGACAGGGCAAATATCGCCATTGTGTCAAATTTCCGTCTAACAACCGTCCAAATACCCATATAGACAAAAGCAGCGGAAAACAGCAAAATCAACGCCATGATGTGGGTTTCGCTGTCATGTTCTATATTTCTGTGTGCTTGCCAAGCAAAAGAGGGCAGTGTGGCGTTAAGTCCATAGAAATAGAAATGGTCATTGCTTGTGCCAAACAACCGTATGGCTTTGTAGGTGTAAAAACGCGGAATATCCGAAGGATTGCCCAAAAAGTTGTCAACCGCCCTGCCGGAGATGGCAGCCCTAATTTCCCGGCTTAAAGCCACCACATTCTCATAATCTTCCGAATTACCCGCGTAAAAATACGCAAAAAGCCTGTTTTGCATTATTGCTATTTCGTCTTCGCGCAGATGCTCTGGAAGCAGGCCGTATGGTGTGTACACAGAAGTGCCCGTTGCCGCCCCATCAAGCCTTGTTCCAATGTCCAGCGTCCAATTTGCTGCCCCATTGGCAAGGTTTGGGAAAGGGTGAAGGCCCGTGCGGTAAAAGATTGCGCCAACGCCCAGTTGCACCGCATATATCGAGACAAGCATCAGCAAAATGGTGCATAAGGCGTATATTCCTTGTCGTTTTTCTCCCCCGGCAAAATGCTTTATCCCGCAAAGGGCAAAGTATACGAAGATGAAAATGCCAGCGGTTGGGCGCATTAGAAACAGAAGTCCAACGGCCAAGAAAAACAGCGGTTTGAGGGCAGTTTTTTTGCAAATGCCCAGATAGAAGGCGGCGGCGGCAAGGGCTGTGCTTATTGGGTAAACATAAGGGCCCGTTAACACGATGTAGGGAAAAACAAGCAAAAAGAACATCAACCCAAAAATGCGCCATTTATCCTCACCAAAAATTTTACCCAGGCCGGCCGAAAAGAAAAATGCTGACGAGAAAAGGCATAGGAAGTTTACAACCCTGATGCCAATTTCCACATCACCCGCCAAGGCCACAGCACCCCAATATATTACAAGCGCAATTTTATTGTTTACAAAGAAGGCAAAATATGGCCTGTTGAAATCCGGACTAAGTTCTCCATGGCTTAAAAGCTCTTGAAGGCCCAAGGCCATAGAATAGCTGTCATTTGTTGGGGATATTGGCAGCAAAAACGCGGCTAAGGCCGAGACGACGCCCGTCGCGAAAATGCTGCCCCAATGCACATAGCGGACATACTTTTCACGAATAGCCGCCGACAACAGGCATACACCCAAAACGCAAAGCAAAAATGCGGCAAAGAGAGCAAATGAAGGCAAAAGGACACGATTTATTCCTTCGACTGATGCTGACGAGAAATCCATATTGTGCCCTCCATGTCACGGCAACCGCCTCTCTTTATCTCTATAGTCATTTTATAACAATTGATGGGTTGCGCTTACGAAGCTCCGCTACAAATACGGCTTTATCTTTATCTTTCATTCTTAGCTCCCAGGGGTGTTTCTTCCCATTTCTCCACAACTTTATATGCTTTTTCACTTCAACCTTTTCAATATTGCCGTATTTAATAAGCTTGCTGTGCAGCCCAAAGTTTATGTACAAATTCGTTGGCTCGAACACAATTTTGGCGTGTATAAATATCAAAATCACTAGTATTATGCTTACGATAAGAAGCGCAAGCCTGATAAATAACAGCGACCCACCACCCCAAATAATGCCTGTAAGGACGAGGGATGCCAGCCCGATAGGCACTATTAAATTTCCTGTACCATGGTCAAGTTTTATCGTCATAGCATACACCTCAAGACAGCCGCATTTCAAAATCTTCATACCCAAATGTCCGTATCTCTTCAATTCGCCCATCTTTACGCAAAAGGGCGATGGCCGGCAGACTCACGCCGTTGAAGGTATTGGTTTTCACCATGGAATATATAGCCATATCTGTAAAAACCAAGCGGTTGCCTACTTTTAGCGGAGCGTCAAAGGAATAGTCCCCGATGATATCCCCCGCAAGGCAGCTGGGGCCGCCAAAGCGGTAAGTATGCGGCTTTTCGCCAGCCTCGCCAGA